>TARA_R110002050_G_scaffold74772_6_pt1 | contig 160673 bp, 144 predicted proteins | sample TARA_R110002050 | Tara Oceans TARA_R110002050 (sample SAMEA4396988) | marine metagenome | biome: Polar Biome; feature: [DCM] deep chlorophyll maximum layer (ENVO:01000326); material: water (ENVO:00002006), including particulate matter (ENVO:01000060) such as... | depth 25 m
GATGTACAAGTAACAACCACCCCTTATGGTTTAATTCTTCATCCACTCTGAATTCAAAAGAAAGCACCTGCTTGGGAGACATAAAATGCAATATACCTTCATCAAAATCATACTCCTGTTGACCATACTTTAATTTGGCATTAAAATCCTTTTTTAGAGCGATAGAATAGAAGTCATTGGTGATGTTTATAGGACTGGATTGGTGACGCTTTATATCCTCAAATTTTATCACACTAATAAGCGGATGTTCGGGTTTGGGCAAATCCATAACTCTATGATATTCAGTTATGGATTTTATATGATAGGGTTTTGACATAGTACAAAGTTATTTTTATAATTCAAACAGTGTTTTTAACCCTTCTTTTAGCGTTGTTGGTTTGCGACCCAATTTATTTTCTAAATCATTGGTTATTTCGTCTTCCTGTCCATTTTTTATATCGGTGTTAAATTCAACTACTTTTTGAAGCATTGGTTCTGGCATTCCCGTTGGTCTCATTCTTTCTTGAAATGTAGAAATATCTACTGGATGGTATTTTATTTCTTTTACTGAAAGTGCTGTCAAAGCCCTGGCAATATCATAAAATGAATAGGCTTCATTGTTTGTGAATTTGTATATTTTGTTTTCACAATCTTCATTTGACAGCACATTTGCCATTGCTTCGCCCATTTCTTTTCTTAATGCAAAAGCTACTTTTCCATCACCCGCAGGTTGATAAATACCCGTTTCAAACACTTTTTTACTTACAAAAAGAGGAAGGACATCCATATACAAGGTGTTTCTAAAAATCGTATAGTTTAGTCCACTTGCTTTAATATAATCTTCTGTAAGAAAGTGTTCTTCCATAAGTTGATGAGCGAGTGTTTCTCTATTCCGCATTGCCCTACTTGTATAGGCAATATTTTCGACTCCTGATTTTTTAGCGGTATCAATGACATTTCTGTGTTGTTGCATTCGGTCACCTTGGTCGCCTGCTGAAATTAAAAGTACGGTATCTATATTTGACATTGCATTTTCTAGAGAGGATATGTTATCATAATCGCCCTGAAAAACATTTATCCCTTTTGCTTTTATCTCTGATGTTTTTTTTTCTTCTCGAACAAGGGCAGAGATGTTTTGAGCCGGAATATTCTTTAATAATGTTTCAATGACTGAACTGCCAATATTTCCGGTAGATCCTGTTACTAATATTTGCATAATTATCTGTTTTTTGATTTATGCAAAGTTCCATAGTATTTAGCCGATAATTTTAGTCAAATCTTGCCTTGTTATAATCGTTTTCGGCTTTTTTTACATTACCGCTAACTATTTGATATAAAGTCGTTTTAATGTTTTATATCAGACGTTAAACGAAGTTAGCTAATTTTTCTGACAAAGTCAAATAGGAATAAAACTTAGTCTGTAAAAAAACAAATGCAATTAGATTCGTTTACTCAACCAATCTTTAAGCTCATAAAAATTTTGAGGTGCTACGCCATGTCCCACAGGAAACTCGGAGTATTTATGAGCAATATTTAAGCGCTTTAAAAAAGGAGAGGTTTGTTGTGCCCATTGTACCGGTATTACTTGATCTACACTACCGTGAGAACAGTAAAAATCTAAATTAGAATAGTCCTTTTGGTTGATGTCATCAGGAAATATATCTTGATTGATATACCCACTTAAGGCTACAATGTTTTTAATTTTTTCTGGATATGTTAGCGCGACAGCGTAGCTTAAAATACTGCCTTGGCTAAAACCTAAAAGCGATACATTGTTTTTATTTATAGGATATGTTTCAATAGCTTCATCAATAAATTTGGCAATTAAATCGCGAGATTCTTTAGCTTGTTCATTATCGCTCCATTTGCCTTTATCGGCATCAAAATTAATAGCGTACCAAGCGTTTCCTTGAGGTTGCATAGCGTAAGGTGCTTTTAAAGAGATTATGAAGAGTTCTTCAGGTAATTCGGTAGCAAATGAAAATAAATCGTTTTCATCACTTCCGTAACCGTGTAGCATGATTAATAACGGCGCATTTTCAGTTAAAGAAGATTTACGAATAATATGTTGTAATGAGAGTGCTGTATTTACCATGTTTTAGTTTCCTAAGTTTGAAAATAGTTTTTGATAGAATGCTCCAACTAAAGGAACTGTTTGTGCTTTTCTTCCAAGAGCATTTGTAAACCCGTAAATAAAAAGTACGGCAAAAAATAAATAAAAACTTGAGGTTACTAACCAGCTATCAAAGCTTCCTATAATATATCCTAAAGCCCAAAAAGTAAGCCATAAACCTAATGATTGTCTAATATGAAAACTAGCAAATACACTTTTTTTATCGTCTTCTTTATTTAAATAAAAAGCAATAATAACACCAATAATAGTTAAATAGCTAATAATGGCATTTTGTCTTCCTCTTTCAATATCTTGTTCTGTCATTATTTTAATTTAAAGCTATTTTGTTGTTAGCAATAATACCGTAAACACCTCCTTTTAAAACTTCGCCTTCAAAAATGGCGTTTTTAGATTTAGACACTATGTTGTTTTTTGAAAATGTATATTTAGTATCTGGATTAAAAAGGCTTATGTTTACTTTGTTTCCTATGTTTATAGGCATGCTTTCTATGCCAAATCTAGTTTTTCCTTTGCTTAAAAGTTCTATGGTTTTCTTTATAGTGAATATTGATTGAAGGGCTCCAAAAGCACTTTCTAAACCAATAGTACCATAAGCGGCATGGTCAAACTCTATTTTTTTGTGTTCAATATCTATAGGATTGTGGTCGCTAGTTACCATATCTATGGTGCCATCTTTTACGCCTTCTATTAAAGTATCTACATCTGTTTGAGTCCGTAAAGGCGGTAATACTTTAAAATGTGTATTAAAATCGCTTAGCACATCATCTGTAAAATATAAATTATGAATAGCCACACTGCAACTCACGTTTAATTTCTTCTTTTTGGCTTCTCTTATTAATTCAACCGATTTTGCTGTAGAAATGGTTGGGATGTGTAATTTTCCCTCTGTGTATTCTAATAGAAATAAATCGCGTGCAATTTGAAGTTCTTCTGCAAGAGCTGGATTTCCTTTGAGCCCAAGCGTTGTACTTGTTATATGTTCGTTCATAACACCATGACCAGCTATTTTGTTTTCCTGAGGAAAAGAACACACTAATCCATTAAAATTACTAGCGTATTGCAAAGCAATTTTCATGAGGTTAGGGTTGCTAATAGGTTTTTGGTAATCTGAAAAAGCGACCGCACCTGCAGTATTCATATCGTAAAGTTCGGCTAAATCAATACCTTGACTGCTAACAGTAAGCGCACCAATGGGTAACAAGGTAACAGCGTTATTGCTTGCTTTAGAGTTTACAAAAGTGATATCTGAATTAGAATCTATAACCGGATTGGTGTTCGCATTCATAGCAACTGCTGTAAAACCAGAAGCTGCTGCAGTTTTTAGTCCGTTTTTTATGGTGTCACGTTCTTCAAAACCAGGTTCCCCAAAACATACACTACTATCAAACCAACCTTGAGATATGTGGAGGTTTTCTAATGTTAGTTCTTGATAATTATTAGGATTTTTAATAGTGCTGGCAATGTTAGTAATCACGCCATTTTCAATTAATAAATCTTGAGTTGTATTATGAAACTCGCTTTTAGAATCTATAATTGTGGCAGACTTTATAAGTATGTTCATTTAAAATATTTTAAGATGAGCATTTCAATAATTAATAACGCTAATGCAAAAATAACAAACCATTTCCATAGCGCATTAATTATTGTATCACTTTTTATAGTATCAAACGTTTTTGTAATAGAATCGCTCAGTATGATGTTTTTAATATTAGATAGGTCTTTATAAAATAAATTACTTTCATGTCTATTGTAATTATAGCTCACATTTTTTATAGTTTCATCTTTATTTTTTACAGCATAAATATTAGATATACTGGGCGTTTCAGAAGTTTTTACAACCACTTTATTGTTAAAATATCGCTGCTCGGGTATCATGTTAATGTCATTGTTTGTAAGCGACAAAACAGCATCTTGTTTTAGTTGCGTACTTACATCAAAGGTGTTGTTTTTTCCAATCGTGTAATATAATTCAGGAATTTTAAAACTGTATGTTCCAATATTATATAAAGTGGGGACAATTAAAGGGGAATTCTTAAAGTTTGAATTACCGTTATTTAAAGCCGAAGTAAATATAAAAGCATTACTATTTTGAAACAAAAAGGGTTTGCCATCTTCATATTTTAAGATGTTTGAAGCATTACTTAAATTGGTGTTAAAGAAGCTATTTACTTTTGGGTATTGAAAATTACTGACTTGTTTTTCAAATACGCCATTATTATATAGAGGATGCGCATAATTAATAGAGGTAATGCGTTTTTCTGTTTTAATTAACTCGTTAAAAGAAGTCTGGTAGTTAAGTAATAGCGAGTTGTATGAGGTAATGGTTATATCTTTTGAAGGAATTACAATAAGTGATCCACCTTGATTAGTAAATGCTTTTAAAGTAGCTGTTAAAGCATTTGAAATACTACTTAATTCATTTAGAATTATAAGGTTTTGAGATTCTAATAGATTATAATTTAATTGATTTTCTGTTGTTGAACTATAATTAAACTCATCATTTGTGTAAATGCGTTTTAGAAAAGAATCGTCTGTAGCGTTTATTGCTAATACATTTATTCTTGATGTATTGTTAATATTAAAAAACAAGGTGTTGTCAAATTGTAAGTTGGTGTCATCAATCGTTATTTTTCCGTTTATAACCTTATTTTCAGGAATAGAAAAAGTTGTCTGGGTTTCTTTATTAATAGCTATCGATGTTTTTGCAATTAGAGTATCATTATTAAAGAGCGATACAGGTAGATTTTCAATTGGTGATCCATTATTTTTTAAAATAACTTTTAGGTTGATAGAAGTGGCTGTTTTTTCAGAAATAAAAACACTATCAACAGAAATATTATGAGTATTTACAGGTTGTAATTTTATAAAATGAATATGGGTTAATGAATCCTTTTCAATAGTTAAAAGCTTATCGTTTTCTTGAAAATCAGAAATGAAGATCAAGTTTTTTAAACTATTTCCTTGTTTGTTAAAAAACGTTTTGCTTTTTAATAAAGCAGCTTGTGTTGACAAACTATTGGGAGAATAACTAAGTTGCAGTAATTCATTTTTTATAGCATTTATAGGGGTGTTCTTAAAAACCTTGTCGTTTGTAATTAACGAGATGTTTTCTGTTTCAGGAACATTGCTTATAATATCTTGAACTGCACGTTTTAGTAGCTCACCTTGACTTCCTTTTGCTTGCATACTAAAAGAATTATCTAAATAGATAACCGTTTCTTTTTTAGTTTTAAACGTATTCGCTTTAGACGTAAAGGGTTGAGCAAATGCTATAATAATAGCAGCAAGTAATAGCAGCCTAGTTAAAAGAACAAGCCATTTTTTTATTTGTGAACTTTTACGAGTTTGTAGCGTTGCTTTTTTTAAAAAGGCGACATTGGTAAAGGCCACTTTTTGAAACTTTCGTAATTGAAATAAATGAACAATAATAGGGATGAGCAGTAAAAATAGAGCGTAAAGAAGTTCGGGGTGTTTAAACTGCATTTCTTTTTAGATTTTTCAAATATAGAAAATGAAAATGAATTATTAAGTGCTAATCTAAATTAACAAAAGAAAATATAATCTTCAACGGGTTGCAGGTTTAGTTTAGCCATGTAATTTTTAATTTCTATTTGAGCTGTTTTATTGGCAACGGTTATAATACTTTGTGGATTTTCAATCGTTTTTAAAGCACTAAAAGGCTGTAATATTTTGCCATAAATATCGCGACCTATTTTGTTTGGGTTATCACAAATCCATTCAAAAGGAACGTTTTTAGTAATCAGTTTTTTAGCAATTGCTTTTCCTTTATTGCCAGCACCCCAAACTATTAATGCTTTGTTTGGGTTATAATCGAGTTCTAAAAAGTAATGCAGCTTTAAATCTATAAAATGATTTTCGGCATAATGTTTATGGGTTCTAGAAGTTCTGGTATTATAATCGCGCCAATCATGTAAAACAGTATTACAAGGAATACATTTATAATTATGTTTGTAAAACCTAAACGCTAAATCGTAATCTTCAGGGTATCTATTCGGGTTAAAAGCATCACAAGCAACTAAATCACTTTTGTAAACCATCCAACAAGGCGAAGGAATCACACATTCTTTATAAATTTCAGAATAATTAGTACCTGTTTTTGTTAATTGGTTAAGCCAAATTTCATAATTTTTGTAACCATCTTTGATGCCCTCTTCAGAAAAATAATTAACCAAACCAACGGCTACATACTGTTTCCCATATTTTAATAAATTATCAACTAATGTTTCCAGTTTGTTAGGTAGCATGATATCGTCGCTATCCATTCTAGTAATAAATTCGCCAGAACTTTTCGAAAAAGCAAGTTTTAAAGCATCAATAATACCACTGCCAGAATTTTTAAAAAGTTTGATTCTGTTATCTTGTTCAGTGTAATTTTTAACAATGTTATAGCTTTCGTCAGTAGAGCCATCGTCAACTATTAAAAGCTCCCAATTGGTGTAGTTTTGTTTTAAAATAGATTGAAGACAATCTGTTAAATAAACGCCTGTGTTTTTAAAAGGAATTAAGATGCTTACTAAAGTTTGCTGCATGATGCGAATTTAACAAAACCTTAAGAATATAGGGCGTAACATAATGGTATTTTGCACGTCAATTTAAAAAATCAAAACATAATTACATGAATTCAAAAACATTAGTGGCATTATTTGCTGGTATTTTAATAGCAAGTTGTAATCCTACAAAGAATACTGCTAACGATTTAGCAACTAGCTTGCCAATAGAAGCTTCTATTAATTTGTCTAAAATTCAAGATGATAAAGCACCAGTAACTATTAATCCAGGGCGTTTTACCGTAAAAACAGTAACTTATCGTTTACCAAGAGTTGTACAAGGAACTTATTCTGTGAGTGATTTTGGTAAATATATTGACACTTTTAAAGCTTATGATTATAAGGGGAATGAAATGGCAGTAATTAAAACAGATAATAATACTTGGACTATTGCTGATGCGAAAAAATTAGACAAAATCACATATTTGGTTAATGATACTTTTGATGTGGAAAAAGAAGGCGGTATTGGTAAAGAGCAACCTTTTTCTCCTTCAGGAACAAATATTGAACCTAATAATTATGTGTTGAATTTACATGGTTTTATTGGGTATTTTGATTCTTTAAAAAACAATCAATATAAATTAGAAGTAACTGCTTCTGCCGATTTTATTCGTTCGTCAGCCTTACAAAATATAGAGTCAAAAACCAATGAAGACGGAACTAATGTAACTACTAGTTATTTTGCTCCAAGATATTTTGATATTACCGATAACCCGATGATGTTTGGTAAGTTAGACGTTGAAGAGTTTCAGGTAGGTGATATTAAAGTTGTGTTAAGTGTGTATTCTCCAAATAAAGTTCATACGGCAACGTCTTTAAAAGATGCTATGTACAAAATGATGAAAGCTCAAAAAGCATATTTAGGAGATATTAACAGTACACCACGTTATGATATTTTTCTTTATTTGTCAGATGGTAAAGACGATTCAGCAAAAGGGTTTGGAGCTTTAGAACATCACACATCTACCGTGGTAGTTATGCCAGAGTCTATGGAAGAAGAAGCGCTTGCAGAGAGTATGCTAGAAACTGTATCGCATGAATTTTTTCATATTGTAAGTCCGTTATCTATTCACTCAGAAGACATTCATTATTTTGATTACAATAATCCAACGTTTTCAAAACATTTATGGATGTATGAAGGAGTTACCGAATATTTTTCCAACATATTTCAAGTAGATCAAGGTTTGATAGATGACAGTGAATTCTACAATAAAATGATGGAAAAAATTCAGCGTTCTAAAACAATGAATGATGCCATGAGTTTTACTATTATGAGTGAAAATGTATTAAAGGCTCCATACAAGGATGAATATTATAACGTGTATCAAAAAGGGGCTTTAATTGGTATGTGTATAGATATTTTAATACGAGAAGGAAGTCAAGGACATAGAGGTATTTTATCTTTAATGAAAGAATTATCAAATAAATATGGGAAAAACAAACCATTTGAAGATGATAAACTTATAGATGAAATTGTAGCCATGACTTACCCTTCATTACGCGAGTTTTTCGGTACACATGTTGCTGGAGACATACCAATTAATTATAACGAGTTTTTTGAAAAAGTAGGGTTAGAAATAGCAGAAGGTAAAGTAAAGACTAATTATATTCAAAATGCTGGTGCTTTAATAATTAGTGGTGATGGAGAAAAAGGAACTATATTTTTCTCCGATTTAGTTACAGATAATAGTTTTTGGGCAGATAATGGAGTTAAACCAAATGATGTTATTAAAGAAATTGAAGGAAAAAAAGTAACCCTTCAAAATGCTAATCAAATTTTACAAGAAGTTTTCATGTGGAGACCAGGAAAAGACATTGAAGTAAAACTTAATAGAGACGGAGAAGACATTATTATAAAAACTAAAACAACACAATCTTATACTATTGGTAATGGCTTGAGACCAAAAGCAGATGTTACTGATGCTCAAAAAGCATTACTTGAAGCTTGGTTGAGAGGATAATACGTTTAAGGTTATATTTTATATTAACGATTGATGAGCTTTAGTTTGTCAATCGTTTTTTGTTTAAAACCCTTCAAAAACGCCTAATCCAAATAGTGCAAAATCATATTTCACCGGATCTTTGGTATCTAATTTTCTTAAAGCAGTATCTAATTCTAATAGAGCTTTACCATCATTTTGTTTACGTTTCAAAAGGCCTAATTTTCTAGCAACATTACCAGAATGTACATCTAACGGACAAGATAATAGAGCAGGAGAGAGGCTGTTCCAAATACCAAAATCCACACCAGTGTTATCGTTTCTAACCATCCAACGTAAAAACATGTTAATGCGTTTTGCTGCCGAATTTTTTAAAGGATCACTCACATGTTTCTGTGTTCTTTGTAAATGGTCTATTTTAAAAAAGGTTCTTTTAAATTGAGAGATAGCATTTTGCATCGATTCTTTTTCAGCATGCTTAGTAAATAGGTTTTCTAAACCTTCATGGTTTTTATAAATATGCTGTAACGATTTAATAAACTGCATACAATCGCTGCCATTAAAAGTTCTGTGTACAAAAGGAGTAAGTTTTTCTAAATCTGTTTCTTTATGATTCATTACAAAATCATACGGCGAATTATCTAAAAGTAACATCAATCGTTTGGCATTATTAATAATGCTTTTGCGGTTTCCCCAAGAAATTGTTGCAGTTAAAAAGCCTGAAATTTCAATATCTTCTTTTAAATTAAATTGATGCGGAATTTGAATAGGATCACTTTCAATAAACTTTGGGTTGTTGTATTGTTCTACTTTGTTGTCGAGAAAGTCTTTAAGTTCTGCTTTGTTCAATGTTTAAGTTTTTTTTAATTATAAAATTTTACGCAACCATTTGTAAATATATACATCTAACTATTAAAATTGAACTATGAATGGTTTTAAAATTAGTTATTTAGCAGTCTTCATATTTTTTATATTAGGATGTACTAGTAATGAACAAAAAGCAAATGAAGATAATTTTATTTTTGGAAAATGGAAATTAGTTAAAGCTTATATAAGTGCAGGAGGACCTCAATATTGGGTTGATGTTGAAGATGGGGGAGAGTATGTTTTTTTTAGCGATAGAACTTTTACATCAAAAAGTTTTTTGGATTGTACAAACGGTGATTTTGAAATTGAATCAAATGAATTGAATTTGATGTATGATTGTCAGGAAATTAAAAATCAATTTCAAGACTCCAATGGTATTCTTTCATATGATTTTAGTTTTAAAGAAAACTTTTTACTTTTAACACCAACTACTCTTAGATGTATTGAAGGTTGTAGCTATAAATTTAAAAGAATTTCTGATTAATTATTAAGTAAAAATCTGATTTTTAGATTACTATTTTACCATCAACCATCACCAGTTTTCTATCTGCTAAATTAGCTAACTCTTCATTATGAGTTACAATTACAAAAGTTTGTCCGAACTCGTCACGAAGTTTAAAAAACAGACTGTGTAAATTTTCGGCAGATTCACTATCAAGGTTTCCAGAAGGTTCATCGGCAAAAATTAAATCAGGATTATTAATTAAAGCTCTGGCAACAGCCACGCGTTGTTGTTCACCTCCAGAAAGTTCATTTGGTTTATGACTGTATCGGTGAGATAACCCTAAAAAATCTAAAAGTTCTTTAGCACGTTTTTCGGCATCTGCTTTTTTCGTGCCTTTAATAAAAGCAGGAAGGCATACGTTTTCTAAAGCTGTAAACTCAGGTAAAAGTTGGTGAAATTGAAAAATAAATCCAATATGTTCGTTTCTAAACTTAGCTAAAGCCTTGTCGTTAAGAGAACTTATATTAATATTATTTATACTAAGTTGAAAATCTTCTTTTTTAGAAGCTTTATCTAAAGTGCCTAATATTTGTAACAAAGTTGTTTTGCCAGCACCCGAAGCACCTACAATAGAAATAACTTCACCTTTTTTTATATGAATATCTACGCCTTTTAAAACTTGTAAATCTCCGTAGTATTTATGAATGTTTTTTGCTTGAATCATCTGTAATGAATAATAGCTGTGAATTTACTACTTTAATGTATTATGAACAATTATGTGCTGCTTTTCTTCTTGAAAGCTTTTTTAAGGTTGGAGTAATCTATATAATACTGGATGCGTAAAGAAAAAGTGTTTTGTATAGGTTGGTTAAACAAGGTTTTTAAACTGCCTCCATAAGAATCTGTTGAAGCATTATCATTATTAAATAATTGATTTCTGTATAAAGCGGTTAAAAAACTACCTGGTGCAAATTGCCATGTATAGTTCAAATCTAAATTCCAAGTGTTATAATTAATGTTAGGGTTCTTTTCTAAACTAGCTATTGTATAACTTGAGTTTTGATTTAAATAGCCATTGTTTTCTAAAGTAAACAGATTGTTTTTGTAATTAACTGTAGACCAATAATTTCTAAAGGTTAATGAAAGCCCATGAAATGAGCTGAAAGTATATTTTGCAGAAATACTGTTTACTTGAGTTTTTCTGTCGCGTTCACCAAAAATAATATCATTATCAACAGTTGTAGTATAACCTCTATCATTAACCTCTTTATTATAATCAAAAGAATAGGTGATTAATAGCTTTTCATTGAATCGAATTCTTGGGCTTAAACTATACCAGTATTCATTAGTATCTCTATTCTTTTCAAAAAAAGTAGCGCCGCCAACATTAGCATCTATTGCGAGTTTTTTATTATAGCTTGAAGAAAACCAAACGTTAGAGTTTAATCTATTCTCGTAAATAAAAAATCGCCCTGCAGTTCTTGGTTCAAAATAGTCATATTGTTTGCCAACTTGAAAATTGATGTTCCCACCATAGTTGTTTATTTTTTTAGTTTGTGCTTCATAGTAAAAACCAAAATTAGTGCCAGTATAGGTGCCAGGGTTTGCTAGTTTTTTATAGTTGAGATAACTGCCAATGTAGTAATTGTTTAATTTTTTTGTAGGTTCAAATATTTGATAAGACAAATCTATCTCAATGTTATTGTAATTATTTCGCTGTAATAAACCTAAATCATTAATGTCATATTTGGTGTCAGCATAACTATGTTTTAAACTGTACCTGAATTTTCCAGATTTTTTTCTAGCCGTAATAGAAGAGCTAAATCCTGTTGAAGTACTATCTGCTAAATTAATAGTACTCATTTTAACTTCACTATAAAGTTTATAGGTGTTTTTTTTGTTGAAAATGTCAAAAATTAAACCCGTAACGTTGGCATCTCTAAAATCTCCATTTCGTGTTACATTAGTATTTATTAAGCTTATAGACGAGTTTTTATTAAATTGTTGATCTAAAACTAGGACATTGTAGTTTGCAATGGGTTCTATAACTTCTTCTCTAATTTCTCCTGTAATAGTATCTTTAATAGTGGCTTTTGTTTTTTCTGTTATGGCATTAAAAACACCAATACCAAGCCCTTTTTTTGTCCTGCCAGAAACTTTTATAGCATTTAAAACTTTAACAGCATTTGGTTTATTTAATAGTTCTTCATTATTGTTTAAATCAATTTCACCAATAGGACTGCCTCCAACACGTCTTGAAAAGAATATATATCCTTTGTTAAACAAATCGACACCTTCTGTAAAGAATTGGCGCTGTTCAGAATAGGTCTGCTCAAATGGCCCTAGATTTAATTCTAAATCATCAAAGCCTGCTTGACTAAAATCTGGTACCAATGTGGCATCCAAAGTAAAATTTTCAGTAATGCCATATTTTACATCTAGACCAAAATTTAAATCGGTTTTAACATCGCCATCATAGGAGTTAACTAAGCTAGATGTAAAGGGGTAAAAGCTTAGTCGAGTAGGAGAGTCTATATTTTCTAAATGTTTTATTTCGCCATGATAAAGACCTATGTTTCCTTTTGTTCTATCAATAGGATTCCATGTATATTGAGAACGATCTCTTCTAAAATGTCTATGAAATTGTAGTCCCCAAGTTTGTACATCTTCATTTGAAAAACGAAGAGCGCTATACGGTATTTTTACTTCAACAATCCAACCATCTTTAACCATATTCACTTTGCTTTCCCAAACAGTATTCCACCCAAAATCTTGATCTGAAGTTGGGTTAGAAATAGCATCAGCTTGTGTACCAGAGCTAAATACAAAAAACTCAGTGTCGTTTTGAGCATCATTATTTGGGTTTAAAATAATTCGAAAGAAATCGGACTGCCCAAAATTGTCTCTGGTAGTAAATTGGCACATTATTTTTGAAGGATCATCGTATAAGTAAGCTCCAAAATAAACAGCATTGTCATCATAAGTAATTTTTACAATGGTTTTAATTTCAGTACTGTCTTTTATACCCATTTCTGGACTAAACTGAGTGAAGTCTTTTGCTTCTTCAGAATTTTTCCAAATGGCATCATCTAAAACCCCGTCTATTTTCGGCGCTTTATCAGTTCGCTTAATGTGATATGTTTTTTTGTTTTGTGAAACCCCTATTAAATTTAAGGAAAATAAAAAAGCTATGAATAGAAAAAGTCTCATAGATAATTTGATTGATGTTTTAGATAGTTTTTCTTTACAAAGACTATCTAAAAAAGGGTTTGTTACAGTTTTGTATTACAAATGTAAGGTTGCATTTAAATAGAAATCATAATTAAAAGTTAAAAAATAATTGGCATTTAATGTTTTAAGGGGGTAAAACAAATTAAATTTACTTAAATTTAATTTTTATGAATAAAAATATATAGGTAGCCACATTTGTAGGTGGTTGTTTTTAAAAAAGTGATAATAATCAAAAATTAAAGAAAATATAATGCCATATAAAAAGTTTGAAGAATATAATATTCAAGTAACAGATGATGTAAAAGATCGGTATAAAAATATTATACAAGATTTAGGAGAAAATACAGAACGTGATGGCTTAATAAAAACGCCGGAACGTGCTGCAAAAGCGATGCAGTTTTTAACACAAGGTTATAACCAAGATCCTGTAGAAATTCTAAAAGGGGCTATGTTTAAAGAATCTTATAACGAAATGGTGATTGTTAAAGATATCGAGTTGTATTCGCTTTGTGAACATCATATATTACCTTTTTTTGGTAAAGCACATATTGCATATATACCTAATGGCTATATTGTTGGATTGAGTAAATTAGCAAGAATTGTAGATGTGTTTGCAAGACGTTTGCAAGTACAAGAACGTTTAACCGAGCAAATTTTAGATTGTATTAATGATACTTTAAAACCACAAGGTGTAGCAGTTGTCATTGAAGCATCACATATGTGTATGATGATGCGTGGTGTACAAAAACAAAGCTCTACAACAACAACTTCAGGGTTTAGAGGACAGTTTGAAAAAATTGAAACTAGAAACGAATTTTTAAAGCTAATAGGGAAGTAGTTTTTGGTATGTTTATTGTTTAATATATGTATAGAGGTTTCCTTTTTCAAGGAAATGAGAAAAAATTATTGAATGAATAAATACAAAATACTTGCTTTAGGAGTTTTATTTGATGCACTAGGATTTGTATCTTTTATAATCCCCGGCATTGGAGAGTTCTCAGATATTGTTTGGGCACCACTTTCGGGGTGGTTAATGACAAAATTATATAAAGGCAAACCAGGTAAAATTGCTGGAGTTATAACGTTTGTTGAAGAAGCACTTCCTGGGTTTGATGTTATACCTACTTTTACTTTAATGTGGATTTATACGTATGTTTTCAATTCAGAAAAGAAAACTAAAAAATAAAAAGAGAGGTCTTAATATTTTAAGACCTCTCTTTGGATTATAATTGATATTTAATACCAACATTTATATTTCTACCTATATTAAAAATGCCATCAGGTTTTAAGCGAGATAGATGATTTATATAGGTTTTATCGGTTAAATTTGTTCCCGATACTGTTACAGTTGTTTCATTTTTAAATACTTTAAAACTACCACCAAGTCCAGCACTTAATAAGTTATAGCCATTAGTTGCTGTTTCAAAAAGGCTTGCGTTATTTTGGTCAAAGGTAGATTTCAGTTTTATAAAAGCATAGCCGTTTTTTACCCAAGGTTTTTCAAATTCAATTCTTAACGTATTACTTAATGAGTTCGCAGGAATTAAAGGTAAATACGTATCGTTATCTTGTTTTCCTGTTACGGTTTCAAAACTAGATTCAATATGTAGCCAATGTATTGGATGCGGATGTATATGTAAACCAATTTCTCCTCCATATAATTCTGCATCATTTTGAAGGTAATTATAAACAGGTGTATTATCTATAAAATTTCCATCTGGGGCTAGATAAATATAATTGTTTATTTTGTTATAAAAACCATTTACAAAAAATTCAACATGCTCATTTTTATATTCTAGAGCTAAATCAGATTGAAAGTTTTTTTCATTATTTAAATTAGAATTACCAACCTCATATCGGTTAGTGCCTTCGTGTGTTCCATCTGAAGTTAATTCAGCTAAATTAGGAGCTCTAAATCCTGTTGCCAAATTTAAGCGCGCAGTAATATTTTTACTAATATTTGTTTTAAATCCTAAAGCACTATTAAAACTGTTGAAATTTTTGTTTAGTATAGAATTAACATCAATATTTCTATTATCAAAACGACCTCCAAGTTGGATGTCTATATTTTCAAAATGAATATGAGACGTTGCTAAAATCCCAACATCATTAGTAGTCGCATCAGGTATTAGCGTTTCTTCACCATAATTAGTATTTGTTTGATTCATACCTTGAACACCAACAATGGTTTCAAATTTACCTAGCTTTGGTAAATGATATTTAACATCGTAGTTTACCGTTTTTAATTTCATATGAAGTGCCGCTTCTAAAACTTCGTGTTCATCATGTTCTTCTTCATCTGTATCTTCTTCATGGTGGTGTTCCTCAAATTCTTTTCTATCATTATAAATATATCCTAAACTAATATCTAGTTTAGAATTGTTAAAGAATAAGGTTGATTTAGAACTAAACACATGATTTGTAATATTTTGATAAGGTAATAATGGTGTTCTATTAGTAGATTGCTCACCTAGTTCTTCAGGAATTCCTAGTTTAGAATTGTTTACGTTATAACGAAAATCTGTTTTAAAAGCATTTTTTTGATAGCCAATTCCTGCTTTAAAATCTTGTTCTCTAAAACGGGTATTAGTAACTCTATAATCTTTCGTTTTATAATCTGAGTGTTCTGCAAGGTTACCTCTAAATAAAAACTTAAAATGATCGCTAGACGATTTAAAACCAGCATTTGTGCTATATCCTTGAGTGTTGCTATAATAATTACCACTAATATCTCCATTAGAACTGTTGTTCGATGCAAATTTTTCAGGATTTAAATACAATACACCTCCAAGAGCGTCGCTACCATAAAGTAATGATGCTGGCCCTTTAATAACTTCTACACTTTCAATACCGCTATCGTTGAGACCTAAACCATGCTCACCTCCAAATTGTTGATTTTCTAACCGAACTCCTTGGGTATAAACTAAAACTCTGTTAGAAGACAAGCCTCGTATAACAGGTTTCCCTATACTTATACCTGTTGTTACACTTTCTACGCCTGCAATGTTTGTAATACCATCTGTTAAGTTTACAGCACCATTTGCTTTTAAATTTTTAACAGATTCTTGTTCTACTTTCATTACGTTTTCGCTTTGAAGCTTATGAAAAGGTGTAGATATTATAACGCCCTCCATTTCTATAGCAGAAGGTTCTAAGCGTATTGAAATATTTTTAGAATTTGGAATAATCACATTTATAGATTGTGTTTTATAACCAATAAATGATACTAACATATTGTAACTTCCTGATGGTAAATTATCAAATAAAAAGTCACCGTTTTCATTTGTTGATGTGCCCTTTTCTAGTTCTGTAAAATAAATATTTACAAAGGCTAAATCGTCATTTGTATTTGCGTCAATAACGTTTCCTTTTATTGAATTTTGTGCGTATAAGTTTGTTATTGCTAGTAGTAGCAATGTATTTAATAATAATCGCATATTGTATTTTTTTAATTTAATAATAATTGAAGCTGAATTTGTTTTCAGCATATTTTCAGTTTATTAAATTAAAGCAGGAGGACCGCGTAGTGAAGTTTGTAAGCGTTGATATTCACTTAAAAATTGATATTGCGATACAATTTTTAAAGGTTTTTCTTTAGGAGAAAATAAGTTGAAATTAAAAAATGTAATGGTATATGTGGTGTTTAGTTTGAATTTATAAAAGTCACAATTGAGATTTAATTCGTGTAGATGTTCTTTTTTTATAAGTCCAGAACAAACATCATCTTCATGATGTGTAAAAAGGTGAGAAAATTTATGAACAACAGGTGCTAAAATTAACACCGCTAATAATAACGATAGACTTCTAATTATAATATGATGTTTTATATTGTTCATTAATTTATAAAACGTTTAAAACCAATGCGCTTAAGCATCTTTTTTTCAAAATCCCAGAAAAATTTGTGTTGTCCAAACAACCAACCAATTAAAACGAGTAATATTTGATAGAAAATAAATCCAATAATAATATATAAAATCCAATAAGTAACAGGCTTTAAGTTTTCTTTAGTAATTCCAATTAGTTTGATAATAGGTCTAGCTATAAAAATAGAAGATGATCCTGTGGTAGCAAAAACAAGAAATATACTTATCATTTCCCATTTGTAGTTTACTTTCCATTTGTTTTCTAATTTCCTAAAAATAAAAAGGACAAATTTTAATAATGCAATGAAAATAAGGACACTTAAAAGGGTGTTAAATGTAATATTATTATCTTTTAGAAATATAAAAGATAATTTAAAAGAAGAATAAGCCAATACAGCAATTCCTAGAATAGGAAAAAGCAATTGCCAATTATGTTGTATTTCCCAATGTGCTTTTAATTTTTCCACAAAACTAATTTTATGGCGCAAAAATAACTAAAAGACTTTTAAATTCTGGGTACAAAAGCTCCTAATCTTTGTTTATATGTTAATTGAAAATAAATAAAGTAATTATATAGTTTATAATTTACTTCATAACCGTAGTCGATACCTTGTTGGTAATCAATTTGCATTTCGTATAAATTTGGATTGAACCTTTGTGGTTGAAGCACTCTGTTGTTCCATTCTAAAACATATTGATAGTTTCTGTTTTCTAAAAATTGTTGTGAATAAAAACCTTCTGGTCTTGCTCTGCTATTCAGCCAAAAATTAAACCCTGGTTCTATAATGATAATTTGATATTCTAATTCATCATTAGCAATCGTAACGGTGTCATTATTAATAATGCTAAGTTCTTTTTCTGTTTTCTTTTTATTTAAGGTTGTTGGTTTAGACGTGTTGCAACCTATAATAAAACCACAAATAATTAATGTGTATATATAATTTTTCATTTTTATAATAATTTATTATTCAAAACTATTTAAAAAGATGTTCATTAAAAAACATAAATGAGTTAGAGTGGGTTTTCATTGAGTAAACCTTCTTTTTTGTCTTTCTTGTAGTATTAAAAATACAAAAATCATTATTTAAATGATTGGTTATAACTGTTTTTAACAAAAAAGAGTCAAACACAAATTGTTTGCCTCTTCTATATTTATAGGAATAAAATTTTTATTTCCCACCAAATAAGCCTCCTAGTAAACCGCCAAGTCCGCCTTTCTTTTCACTACCACCTAATACCATTCCTGCTACATCATCAATAACGCTACCATCTCCATCTGCATCTAAAATAGACTCTAAGAAGCTTTGTTCTTGTTGTGGCGAGTTACCACCAAGTAAACCTCCTAATAATCCTTCTATTCCATTAGAACTGCTTACGTTTTGTTGTTTTGCTTGTTTCCCTAAATATCCCATAATTAATGGCGCTGCTACCTTTAATATTTGAGCAACAGAACCAGCATCCATACCTGCTTTAGCTCCTAATGCATTTTGAACATGTTGTTGCTTACCACCTAATACATGACCTAATATTTTGCTTCCATCGTCTAAAACATTAGAATCTACGCCGCCACTGAATAAACCACCAAGATTGTCTAAGATACTTCCATCATGCTTGCCGCTAATAGCTCCTAATAATCCTTCAGCTCCTTGAGGTGTTGCTGAATTACGTTTCATGGCTTGCATTAAAACAGGCAATGCCATAGTTAAAACGTCTTGAGTTTTGTTTTGTGGTTGATTGGTTTGACCAGCGACACCACTAATAATGGTTTTTCCAAGGTCACTGTTTAATAAGTCTAATATTCCTGACATAATTGTAAAGTTTGGTTTATATATTAATAAAATGGATGTTCAATGTACAAAAAAAAAGTCCCATACATTATGTATAGGACTCAAATATAACCTTTAGGTCACATTATTTTTATTTATCCAAGAATACTAATTATTTGAGAAGCTAATTCCGTACCAATTCTATCTTGCGCTTCATTAGTTGCAGCACCAGTATGTGGTGTTAAAGATAATGCAGGATTCATTAATAATTGCATTTCTGGTTTAGGTTCTTTTTCAAAAACATCTAAAGCTGCTCTAGCTACTTTACCGCTTTCTATAGCTTTTACAAGAGCTATTTCGTTAAGAACACCACCACGAGCAGCATTAGCGATAATAACACCATCTTTCATCATGTTAAATTCAGCTTCATCAATAACATATTCCTCTTGTGCAGGAACGTGTAGCGTAATAAAATCAGCTTGTTTTAAAACTTCTTCTTTAGAAATAGTTTTAATATCAAAGTTTACTGTTTGTCCATCAAAAAAGTCTAATTCTAAATTTACTTTTTCTAAAAAAGGATCGAAAGCAATCACTTTCATTCCGGCTCCTAAGGCAACTTTAGCAGTAGCTTGACCTATACGACCAAAACCTAAAACACCTAAAGTTTTTCCTTTAAGTTCAGTGCCTTTAGCGTAAGCCTTTTTTAATTTACCAAAATTAGAATCACCTTCAAGAGGCATATCTCTATTCGAGTTATGTAAAAAGCGGGATAATCCATATAAGTGTCCAAATACTAATTCTGCAACAGAGTGAGAAGAAGCTGCAGGCGTATTAATAACACTTAGTCCTTTTTCTCTAGCATATTCTACATCTATATTATCCATACCAACACCACCACGACCAATGATTTTTAAGTTTGGACATGCATCAATTAAGTCTTTACGAACTGTTGTTGCGCTACGAACTAATAAAACAGTGATGTCTTTTTCGTTAATGTAGTTTATTAATTGTTCTTGAGCCACTGTTGTTGTGATAACTTCATAACCGCCTTTTTCTAAGGCATCAATACCACTTTGTGAAATACCATCGTTTGCTAATACTTTCATTTATCTAAGTTAAAAGTTAAAAGTTAAAAGTTAAAAGTTCTGTGAACAAATAATAATTCAACTTAAAATTAAATTTTGTTTTTATTCATTATAGTAAGCACTGAAAACTGACACTGCCTACTGCGTCTTTTTTAAGCTTTACTTTCTAATTCACTCATTACTTCTACAAGCGCTTTAACGCTATCTAAAGGTAATGCATTATACATAGATGCTCTATAACCACCTACACTTCTGTGACCGTTTACACCACTAATACCTGCTTCTTTAAGCATGGTTTCAAATGTTTCTTTTAGGTTTTCGTTAACTAAGGTGAAGGTTGCATTCATTTTAGAACGGTCTTCTTTAGCTGAAAATCCTTTGAATAATGGGTTTAAATCAATTTCAGAATACATTAAGCGTGCTTTCTTTTCATTTTCTTTTTCAATAGCTGCAATACCACCAAGACCTTTTAACCATTCTAGTGTTAGCATAGATGTATAAACAGGAAAAACAGGAGGCGTATTAAGCATACTTCCTGCTCCAATATGCTTTTTGTAATCCATTATAGATGGAATGTTTCGAGATACTTTACCAAGAATATCTTCTTTAATTACAACTAGAGTTGTACCTGCTGGTCCCATATTTTTTTGAGCACCTGCATATATTAAATCGAATTGTGTGAAATCTAACTGATGTGAAAAAATATCACTACTCATATCACAAACTAAAGGAATATTGCATTTTGGAAACGTTTTCATTTGTGTTCCAACAATGGTATTGTTTGAGGTGCAATGAAAATAATCATAGTCTGAAGGGATATCATAACCTTTAGGTATGTAATTAAAGTTAGCATCTTTTGATGAGGCTACTTCATAGATATCATCTAAAACTTTAGCTTCTTTTATTGCTTTTTCACTCCAAGCTCCTGTATTTAAGTAGCCTGCTCTTTTTTCTAAAAGATTCATGGCAACCATTAAAAACTGAGTACTTGCTCCACCTTGTAAGAATAAAGCTTTGTAGCCTTTTCCTTCTAAATCAAGAAGCTCTAAAACTAAAGCTCTTGCTTTTTCCATAATATCAATAAACTCTTTGCTTCTGTGAGATATTTCAATTAAAGATAAACCTGAATTATTATAATCAATTACTGCTTCAGAAGCTTTTAATAAAACCTCTTGAGGTAAAATACTTGGTCCTGCACTAAAGTTATGTTTTTTCATTTTATGTAGTAAAATTTAAAGATGCAAAGTTGCTAATTAATTGGGTATTTTGTATTATAAAATCAATAATTTTTTTATTAAATTGCTAACAAAAATTCAATAGAATCTACACTATCCGCATAATCCCAAAGTCGAGGTTTTTGTGTGGCACCAAATGCAATTTCATTTTCAGTAAAACCTTTAGAAACGACACACTGGATTTTGTTTTTATCTAACTCTAATTTTTTCTTTAATTGCTTTGAGTTTTCGTAAAACTCATAGAATAACGTAGCTATTGGAGATGCGTAGCTTTCATCTTCTTTAATCATAAAGAAACCATTTTCAAGCATTTCGAATTCACTCATTAAATATACTGCTTTGTTGTAATCATAGTTATTAGCATATTTAGCTTTTTCTACAATAGGATGCCAATGATAAATACTTTCAAAAAAGATATCAAATTTATAGCCTTTTGGTACAAATAATTTAGACACATTTCTGCAGCCTAAACCATAATATCTAAAAATATCTTCTGAAAGATTTTTTAAATCTTCAACCGTTTCATTGCCAGTTAAAACACCTACAGAATTTCTGTTATTTCTAATAATTGATGGTTTTCCTTTAAAATAATATTCAAAATAGCGAGCCGTATTGTTACTACCTGTGGCAATAACAGCATTAAAGTTTTCAATTTTAGCTTCAGTGAAGCGTATTTGTCCTTTAAATTCTGGAGTAACATATTCCAAATATTTAGCTAAATAGGGCAGAAGGTGTTTGTCGTTTGAGGATTGTTTTACTAATACGTGATGACCAGAAATTAAAACTGATAAAAAATCATGAAACCCAACTAAAGGAATATTTCCTGCCATAATAATGGCAACTTGCTTAGGTTCAGTGATATTAATGTTATAATGTTCTAACCATTTACTCAGGTTGTCTTGTGTTAATAACTCTGTCCAGCCTTTAAGAGCAAACACAATATTTTCTTTGGTAAACCAACCGTTATGTTCTTCTGCCAGTTTTAATTGATGTTTAAATCCATCAAAGAATAACTCATTATGTTTAATATTATCTTTCTTTTGGATAACTTCATTAGAAAATTGACTTAAAAAATCTCCTAATTTTACAAAAGCATTAATTCTTTCTTGTAATTGCATCCTTAATTTGGTTATGAATAGTTTTGGCGTTATTTTTGCAACTGCAAAGTTAGAAAGAAAAAAACGCTATGGCAATTATAATAACAGACGAATGTATAAATTGTGGTGCTTGTGAACCTGAGTGCCCAAACACAGCAATATATGAGGGTGCCGATGATTGGCGCTATAAAGATGGAACAAGCTTAACAGGTAAAGTAGTTTTAACGAATGGTAATGAGGTTGATGCAGATGAAGCTCAAGAGCCAGTAAGTGATGAACTTTACTATATTGTACCAGATAAATGTACCGAATGTAAAGGGTTTCATGACGAGCCACAATGTGCTGCGGTTTGTCCTGTAGATTGTTGTGTGCCTGATGAAGATGTTGTAGAAACAGAAGAAGAGCTTTTAGCTAAACAACGTTTTATGCATCCGGAAGACTAGTTTATAACAAACTTTTAATTATAAAATAAATCTTGAGCTTTTAGCTTGGGATTTTTTTTGATTAAAAGTGCACTTTTATTAACAGGGGAACCTGCAAGAAATGCCACAGAAATTATTTTAGATATTTATAAAAATCAGTTCTAAATAAAGGTTTTTTATATAGTATTAAACCTTTTTTCAATAATTAAGTCCTACACGTAAAAAAAGTAATAATGACAAATAAGTATATGCGAATTATTCATCGCTATTTAGGTTTTTTTCTAATAGGAATCATGACTGTTTATGCATTAAGCGGTATTGTATTGGTTTTTAGAGATACCGAATTTTTGAAAAAAGAAGTTCAAGTAGAACGACAATTAAAAGCGAATATTCAATCTGCAGAATTAGGCAAAGAACTACGTAAAAGAAATTTTAAAATTTTAAAAGAAGAAAACAACGTTTTGTTTTTTGAGAATGGGCAATACAATAAATCTACAGGTGTTGCTAAATACACAAATAAGGAATTACCATATATTCTTAATAAAATGACCAAACTACATAAAGCGAGTTCAAAGCAACCTTTATATTGGTTGAATATATTTTTCGGACTCTCTCTCTTGTTTTTTGCTATTTCATCTTTTTGGATGTTTTTACCAAAATCTAAAATTTATAAAAAAGGATTATATTTTACTTTTTTCGGAATGATTTTAACGTTTATTTTACTTTTTGTATAGCATGTAAAAGATTAAAATACTATTTACATCTTTTGTATTTTTGTCTAAATGAATGAAAAAAAAGTATTTCTTCTTATAAATGGGGAACCACCAAATGAGATTCCAGATTTAACAAATTATAATCTTATTTGTGCAACAGATGGTGCTTATCAGTTTTTAGAAAAAAATGATATTACGCCTAATTTTATTAGTGGCGACTTCGATTCTGTAAAAAACCTTCCTGAAAACATTGAAGTTATTCATACACCTAATCAAGATTATACCGATTTTGATAAAATTTTACAGATTTTATTTGAAAGAGATTATAAGATAATTCATGTTTTTGGTGCTAGTGGACAAGAACAAGACCATTTTTTAGGAAACTTAAATACTGCCATTCAATGGAAAAAGAAGCTCAGTCTTACTTTTTTTGACAATTATGGTTCTTATTTTTTAGCCAAAAAACAGACAGAACTATCTAACTGTAAAGGGAAAACAATATCGTTAGTACCTTTTCCTAAAGCTACAAGTATCATTACAAAAGGATTACAGTACCCTTTAAATAAAGAAACACTTTCTTTTGGGAGTAGAATAGGTACAAGGAACATGGCTATTGAAAATGAAATTGTTATTACTTTTAAAACAGGCAATTTGTTTGTTTTTATTAATCATTAATTGATATACTTTTTAGGTTGTAAAGTTATCGAATCTATATACTTTAAATAATTACGGAAATAACTACATTTGCACTCGCAAAATGAGTTACCGCATAGGAGGTAACTTATTTTAGTAAAATTTAGCTATTAAAAGATTTCCGTTTTTACGGAAATGAAAAAAAATATTTCAATGAAAGCAGGCATCGTAGGATTACCAAACGTAGGGAAATCAACTTTATTTAATTGTTTATCTAATGCAAAAGCGCAAAGCGCAAACTTTCCGTTTTGTACAATAGAACCTAATATCGGGGTGGTAAATGTTCCAGATCCACGTTTAGAAAAACTTGAAGAATTAGTAGTTCCAGTGCGTGTGCAACCTGCTACGGTAGAAATAGTTGATATTGCTGGATTAGTAAAAGGAGCAAGTAAAGGTGAAGGTTTAGGAAATCAGTTTTTAGCAAACATTAGAGAAACCGATGCTATTTTACATGTATTACGTTGTTTTGATAACGATAATATTGTGCATGTTGATGGCAATGTAAACCCCATTCGTGATAAGGAAACTATCGATATGGAATTACAACTTAAAGATTTAGAAACGGTTGATAAAAAACTTGATAAAGTAAAACGCGCTGCTAAAACAGGTAACAAAGAAGCTCAAAAAGAAGAAGCGGTTTTATTAAAAATAAAAGAAGGGCTAGAAGCAGGAATATCTGTTAGAGCTTTAGAATTTAGTGAAGAAGAAGATATTGATTTTGTAAAACCGTCACAGTTTATTACTGATAAGCCAGTTATGTATGTTTGTAATGTAGATGAAGGGTCTGCAGTCTCAGGAAATGCTTATGTAGATTTAGTTAAAGAAGCTGTAAAAGATGAAAATGCAGAGGTTTTAGTTTTGGCAGTTGGTACAGAAGCTGATATTAATGAACTAGATGATTATGAAGAACGTCAAATGTTTTTGCAAGATATTGGGTTAGACGAAGCAGGTTCTGCAAAATTAATTCGTTCTGCTTACAAACTTTTAAATCAACAGACATATTTTACAGCTGGAGTAAAAGAAGTTCGTGCTTGGACTATTGATATTGGAGCTACAGCACCACAAGCAGCTGGGGTTATTCATACCGATTTTGAAAAAGGTTTTATTCGTGCAGAGGTTATTGCTTATGAAGATTTTAAAAGCTATGGTAGTGAAGCAAAAGTAAAAGAAGCTGGGAAAATGCGGGTCGAAGGCAAAAATTACATTGTTAAAGATGGTGATGTGATGCACTTTTTGTTTAACGTATAGCATGTTGGTCTTTTATAACTCTATTAAAGTAAAAGTAATAGAGGTGATTTTTTATAATGATAAAAATAATTTACATTGGCATTAATTATAACTGAAACCGAAATAGACGCAGATATACAAACCTGTTTTGATTTGGTACGCGATATTGATTTTTATCAAAAATCATTAGAAAACTCAAGCGAGATTGCAATTGATGGAAAAACAACAGGTTTAGTTGAGATTAATGATTCTATTACTTGGGAAGCTAAATATCTTGGATTTGTTCAGCATCTAACTTTAAAGGTTACTGAGTTTGATAGTCCAAATTTATTTGTAGATGAAATGGTTAAAGGTGATTTCAAATCATATAAGCATGAGCATATTTTCCGAAAAAGTGGTAATAAAACAATAATGACTGATAGGTTTTATTTTGAATCACCTCTAGGAATCTTAGGTAAAATTGCAAATACACTTTTTTTAAAACGATATATGACAAATCTTTTAAAGACTAGAAATAAATTTTTAAAAGAAAAAGCAGAGGATTTAGAGGTCTAAGTCCTGTTCGTAGTTAGTTCGTTAATAAAATATTAGCTTTAATAGTACTTATAAGTTTTCAGGTATTCATTTATGAAATTAAAACCTGAACATCGTAATTCTTCATTCTTGTTAAAAATCATTAAGCAATACAAACCTAAATTCGTATAATGCAAACAAAAAGAAGTTTTTGGTACGGTATAGCAATAGGTGTTTTAGGAATTGTTCTTTTTTCCTCAAAAGCCGTTATGGTAAAATTAGCCTATAATTATAGGGTAGATGCTATTAGTATATTACTACTTCGAATGCTATTTTCATTTCCATTTTATGTGGTTATAGCTTATGTTTATGGCAGAAAACATAACGATTACGTGATAGAGAGAAAAGATTATGCTTGGATTGTCTTTTTTGGTTTTGTTGGTTATTATTTAGCCAGCTATTTCGATTTTGTAGGACTTACTTATATTAAAGCAAGTTTAGAGCGTATTATTCTGTTTATATACCCAACTATTGTAATTCTTTTAAATAAGTTCTTTTTAAAACAACCTATAAATAAAATTCAGGCGGGTGCTATTGGATTAACCTATTTAGGAATTATTATAGCATTTTGGGATGAAGTTGTTATTTCTGGAACAGATACTTACTTAGGTGGTTTCTATATTTTATTAAGTGCTATAACGTATGCTTCATATTTAGTAGGCACTGGTTGGCTAATCCCGAAATTTGGAGTCATGAAATTTACAGCCTATGCGATGCTTGTTTCATGTGTATGTGTATTCATTCATTATGGTATAATAAATAAAACGAATCTATTTAGTTTTACTTGGGAAGTGTATTTGTTAGGATTTTTAATTGCTGTTTTTGCTACGGTCATTCCTTCTTTTTTAGTCTCCGCTTCTATAAAAATGATTAGTTCTTCAAATTTTGCTATAGTTGCTGGTGTTGGTCCTATTTCAACTATTATTTTGGCAGCTATTTTTTTAAATGAAAAGTTAACTTTACTACAGTTATTTGGAGCTTTAATAGTTATTGTTGGTATATTATTCGTTTCTATAAAAAAAAGTAAAGAGTAAGCCTTAAGGTTCTCAACAATAACAAATCTATATTGTTAATTACTTTGTGCAAAGGTTATTTCTTTTTTTATAAGGTTGTATTATATTAGCAACCAATCACGATATTTTATCAGTACCTACTATGGCAGAACAATCTAATTATACCGAAGATAATATACGTTCACTTGACTGGAAAGAGCATATTCGTATGCGTCCAGGAATGTATATTGGTAAGCTTGGTGATGGATCGTCTCCAGATGATGGTATTTACATTCTATTAAAAGAAGTTTTAGATAACTCCATTGATGAATATGTAATGGGGGCTGGGAAAACGATTGAGATTTCCATTCAAGGCACTAAAGTTAATGTACGCGATTATGGTCGAGGTATTCCGTTAGGAAAAGTAGTGGATGTGGTTTCTAAAATGAATACTGGAGGAAAGTACGATTCTAAAGCTTTCAAAAAATCGGTTGGATTAAATGGTGTTGGTACAAAAGCGGTAAATGCTTTGTCTTCCTTTTTTAGAGTAGAGTCTACACGTGATAATAAAAGTGCTTCCGCAGAATTTGAGCAAGGTAATTTAATCAATCAAGATTTATTAGATGAAACGTCTCGCCGAAAAGGAACGAAGGTCTCTTTTGTTCCAGATGAATTAATCTTCAAAAACTATAAGTACAGAAATGAGTACATCGTTAAAATGCTTAAAAACTATGTGTATTTAAACCCAGGTTTAACAATTGTTTTTAATGGTGAAAAGTATTTTAGTGAAAACGGATTAAAAGATTTGTTAAATGAAAAAATTGCAGAAACCGATTTATTATATCCAATAATTCATCTAAAGGGAGAAGATATTGAAGTTGCCTTAACACACAGTAAAACACTTTATAGTGAAGAATATAATAGTTTTGTAAACGGACAAAATACCACACAAGGGGGGACGCATTTAAATGCTTTTAGAGAAGCCTTAGTGAGAACTATTCGTGAGTTTTATGGTAAAAATTTTGATGCATCAGATATTCGAAAATCTGTAGTAAGTGCCATTGCCATTAAAGTGATGGAGCCTGTTTTTGAAAGTCAGACTAAAACGAAGTTAGGATCTACTGATATGGGAGGCAATTTACCTACCGTTAGAACTTATATAAGTGATTTTCTTAAAACACATTTAGATAATTTTTTACATAAAAATCCAGATACATCCGAAAAGTTACAGCGTAAAATTTTGCAAGCAGAACGCGAACGTAAAGAATTATCGGGTATTCGTAAGCTAGCAAAAGATCGTGCTAAAAAGGCGAGTCTTCATAATAAAAAGTTGCGCGATTGTAGAGTTCATTTTGGAGATATAAAAAATGAAAGAAATCTAGAAAGTACTTTGTTTATAACAGAGGGAGATTCGGCTTCTGGAAGTATCACAAAATCACGCGATGTAAATACGCAAGCGGTTTTTAGTTTAAAAGGTAAACCTTTAAACTGTTATGGATTAAGCAAGAAAATTGTTTACGAAAATGAAGAATTTAATTTGTTGCAAGCAGCATTAAATATAGAAGAAACTTTAGAAGATTTAAGATATAACAATGTTGTAATAGCTACCGATGCCGATGTAGATGGTATGCATATTAGATTGTTATTAATTACGTTTTTTCTTCAGTTTTTTCCTGAGGTCATTAAAAACGGACATTTATACATTTTACAAACGCCTTTATTTAGAGTTCGTAATAAAAAGGAAACCATCTATTGTTACTCTGAAGATGAGCGTAGAAATGCTATTGAAAAACTAAAGCCAAAACCAGAAATAACTCGATTTAAAGGGCTTGGTGAAATTTCGCCAGATGAATTTAAACATTTCATTGGAGAAAATATTCGTTTAGATCCTATTATGCTAGATGATAATATGTCTATTGAAGATTTATTAGCATTTTATATGGGTAAAAATACGCCAACAAGACAAGAGTTTATTATTGATAATTTGAAGGTAGAATTAGATATTATAGAGTAATTGGTATTTTTAAAAATGAAATATATATTTATAACGAATAAAAATAATAATAACATAAAAAAATAAGTTAAAAACCACTAACATATATAAGTTTAGTTATAAATTTGCAGTGTAAAAAGTAAATTTATTAATTGCCTTATAAAAAGGTTAAAAACTGTACAGATATGTTATATAATAAAAAAGAACAAGGAAAATCAAAAAGATCTTATTCACACTTACATTTAATGAACTTTGTGAATAATGAAAGACAAGGAAATTCAACAAGATCTTATGCACATTTACACATAAGTAACTTTATTGACGAAGTAAGAAAAGAAAAAAATAGAATTAAATCTGTTTTTAACAGGAAACAAAAAATAGCCTAATTAATTAATGATTGAAAACAGCGACGATTTAATTAACGAACAAGACGAACCTCAAGAAACCATAACCCGTATTACGGGAATGTACAAAGATTGGTTTTTAGATTATGCATCCTACGTTATTTTAGAACGAGCTGTACCAGCCATTGAAGACGGCTTTAAGCCAGTGCAGCGCCGTATTATGCACTCTATGAAAGATTTGGATGATGGGCGCTACAATAAAGTAGCTAACATTGTTGGTCATACCATGCAATACCACCCGCACGGAGATGCAAGTATTGCTGATGCCATGGTGCAAATTGGTCAAAAAGATTTATTAATAGATACCCAAGGAAACTGGGGGAATATTTTAACAGGCGATCGTGCTGCAGCATCTCGTTATATTGAAGCACGAATTTCTAAGTTTGGATTAGATGTTGTTTTTAATCCAAAAATCACCGAATGGCAATCCAGTTACGATGGTAGAAGAAAAGAGCCTGTAAACCTACCTGTTATGTTTCCTTTGCTTTTAGCACAAGGAGGCGAAGGAATTGCGGTTGGTTTATCTACCAAAATATTACCACACAATTTTATAGAACTTATAGATGCTTCTATTAAGCATTTACAAGGAAAACGTTTTACTATTTTACCCGATTTCCCAACGGCAGGTATAGCCGATTTTTCTAATTATAATGATGGGTTACGAGGTGGTAAAGTACGTGTTCGTGCTAAGATTTCACAATTAGACAAAAACACTTTAGTTATAACAGAAATTCCTTTTGGAACGACGACATCAACTTTAATAGATTCTATTTTAAAGGCGAATGATAAAGGAAAAATAAAGGTTAAAAAGATAGAAGATAATACAGCAGCTGAAGTTGAAATTCTAGTACACTTGCCATCAGGCTTATCACCAGATAAAACTATTGATGCCTTATTTGCATTTACAAGTTGTGAGTCTTCAATTTCACCTTTAGGATGCGTTATTGAAGATAATAAACCACTATTTGTTGGTGTCACAGAAATGTTAAGACGCTCAACCGATAATACGGTTCAACTTTTAAAACAAGAATTAGAAATAAAATTAGGTGAATTTGAAGAGCAATGGCATTTTGCTTCTTTAGAGCGTATTTTTATTGAAAATAGAATTTACCGAGATATTGAAGAAGAAGAAACTTGGGAAGGTGTTATTAGTGCCATAGATAAAGGACTTCAACCACATATAAAACATTTAAAACGAGCGGTTACAGAAGAAGATATTGCACGTTTAACAGAAATTCGTATTAAACGTATTTCAAAATTTGATATAGATAAAGCACAACAAAAAATTGATGCTTTAGAAGAAAATATAGCCGAAATTAAACATCATTTAGCACATTTAATAGATTATGCGATTGCGTATTTTACAAGGCTTAAAAAAGAATACGGAGAAGGAAGAGAGCGTAAAACAGAAATTAGAACCTTTGATGATGTTGATGCTACCAAAGTAGTAATAAGAAACACTAAACTTTATGTAAATAGAGAAGAAGGCTTTATTGGTACGTCTTTACGTCGTGATGAATATGTCTGTGATTGTAGTGATATTGACGATATTATAGTGTTCACTAAGCAAGGGCAAATGATGATTACTAAAGTAGATTCTAAAACCTTTATTGGAAAAGATATTATTCATGTTGCCGTGTTTAAAAAGAAAGATAAGCGTACTATATATAATATGATTTATCGTGATGGAAGTAAAGGGCCATCTTATATAAAACGTTTTGCTGTAACAGGTGTTACTCGTGATAGAGAATATGATTTAACTAACGGAAACAAAAGTTCTACGGCATTATATTTTTCGGCAAACCCTAATGGTGAAGCGGAAGTTGTTACTATTTTATTACGGCAAGCAGGAAGTATTAAGAAACTAAAATGGGATATTGATTTTGCCGATATTCTGATAAAAGGTCGTGTTTCAAAAGGAAATTTAGTTACTAAATATTCTATTAAACGTATAGAACTTAAAGAAAAAGGTATGTCTACTTTAAAACCACGTAAAATATGGTTTGATGATGCGGTACAAAGACTTAATGTAGATGGTAGAGGAGAATTGGTTGGCGAGTTTAGAGGTGAAGATAAATTGCTTATTATTAATCAGTCAGGAATATTAAAAACAGTAACTCCTGAAGTTACCATGCATTTTGATGACGATATGATTGTGATGGAAAAGTGGGTTCCTAAAAAACCAATATCAGCGGTTTATTTTAACGGTGAAAAGGAGATGTATTATGTAAAACGTTTTTTAATAGAAAACGAAGGAAGAGAAGAGTCTTTTATATCAGAACATCCTAATTCGCAATTAGAAATTGTTTCAACTGATTGGAAACCTATGGCAGAAATTGTATTTGCAAAAGAACGAGGTATAGACAGAAAAGAAAATTTAGAGATTAATTTAGAGGAATTTATTTCAATAAAAGGTATTAGTGCTTTAGGAAATCAATTAACAAAAGAGAAGGTTAATCAAATTAATTTATTAGACCCTATTCCTTTTGAAGCACCAGAAGAGGTACATGCTGATGAATTAGAAGTTGTAGAAGAAGAAACAATTAACACTAATGAAATTAAAGACTCCAATACTTCTAGTTCAGAGAATGATGATTCTGATGATACTGAAGCAGGAGGAGAAGGGCAAATCACTCTCTTTTAACTATTTATTATTACCTACGCTTTTTTCTTAACGCGATAATTTAAAAATTCTACAAAAAAAGAAAAGGTAATTGCAAAATAAAGATAGCCCTTAGGTATTGCACCAACGGTTTTTCCAAATAGTTTAGTATGCGATAAATGAGCAGCTTCTGTAATTAGCATAAAACCTATTAAAATTAAAAATGCCAAACCTAGCATTTGTATACTTGCGTGCGCATCAATAAATTTTCTTATTGGGTTAGCGAAACCTATCATTATAGCTATTGAAATAATAACAGCGATTATCATTAAAATTAATGTATAGTTAGAATTTGGATGCAATCCGTTTGTCATCCCTACAGCAGTTAAAATAGAATCAATTGAAAAAATAAAATCAATAATTAATATTTGAGTAATAGCTTGAGATAACGTATTTATTTTTTTGCTTTTAACATGGTTTTCATCAAAGGAAGGGGTTTCAACTTTTTCTCTAATCTCTGAAGTACTCTTGTAAATTAAAAACAGGCCTCCAATAAACAAAATAATGGCTTGCCAGCTAATTGCTACTTCCAACCAACTTGTGTTTATTTTATAAAAGGGGGCTTTTAAAGCTGTTAAAAACGATACAAAAAATAAGAGTATAATGCGCTGTACCATTGCAAGAATTAAACCAATATTAGTTGCTTTATTTCGTAGGTTTTCAGGAAGCTTATTTGCTGCAATGGAGATAAAAACAATATTATCTATTCCTAATATTATTTCTAGAAATGTTAGTGTTAATAGCGCCATTATTGCATCACTTGTTAATAAAAACTCAAGCATAATTTTATATGTTTATCTATTCAAAAATAATTAAAATTAAAATGTGTTTTTTTTAAGTTTTGGATACGTATTTAATTAAAAGTCAGAAATAATAGTTTCAGTTGAAAAAAGGCTGATAAGGTTATTTAGTATTTCAATATAGTTAGTCAATTCTTCTTTGTCAATAAACTCGTTAGCTCTATGGGCTTGGTCAATAGATCCTGGGCCACAAACAATACTCTGTAAGCCCGCATCATTAAATTGTCCCGCTTCCGATGCATAAGCAACAGTTCCCGTTTTTGTATTAGAATTTATTTTCCCCATAAGTTTAACAATCTCAGAATCCTCGTTAGTTAAAAAACTAGGAACAGGAGCGTGAACTTCTTCAGTTTTAATTTCAAAATTTTGAAAAATAGGTTTTAATTCTTCAATTTTATTATTACAATGTGTTTTAAATTCTTTAATAATTTCAGATAAATTATCATTAGGAATGACTCTGGCATCCCATGAAAAATAAGCTTTATCTGCTATAACGTTTGGAGCAATTCCGCCATGAATAACTCCTGTATGTAATGAGGAATGTGGTGGTGTAAAACGATTATCGATACTACCAGAATCGACCAATACATTCATTTTGTTTTCTAACCATAAAATTAATCGTGCCGATTCATGAATGGCACTAACTTCTTTTCTAATACCACTACTATGACCTGCAGAACCATTTACTTTCGTTGTGTATAAACAAATGCCTTTATGCCCTATAATGGGTTGTAATAAAGTAGGTTCTCCTATTATAGCATATTTTGGTGTTTCTTGGTAATGATTCAATAAATGTGCTATTAATTCTGGAGTAGCCAAACAACCTATTTCTTCATCGTAAGAAAAAGCAAAATAGATGGGTTTTTTTAAATCAGCTTTAACTAAACGAGGTAAAATACTTAAACAGCAAGCTATAAAGCCTTTCATATCGCAAGAACCTCTACCGTATAATTTGTCATCTCCTTTATCAGTTAATGTAAATGGGTCGGTTTTCCAGTCTTGTCCTTTTACAGGAACAACATCGGTATGTCCAGATAAAATGATACCACCACTTACTGAAGGACCAATTCTACAATGTAAGGAAGCTTTGTTTGCTTCTTTATTTGGAACTAAAGTACATGTTATGCCAAATGCTTCAATATAAGTTTTAATCCAATGGATGATAGATAAGTTACTTTCTCCACCTAAAACAGGGAAGGAAACGAGTTTTGATAATATAGCTTCAGTTGTCATTTAAGTAAGTTATCCAAATAGGTTATGATTCTTTTTGAGCTGTTAACTCGGTAATCCTGCAAATAACCTCAGTAGCTCTAATCATACTTTCTACAGGTACATACTCGTATCGTCCATGAAAATTATGTCCGCCAGCAAATATATTAGGACAAGGCAATCCCATATAACTTAGTTGCGATCCGTCTGTGCCACCACGAATGGCTTTTATTAAAGGTGTAATACCTAATTGTTTCATGGCTTCTTCAGCAATGTCTACAATATGCATGACAGGCTCCACTTTCTCTTTCATATTGTAATACTGATCCTTAATTTCGGTAACAATAACTTCTCTACCGTATTGAGAGTTAAGCTCGTTGGTAAGTTTTGTCATCACTTCTTTTCTAGCTTCAAAATGACCTCTGTCATGGTCACGAATAATATATTCTAAAGTCGTTTCTTCTACATCTCCATGAATATTATGTAAATGAAAGAAGCCTTCGTAACCTGTTGTATGTTCTGGTGTTTCCATACGAGGCAAGGAGTTTATAAATTCTTGAGCGATATACATGGAATTAATCATTTTTCCTTTGGCATAACCTGGGTGTACAATTTTTCCTTTTACTTTTACTACAGCCCCTGCTGCGTTAAAATTTTCATATTCTAGTTCACCTATTTCACTACCATCCATGGTGTAAGCCCAATCTGCGCCAAATTTTTCAACATCAAATTTATGAGCACCTCTGCCAATTTCTTCATCGGGTGTAAAACCAACACGAATTTTCCCATGTTTAATTTCAGGATGATTTATTAAATATTCCATTGCTGAAATTATTTCGCAAATACCCGCTTTATCATCGGCCCCTAAAAGGGTTGTGCCATCAGTAGTTATTAAAGTTTGACCTTTGTATAGTAGTAAATCTTCAAAGTAATCTGGTGATAAAATAATATTTTCAGCTTCGTTTAAAATAATATCTTTTCCGTTGTAATTTTCTATAATTTGAGGCTTTACATTAGCTCCAGTAAAATCTGGTGAAGTATCAAAATGGGAAATAAAACCAATTGTCGGCACGTCATGACTAACATTACTAGGTAGTGTTGCCATAATATATGCGTTCTCATCAATAGTTACTTCTTGCATACCAATAGCATTTAGTTCTTCAGCTAGTTTATTGGCTAAGTCCCATTGTTTTTTTGTGCTAGGGGTTGTATTTGAAGTAGGGTCAGACTCTGTATCAACAGTTATATAACTTATGAAACGTTTAATGATGTGTTCTTTTGAAATCATTATTATAGAAATTTAAGAGTTTGAGTGAGATAAATATAAACTCTGTTATGGGCTCTAAAATACGATTAATAATTTTTTTGTCTTTTGAATTGTTCAATTTTTTATTTAGAAGTACTTTTGCATAAATAATACCAGATGTACAAATTATTGTTACGACCATTGTTTTTTCTTTTCGATCCAGAAAAAATCCATCATTTTACTTTTTTATTAATAAAAATAATCTCTAAGATTCCTGGATTTACATCTATATTCAGAAGTTTATATATGATTGATGATAAAAAACTGGAACGTAATTTATTCGGATTGACTTTTAAAAACCCAGTGGGTTTAGCGGCAGGGTTTGATAAAAATGCCGTATTGTATAATGAATTAGCAAATTTCGGATTTGGTTTTATAGAAATAGGAACCGTAACACCTAAAGCCCAAGTAGGAAACCCTAAAAAACGATTGTTTCGATTAAAAGACGATCAAGGTATTATTAACCGTATGGGGTTTAATAATGAAGGTGTTGAAACAGCAATAACCCAATTAAAGAAGAATAAAGGCAAGCTGATAATAGGGGGGAATATTGGTAAGAATACTGATACGAAGCCAGAAGATTATACTAAAGATTATTTAGAGTGTTTTAACGCTTTGCATCCTTATGTAGATTATTTTGTGCTAAATGTAAGTTGTCCGAATGTTGGGAGTCATGCTAAATTAAATGATAAAGATTATTTAGAGGAATTAATTGGTGCTGTACAGAAAGCGAATCTTACTTTTGAAAGTCAAAAACCGATTCTTTTAAAAATTGCACCAGACTTAAATAACATTCAATTAGACGAAATTATAGAGCTTGTTTCAACTACAAATTTAGATGGTGTGATAGCAAGTAATACGTCTACAGATAGAAGTGATTTAAAAGCATCAAAAGAGTTACTTGAGAGTGTTGGAAATGGTGGTTTAAGCGGACAACCTATTAAAGATAAAAGTACTCAGGCTATTAAATATTTATCTAAGAAGAGCCAAAAAGCATTTCCAATAATTGGTGTTGGTGGCATTCATTCGGCACAAGATGCTCTTGAAAAGATAGAAGCAGGAGCCGATTTAGTTCAGATTTATACTGGTTTTATATATGAAGGACCTAGTTTGGTGAAAGCTATAAACCAAGCAATTATTAAAAACCAATAAGCTTTATTTTATAATCTTCTTTACAGTTTTAGAATGTGCATTGCTAACTGTAAGTAAGTATGTTCCTGAAGATAAATTACTTACATTAATAGGTTGACTTGTTACTGTGCCAGATAAAAATATTTGACCAAATACATTTGAAATGCTATAATTAATAATTTCACTTGGTGTATTGGTTTTAATATTTATTACGTCATTTTTAATAGGGTTAGGGTATACTTTGGCGACAATATAACTTGATATTGGAACATCTATAGTTTTTATAAAAATATTATCAATAGCAATATCAGAATCCCAACTTGCACCACGAACTGCTCTAAAACGAACTTTTATAGTTTGATTTGTATATGCTGATAAATCTATTGTTTTAGATAGAAAGTCATCACCTTGATTATTTTGTTGGTTGCCATAAAGGGGTTCAATAATATCATTAATGTAACCAGCCTCTGTTATTAAATCTATATGTAACTCCCCCATGTGTAAACCAAACATATGATACGAAAATTCTAAAGCAGAGTTTTGATTAACAACATTTATACAAGGAGAAGTAAATTCAGCTATGTCACCAGGTTTTGCTCCAGAGGCTTCAGCATAAATATATGTATTGGCTTTATTGTTAGATAATTTTTGTAAAAGTGGGCCTGTTTTATCTGAAACAGTTTCACCTTTGTTTAATAACCAATTGTAGCCATTTTCTGAAACATCTTTGATAGTCCAGTCTAAATCACTTAGTATTTCAGAACCTTCAAAATCTTCGCTAAAATTAGTAATTGAATTCCCTACTTTTATAAGTTTAGAAAATGTTTTTCTGATGGTCTGAGTCTTGTTAGAAACAGTAAGAGTCACATCATAAATTCCTTTAGTATAAGTATGCGAAACTTCTTTAGTGTAATAGTCGACAATTCCATCACTATCAATATCCCATTCCCATTTAGTAATGTTGTCACAATTACTTTTAAAATTAACAGTTAATGTGTCATCACAAGTTTGATTGCTATCAATACTAAAGTTTGCATTAAATATAGAAGAAGCTAAATAACTTTTTGTAGTTTGGTAAAAAGCATACATTCGAGCTAACTGCTGAGGTGAGAAATAGGTTCTACATGCTTTTTTAGAATAAGACATGATATTTTTTGTGTCAGGTACATATTTGTCACCATTAGCATCTGTTTCACAACCTGTGTATTCACAAAAATTATTAATACTAGTACTCGTTAATCCTGGATCTGCTGGTGTGTCACAAATACCATCACCATCAGTATCACAATTACTTCCATTTACCAATTCAGAAGTAGTCTCATTTAAACCGTGAGTATGTATTAATGAGAAAAAATGGCCCATTTCATGAGCAAGTGATGAATTATTAGTTGCACAATTATTATTTATAACAATAAGATCATTTCTACCTTCATTATCTGAATAGCCACAAATATTATCATCAGAAGTGTTTTTAATAGTATGTGTAAAATAAATATTTATAACTCCAGGAGCATTATATAGTTCTGTTAACTTTTTTTCATCTCCTTTAGTTATGTGAACTAATTCATCATCATCAATGTAGTTTATATCGTCATATAAAAAAAACTCTATAAAAGCATCAGCATAAATAGAATTCAAATTAGATATAGCATCATTAATTTCAGAAGCACTAATTCCTTTTGAGCCATCAGAATATCTTAAAACATTAACTTTAATAGGAATAGAATTAATAATTTTTGTGATATTAATTTTATTACTATTCTTCTTTAATTTTTTTTGAAAAAAAGTCTGTTCGTATTCTTGAATTTGAGATTTTATACTTTTTAAGTATTCAAGTGATTTTTCAGAAGTTGTAGTTCCACAAGATTCCATTTCGTTTTGAGAATACGAAACTTTACCAAACAATATGAATATTGTTAGTAGTAGGTAAGTAAGTTTATATTTAAAAACATTCATTTGGGGAAAACATTTTTTCAAATGTATTTGATAATGAATTTTGTAAAAAATAAAAACGTTTAAGCGCTATATTTTATCGCTTAGCATACAATTATTGTAAGTAGAATGTTAAATAATGATTATTTTTTGAATTTTATGACTTCTATTAAGCACTTAATTGTTAATAAAATAAGGTGTTTAGGTTAAAGTATAAACACCTCTTTTTAATTTTTTTATTGATTTCTTTTTTTATAATAGTTGCCTTAGAAATTCTTTTAAAAGATTATTTTGAGCGAGAATACAAATTAGACAATGTTTTTATGTTGTGAAACATAATTACGTCTTACAAAATAATAGTATTTTTATCGTCATATTTAGGAATTATACATGTCTAATCAAGTTAAAATTATTGAGTGCCCACGAGATGCTATGCAAGGAATAAAACAATTTATTCCAACAGAGCAAAAGATTCAATATATTCAGTCACTATTACGCGTTGGTTTTGACACCATCGATTTTGGAAGTTTTGTATCTCCTAAAGCTATTCCTCAAATGGTGGATACTGCCGAGGTCTTATCTCGATTAGATTTAAGCAAAACAAAAAGTAAACTCTTAGCAATTGTAGCAAATACAAGAGGAGCGCAATCAGCTTCATTACACTCAGAGATTAATTATTTAGGCTACCCTTTTTCAATTTCTGAAAACTTTCAAATGCGTAATACACACAAAACGATAGCGCAGTCTGTAATAACGCTCACTGAAATTTTAGAAATAGCTAATAAATCTAATAAGGAAGTTGTTGTTTACATCTCAATGGGTTTTGGTAATCCGTATGGTGATCCTTGGAATGTCGATATAGTAGGAGAGTGGACAGAGAAATTAGCAAAAATGGGTGTAAAAATTCTATCGTTAAGTGATACAGTGGGAACTTCAAACCCTGAGAGTATCAATTATTTGTTTAAAAATTTAATTCCGTTATACCCTAATATAGAATTCGGAGCACATTTACACACAACACCATCTTCTTGGTTTGAAAAAGTTGATGCAGCTTATAACGCAGGTTGCATTCGTTTTGATGGCGCTATTCAAGGTTTTGGTGGTTGCCCCATGGCAAAAGATGAATTAACGGGCAATATGCCAACCGAAAAGCTTTTGTCTTATTTTACTTCAAAAAAAGAGAACACTTTAAATGCACTTAGTTTTGAGAGTGCATATAATGAAGCTTCCAAAATATTCCTTAATTATCATTAGTTTTTAAATTTTATTTAAAATTAATCTAAACAAAATTTGCTTAGGTAATTATGTGTTTTATATTTGCACCTTCAAATCATGGATTATTTATAATAAGTCTAAATAAATAGGGATAAACAATAGAACTAATGAAAAAAATAACTTTACTTTTTACAATTTTAGTAACTTCAATCAGTTTTGCACAAACTGTTCCAGACTCACTAAATACAAACCCACAAAATCAACAAAATGCTGCACAACGTATTTTGTCTGGAAATATTAATACAGGAGTCACTGTTGGAGGCTATGGAGAAATAACATATAACCAACCCGATAGTAAAAATGGTGAGTTAGACGTACAACGTTTAGTCTTATTATTTGGTTATAAATTTAATGATAAAGTACAATTTGTAACAGAAGTAGAGTTAGAACATGTAGAAGAGGTATTTGTAGAACAAGCTTTTTTGCAATATAGTTTAAGTGATAATGTAAACCTTCGTGGTGGTTTAATGTTGGTACCAATGGGTATTACAAACGAGTATCACGAACCTACAACATTTAATGGGGTTGAAAGACCAAGTATTGATGGCAGCATAGTGCCAACAACATGGAGAGAAATTGGTGTTGGTGTAGCTGGTAGATTTAATGAGATTTCTTTACGTTATCAGGCTTATGTTTTTAATGGTTTTCAATCTGTAAATGGTTCTAAAGTATTAGGTGGGAGTAATGGATTACGTAACGGACGTCAAAAAGGAATTCAGTCAACTGTAAATTCACCAACTTTTTCTGGAAAGTTAGATTATTACGGACTTCCAGGATTACGTTTAGGCTTATCAGGATACTTTGGGCGTACACAAGCTGAAGATGACGTAGACATGATTGATGGTGCCGATGTTGGTATATCAATGATTGGTTTTGATGCACGTTATGCATACCAACGTTTTACGGCTCGCGGTCAATTTATCCACGCTAGTATTAGCGATACCGAAGATTATAATAGTTTAAATTCTGCCGATTTAGGTTCAGCCCTTCAAGGTTGGTATGCAGAAGGTGCTTATAATTTATTACCACTAGGAAAACAACAGCAATTATTTGCTTTTGCACGTTACTCTAGCTACGATACACATGCATCAGTAGCAGGAGTATTACCAAGAAATGATAGTTATAATAGAGACGAATGGACACTAGGTTTAAGCTATAAATTAGCACCAGGAGCTGTGGTAAAAGCAGATTATCAAATTAAAGGCAATGCAACCACAACAGAGGTTAACAACCAATTAAATGTTGGAATAGGCGTTTGGTTCTAATAAATAATTTTGGCTTTACTCCAAAACAGGGAGAGCTTCAATTCCGATAGGTATCGGGACTCAATCTTCTAATGCGAGTAAATTAAAAGGCAATGACCAAAAATTAAGTTTGGTTATTGCCTTTTGGCACTTTAGTTGTTAGAACAATAAAAAACAATACTTTTGTAATATGAGTTTTAAACATATTTTATTATTATTTCTTGCTTTCATTTTGATGTCTTTTAGTTTTTATAAAGAGCTAAATAAGAAAATAGATAAAGAAATTAAAGCAACATATGGTATTGAAAATTACTCATATAGTTTTACCGAAATTCCAGAAAATATTTTAAAAGAATTACCATCTAAATTTGATGATGAAAATTTATTATCTATAAAGGTAGACGATGCTTTAGTTGGCTATGTCTACACGGGTAAAGCTCCTAGTAAAACAGATACTTTCGAATTTTTAGTCTTACTAGATAAAAATTTAATAGTATTAAAAACTAAAGTATTAGTATATCGCGAAGACTATGGTGGCGAGATCGGGAGTAAACGCTGGCTCAAACAATTTACAGGTAAAACTCAAAACGACGATTTAAGATACGGAGATAATATAGTAGCTATTTCTGGAGCAACAATTTCAGTACGTTCCATGACTAATGCTATGAATAACCTACTAAAATCTTTAAAAGTATTGCACACTAAAAATATTCTGTAAATGCAACTAAACGGACTTATATTAACGCTTCCTAAAGAAATTAAATTATTAATTGGTGCGTTTGTTATTGTATTAAGTATCGGTTTTTATACAGGGTTGTTATTTGTTGGAGAAACTTCAACAGCAAATCCAAATGGTATTGAAGAACAGTATTTGGGAAATGAAGATGATGAAAATGCTGAGGTTATGCGTTTTAAAAAAAGTGATAAAGAAATGCTCACATTGGTTCATAATCATATTTTATCCATGTCTATTATTTTCTTTTTATTAGGGCTTATAGTATCTATTACAAAGCTAAACAACAAACTGAAATTAATTTTAATGATAGAACCTTTTGCTTCAGTAATTCTTACTTTTGGAGGTCTTTATTTATTATGGACAGGTTTACTTTGGGTGAAATACATTGTGATGATTTCAGGTGTATTAATGACGATTGTTTTTACAATATCTGTAGTTATCATTTTAAGTCAACTTCTTCAAAAAAAATAATTGTTATTTTTACGTTTATAAATTAAACTTTTACAATAAGGTATAGTCTAATCAATATAATTGATTAACCCTACACTACAATCATATTGAAAACGTTACTATTATTTTTTGTATTTACTTCAACATTATTTGCTCAAAAATTCAACTTATCAGGTGTTGTAAAAGACCAAGATTCAATTGTTTTAGAAGGCGCAACAGTTTATCTTCAAAGTATAAAAGATAGTATTCCTATATCTTATGGAATTACTAATAGAAATGGCGAATTTTCATTACAAGTTAATACAGAAGATGATAAGAAAGCAATATTTAACATTGCATATTTAGGCTATAAACCTTATCAAAAAGATATCAATGTTCCTAGCAGTGATAAATTGAATATGGGTATTGTGACTTTAGAAGATCAAATTGAAGAACTCAATGTCGTTTCTATAATTGGAAAAGCACCTCCGGTAGTAATAAAAAAAGACACTATTGAATATAATGCCGATAGTTTTAAAACCTTACCTAACGATAAAGTTGAAGATTTATTGAAAAAATTACCAGGTGTAGAAATAGATTTAGATGGAGCTATTACAGTTAATGGTATTGAGGTTGAAGCTATAAATGTAGATGGCATGAGTTTCTTTGGAGAAAAAAATGGCGCTATAGCTTTAAAAAATATCCCAAGTAATGCTGTAAGTAAAGTACAGGTTACAGATTTTAAAACTGATATGCAAAAGTTTACTGGAGAAGAGTCTGATTCTGGTACTAAAGAAATTAACTTAAAAATTAAAAAAGGAAAAAATAGAGCTTATTTTGGTGATGTAAATTTAGGTTATGGTACAGACGATAAGTATCAAGCCAATGCAAATCTTTTTCAGTTAATAGATGGTAAGCAATTGGGGGTAATAACGGGTACCAATAATATAAATATGTCTAAAGGTTTTAATTCGCTACCCGATGCCAATTCTAGTAACGGTTATATTGAATCAGATTTTATTGGGACTAACTTTTCAAAAGGAAAGTGGAATGAAACACGAGTAAATACCAATTATAAATATAGTGCTCAAAATTCTGATAATGAGCAAAAAAGTTATAGTGAGAATTTTTTACCAGATTTAAATTACATAACCAATTCTACAAGTAGTGGTTTTAATGATTCTGAAAGGCACGATGCGGGTTCAGATTTAAAATTCATCATTAAACCAAAAAATAAAAAGTCGAAAAATAATGTTCAATTATCAAATATCACCAATTTTAATACCTCTAATAACGATTCTTTTTCAACTGTAGATCGGACTTCAGAATATACAAACGGAGATTTAGTAAGTAGTTATTTTTCTGAAAAAGAATCAACTAGTTCTAATTATAACATAAATAATAAATTTAGTGTTACTTCAAGAACTGGCAAAAAAAGAGATTACTTTAATATAGGTTTTACTACAGCCTTTAACAAAGGAGATGGAGAGAGTTCTAGCTACTCTAAAAATAAATTAGAGAGTAGTAACTCAGAAGTTATTCAAGATCAAATATCGAATACTAATAATTCTGGATCTCAAATTAATTTTAATGCTAGATGGAGTAAAGAGTTATTGCCAAGTTTCAGAATTATTCCTAAATATAATGCGAGTGTTAATACCGATAATAGTGAAAAACTTATTTATGATTATGATGTAGATACTGATTCATATAATAGCTTTAATGATCAAATAAGTACAGATAGTAGATATGTTAATACAACGGTTCGACCTGCATTGCAATTGCGTTATGATTATAAATCAATTCGTTTTGAATTAGAAGGTGCTTATACTAATACATTTAGAAAGTATGAAGATAATATTATTGAAGCACGAAATTTTAAAAATGATTTTGAATACTTAACATATTCAGGAAGAATACGATATAGAGATAGCAAAGGGTATAAAAACATAGATTTAAGGTACAATCAAAATGTTGATTTACCATCAATTAGTGAACTACAGCCTGTAGAAAATGTTAGTAATATAACTAGTATAGTAAAAGGAAACCCGCTTTTAAAACCCGCTATAAGTCATAATATTAATTTCAAATATCAAAACAATATAGCTTTTAATAATATTAATATAACAGCAGGAGCGAAAGCACAATTTGTTCAAGATAAAATTATTAATTCGACAATAACAGATGAGGATTTAATAAGATATACCTCTTTTGAAAATATAAATGGCGATTATAATATGTCTGGTAATGCTGCTATTTCAAAATCTTATTTTAGTAAAAACACCAATTTTAATATTAATTTACGACTTAATGATGATTACAGAAATATAAAATCTATTCAAAACGCAGTTAGCTTTACAACAAAAACAAATACTTTAAGACCATCATTTTCTTTGAGTTATTCGCATAATAAAAAGCTAGACATAAGCACTTCGTATAGTTATAGTTTGACTAAAACAACGTATGATACAGATATTTATAATAATAACGATTATTTTGTTCAGAATTTAAGATTAGAATCCTCAATATTTTTTCTAAAAAATGCTTTTTTCACTAATAAAGTTTCTTACCGCTATAATAGTAGAGTAGGCGATGATTTTGATGGTGCTGCTATTTTTTGGAATGCAGGTCTAGGAGTTCAACTATTCAATGATAAAGCAACCTTAACAGCTGTTGGTTATGATATACTTGGCAAAAATAATGGTTATAGCAGATCTGTTACAGAAACAGCCATTAAAGATGTTGAAAACCGAATACTAGAACAATACTTTATGCTAACTTTTGTTTATAAGTTTGGTCGCTTTGCAGGTCAAAACATAAACGTAGGTGGTAGAAATTCTAGAAGAGGTAGAGGTTAAATATTGATTATTAAAATTAACAGATTATCTTAGAATAATATTGTATATTTGCACGCAATTATAACCTAATTGCAACATGACTGCACATCAAGATAAAATACTAGGAGAAGGTTTAACTTATGACGACGTTCTTTTAGTTCCAGCTTTTTCAGAAGTACTTCCTCGCGAAGTAAATATTCAATCAAAATTCACCAGAAACATTACTATTAATGTGCCTATTGTTTCTGCGGCTATGGACACAGTTACCGAAAGTAAAATGGCTATTGCCATGGCGCAAGAAGGTGGTATTGGGGTTTTGCATAAAAATATGAGTATTGAGGCTCAGGCTTTAAAAGTTAGAAGGGTAAAACGTGCCGAAAGCGGTATGATTATAGACCCTGTTACATTGCCATTAACAGCAACTGTTTTAGATGCTAAACAAAATATGGCAGAACATGGTATTGGAGGAATTCCTATTATTGATGCTAATGGTACTTTAAAAGGGATTGTTACCAATCGCGATTTACGTTTTGAGCATGATAACAAAAGATCAATAACTGAAGTTATGACGAGTGAAAACTTAGTAACTGCTGCTGTAGGAACTTCTTTAGGTGATGCCGAGTCTATTTTACAAAATTATAAAATTGAAAAGCTACTTATAGTAGATGATAATTATAAACTCTCTGGTTTAATTACCTTTAGAGATATTACTAAGTTAACATTAAAGCCCATAGCAAATAAAGATGAATTTGGTCGTTTGCGTGTTGCTGCTGCTATTGGAGTAACAGCAGATGCTGTTCTCAGAGCAGAAGCTTTAGTAAATGCAGGGGTTGATGCTGTGGTTATTGATACTGCTCACGGACATACAAAAGGTGTGGTGTCTGTTTTAAAAGAAATAAAAGCGAAATTCCCTCAATTAGATGTTATTGTTGGAAATATTGCTACTGGTGCAGCTGCTAAATATTTAGTAGAAGCAGGAGCCGATGCCGTAAAAGTTGGTATTGGTCCAGGATCTATTTGTACCACACGTGTTGTTGCAGGTGTTGGTTTTCCACAATTTTCTGCGGTATTAGAAGTTGCTGCAGCAATAAAAGGATCAGGTGTTCCTGTAATTGCCGATGGTGGTATTCGTTATACAGGAGATATTCCTAAAGCGATTGCAGCAGGTGCAGATACCGTAATGTTAGGATCGCTTTTAGCAGGAACTAAAGAATCTCCTGGTGAGACTATTATTTACGAAGGACGTAAATTTAAGTCTTATAGAGGTATGGGCTCTGTAGAAGCTATGAAAGAAGGTAGTAAAGATCGTTACTTTCAAGATGTAGAAGATGATATTAAAAAATTAGTGCCAGAAGGTATTGTGGGACGTGTACCATATAAAGGTGAATTGTTTGAAAGCATTCATCAGTTTATAGGTGGTTTACGTGCAGGTATGGGCTATTGTGGAGCAAAAGATGTTGCTACTTTAAAAGAAACAGGACGCTTTGTTAAAATTACTGCTAGTGGTATTAACGAGAGTCACCCTCATGATGTAACCATTACTAAAGAATCTCCTAACTATTCTAGGTAGATTATATTTATAATACATTAAAAAAAGCTCAAATTTCAATTATGAAATTTGAGCCTTTTTTTGTTGATGTGTTTTGTGTTATAATTCTTTAAAATAGGTATGTGATTTTGAATAGTTTTTTTTATATGTCTTATTTGCTATATATAGTATTTTATTCAATTAAAAGATTTTCTAAATTCAATAGGTGATATATTGGTTTTATTCTTAAATAATTTACTGAATGAAGCAGGATATTCAAAACCAAATTCATAAGCGATTTCACTCACACTTAGGTCTGTAGTAGATAACTTTTCTTTAGCCTTTTCAATTAGTTTATTCTGTATATGTTGTTGTGTACTCTGTCCACTAATAACTTTTAGCATACTGCTTAAATAATTAGGTGAAAGATTCAAATCATTTGCAATTTGAGTAACAGTAGGAACTCCGTTAATCAGAATTTCTTTATTATTGAAATAGCTGTTTAATTTTTCTTCTAATTTTACAAGAATTTGGTGATTCATAATTTTCCTTGTTATAAATTGTCGCTCGTAATAACGTTCAGCGTAATTTAATAATAACTCCATTTGGGAAATGATTATACTTTCACTGAACTTATCAATATTAGATTGATATTCTAGTTGTATATTTTTTAATAGCTCTACTAAGCTGTTTTCTTCTTTTTCAGACAAAAAAAGTGCTTCATTAATAGCATAACCGAAGAAGACATAATTTTTAATGGATTTTGCTAATTGTGTATTCCATAAAAAATCTGGGTGGATAAGTAATAACCATCCAGATGCATTCACTTTTGCATTTTGATTTATTTGAATGTTTAGAGTTTGATGTGGTGCAACAAAAGACAACACACCTTCGTCAAAATCATATTTCTGCTGTCCATAATTAAATTTTTCGCTTACATTTCGTTTTAAACCAATAGAATAAAAATCTTGTATCCATTTAATTTCATCTGAATCTGTAGGATAGTTTACTTTACTATAATCTACTAGACTAATTAACGGATGTTCTGGTCTAGGTAGATTAATATAGTTATGAAATTCACTAATGGATTTAAATCTAAATATCGTTTTCATTTTCTAAATATAATCTATTATTTTTCTTTATAGAACACCATGCCTGCATGGTAAAGGAGAGCGTTTTTGAATTCTCTGTCTGCCGTAAAATCCTTGTCGTCTTTATAATCAATATGATTTCCTGTTATGTTAGAATCTACTTTATAAGCACTTTTTGTGTTTTCTCTTGCTTTATCATACCTGTTATTAGGTAATAATTCGTATCGGATATTTCTGTCTTTTGTTACCCACATTCCAATATATTATATTCTCTTGAATGTTCGGTTGTTTCTTTCTACATACCTTAATTGTTAAAACCTGTTGATGTTCCTAAAACTTGATTTTCCTTCAATGCTTTTTTAACAGTTTTAATTTTCAATTTTGCATGGTGATAAGCATCTTCTCCCATAAAAAAATGTAAAGGTGGATTTTTTTGTTTACTTAAAGTGATTAATGCATCAGCTGCCTTTTCTGGGTCGTTGGGTTGATTGCCATCTATTTCGTTTAAATGCGCTTGCTCCATTTCACGAGCAGCTTTGTAATCTTTAATAGGATTAGTTGGTGTTTGAATAGACCCTTTTGATAGAAAATTAGTTCTAAAGTATCCAGGATAGACTAAAGTAGTATGAATTCCAAATGATTTCATTTCCTCTGCTAAAGCTTCTGTAAAGCCTGCAACAGCAAATTTGGTAGAACAGTAAATACCAAACCCTGCAAAGTTAGCAGTATACCCACCTATGGAAGCGATGTTGAAAATGTGTCCAGATTTTTGCTTACGTAGGTATTGTGCAGCATTTCTGATTACGTTTAGAGGACCAAATACATTTACTTTAAAATTATTCTCTACTTCTTCTGCTGAGAGTTCTTCCAATGTTCCTATTTGGCTATAACCAGCATTATTAACTAAAACATCAATTCTTCCAAAATGACTAATTATAGTGTCAATAGCTTTCTTTACGTTTTGATTTTTGGTTAAATCCATTTCAATTGGTAAGAAAGTTTCATTTTCTTCTCCAATTTCTTTAATTAAGGATTTTTTATTTCTAGAAGTTGCAGCAACACTAAAACCCTGTAAAAGAAGTTTTTTAGCTAATATCAAGCCTAAACCTTTCGATGCTCCTGTAATAAACCATACTTTTTTTGTATTCATTTTATTTAGATTTTAAATTATGATACAAAATTGGTTTAAAAAAAAGGTTTTTATTTTTCCAAATCTAAGAAAGGTATATCTAAATCTACTTTTGAGTTGAACTTGAGTTTGTATTACCGCTAACGTATATTTTAGAAAGTTGTGTGTTTGTGTGCGAGGATTTTCCGAAGGAAAATCAGAAGCTAACAAATGGGCTACTAACTTTGGTTTAGCTAAAAAGAGCAATATTTTTGTTGGTCTTGTGCAATGGTTATTCTATTTTTTTTCTTCTCCCTTTTTCATATCTATATTTTGAGTCTCTTCCATATCCAATTTCATCTATCACTTCAAACCTAAAATTTTCCAAATCTCTAGTCTTTATGATCTTAATCCCAAAAGGTTCGTTTATAAAGTAGGCCTGTTTGTCATCCTTAGCATAAAAATGAATATCACATTCTAAATAATAAAGGGAATCGTTACTTATACATTCTTCTAAAAACTGAAAAGTTGCAGGGTTAGCGCCTTCTACTATTTTACTTTTAAAATATAGGTGGTCTTTATCTTTAAATACTGTTGTAACTTTTGGGTGAACTTGTTCAAAAGTTGCAACATCACAAGCCATTTTTATTGTATAAGCAAAGAAAATGGAATTGTCTACTCTTTGATAGCTTTCATTGATAGGGGTCATTTCAGAAAGGATATAAGGTAATTTAGATTCATACCAATAATCAAATTCTCCAGAAGTTGAATACCCCTTATCAAGATCTAAAATTTGAAAGTTGTTTGGATTTGCCTTCGGTAAGGTTGAAAAACCACACATATAACTTTTTAGATAAACAGCAATTTTATCTTTAAAATAAACTGTATTTTCAAGTTCGTTTGCTTCAATTAAAACAAAGCTGGTAATATCAATCTCGTTTAGCTGGTTTTCGAAACAAGTGTCATTATAATAATAAATCCAATCGTTATCTTTTGAATATCCGTGTCCTAAATGTACCCAATCATGGTCATAATCTTTCCCTCTAAAAATTTCTAACTCTTTGCCTGATTTATCTCTAACAAGTTGTCTGTCCCAAAATATATCCAAGATTAGTAAATCGTTCATTTTAAATTTTTATCAATGTGGTTTTAAAGTTTAGTTGTTTGAATGCTGTTCTGAAATTATAGGAAGTAAACAATAAGGTGCTTTTAGTTTTAGTATAATAAATAATCTGGAATATATAATGAGCTAATGGCTAAAAAAGTAGAAATCAAAAGTAGGGTTAGAATAATTTTTGCTTCCCTAACCTCAACTTTTTTATTAATCTTTATTCCTTGTTTTATCATAGTGTAAATAAACACTAGAATTCCACCAATTAAAAAGAATGTATATTTCAAAAAATCAGAGAATCCTCTAAACCCAGTACTTAATTCTGACTTTAGAATCAAAACAAGTATAATTCCGATCGGAAGATAAGCTAGAAATATTGTTTTGTAGTTTGTTTTTTTCAAATTTTTGCTAACGGTTAGTGTAAGAAACGTATGGTAGTTAAAAAGTATTTTTGTTTCGGTTTGTTACTGAGTTAAATATAAATATTTTACTTTTAAATGCCAAATTTTATATTTAGCGGACTTTATAAATACACGTAGATTTTGAATTTAGCACTAAACGACTTATGTTTTTTTATACATTGTTCCCTACTAGATTTTTTCTTTTTTTATTCAGAAGTTTAATTAAGTTTGCAACTTAATTAAACTGACGAAGACAATTATTACATACAATTTCAATCTGCCTGCGGTTACTCCGCCTTGATTTACTGTACTCAATCGTCATAATCTTGCTCAATTCGAGCTACTTCAAGTATCCAATTTATTAAACAAATTAAATCAAATGGGAATCCAATTGTAATGATATTATTATGAAGAAATATATAAATTTATTCGATTTCAAACAAAAAGTAGATTATAAAATAGAAGCCTTGTCAGGATTAACAGTAGCTTTGGCTTTAATTCCAGAGGCAGTAGCTTTTGCATTAATAGCAGACTTGTCTCCATTAACAGGACTTTACGCAGCGTTCGTTATGGGTTTGGTCACGTCTATTTTGGGTGGACGTCCTGGGATGATTTCAGGTGCTACTGGTGCGGTAGCTGTTGTAATTGTTGCTTTGTCAATTTCTCACGGTTCTGAGTATATATTTGCAACTGTGATACTTGCAGGTATTATTCAAGTATTAGCGGGATTATTCAGATTAGGAAAATTGATGCGATTAGTTCCTCATCCTGTAATTTTTGGTTTTGTAAATGGCTTGGCAATAATCATTTTTATGTCACAACTTGACCAATTCAAAGATGTATCAGGAAATTGGTTAACGGGTCAATCATTATACATTATTCTTGGTTTGGTGTTATTAACAATGATTATAATTTGGGGATTGCCAAAACTTACAAAAGCAATTCCTGCTTCGTTAATCTCAATTTTGGCTGTATTTGGAATTGTTGTTGTATTTGGAATTGATACAAAAACGGTTGGTGATATTGCTTCTATTCAAGGTGGATTTCCACCATTTCATATTCCAAATGTACCATTCAGTTTTGAGACCTTGGCTTTGATTTTTCCTTATGCAATTATTATGGCTGGTGTAGGGTTGATTGAAAGTTTATTAACGCTGAATATTATTGACGAAATTACTGAAACTCGTGGTAGAGGAAACAAAGAAGCTGTAGCACAAGGGATAGCAAATATTTTATCAGGTGTATTTTCTGGAATGGGTGGTTGTGCAATGTTAGGTCAAAGTCTTATTAATATTTCAAATGGTGCTAGAGCACGACTTTCAGGTATTGTTGCAGCTGTAGCACTTTTATTATTTGTAATGTTTGGTGCTAGCTTAATTGAACAATTACCAATGGCTGCACTTACAGGGTTGATGATTATGGTTGCTATTGGAACTTTTGAATGGGCAAGTTTAAAAACTTTTAATAAAATGCCAAAATCGGATATCTTTGTTATGGTTGTAGTAATGCTCATTACTGTTGTTTTACACAATTTGGCTTTGGCTGTTATTATTGGTGTTATTATAGCTGCATTAGTTTTTTCTTGGGATAACGCAAAACGTATTCGTGCAAGAAAGTCAATTGACGAGCAAGGAATAAAACATTATGAAATTTACGGGCCATTATTTTTTGGTTCCGTAACTGCTTTTAATGAAAAGTTTGATATTCTGAACGACCCTGAAGAAGTCATTATTGATTTCAAAGAAAGTCGTGTAGTTGATATGTCGGCAATAGAAGCACTTAATAAGATTACCGAACGCTATTTAAAAGTCGGTAAAAAAGTTCATTTACGTTACTTAAGTATTGACTATCAGAAATTACTTCAAAATGCAGATAGTATTATTGATGTTAATGTTTTAGAAGACCCAAGATATAAAGTTGTTGTCGATAAAGTTTGATGTCAACGTGGTGTTTTTAGCTTGTGTGTAACTTTTATTACTCATATCCCTTAAATAAGCTAGGATATAATAAGTTTTTTGCAGCTATTACTCTGTTATATAATTAATTTTTCCTATAAAAAATAAAACTGATGATTTTCTATCGGATTTATTTTATTTAATTAAATTTTTTCAAGAGTATTGTGAGTTATTATATAATCAAATGTAAAGAGGTATTAATTCAAAGCCTCTTTGTAGGTTTTAAGACAGCGTTCTCTAGCCTGTTTATGATCTACAATAGGTGTAGAGTAAGTAAGTTCTTGAAAATCGGGTACCCATTGCTTTATGTATTCTAAGTTTTTATCAAATTTCTCAATTTGAGTTGTTGGGTTAAAAATTCTAAAATATGGTGCAGCATCTACACCGCAACCAGCAACCCATTGCCAATTACCAATATTACTTGCCATATCGTAATCGTATAATTTTTCTGCAAAATAGGCTTCGCCCCAGCGCCAATCAATTAATAAATGCTTGCATAGAAAACTACCAACAAGCATGCGTACACGATTATGCATAAACCCAGTTTGGTTTAATTGTCGCATTCCAGCATCTACTAACGGATAGCCAGTTTTTCCTTCGCACCAAGCTTTAAATTCGATTTCGTTATTGCGCCAAATAATTCGATCGTATTTAGGTTTAAAACTTTGAGTTTGTGTGTGTGGAAAATGCCATAATATTTGGGTGAAAAATTCACGCCAAATAAGTTCTTGCCAAAATATTTCATTCTGTTGTGCCGTTGCTTTTTTTACCATGTTTCGAATACTTACTGTACCAAAACGTAAATGCGGACCTAATTTAGAGGTGCTGTCTTTAGCGGGGAAATTCCGAGTGTCTTCATAGTTTTCTATAAGAAGCGGGTTTACAGTATAAGGGGTAATTTTTTGATTTGATTTAGTAAAGCCAATATTTTCTAAACTTAAATTTAAAAAGTCATGATTTGAGATGAGGTTTGATAATAATGTTTCTGATGGATAGGTTTTAAAATCAAGCCTTCTAAAAGCTTCTTTCCAACGTTTCATGTATGGTGTGTAAACTAAGTAAGGCTTGCCATCGCTTTTAGTAATCTCGTTTTTTTCAAAAACAACTTGATCTTTATAGGTTTTAAAGTTTACATTATGTTCACCTAAAAACGTTTTAATCTCTGAGTCACGTTCTTTTGCATAAGGTTCGTAATCATGGTTGGTATATATGCTTTCAATAGTATTAGTTTCTATTAATTGCTTAAAAATATCAATAGGTTTTCCGAAGAAGATAGAAATACCAGTGTTGTATTCTTTTTGAAGTTGTGTGTTTATTTTTTGAAGTGTTTTATGTATAAACGTAACGCGAGCATCATTTTTTTGTAATCGCTCTAAAATATTTGAGTCGAAAATAAAAATAGGAAGTACAGAGTTTTTATCTTGTAGTGCTTGAAACAGTCCGTGATTATCATCTAATCTTAAGTCACGTCGAAACCAGAATATATTAACTTTTTTTTTCATTAAAATAGTGTCATTTCCGTAAAAACAGAACCTTTAATAAGTCATTTTAATTTACTTGTAAACCCCAAACAATTCTTCTAACTTTTTAGTACGGTAGTTGAAAATTTCTTCCAGTTTTGGTTTCACTAAAATAGGATGGACAAGTTGTCCTAAAATTCCAAAAGGGACTTTATAATCTATAATATCTTCCATTTCTACACCGCCTTCAATTTCTTTTATAAAATGTTTGTGGTGCCACAACGCATAAGGACCAAAACGTTGTTCGTCAACAAAATAGTGTTTGTCAACGACATGGGTGATTTCGGTAACCCATTTGGTTTTAATACCTAAAATAGGTGTTACAATGTATTGTATAATTTGACCAGCAAACATCGGTCTGTCTGCTCCAGATAGAATATGAAAGCCCATATAATCTGGTGATATGGTTTTTAAATTTTTCGGGCTCGATAAAAAGTCCCAGCCTTCTTGCAGTGTTATTGGAAGGTTCTGTTTTTTATGTAGCGTATATATTTGCACCTGAATAAATTTAAATTAATTATTAAATAAAATGTAGGCATTAAGCGATGTGGCAATGCACAGCCAAACAAAGTAGGGGAGTATTAGTAAGCTTTTCTGCTTTAAATCGTTTTTGTAATCGAATAAAAACAATCCAACAATTATGGTTAGTAAGATGATACAAATAAGGCCTAACAATACTAAATGCTGATTGAAGAAAATGAAATTCCAAATAACATTAAGTACAAACTGAATGGCGAATAGTGTTATTAATTTGGTGTTAGGTTGTAGTTTATATAGGTATGCCATATAAACTGAAAAACAAATCATTATGGTGCTCCAAGCAACACCGAAAACCCATCCTGGAGGCGTCCATGGTGCTTGATTTAAATTTTGATACCATTCGGTTCTTGGGCCGTTATTCATGAGCCAGCTTCCAATGGCTAAAGCGCAAAAGTTGATGACTGAAAAAACAATAATGTATTTGAATAATTTCATCTGTTCATATTTATTTTTTTCTTATTGGTCATATGTGACATCCTTATAATTTTTCTGCTGCATGACAAAATTTTAGTCATGGATGTTTCATTGTTTCAAGATTTCAATTTGTTTTGAAATAGCTTCTGCTTCGGCATATTTCTTATCACTTTCGGCTCTATTAATACTAGATAGTTTATGCCATTCCGCCATAAGTAATTTGTATGTATCTTGAAGTTTTTCTAATTCTGTTTTCTTTTTGAATAATCCGAACATCGTCTTTATTTTAGGTGTTTTGTTATTTTATCACTTAAAGGCTTTGTTGAAGAAAAGTAGTAGTTAATCAAATAACCTTGTTCATCAACTAAATATTTTTGAAAATTCCATTTTACAGATGAATCTGTTTTACCATTTTGCGCTTTTTTTGTTAACCATTGGTATAATGGATGTTGGTTTTTGCCTTTAACTTCTATTTTTTCTGTCATTAAAAAAGTGACACCGTAATTTACTTTGCAAAAGGTTTGTATGTCTTTTTCAGTACCTGGTTCTTGACTTCCAAATTGATTACAAGGCACTCCTATAACCATGAGTTTGTCTTGGTAGGTGTTATATAGTTTTTGTAAATCTTCATATTGACCCGTAAAACCACATTTTGAAGCTACATTTACAAACAAAATATGTTTTCCTTTAAATGTAGATAAATCAATTTTTGTTCCGCTTAAACCATTAATTTTAACATCGTATATAGATGATTTTGGAGCTGTTTGCGCTTTTGATTTTGAGAATATTGAGAACATAATACTTAGTAGAATTATTTTTTTCATTATTATATTTTAAAGGATACAATACCACAATCCATTTTGAAAATTTGACCTGAAAGCGATGCTGATTTTTCTGAAATTAAAAATTCTGCCATATCAGCAACTTCTTCTGGGTTTAGAAACTTTTTTAAAGGATGACGTTCTGTAATGTTTTCAATCATTTTGTCATTTCGTAAAAGTTTTGAAGACAAGTCTGTATTTGTAACAGTAGGAGCGATGGCATTTATACGAATAGTAGGCGCTAATTCTGCACCTAATGATTTTACTAAACCTTCAACACCAGATTTTGCTGTAGCAATACTAGAATGAAAAGGCATACCTAATTGGGTAGCAACTGTGCTGAAAAGAAGAATAGCAGGATGATTTCCATTTTTTAGTATTGAAAGATATTTTTGAATCGCTTTTACAGCTCCAAGAACATTAATTTCAAAATCGTTTTTAAAATCTTCAATACTTAACCTAGATATAGGCTTTAAGTTAATACTACCAGGACAATAAATAAGAGCATCTGCAGTTTCAATATCTGGCAAATCGTCTTTAGTAATATCGCAATAAAAGTGAGTTAAATTAGCATGCTTGAACTCAGGAATAGTTCTGCTAATATTTATAACTTTAGAATAGTTAAGAAGTTTTTTTAGTATGGCATTTCCAATGCCCTTACTTCCACCTACAACAATAATTGTTTTCATATGGTTTCAGGGCATTTTTTTTGTTTATGGCCTGCCTTTCAGGCGTTTTTCAATTTTTTGTTTAATAACAGTTAATCGTTTCATTAGATCCATTATTTTCGGATCTTTTTCTTCTTTATAAATAGTATTTAAACTCAATATTAAATCTTTAACTTCTCTAGAAGACTCGATACGTTCACTTGTTGTTTTAAAAGTGTGTTTACGTTGTTCGAACTCTAAAGCTTTATCAATAATCTCCATAATGTTTCTTAATCTTTAATCAAATTTTATTTTAATCTGGGTATAATACTTTCCCAGAATTCGACAATATAATAAAATCTAAGAGATTTATGATTTTTATGGCTATTTATTAAGGAAAAATTAATATTTTATTTTTTTATTCCGATTTTTTTGTGTTTTAAGCAGTTAAAGGTGCTCCTTTTAGACGCTTTTCAACTTTTCTTTTTATAACTGTTATGCGTTTCATGATATCCATGATTTTTTCATCTTTTTTAGCTTTATAGATTTCATTTAAATCTAATATTAAAGCTTTTGCTTCACGAGATAGTTTTACGCGATCGCTAGTTGATAATGATCTCATTTTTCTTTGCTCGAATTCTAATGCTTTATCTATTAAGTCCATTAATATGTATTTAAATTTTTATTAATTACTATGATTTTTATGAATTGTAAAGGTATGAAATTGTTTAATTTATTTTTATTAATATTGAACAAGATAATTGATACCACCATAAAGAGAATTTATTACTCTTTAGCAAGCTCATTAATCATGCCTCTAAAAATAAATCCATGAAATGGAAGTACGCTATACCAATATAAACGGCCCCATAAGCCACGTGGTCTAAAGGTGGCTGTTTGTTTAAGTATATTATTTTCTATTTTAAACTCTAACCATGCTTCTCCAGGAAGTTTCATTTCGGCATAGAGTAAAAGTTTTTGTTGTTTTTTATCTGCAAAAATAACACGCCAAAAATCTAAGGCGTCTCCTGCATTTAAGTCTGTCTGACTCGTACGTCCTCGTCTTAATCCAATACCTCCAAAAATTTTATCAATAGCTCCTCTAATGCGCCATAAAAAAGATCCATAATACCAGCCTGTTTTCCCTCCAATAGCCCAAATTTTATCAATCGTTTTTTTTGAATCTTTTACTTGACGTTCTTTATAGTCTTCAAAGCAACCAAACTTGGGAACGTTTATATATTTGTGTAAATTATTTGGTAATCTTCCACTACTTATCATAGAATCTTTCCAACTAGAAATAATACTGTTTTGTTCTATTTTTTCAAAGGCTAATGTTACAGCTTGTTGGTAGCTTAATGGATTTACAGATAATATTTTATTAATATTACTAGGTTTACCTATTATTTGAACATTCATACTATCTACTAATGTAGATGCTAATTTATAGGATGTTGAGGTTACAAAATATAGCCAATATGATGATAATTTAGGTGTCATTATAGGTACTGTTAGTATATAACGTTTTAAACCTCTTACCTTTGCAAATTGTAAGAGCATTTCTTTATAAGTTAGTATTTCTGGACCAAACACATCATATGATTTATTGAAAACGGAGGTGTTATCAGCAGCATTTAATAAAAATGATAAAACATCTCTAACGGCTAATGGTTGTGTTTTTGTGTTTAACCATTTAGGAGCTATCATAAAGGGTAGTTTTTCAACTAAATCTCTAATAATTTCAAATGAAGAGCTTCCCGAGCCTACAATAATACCAGCTTTAAAAACAGTAAGCGCATATACTTCTGAGGCTAACGCATCTTCTACATTTTTGCGAGATTGTAAATGTTTTGAAAGTTTTATTTCGTTTGTTATACCACTTAAATAAATAACTTGTTTGGTGTTTGTGTTTTCTATATGTGTTTTAAAATTTAAAGCGCAACGCGCTTCAAGTGATTCAAAATTAGAATCGTTAGACATAGAGTGAATTAAATAATATGCTATGTCTATATTTTTTGGAATATTCTGAAGCGTTTCTTGTTTTAAAAAATCAACTTCAACAATATGAATATTTTCTTCTTCTTGATAACTTTTATCTGCGCGTAATCTATCTCTAACACAACACACAACTTCATGTCCCTGATTTATTAATAGAGGGATAAGTCGTTTTCCTATATATCCAGTAGCGCCTGTAACAAGAATGTTCATGTGTGTATCTATTGATTTATATGCAAAAAATATGTACTCATAATTATTTTGTTTATTTTGGTCTTTGGTATCCGAATCTAGTTTTGCTTTCAGGAATTGCGTATCCGTCAAGGCCATTAATAGCAGCTATCTTAGCTTTTGATAGGTTTATAAATCCATCATTTTCTAAAAGATTATCATTTACATAAAAACCTATGATTTTTCCAATTAGTAAGATAGTGTTATTTACTTGAATATCATATTCTTCTATATATTTCATCGCTAATTGAATAGGCGCACCTTTAACAAAAGGGGCATAAAAATTATTTTTATATTCAGAATTTAAATTTGTAACCTCAAATTCTGAAGCATAAGTATCATATTTAGCTGATGTATGATGCGCATCTTCTATAATATTTTCATGAATGTGATTTATAGTATAAAAACCATTAGATTTTATATTGTCGTATGTATTTCTAATAACCGTTGTAGGTCTCATAAATAAGCCTAACATAGCAGGACTAGAACCAATATGAGTAACAGAGCTAAATACGGCAACGTTTTCTATATCGTCATCAGATTTTGTTGCTATGAGGTTAGCCGACTTATACCCTGAGGAACAATTTATTAAGTTGATTTTGTATAAATGCTCAAGATTTTCAATTGTATTTTCATTGAAATAACGCATTATAAATTTTTATAATTATTTATTTTAATATTTTGAGCTTTTAAATCAAACATTAAATTATAGAGACCAAAAAAGGTTCTGTTTATGTAAATAAAATGTTTAGAACCACGATTACCGTTCATCTTTTTTAAGTCGGTACTTTTTGAATAACGCTCTCCTAGTTCAGCTATTTTACCAAAGAACTCTCCGTCAGAAAAGTCAAATGTTTCAGAATGGAAAGGCTGTGTGAATAAACTAAGCATATCATGAAACATGTCTGTGAAAAATTCAAGTTCCTCTTTACTGTCATCTTCTCTAAGTATTTCTAACTCATATAATTTTGATGTAAAAAAATCTTTATTATTAATATTTTCTGGCTTTGCTAATTCAAAATATGGTAAATAAAATTCATTCGGAATGGATTTCATACACCCAAAATCAAGAGCTACTAATTCTGCTTTATCTGATATTAAAAAGTTTCCAGGATGTGGGTCTGCATGTACTTTTTTTAATGTATGAATTTGAAACATATAGAAGTCCCAAAGTGCTTGTCCTAATTTATTTGCTTTTTCTTGGTTGGTATTATAGGCTGTAAACTCAGAAAGGTGTTCTCCTTCCATATAATCCATAGTAATAATACGTTCTGAAGATAAATCTTCATAATAGTTCGGAAACAATAGGTTGGGAATGTGAGAGCAAGCCAAAGCAATTTCTTTACTTTGTTTCATTTCCAACACATAATTTGTTTCCTCAACCAACTTATTTTCAACTTCTTTAAAATATTTATCAGAGTCTTTCCCTTTTATGTTAAACATACTCATGGCAATAGGTTTAACCATAGCTAAGTCTGAAGCTATACTTTCTGCAACTCCTGGATATTGGATTTTCACAGCAAGTTTTTTCCCATCTTTTACTGCAATATGCACTTGACCAATGCTAGCAGCGTTTACAGAAGTTGCGTTGAAAGTATCAAAAATGTCATTTGGTGTCTTCCCAAAATATTTTTTAAAAGTTTTTAGAACTAAAGGAGGCGACAATGGTGGTACAGAGAATTGTGCTAAAGAAAATTTCTCTACATAGGCTTGTGGCAAAATGCTTTTTTCCATGCTTAGCATTTGTGCCACTTTTAAAGCGCTTCCCTTTAGTTGTTTTAAACCATCATATATATCTGTTGCATTATTTTTATTTAATCGCTCTTTAGCTTCCATTTCAGAATTAACCATTTTATCACCATAATACTTGATGTAATTAACGCCTACTTTAGCTCCTGTTGAAACCAATTTTGTTGCGCGTTGTATTTTGGAAGTAGGTATTTTATCTATAGTTTTCATAAGCTTAGTTCATTTGAAATTTTTCTTTAAAAAGGAATTTTCCTAAATCGATAACACTTTTTATTGGTACTATATTTAGAACATCGAAACTTGTGTTTACAGATTTTTCAATAAAAATATCTGTTTTTTCAAAAGAAGGAGATGTGTCATCAATCCAGAATTTCATGGTTAAAAGTAATTGTATCCATGCCGATTCTTTTAAAGCTTTTTGTTGCACTTTTTCAAGCTGTTCTTGTTTTATATCCAACATTTCAATATCTAAAAGGTCTATGTAGTTTATGAAATGATGCTTTAATCTAGAAAGCATTTTTAAACCTTTTAAACTGTTTTTATGTTTGCCAAGGGCATATATTACATAGCTTCTGTTTGCCGTTAGGTTTTCAAAAAAAGTAAAGTATAGGCTTAAAAGTTTGTTTCTTGCGTCAAAAGTTTCATAATCTTCACTTTTATTTAGAGCATTTATAGAGTTATGAAAAAAAGTTTCAAAAATTTCTTTTTCAATAACTTCAAAAGAAGCAAATAACTCATAAAATTTGGCTTCTTCAAAGTGGTTCATTTTAGAAAAAGCAAAAACCGATTTAGGATTTTCGCCACGTTCTAATACATAGTCCATGTAAAATGACATAATATCATTTTTTGAAATCGTTTTATTCTTTGCCATAATTTTTAATTTACGTTAAAGATACAAAATGTTTAACTTATTTTAAAATAAGTTAAACAAAATATTTGTTTTTTAAATAAATTTTAACAACAATTGTCGTCTTTTACTAATTTGCAGCTAGAAACAGCTGTTATAGCTCCTAAGATTGGAGCCGATATATATAACCATAAATATTGAAAATTACCGGTAAAAAGTGCAGGCGTAATAGAACGAATAGGATTCATAGAAGCTTTAGTCATAGGGCCTGCAAACATGGCTTCTAAAAGAATAACACCGCCAACGGCAATAGCTGCCATAGTGCCTACTTCTTTACTTCCTGTTGAAATATTCATAATGACTAACATTAAAAAGAAAGTTAGTAAAATTCGAGTATGACGTCTTTAAAAGGAGGGAATCCTTCGGCAGGAGTTGTTTCTCCTAAGAATTGACTTTGGGGGAATAAAAACCATAATAAAAAGGATGCCAGTATAGCTCCAATAGCTTGTACTATAATATATTGAGGTACTTTTTTCCAAGAGAATTTTTTAGCAAAAGCAAAGCCAATAGTAACTGCAGGATTAAAATGTGCTCCAGAAATTTCTCCAAAAGCATATATCATTGCCATAACTATAAGACCCCAAGTTACTGCTACACCAACATGCGAAATACGTCCATTAATAATTTCATTAATTGTCATAGCTCCACAATCACAAAACACCATCGCGAAGGTGCCTATTGTTTCGGCATAATATTGTTTCATTTTGGTTATTTTATTCGTTTTGTGGTTTAACTTAATTATAATAAAGCAAATTTACAATGTCTTATTTTAAGCTTTTGTTAACATTTATAGGGATTTGTATGCGTAAATTTATACCAAACAATATTTAAACTAATTATTAATCACAAATTCATATGAAAAAACTACTATTAATTTTATTAGCATTTACAACGGTTTATTCGGTAAATGCTCAAATTGAAACGCCACAACCTAGTCCTTTTGCTAAAATGGAACAAAAGGTTGGTTTAACCGATGTAACTCTAGAATATTCTAGACCAAATATGAGAGGCCGTGCTATTTTTGGTAACTTGGTACCTTACGGGAAACTTTGGCGTTTAGGAGCTAATGAGAATACAAAAATTACATTTAGTGATGATGTTTCTGTAGAAGGACAAACATTAAAAGCAGGTACATACGCTATTTTTACAACGCCTAGTGCTGAGTCTTGGGAGGTTGTTTTTTATAGTGATGCAACAAATTGGGGAACACCTCGTGAATGGGATGAAGCAAAAGTAGCTGCAAAAGTAACAGCTAAAATTTATCCTATGCCAATGAAAATTGAAACGTTTACAATGACTTTTGATGATTTAACAAGTAACTCGGCTGTTTTAGGGATACTTTGGGAAAATGTTTATGTAGGTGTTAAATTTAATGTACCAACAGATAAAGCGGTTACTGCTGCTATTGATAAAGTTATGAATGGCCCAGGAGCTGGCGATTATTATGCAGCGGCTGTGTATTATTTACAAGAAGGAAAAGATATAAGTCAAGCCAAAACTTGGATTGATAAAGCAATAGCAAAGGCAGGAGATAACCCTCCTTTTTGGCAGTTGAGACAACAATCCTTAATTTATGCTAAGGCAGGAGATAAAAAAGGAGCCATTGCTGCTGCTAAAAAATCGTTAGCTGCTGCAGAAAAAGCAGGAAATGCCGATTATGTTAAAATGAATAAAGAGTCTATTGCAGAATGGATGCAATAGGTTGATTCTAATTATACTATTGAAAAAACGCAACTCGAAAGGGTTGTGTTTTTTTGTTTGTTTTTTGGCGTTTTAACACGCTTTCCGCTATATCTTTTTATCGTGCCTCAAAAAGGATGCCGCTGCAATCGTTAACGCGTGTATCTGCTAACTTTTGTTTTATTGAATTAATCTTCATCATCTAAAAAGAAAATATCTTCAACGGGCTGTTTAAAAAGTTTAGCAATTTTAAGAGAAAGTACTGTAGATGGTACATATTTGTTTTTCTCCATAGCGTTTATGGTTTGCCTACTAACACCTATCTTAGTTGCTAAATCCGCTTGAGTCATATCATGAATGGCACGTTGGACTTTGATTTTATTCTTCATCAGTATTAGATTTTAGTTTTAAAAAATTAAATCGGATAATAAAGAATATTAGTGGTGTAAACATATTATATATCAAAACTGTAAAAAAGTTGCCCTCATAAATAAATATTACAGTAATTAATAAAACAACATAGTTTAAAATAATAGCCCAAACTAAAGAATCGTTTCTAAGTTTAAATATAAATTCATCTTCAATTTTCTCTTTGGTAAAGCCTACTAAAAGACCACCAATAATAATTAAGACAGAAATTATTTCATCTAAAAATTCATAGCCGAAGTCATTAATTAGTTCTATGTCAAAAATATCATCTTTTTCAGGAATGACTTGAAAAACTATTCCTGAAATAATTCCTAATAAAAATAATGTCCAACCAAGCTTTTTATACTTGTTTGGTAATAAATAATTTGTTTTCATAAGTGTTCGTTTTTAAATTGATTTATGTGATTGATACATCAAAAGTAAAACAAACTTTACATATAGACAAGTAGAATTAACTTAATGTAGTAAAAACTAAACTTTTAATATTCTAATTTGATAATTTCTCGAACGTTGTCAAGTGCTTTAATAAGATTTTTACTAAACTCGAAAGTCATAATATCACTTTCTTTTTTACCGTCTCTTATGAGTTGGTTAAAGTGAATGGTTTCGTAATTGTAGCCAATAGTTTTGTAACCGAAATCTTTTATGTCTTCTTTACCATCCATAAGTATTGAAACGGTTGTAGGCATATGAAACATAGTATTAATCTTTATAGTTGCTTTTTCACAATAAAAAACAGCTTCAGTTGGAAGTACTTCTAACAACGAACTTTTTAAATGTGCTTTTACATCATGGTCATAATTAAAAGTCATATTACAAGACGAATCTGCTCCATTTTCAAAAAATGTAGCGCTAGCTTCTATATTATTAGGTTTACCAAGCGTAGAAAGTGCTGAGAAAATAGGGTAGATGCCAATATCTAATAAACTGCCACCACCAAGGTTTTTATCAAAAAGTCTAGTGCTTGTGTCGTATGGACGTTCAAAACCAAAATCGGCTTCAACTTTTAAAATAGCTCCGTAAGTTTTATTTTCTAATGCCTTTAACACAAATTGATAATGTGGTAAAAAGTAAGTCCAAAGCGCTTCCATTAAAAGCACATTTTTTTCTTTTGCTTTGGCAATCATCTCATCTACTTCTTGAGCATCCATAGCAAAAGGTTTTTCGCCTAAAACTGCTATCCCATTTTCTATACACATAAGTGCGTTTTCCTTATGTAAAGTGTGAGGTGTTGCAATATAAACCGCATCAATATTAGGGTCGTTAGCTAAAGCTTCGTAACTATCATAGGCTTTAGTGGCGCCATATTTATTAGCAAAATCATCTGCTTTCTCTTGAGACCTTGATGCAACAGCATAGAGTTCTGCATCTGCAATAGTTAAAAGGTCGGTAGCAAAACTATTGGCTATTCTTCCTAAGCCAATAATGCCCCATTTTATTTTTTTAAGTGGCGATTCTTGTGTCATTATTTTTATTAATTAGTTGTAGTATGCATGCAATGGTAATAACAATGGCGCAACCAACAAAGTTTAACCATAGAAAGGGTAGATTGATATATTCATATAAATCTAAAAGATAGAGTCCAATTACGAGTACTTGAGTTATTAAAGCGCCAATAAAAACGGCGTTTCCTTTTACAAATTTAAAGAAGAAAGCTAACAAAAAGATACCCAAAACATTACCGTAAAATATAGAACCTATAATATTTACAAGCTGAATTAAATTTTCGGCAAGATTAGCAACACAAGCAACGCCTATGGCAATAATACCCCAAGCAAATGTGAACCATTTAGAAGCTTTAACCATTTGTTCTTCCGTTTTTTCGCTGGTGTTACGCTTGTATAAATCTATAGTAGTTGTAGAGCCTAAAGCATTTAATTCGCTCGCTGTACTAGACATGGCTGCACTTAAAATAACAGCTAAAAGCAAGCCTATTAATCCGCGAGGTAAGTTGTTTAATATGAAATGAATAAATACATAATCTTTGTCGTTGCTTTCAATTTTAACACCTTCACTTTTAGAGGCTTTATCAATTAAATCTCTGGCTTCACTTCTTAATTCGTCATTCGCTCTATTGGCTATTGCAATATATTTTGAAGTCTCAGGGTTATTAGAATCTATAAAGGCTTTAATTATTTTTTGTTTATCATTAAAAATGTCTTTTTGTTCTTTCTGAAGGATTTTATAATCATTGGCATACTCAGAATGTAATACAACTTCAGTTGCAGTTGGGTTAAAATTAACAGGAGCTTCATTAAATTGATAAAAAACAAAAACCATGACTCCTACTAATAAAATGAAGAATTGCATAGGTATTTTTAACAAGCCATTAAAAATTAAACCGAGTTGCATTTCTTTAACAGATTTTCCTGATAAATATCGTTGCACTTGACTTTGGTCGGTTCCAAAATACGACAGCATTAAAAAGGTTCCTCCAATAATACCACTCCAAAACGTATAGCGGTTATCTAAATTGAAAGAGAAATCTAGAACTTCCATTTTACCACTTGCTCCTGCAATGTCCAATGCTTTACTAAATGTAATATCCTGAGGAAGTTTGTCCACAATTAAAAAAAAGGCAACTAGCATCCCTATGAAAATAACGACCATTTGATGTTTTTGAGTCACATTTACCGCACGTGTACCACCAGAAACCGTATAAATAATTACTAAAAATCCTATAACGATATTTAGAGTTAGTAAATCCCATCCTAAAACAACCGATAAAATAATAGCGGGAGCAAAAATGGTAATTCCGGCTGCTAAACCACGTTGTATTAAAAACAAAATGGCGGCTAAGGTTCGTGTTTTTAAATCGAAACGGTTTTCTAAAAACTCATAAGCGGTATATACTTTTAGTCTATGATATAGTGGTATGAAAACCAAGCAAATAACGATCATGGCAATAGGTAACCCAAAATAGAATTGTACAAAGCCCATCCCTGAATGAAAGGCTTGACCTGGTGTAGAAAGAAAAGTAATGGCGCTAGCTTGTGTTGCCATTACAGAAAGCCCTATAGTCCACCATTTTGAAGTGTTACCTCCTTTTAAATAATCTTGTACATTTTTACTGCCTCTAGTTTGGTAGGTGCCATAAGCTACTATAGCTATTAGCGTAACGCAAAGAATCATCCAGTCAATCCAACTTAAAATTTGCATGATATTAAAAGGATTTAGTTATGATATAAAAAGCAATAAAATAAAGCGCATTGGCAATTAAAACAATGGAATAAAGTTTTAACCAAGGTTGTTTTGGTGGTTTTTCCTCGTTCATGATTAATCGTTTAGTTTAGCTTCTAGTTTTAAATCTTCTTTTCCAATAGAAAGCATATTTGCAAATAGGCGGTAAGCTCCAGATACACCGGCAGGAAATTCTCTAAAAAAGCTTAATCCTGTATATATGTAATAGCCTTTACCATGTTTTGCAACTAATAAACTACCATCTTTTGGTGTTTCTCCTTTGTCATGCATAGATAGAATAGGAGTGAATTCGTTTGACCATTCATTTGGAAAATATAATCCACGTTCTTGTGTCCAACCTTCAAAGTCTTTTTGAGTGATTTTGTTTGGGGAGATTAAAAGGGGATGCTGCGGATTTAAAAAGGTTACTTCGGCATTTTCATCGGTAACACGATCTCGTGATAATTTTAAATCATAAGGTGCTAATTGCTCTGTTTTTAATCTGCGATTGGTGTTGTATTGTACAATCATATTACCGCCTTGAGCAACAAAATCAAATAGGAGTTGTTGTTTGAATTTTAAATCTTCAACAATGTTGTAAGCACGAATGCCAATCACTACAGCATCAAACCTGCTTAAAGTTTCAGTATCTATTTCTTCTGGTTTTAATACACGTACATGATAACCAATTTGTTGTAAGCTTTCAGGAACCACATCGCCTGCACCTTGTATATAGGCAATGTTTTCGCCTTTCTTTTTTATGTCTAACCGGACCACTTTACTTTCACTTGGTAATAAAACGGTTTGAAACGGAATGTGTTCGTAATTAATTTCTATAAGTTCTTTGGTATAATTTTTATCATTAATATAAACAATAGGACTTATGTTACCTTCACTTTGATTTTTAGGAGGAATTACGGTAAATAAAAAGGTTTGTTCTTCGCCTTTATTAGCAATGCTAACTTTTTGTTTTTCGGGATATATGTTCCAGTCTTTTGGATGGCAGACTTCAACGTAACCTTCTAAATTATCGCGTCCTGCTTTTACAATAACTTCAATATCTTTTTGTTTTTCGTTTTCAAAAATGATAACCTTTTCAGGGATTTTAACGGATGCTTCAGGAATGATTTCAAATGGACGATATAATTCGCCTTTATCAGGTTTTGAATAACGCTGAACAATGTTTTTTGTAAAAGTAATTGGCGTGTTGTCAATTAAAAGATTAAAATTCACTTTGTAGGCTCTAGGTGTTTCTGGTAAGCCTATTAAGTTAGAATCATCTACTTTATACATGCCTAGTGTTCCCTTTTTTGTTAGCCAATACGGTGAAGTAGGTTGTTGATTGTTATTAATTTTTAATTGCTCTTTGAAAGTATATTTTGTGTTTTCAGTTAGAGTTATGTTTTTTGAAATATTCAAGTCACTGCCATTTTCGATACTTTCTAAACGGATGGGATAATTATTTCTATTTAATACTTCTATATTTAAATTGATTGATTCGTTTTGTGTTGCCCAATTATTTTCAGCGGAAGCTTCTAAATACAAGCCAGCACACATTTCTATAATGGATTTTAGTTCTTTAGTTTTTTGTTTTTTCCAATAGTCATCTTCAATATTTTGAAGTAATTTGTAGGCCTCTAATAACTGCGGAATATGTGTTGATGGATTTGTGAAATCGAAATCCTCTTCCACTTTAGATAAAATAGTACCAATAGTTTTGCCTCCTTTTACTCTGTTCCATGAGGTGTCAATACCCGCAAAAACATCATCATTATTGGTTAAAGAATCGCCTTTTAAAAATTCGATGTATTCGTTTTGTGAGCCTCGTTGTGATAAACGCCCGAAGCCTTGACTTAAATGTTGACTACTGGCAATAGACGCCACTTCGTTATTAGATAATCCTTTTAGATTGTAATAAACGCCTATGTCAAAGTTTATCATGTTGCTTTTATTAGCTGCATCAAATTTTTCTTGACTACCATAAAACCAATAGCTTGTGTTAAAAAATAATCGTTTAGGTTGCCACAAATTCGTTTGTTTTAGTTGAGCTGGATACGCTGATTTTTTGTTAGCAAGATCAAAAGCTTCAAAGCTTAACATGGCAGAACTGGTATGGTGACCGTGTGTAGTGCCTGGACTTCTATGATCAAAACGATTGATGATAATGTCTGGTCTAAATTGTCTTATGGCTAAAACAACATCGCTTAAAACGTCTTCTTTGTTCCAAATGGCTAATGTTTCGTTTGGGTGTTTGGAGTAACCAAAATCGTTAGCTCTACTAAAAAATTGTTCGCCACCATCAATACGTCTGGCAGCTAGTAATTCTTGAGTACGGATAACGCCTAATAATTCTCTAATTTCTGGACCAATAAGGTTTTGACCGCCATCTCCACGTGTTAAAGCTAAGTATCCAGTTCTTGCTTTTACATGATTAGACATATAAGAAATAAGTCTAGTGTTTTCATCATCTGGATGCGCAGCTATATATAAAACGGTTCCTAAAAAATTAAGTTTTTGTATAGACTCGTATATTTGAGAAGATGAAGGTGTTTTTGGTTTTTGAGCTTGTATAAGTGAAAAGGTAAGTAGTGTTATAATAAAAGAAAATATAACTTTTTTCATGTGTTTAGTTTGTTAAACTCAAATATAACAAACTAAAATAGTGGAGTAGGTGGTTTTAATGTTTCTTTAACTTTAATTAACTAAAGCCACTTTTTACGTTTAAAGTAAATAACCATGCCAATAAAAAGCACAATCATGACTCCCCAAAGTATAAAATAAGAGTATTTATATTGAAGTTCTGGGATATACTCGAAATTCATACCGTAAATACCTGCAATAAATGTTAGTGGGATAAAAATAGAAGCCATTATGGTAAGTACTTTCATAACTTCATTCATTTTATTACTAATGGTTGTCATGTACATATCCATTAAACTCCAAATCATTTCTCGATAGATATCTATGTTTTCAGAGACTTGAATTAAGTGGTCGTAAATATCTCTGTAATAGGTTTTTGTTTTCTTTTGAATGAGATGTCCTTCGTGTTTTTCAATGCGACTTATAACTTCACGTAGCGGGAAAATAGCACGTCGTACTCTTAGAATTTCTTTTTTTAAATCGCGAATATCTTTGTTAATGGAGTTATCTATATTTCCTAAAAAGATATCAGTTTCAAAATCTTCAATTTTATCTCCTAAAATTTCAATAACACTAAAATAGTGATCTATAATGGCATCCATTAAAGTGTAAAGGAGATAATCTGACTTCATGCTTCTTATTCTGCCTTTGGAATGCTTTATGCGATCTCGAACAGAGTCAAATACATCACCTTCAGCTTCTTGAAAAGATAGTACATAGTTTTTACCTAGAATAAAGCTTACTTGTTCAGATATTATACTTTCATCTTTGTCATAATAAAGCATTTTTAAAACTACAAATAGATAATCATCATACTCATCAATTTTTGGACGTTGTGAAATATTTACAATATCTTCTAAAACTAACGGGTGAATTTCGTAATGAGTTCCTAATTTTTCAATATCATTTACATGATTTAGACCATTTAGATTGATCCATGTAACGGAATCGGAATGTTTAAAATCAAAAGTTTCTTCAATATTATTAAGTTCTTTTTCAATGTATTGGTCTTTATCATAATCAATAGCTTCAATAAATATTTTAGAGCTAGATTTTTCTCCGGTATAAATAATACTTCCAGGAACTTGTCCTATTTTTTTTTGATAATTTTTCTTTCTAATTTTTGCCATGATATAAATATATGTAATATTTAAACAGCATCACTACCATCATCATTCCCATCATCAATAGCGTCTTTTTCTATTAAAGTCACTGCTTTTTGTAGCATCAAATTGTTTGGGTATGTTACTAAATCGCCATTTTCTAGTCGTAAATGTAATTGGAAGGCTCTAATATCTTCTATAATCGCTCTTATAGGAAAATCTTTATCATGTATTTCTATTTTATCTCCTACTTTATAGGGGAAGTTAAAAAACATAATAATACCTGAAGTAATATTACTTAAAATAGACCATATAGCAAATAGCGCAATACCTATTATGGCAAAAACAGAGGAAAATATGACTGCAAGGTCGTGAACTTCTGTACCAAAAATAATGGCTTCAATAAGCATAGCAATTAAAAAAAGTGTGACCGTTATATATCTGCGAATAAGACGAATTCTAGCATCGTTTATACCGTTTTTTCTAGCTACTTTAGTAATAGTGAAATGGATGATGAATCTTATAATGAGTAATGAAATTAAAAGAATTCCGCTCCAAAGTAATTCGTTCTGGTATTTAATAAAAACCCCCATAAAATATATGTTTAATACAAAGATACATTCAAAAATAATAGTAGATTAATTTAATTGGGCGTAAACATTATTTGTTTGCAATATCATTTAATGTTTTATATACAAGATGTATTGGTAACCCCATAACATTAAAATAAGAACCCTCTAATTTAGTAACTCCAATTTGCCCTATCCAATCTTGAATACCATAAGCACCAGCTTTATCAAAAGGTTTAGCGGTTTTTATATAGTACAAGATTTCTTCATCGGTTAAACTTTTAAACGCCACTTTAGTAATAGCATACAGTGTTTTTTCGTAAGTTTTTGTGGTAAAACAAACCGATGTAATAACCTCGTGAGTTTCATTACTCAACGATTTTAAAATATTAAAAGCCTCGTTTTCATCTCTCGGTTTTCCTAATGCTTTGTTATTGTGCCAAACTATGGTATCACTAGTAATAAGAATATCGTTTTGTTTTAATTCATCTTTAAAAGGTAGCGCTTTTAGTTGTGCCAAATAATTACTGATTTCAAAATGTGTTAAACGTTTTGGGTATTCTTCTTTAACCGGTTTTAATCTAATCTCATAGTCAAGACCTAAGTTTTTAAAAAATTCTTGACGCCTGGGAGACCCAGATGCTAAAATAATGTGATAGTTTTTAAGTTTTTCGTTTAACATGTTTTAAAGTAAAATATACTTGTATAAAAGTAAAGAAAGCATTCCAAAAACCATAACTATTTTTAGGATACTACTAATATGATGATACTCTTTTTTAGTTTTGGCATTAAAAGATTTAATACTAATATAAAGTAGTGGTCCAATAATGAAAAGTAAAAAGTAGCCAACAGCTATGTTCTTTTTATAAAGTGAATTAATAATATAAATAGTGATAGCAATTAAAGGAACAAGAGATAAAACAAATAACACGTTTGTGGCTCGTTTTCTTCCTATAGCAATGGGTAAGGTATTCATGCCTGCTTTATAATCGCCATCGATATCTTCTAGGTCTTTGGCAATTTCTCTTAATAAATTCATGATGAAAGCAAAAACAGCATAATCGAATATTATTTTAAAAAAAGTAAGTTGGGTTTGCTGATTTTGAAGTGTTACGGCTGGAAGTAATTCGAAAATGCCAACAATTAAAATGCTTAATGCGACTAAAATAGAAATAATAATGTTTCCTATTAATAAGGTTCGTTTTAAATAACTAGCATATACATAAAGCAAAGCTGAAATAATTACAAATAAAGAAAAGAAAGCATTTTTACCTACTAAATTAGATATGTAAAACCCAATACCAACGCCTGTAACATTGAAAATAATAAATAGGTTGTAAGCTGTTTTTTCTGAAATAGTTTTGCCAACAATAAGTTTTTCAGGTTTGTTCACAAAATCGGTTTCAACATCATAAATATCATTAATAATATTTCCTGCAGCCGCAATAGAAATGGTTGCCAATATTAAAAGAGAAATACCTAAAGCATTCAGTGTAGTGCTAACTCCGAAAGGTTCTAAAAGCGCATATTTTATTAATAATTGCACCAAAGCAATCATTAATAAGTTTTTCCAACGGATGAGGTTTAAAATGCTACGCATTTAGTTAAAAAGTTAAAATGAATAGACGAAAGTTAGCCACGAATTCACGAATATTTACTTCTGTTTTACTGAGACTGAATGCTGCAAACTAATGATTAATCATACTTCGCATTAAAATTACCATGCCATTTCCCTTGTACTTTTAGTACTTGTTCAATAACATCGCGAGCAGCACCTTTGCCTCCTTTTTTATGAGAAATATATTTTGAAATATTCTTTATTTCTGGAACGGCATCTTGCGGACAACAAGGAAGGCCTATCAATTTCATGACAGGGAAATCAGGAATGTCGTCGCCCATGTATAATACGTTTTCAGGTTTAATCTGTTTTTTTTCAAAGTAATCGTTTAGCTGTTCAATTTTATTATGAGCACCTAAATAGATATCGGTAATTCCTAATCCTTTTAAACGTAAACGCACACCTTCATTAGAACCACCAGAAATAATGCATATATTAAATCCAGCATCAATAGCCGTTTTTAAAGCATAGCCATCTTTTACATTCATTTTGCGTAACATATCACCATTAGTTAAAACGGTAACACAGCCATCGGTTAGTACACCATCTACATCAAAAATAAAGGTGGTAATATGATTTAAATATTCTTTATAACTTTTTTCTTCCATGGGTACGTTGTATAGAGGTTGTCAGTAGTTTGTAAATGTCTTTATGATGATCGTTTTCTAAAAGTTTCAAGTGCTTTTTGATCGTTTTTTTATCATTACGCATTGCAGGTCCAGTTTGCGATTTGAAAGGGGATAAGTCTTGAATTTTTTTTGCAGTTTCTAAAATAAGAGGCTTTAGCATATCGAATTCTGCACCTTCACCTTCTGTTATTTCGTGGCCGATTCTATATAATTGATTCGTGAAATTATTCACAAAAACAGCTGCTAAATGTAATATTCTTCGTTGGTCGCCATTCACTCTTCTTTTTGGGCTTCCAATACTGTCAGCTAAATTTTTTAAAATAGGATAGCACTCTTTATTTAGAGTTTCAAGACATATAGGCACATTTGCAAAATCCATGTCGGCGTCTTTACTAAATGTTTGTAAAGGATAAAATACCCCACGCTTATGTTTTTTGTCAATATCATAAACACTAACACTTCCAGAGGTATGAACAACTAGTCTGTTTTTAAAAGGAAGTTGCAATGAAAGTTCTGCTATCGCATCATCACTAACCGCTAAAATGTATATATCGGCTTCTTTAAGTGTTGATAAATCATTTGTTATATCAACCTTGTTTTTGTAGGTTTCAATAGATTTTAAGTTCCTATTAAACCATTGGTTTACAATTGTATTATCTGCTTTACTAAAAGCTTTGAATAGATGTGTTGCAACATTTCCTGCGCCAAGAATAACTACTGAAATCATATGGCTAAAATAAGTAAGTATTGCATCATATAAAAGAGTTATAGTTTATCTTTGTTAACTATGGCAAAAAAAGATATTAATACAAGAGAGGATGTGTTTTTACTAGTGTCTTCTTTTTATAAAAAGATTAGAAAAGATACTGTTTTAGGGCCGTTTTTTAATGATGCAATTAAAGATTGGGATGCTCACTTAGAGAAACTAACAACCTTTTGGGAATCAAGTCTTTTTATGACCCGTAAGTTAGAACATAAGTACAAAGGAAATCCTTTAGAAGTTCATGCGAAAGTTGATAAAGACCATAATAATTCTATAACAGAACTTCATTTTGGCTTATGGCTTAACCTATGGTTTGAAACTATTGATGAACTTTTTGAAGGCGAGTATGCCGAAAATGCTAAACGGCGAGCCAGAAAAATGGGTACTTTTTTTTATTTAAAAATTTTTGAAGCACGAAGTGTTTAGTCATTAGTATTCAGTCATCAGTTCTAAGTATTCAGTATTCATTCTCCTTATTTCGGTATTCTAGCTTCCGCCTTCTGTCTTTTTTAAAGATTTTAACACGCTACAATAAACATAAATACTTAAATTTGCTCCACCTTTAAAGGAGGAAATATTATGCAAGATAAACTCGCCAAAATTTTTTTTTCAACACGTCTTACCGCTATTTTGTTTATTGCCTTTGCAGCAGCTATGGCAACAGGTACATTTTTAGATTCCGGACAAGCCACATCGCCAACTCCATACACTAGAAATTTAATATATAATGCTTGGTGGTTTGAAGCTATTATGGTGTTTTTTGTGATTAATTTTGCTGGAAATATTTTTAGATACCGCCTTTATAAAAAAGAGAAGTGGGCAACATTAATATTGCATCTATCCTTTCTTTTCATATTAACAGGCGCATTTATTACAAGATATGTCAGTTTTGAAGGTATGATGGCGATAAGAGAAGGTGCTGCCGAAAACACCTTTTTATCTCAAAAAACATATATAACCACTTATGTTGATGGTGATTATGAAATTGATGGCGTACCACAACGCTTACCCATTGAGCGAGAAGTTGATTTTTCTGGACGTTTAGAAAATAATTTTAAAGTTGAAACGACATACAATCAGCAACCATTAACTATAGAGCTTGAAAAGTTTATTGTAGGTGCAGAAGAAGATATTATTCCTAATGAAAGCGGAGAGGAATATTTAAAAGTAGTTGAAGCAGGAAGTAACGGGCCACATAACCATTTTTTAAAAGTAGGGCAGGTAAGTAGTGTTCATAATGTATTAATTGCACTAAATAAACCAACAAACGGCGCTATAAATATCACCTATAAAAACGATGAACTGACCATTCAATCACCATTTGAAGGTGAGTATATGACTATGGCTACTAGGGCAGAAGGCAAGTTGGTTAAAGACAGTTTGCAACCTTTAATATTACGTTCTCGTTATGTTATTGGTAATATGCAAATGGTGTTTCCTAAACCTGTTGTAAAAGGGGTGTTTGATATTGTAAAAAAATCAATAATTTTAAAGAATGATGAAGATGGTTTAGTCTTAAAAGTAACTACAAATGGAGAAACACAGCGTGTTGGTTTATTGGGAGGGAAAGGTATCAATAATGCTTTTAAACAAGTTAAAGTTGGCGGATTAGATTTTGCTTTTAAATATGGGTCTAAAGTTATAGAATTACCATTTTCAATAAAATTAAACGATTTTGAAGCGGAACGCTATCCTGGAACAGAAAAAGGTTACTCGTCATTTTCAAGTAAAGTCACGATTATCGATGATAAAACAGATGATTACGATTATAAAATATTTATGAATAACATTTTAGATCATGGAGGTTATCGCTTTTTTCAATCAAGTTTCGATCCTGATGAAAAGGGAACTGTTCTCTCTGTTAATCACGATTATTGGGGTTCTTTATTAACATACATTGGTTATTTTATGCTTTATTTTGGATTGATGGCTATTCTGTTTTCAAAGCATTCTCGTTTTGGTGATTTAAAAAAGCAATTAGAGAAAGTAAAAGCTAAAAAGGCAAAACTACTTACTGTTATTGTGTTGTGTTTTGGATTGAATGGGTTTTCTCAAGCACATTCTGAAAATGACGGTCACGATCATTCCAGACCAACAAAAGCACAAATAGATTCTGTTTTAAAAGCAAATATTACACCTAAAGTGCATGCCGATGCATTTGGTCATTTAGTTATTCAGGATCTTAGCGGACGTATGATGCCTGTTGATACGTATGCATCTGAAATGCTTCGTAAATTAAGTAAACAAGACTCTTACGAAGATTTTGATGCAAACCAAGTGTTTTTATCTATTCAGGAAAGTCCGCAACTTTGGTATAATATACCCATCATATATTTAAAACCTAAAAAAGCCGATTCAATACGGAAGCTTATTGGGGTTGAAAAAACTGAAAAGTATGTTACTCTTGCAGATTTTTTTACAGATAGAGGTGCATACAAATTGGCTCCTTATTTAGATGAAGCTTATAAAGCTCAAGTACCTAGTGGTTTTCAAAAAGAATTTAAAGAGGCAGATCAACGTGTTAATTTATTATATAATGCTGTTGAAGGGATGTCTTTAAAAATATTCCCAATTCCTAATGATGATAATAACAAATGGATTTCTGCTTATGATTATAAGTTTGGTAATCATAAAATAGAAGATTCGCTTTATGGGAATTTTATAAAAAACGGATTTAAAGCCTACTTGTATACGCTTAACAATGCTAAACAAACAGGCGATTTTTCTGAGGCATCAAAACTTTTGGCAGCTTTCAAAAAAACACAACATCAATTAGGTGGTTCTGTTATGCTTAACGATGATAAAATAAATACTGAAATATTATATAATAAGTATGATATTTTTAAGAAGTTATTCAGTTGGTATATGTATGCTGGTTCTTTATTGTTTGTTCTGCTAATTTTTCAAATATTTAATGATAAAAGTAAAGTTATAAATATATCTGTTAATGTGTTTAAATGGATTATAGTTGGATTGTTTGTTTTACATACTGGTGGCTTAATTACACGTTGGTATATCTCTGGGCATGCACCTTGGAGTGATGCATACGAATCAATGATTTATGTAGCTTGGTCAACTATGTTGTTTGGTTTGATAACAGGGATAAGTAAAGATAATAGTGGTAAAAAAGCTAAGAAAGTTGATAGCCTAGGTTCTATTCTAACAACATTAGTAATCCCTATAACAGGATTTTTTAATAGAAAATCATCTAATCTTACAATTGCTGCTTCAGCTTTTGTAACCTCAATGATTTTAATGATAGCCCATTGGAATTGGATGGATCCAGCTATTGCTAACCTTCAACCGGTTTTAAATAGTTATTGGCTCATGATTCACGTAGCTGTAATTGTTGCTAGTTATGGTCCCTTTACTCTGGGTATGATTTTAGCTGTGGTATCGTTATTCTTAATGGCTTTTACAACAAAATCCAATAAATTAAAAATGGATTTAAACATAAAAGAACTAACTATAATAACAGAAATGGCTTTAACTGTTGGTTTAGTTATGCTTACTATAGGAAACTTTTTAGGAGGTATGTGGGCTAACGAAAGTTGGGGGCGTTATTGGGGTTGGGATCCAAAAGAAACTTGGGCACTTATTAGTATTATGATTTATGCCTTTGTAATACACATGCGATTGGTTCCAGGACTTCGTGGGCGTTGGGGTTTCAATTTAGCTTCAATTATAGCTTATGCTAGTATTTTAATGACGTATTTTGGAGTGAATTTCTATTTAGCAGGACTTCATAGTTATGCTAGTGGCGACCAAATTGTGAGTGTTAAATTTATTGGTATTGCTTGTACCATTGTAGCTGTTTTAGGATTCTTTGCTTATCGAGGTTATGCAAAGTATTATAAAAAGTAAACTTTTGTTTTCTTTTTATAATAACATATCTTTTTAAAAAAGAATTATATTTAGTCTTGTTTTTTTTATATTTAAAGGGAGTGATTGAATTGTAAAACGACTAGTTATGAAATTATTCAAAGAGTTTAAAGAGTTTGCTGTAAAGGGTAATATGATGGATATGGCCATTGGTATTATTATTGGAGCAGCATTCAATAAAGTAATTGATGTATTGGTAAAAAAAGTATTTTTACCACCATTATCATTATTAACAGACGGTGTTAATTTTCAAAATAGACGTATTATTTTAAAGGAAGCAGTAATCGATACAGCAGGTACTACTTTAACTAACGAAGTTGCTATTGGTTATGGTGCTTTAGGTGAAGCGTTATTAGATTTTCTTATAATTGGATTTACAGTGTTTGTTATTGTTAAGTTTATGAATAGATTGAGAAATAAAGCTCAAGACACTAAAGATGAATCAGTAGTAACACCAAAAGACATTGAGTTACTGTCTCATCTAACCGAGTTAATGGAAGAACAAAATGCTTTACTAAAGGCTAAACAATAATTATGGCAAAAACAGGACGTGATAAAAACACTAAGAATAAAGCAAAGCATTCTAAATTAATGGCTCAGAAAAAGAACAAGAAAAAAACAGAGGAGGTTTCAAGAAAAGAGCGTTTAAAAGCTATTATTAATAAGGCTAAGGAATAAAAATAAAGTAGTTTGTTACTTATTTTGAGATAACTTGTAATGTTTGTATTTAAACTTCGACGAAGTTTAAATACCATTAAACCATACTATTATGAGAGTCGCCTATTTATTTCTACTTTTAATTTTAATTTTTTTTCAATCGTGTTCAACATCAAGTGATGGTGATATGATTATAGAAGAAGAGATGCAAATGGAAGAAATGGAGATGGAAGAGGAAATGCAAATGGATATGGAGGAAGAGGCATCTAATCCTGATGTGTTATCGGGCGATTTTATTTCTGGAGCACATACAACTGCAGGGAAAGCTTCTGTAGACGACAGTAAGACAACCTTATCATTTACAAGTTTTAAAACAGACGAAGGGCCATTGTTAGAAATATATTTGGCTACAGATACTTCAGCTTCAACTTATATAACCTTAGGTGCTATAAAGGGGGTTGATGGAAATTACGAGTATGCATTACCAGATAATGTTGATTTAGCAACGTATAATCACGTGTTAGTTTGGTGTGTTACTTTTTCTGTTAATTTTGGGCACGCAGTTTTAAACTAACGTTTTTACTTTATTATAATGAATCTCATTGAAATCGTTAATTTTTAAATCAGCATTTGTGTAATCTTGATTTTTAGAGTGTACACTATCAAATCCCACACAAAATATATTTGCACTATTGGCAGCAGCTATTCCGTTAGTAGAATCTTCAATTACAATACATTCATTTGTATTAAAACCTGAAGCTTTGGTTGCATTAATAAAAATTTCAGGATGAGGTTTTGATGCTTTCAAATCGGCACCACTTAATTTTGATTTAAAATATTTATTCAAATCAAAGCGTTTAAAAATGCGCTCTATACTTGGCATAGATGCAGACGATGCTAAAACTAAAGTTAAACCATTGGCATGGTAATCTTTTATTAAATCTAAAACACCTTCAATTAAATCGAATGTTTTATCATTTTCAAAAATGTATTCGTAATGTTTACGTTTAATAGCAACTAAAGTTTCAGGAGTTTCTTTAAGGTTAAAAGTATCTTTAATATACTTGCATACATTTAATGTAGATTGTCCAGTACAAGATTCGTAAAGCGTGTTAGATACATCAATGTTTACTTCTTTAAACATTTTATGATAGGCTTTATGGTGTAAAGGTTCACTATTAATAATAACCCCATCCATATCAAAAATAACAGCTTTTAGCATCTTTAATTTTTTTTTGCGAAGATAAAGAATCAAAGTCATTTACTAAATTCATTATATAGTTTGTAATGATTAAGTTTGTATGATTATTACAGAATATTAATTACATTTTAAGTTAAATATAAAATTATCAAAACAAACCCAACATTCCACAAAAGAAACAAACATAAATCAGGATATGATTTAGATATCTTATGTGAAAAATACCCAGATTTATTGTCTTTTGTATTTAAAAACAAATATGAAACAAAAACGATAGATTTTGCAAACCCTAAAGCGGTAAAAGCTTTAAATACAGCGTTGTTATTTAAGTTTTATAATATTAAATATTGGGAGTTTCCAGATAATAATTTATGTCCGCCAATTCCTGGACGTGCAGATTACATTCATCATCTTTCAGACTTGATTGGTGTACCTGAAAGAAAAGAAGATGTAAAGGTTTTAGATGTTGGAGTAGGCGCAACATGCATATATCCTATTTTAGGAACTGCTGAATATAATTGGCATTTTGTTGGAACCGATACAGATGAAAAGTCATTGCAAGTTGCACAGAGAATTATTGATAAAAACGAATTGGAGGATTCCATTTTGTTACGACACCAAAAAGATGCATCACAAATTTTTAAAGGTGTTTTAAATGAAGATGACAAGTTTGTAGCTTCTATTTGCAATCCGCCATTCTATAAATCGGAAGCAGAAGCCTTAGAGTCAACAACAAGAAAGCTTAAAGGATTAAATAAGGAATCTTCTACTGTTGTTAGAAATTTCTCAGGAACACATAATGAACTTTGGTATGTAGGAGGTGAAAAAGCATTTCTTCATAATTATTTATATGAGAGTTCTTTGTTTAAAGAACAATGCCGTTGGTTTACAACATTGGTTTCTAAAAAAGATTTAGTAAAAGGTATGTATGGGTCTTTAAAAAAGTTGGGTGCAACCGATATTAAAACCATAAATATGGGGCAGGGTAATAAAATTTCAAGACTTGTAACTTGGACTTTTTTAAATAAGTAAATGATTTATTGGTGATTTTTAAGTTTTAAAGAAATTTGCAAACAGAATTTTTTTTAAACTTGAAATTAGGGGCTAACAAAAAAAGCATCATTATTTTATGATGCTATATTAATAGAAAACTATTTATAAAATAAAAGGAGCTCTTCAAGAGCTCCTTTTACTGTCAATAAGAACCTTATTAAAAGTGTTCGTGTAAGTGATGGTGTTCATCAATTAGCGGACCACCTTCAATAATTTGATCAGATGCTTGTTGAGCAAATTTCTCAAAGTTTAAGTGGAAAGAGTGTGCTAAATGAATAGCTTTTCCAACATAAGCACCTTTTTGTAACCAAGTATTCATTGGATCTAACATTTCTGTTGGAACACCTGGGCAGTATTTAGGCATAAATAACCCGAAAATAAAGTTTTGTTGATATTCTACATTATCAAGTTCACCATTAAGAATTGCAGTAATCATAGCTCTTGTATATTTTAATTTTATACGAGATCCTACACCGTAAGGTCCTGCACTCCATCCAGTATTAATTAACCATACATTAACGCCAGCTTCTGTCATTTTTTTACTTAACATTTCACCATAAACAGTTGGGTGTAATGGCATAAATGGTTCTCCAAAACAAGCAGAGAATGATGGTACTGGTTCTGTAATTCCAGCTTCAGTTCCAGCAACTTTTGCAGTATAACCAGAAATAAAGTGGTATGCAGCTTGACCAGGTGTTAATTTTGATACTGGAGGTAATACACCAAAAGCATCACAAGTTAAAAAGAAAATGTTTTTAGGGTTGTTTGCGTAAAGTGTTTCTTGAATGTTATCAATATGATGAATAGGGTAACTTACACGTGTGTTTTGTGTGATGCTTCCATCCATATAATCTGGTTCTCCATCTTCTTTAATTATAATGTTTTCAAGGATTGCACCAGGTTTAACTGCTCTAAAAATATCTGGTTCTTTTTCTTCACTAAGATCAATTACTTTTGCATAACAACCACCTTCAAAGTTAAAGATAGTATTGTCTGCTGTCCAACCATGTTCATCATCTCCAATTAATTTACGTTCTGGATCTGCAGATAATGTTGTTTTTCCAGTCCCTGATAATCCGAAGAAAATTGCAGTATCACCTTTTTTTCCAACATTTGCTGAACAATGCATTGGTAGTACATCTCGTTCAGTCGGTAAAATCAAGTTTAAAGCAGAGAAAATACCTTTTTTCATTTCTCCTGTATAAGCAGATCCTCCAATTAAAGCTACTTTTTTAGTAAAGTTTAAGATTGAAAAATTACCTTGACGAATACCATAAGCTTTTGGGTCTGGACATTCATATCCTGGTGCACATAGTATTAACCAATCTTCATTAAAGTTTTCTAATTCCTTTGCACTAGGTCTTAAAAACATATTGTATACAAACATGTTAGACCAAGGTAATTCTGTTACGGTTCTAATATTTGTTTTGTATTCTGGTTCAGCACATACATATCCATCTCTTACATAAATCTCTTTTCCAGAAAGGTAGTTAGTTACTTCTTTTTCAAGTTTTTCAAAGTTTTCTGGAGAAACTGCTTTGTTTGTTTTTCCCCACCATACTTTTTCTGATGTATAGTCATCTTTTACTATAAAACGATCTTGAGGAGAACGTCCTGTGAATTTTCCGGTATTAATTGCAAGTGTTCCATTTGCTGTTTCTACCCCCATATTTTTATCAACTGTAATTTTTTGTAATTCTTCAGGTGATAAGTTCCAATGAGCATTTACATCTTTTAATCCATACTTTCCTAAGTCTGTATGATTCTGCATAGTTGTTGCATCTTTCATTTTATTCAATTTTAAGGTTCCTATTAATGTTTAAAAGAGCCCTATTATAGGCACTTGTATTTGTTTGTTTTTTTATTATGAAGTAAAATTACATTGCATAACGCCTAATAATTATGACGAATGTCATACTTTTGAGAGATGTGATATTTTTCAATTATTGTTATATTTATTATAATAAAAATGAAAATAATATTAGCGAATACGTTTTCGTAATATTGGTTTTTAAGGGATTAAAGTTTTTTGTTAGAATTTATGTTTGAATATTTTATTAAATTCTATATAAAAATTAGAAAATATTCAAAAAAAAGCGCGATATGTTAAATGATACAAGAATATTTTGCCTTTTATTTATAATAAAAAGATAAAATGGGTTATTTACAACTAAAACTATAATAAACTAATTATATGAATATTGCATTTTTGAATTAAGTCTTTTAATGAAGCTCTAGACAAATTAAAGTTTGATATTAAATATTAATAAATGAAAACATCCATAACTAAATCTTAATACCCAAGGGCATGATTAAGTGGGATGTTACAACTGACCATTGAAAAACAATAAAATATAAACCATGAAATTAGATATACTTGCCATAGGCGCACATCCAGATGATGTTGAATTAGGATGTGGAGCAACCTTAGCTAAAGAGATAGCTTCTGGTAAAAAAGTTGGAATTATAGATCTAACTAGAGGAGAGTTAGGCACGCGCGGTACCGCAGAAACACGAGGTAAAGAAGCCTTAGAAGCTGCTAAAATATTAGGAGTTACTGTAAGAGAGAACATGAAATTTGCCGATGGTTTTTTTGTGAATGATAAGCAACATCAATTAGCCATTATAAAAATGATACGAAAGTATCAGCCAGAAATAGTCATTTGTAATGCTATTGATGATAGGCATATTGACCACGGAAAGGGAAGTAAACTTGTAAGTGATGCTTGTTTTTTAAGTGGGTTGGTTAAAATTGAAACTAGCACTAGTAATGCAGAGTTACAAAGCGCATGGAGACCTAAACAAGTTTATCATTATATGCAATGGAAAAACTTAGAACCAGATTTTGTAGTTGATGTTACAGGGTTTATGGATAAAAAAATGGCATCTGTATTAGCTTATAAAACGCAGTTTTACGATAAAAACAGTGATGAACCAGAAACTCCTATATCAAGTAAGAACTTTACAGACAGTATTAATTATAGAGCAAAAGATTTAGGCCGACTTATTGGTGTTGAATATGCAGAAGGATATAATGTAGAACGCTATGTTGCGGTTGATAGTTTGTTCGATTTAAAGTAGTTAAGACTTTTGCTTAATTTATTTTTAATTTTTAGGTAAAATATTAAAAAAAGTCTTTGTAGATAAGAGTGAAATAAATTACATTTGCACACGCATTACAAAATGCGTTACACGGTGGTTGTAGCTCAGTTGGTTAGAGCATTGGTTTGTGGTACCAAGGGTCGCCGGTTCGAATCCGGTCTTCCACCCAAAAAGCAAAAGCCTTTCAATTTATTGAAAGGCTTTTTTTGTTTATACTGTTTTTTGTGTTTTAATCAACTTTTACACGCTCATCAAGATTCGCCAATTCCCAAGCGGTATGGAAAATTAAACGTGTACGAGTTTTTAAAAACTCATAGTTAATTTTGTCTGGTGTATCTGTAGGTTTATGATAATCGGCATGAGTACCATTAAAATAAAAAATAACAGGAATGTTGTTTTTAGCAAAATTATAATGATCAGATCTATAGTAAAAACGATTCGGGTCGTTTTCGTCATTATAAGTATAGTCAAAGTCTAAATTAAAGTATTTTTTATTTACTGCTTCAGAAATATGATGTAACTCTTTGCTTAATTTATCCGATCCTATTAAATACAAGTAATTAGATTTTCCTTCGTGTTTAGGGTCTACACGACCAATCATATCTATGTTTAAATCGGCAACCGTATTTTTTAAAGGAAAAATGGGATCTACATCGGTATAATAACGAGAACCGAAAAGCCCTTTTTCTTCTCCTGTAACATGTAAAAATAAAATAGTTCGTTTAGGTCCACGTCCTTCTTTTACAGCGGCTTTGAAGGCTTTTGCTATTTGCATAATAGCAACAGTCCCAGACCCATCATCATCTGCACCATTATTAATGTCTCCATTGTGTGATATACCAATATGATCTAAATGTGCCGATATGATGATAATTTCATCTGGTTTCTCTGATCCTTTTATGTAAGCTAATACATTTTCTGAAGTCTTAGCTTTTCCTGAAAAAAATGCTTCTGGTATTTCTTGAAAATAATCACCATCAGCAATAGGAGACGCTATGTTGTTAGCAACATAAAAATCTTTTATAAAGTTTATAGCTTTTTTTTGTCCAGATTCTCCTGTTTCTCTACCTTCAAAATCATCAGAAGCGTAGGTGTACAGCATACTTTTTAATTCGCTAGAGGTAATGTTTTTAGCATAATCTGTAACATTTGTATTGTTTTTTGACTCTTTTTTGTTTTGTGACGAGCTACATGATGTTATAAAAAGTGTAGCGCAAAAAAGCAATAAAATTTTTTTCATCTGTTTGTTTTAATAATTAGGTCAGACGCAATTCGCCATTAGTCATAAAAGTTGGAGTGAACTTAATTTTCTTGACGCATTTCATGAGTTTTAGTTTTAAAAATACTATAATACAAAAAGTAATAGAAATATGTATGGTATTTTAAGCTATTTTAATAGTTCATTGTTTGTGTCAACTACTAAACAGTGTTGTTGGTTTGCTAATTGCCATGTAGTTGCGAAAATGAGTTTGGTACGTTTTTCTAATAACTCGTATTCAATTTTATCTGGTGTATCACTAGGACTGTGATAATCTTTATGCTCTCCATTAAAATAGAATATAACAGGAATGCCATGCATAGCAAAGTTATAATGGTCTGATCGGGTATAGTAACTGTTTCTTTCTCCTTCAACGTTATATCTATAATCTAGATCTATGTTGAAATACGCGTTATTAACTTTTTCTGAAATATAATGCAATTCTTTGCTTAATCTATCAGAACCAATTAGATAGATGTAGTTTTTGTTGTTTTTATGAATTTCATCAATCCGTCCTATCATATCTATGTTTAGGTCTGCTATGGTGTTTTCTAATGGAAATACAGGATTTTTTGTGTAATATTCAGAGCCTTTTTTACCTATTTCTTCGGCAGTGAGGTGTAAAAACAAAAGACTTCGTTTAGGACCATAGCCTTCATTTTTTGCCAATTGAAACGCTTGAGCCATTTCCATAAGGGCTACTGTTCCAGATCCATCATCATCTGCTCCATAATTTATTTGTCCATCTTCATTAACTCCAAGATGGTCTAAATGAGCAGAAATTATTATAATTTCATTTGGTTTTTCAGAACCTTTTATAAATGCTAAAACATTTTCAGAAGCATTATATTTTTCGTTAAAGAAACTTTTAGGTATGGTTTGGTAATAATTAACACCTCCAAAGGCCGATTCTATACCTTCACTTAAATAATAGTTTTTTATAAATTCAACTGCTTTCTTTTGACCTTCTTCTCCAACTTCACGCCCTTTAAATTTGTCCGACGCGTACTTATATAAGTGTGTGCTTAATTCTTCTGAATTAATTGTATTTGCATATTTAAAAACAAGTGTGCTATCTACTAACTGAATATTGTCTTTAATGTTTTGAATTTTAGTACTGTACTTTTGTGTTGCACAAGTGCCTATTAAAGTAAACAGAGAGAGAATGCAAAAGGTTTTCATCTGGTAATAAACTTTTTAAGACACGAGTCCTAACTTGTGTTAATTGCTATTATTACTAATTTGCAAATATATGACAAAAGAGAAACTTGCTTACTATTAGATAATGATATTTTATGCTTTTTAATTTTTTGTATTGGTTATAAATAAGTTAATCTTTTTAATAAAGAGCAATAGTCAACTGATAATTATCATAGTTTTTATATAATAACGAAGTTATATTTACTTTATAATCAAACTTTTAGAGACATGAGAAACATATTATTACCAACAGACTTTTCTAAAAATTCTATAAACGCCATAAATTATGCTGTTGAATTGTATAAGGATGAAGTTTGTAATTTTTACATTCTTAATGTACAAAAAGCATCTTCGTTTATTAGTGATGATATGATGTCTATTTCACCATCAGCAACTATTTATAACACTATAGTTGATGCCGCGAAAAAATCAATTACAAATATTATTACACAAATAGAAACTCGTTATAAAAATAAAAATCATACACTTTATTCAATAGTGGACTATGATAACTTTGTAGATTCTATAAATCAAGCTTCAGAAAAACATGATGTAGATTTAATTATTATGGGAACCAAAGGGGCATCAGGTTTAGAAAAAGTGATTTTTGGAACTAATGCGGTTCATGTAATACAGCGATGTAAAGTTGCTGTTTTAGTAATACCTGATGGTTGTACGTTTACCGGCTTAGATAATATAGCTTTTACTGCAAGTAATTTATTGGCAGCAAATATTAAAACTTTAGAACCATTAAAAGATTTTATATCATTGTTTAAATCTAATTTAAGTGTGCTCCATATGCCAGATGAAAAACATGTAGAGCAAAATCAAAATAGCATTTTTGACTTTTTTAATATTTATTTTAAAAATGTAAAACATGAGCTTATTGAGGTTAAGAAAGGGGAGGCGTATGATATTATTCATCAGTTTATTGAAGATAATAATATGAAAATGTTAGCATTTATGGATGAAAAACATTCTTTCTTAGAACGATTTTTTACGAAACATCCTGTAGAAACATTTGCTTTTAAAATAGATCTTCCTTTTTTAGTAATGAAAAAGGAATATTAACATTAATTAAAAATTAAAAACAGGCTTTTCATACTAAGCCTTTTGGGCTTATTATTTTTTAGTTGTAATAATTCTAATAAAAAAGTTGTTTATACTTCACAAAATAGTCTACAAAAATCAGATACAATTCACGCTGAAAAAAAATTAATGAAAATCTATTGTTATGCCTGTCATAAAGTTATTGAATAATAGCAGGTTATGTTTATAATATAGAAAAACCTGTATGAGGTTTGAAGAACATTATAAACAAATGGAAAGAGGAGGAGGTTTTAAATAGATGTTAAAAGGATTTTATTATAATCGTTTTTAAAAGAAAAGACCTAATAGCTGAGCGCAAATAATTAAAAGGACCATTGCTATAGGGTAAACAGTTGCATATGCTACAGATGCTGCGTTGGTTTTTGTCATAGTATCTATAGCCGCCAATCCTGGAGTGCTTGTCATGGCACCTGTTATAGTTCCTAAAAAGGTTAATGCATTTGTTTTAAAAAATAATTTAGCGATTATGGATGCTAATATCATTGGTAAAAGTGTGATAACTCCTCCTATTAAAAATAGTTTTATACCGTATTGAGAATAGGTTTCTACTAATGTAGACCCAGCTTTAGTACCTACAGAAGCTAAGAATAGCATTAAACCAAACTGTCTTAAAAGTTGATTAGAGTTGCCACTCATTACCCATAAAATATTTCCTGTTTTACCAAGACGTCCTAAAATCATGGCTACAATTAACACGCCTCCTGTAAGTCCTAAATTAAACGTTATAGAGTTTCCAAAAGAAAGTGAAACACCTCCAACTAAAATACCAAGTACAATACCTAATGCTAAAGGAAAGAAATTAGTATCAGAAAGTTTACTTTTATTATCTCCAATTAAATTAGAAATTTGAAGGGTGTTTTCTTTAGAACAAGCAACCATTAATTTATCTCCCATTTGTAGTTTTAAACTAGGGCTTGGTGATAAATCAATACCACTACGTCTAATTCGTGTTACAGATGCATTGTAATTATTAAGTAGGTTTAACTCTCCAAGAGGTGTATTTACCAGTTCGGTTTTAGTTAATAGAAATGATTGTATCATGTATTCTGCACCAAGAGGGATCTCTACGTCTATTTCTGGACCAATAAGTAGTTCTACGCGTTTTAGAGCTTCTTTACTCCCAACAACTTTAATATAGTCGCCTTTGTGTAATACCGTATTGTTTTGAGGAGTAAATGCTTTTCCATCATGCAGGACTCTTGAAATAACTCCTTTTGTCATAGACCGTACTCTTAATTCTTCAATAGTTCTATTAATAGCGCCTTCATTTTCTACAACAAAATGACTTCTTGTAATTTCTTCGTAAAGACTATGACTTTTTGCTTCATATGAAGCTTCTTCTTTAGATATGTTTATTTTGAATAGCTTAGGATATAATTTCACAAACAAAATAACACCTATTACTCCAAAGGGATATGCAATACCATAACCTATAGATGCTAGTGGAGAATGCGTTACATCAATAGCAGTTGCTAAACCAGGTGTACTTGTTAAAGCGCCAGCCATTAGACCAATGGCTATAGGTTTTTCAATATCTAAAACTACTATTGCTAATAGTGCAATAATGGCTGCTGATAAAACAATAACAACCGACATGATAACAAGATTTTTTCCTTGTTCTTTAAAAGAGTCAAAAAAACCAGGTCCAGCTTGTAATCCAATAGTATAGATAAATAGTATGAGTCCTATTTTTTGTAAAATATCAGGTAATGAAACACCTAAATGACCAAAAAGTAATGCGACAAAAATAATAGCCGAAATATCTAATGAGATACCTTTTATTTTAATATTTCCAAGAATAAATCCAATACATATAATTGAAAATAGTGCTAGATAGGTTGTATTAATGAAGTCCATAGTGTTTCAATATTAAAAGAAGCACAAAATTACTTTATTACTAGATAATAAAACTGACATTTATCAAGTAATAAAAAAAATAAAAAATCTTAATCTTTAATAAATTTTCAATAGTATTATATGAGTTTCATTTTTAGTGCTTTATGGTGGATTTAATCGTAGATTAAAATTTTGTTTTTTGTAACATTTAGTCGAATTTAACGTCATATTAGTATCAATCAAAAAATTACCACCATGAGAGAAGACAATCAATTAATTGTTATGACACATTTAAGTCAGTTAATTACTTTAGTTACTGGTTTTGGAAGTTTACTACTTCCTTTATTGTTTTGGTTAACACAAAAAGATAAAGTATATCAAATGGATGTACATGGTAAAAATATTATAAACTTTCAGTTAAGTTTAATAGTGTACTTTATTATATGCGTTCCTTTAATATTATTTTTAGGGTTAGGCTTGTTAGGTTTTTTAGTATTAGGAATAATTTCTATTATTTTTCCTATTGTAAATGCTGTAAAAGCCAGTAGAGGAGAAACTCCTGTATATCCTTTTACCATTAATTTTATTAATTAGATTTTTTGTCTCTTTTAAATTTTATTAGTTGTTTAGTTACTACGAGATAAAAAAAACGCTCACCATTTGGTGAGCGTTTTAATATTACAAAAGCAACGGTTTGTTTAGTTTAGTTGGTAAAGTATTTTTGCTTTTGTAAAAAGAAATTAACTATTAAGCATTACAGGCATAACAAGCATAGTTATGTGTTCGCCTTCATCAAGACCATCAACAGGAGTTAAAATACCTGCTCTATTTGGCATACTCATTTCTAATTGTACGTCATCTGAATTTAAATTATTCAGCATTTCAGTTAGAAAACGCGAGTTGAAACCAATTTGCATATCGTCTCCTTGATAATCACAAGTTAAACGCTCTTCGGCTTTATTGCTGTAATCTATATCTTCTGCTGAAATATTTAATTCGGCTCCAGCAATTTTTAAGCGTATTTGATGTGTTGTTTTATTTGAGAAAATACTAACACGTCGTACAGAATTTAAAAACTGTGTTCTGTCTATAGCTAATTTATTAGGATTTTCTTTAGGAATTACAGCTTCATAATTAGGATATTTCCCATCGATTAGACGACAAATTAACTCTGAATTATCAAAAGTGAATTTAGCATTCGATTCGTTGTATTCAATTGTCACTTCATCTTCACTTGCAGCTAAAATACCTTTTAAAAGATTTAAAGGTTTTTTAGGCATAATAAATTCTGCAACTTGATTTGCTTTTACATCTTCACGTGTATATTTCACTAATTTGTGTGCATCGGTAGCAACAAAAGTTAAGCCTTCTGTTGAAAACTGAAAAAAGACGCCACTCATTACAGGACGTAAATCATCGTTACCAGCAGCAAAAATAGTTTTACTAATAGCTGTTGCTAAAACATCTCCAGTAATTACTGTTTTACTAGGGTCTTCAAGTGCTACTGCTTTTGGGAATTCATTCCCATCAGCATAAGCTAATGCATATTTACCATGATTAGAGCTTATCTCAATAGTATTGTTTTCTTCAACAACAAACGTTAAAGGTTGCTCAGGAAATGTTTTTAAGGTGTCTAATAATAAACGAGCTGGGATAGCTACGCTTCCTTTACTTTCACTTTCAACATTTAAAGAAGATGCCATGGTGGTTTCTAAATCGCTTGCTGAAACTGTAAGTTTGGTGTGGTCTAATTCAAATAAAAAATTATCTAAAATAGGTAGGGTATTGGAACTGTTTATAACGCCACCTAAAACCTGTAATTGTTTTAATAAATATGTGCTTGATACAATAAACTTCATGTGATATTTTTAAATTTTTATTACATATTTCGACTTCACTCAGTACAAAAAATGTAACATTCATAAATAATTAAGTTAAAAACTTTTATTAGTTACAAATGTTTCATGAAACTAACTTCGTTTAAAGAAGTAATACTACTTACAAATATATTCCAAACAGTCTAAATCTGGAAACAAACTTATTAACATTTAGTGTGCGTATTTTTTCTTTCTTAGGTAATTAAAAATTAATCCAAAAAGACCTAGTAAAACCAGTGGTAATGCAATATTTATAAGTTGCCATTTCGTTTTTTTTGTTGTTATTTCTTGTTTATTTAAAAAGGCAACGGCTATTTCTTTAGAGCGAATGTTTATAAGTCCATTATCGTCTAGTAGGTAATTAACCGCATTCAATAAAAATTCTTTGTTACCATAGGTTTTTCCTGTCCACCTATCAAAGCCTAATTCTTGAGGTTTATTTCTAACAACATCGTTTTTAATAACATCGCCATCGGCAATAATAATCATTTTGGTAGGAACGCTTTTTTTCTTTTCTTCTTTAAGTTTAATGGGGGTTACACGATTGCTGTAAACCGAATTAAATTCACCTTCTAAAAGTACTGCAAGCGTTTGTTTGCCTTTATTAAAAAGAGCAGGGTTGGGTTCTTGGGTAACTACCTGTAGATTTATTTCTCTAGGTGTGCTTTCTAGTTTTGTTAAAGGAGCTGTTTCTAAGAGCATGGTTTTTTTTATCCTGCTTTTGAGAGTGTCTATTTGATTTGCAAAATCAAATTTCACCAAATCTAAATTGTTAACTATAGGGTGGTCACTATTAGAACCTGCTAATGGTGAATACGGCCATCTTAAATGTTGAAATTGAGAATTACTACCAGCACCCATTGCTACTGTAATAGGTGCAGAGTAAAGTGAGCTAATCATTACAGGGTTAATACGAACACCATATTTAAAAAAGAAATCGGTTAAGTTTAAATCTCTAGTAACAGCAAAGTTGCTTCCAGCATCATTGTATAAACTGTCTTTTTCTATGGCAACCGCATCAATAAGCCAAAGGCTTTTACCGCCATTCATGGTGTATTGATCTAAAACAAATTTTTCTTCTTCAGAAAAAGCTTCGGTAGGTTTTGCAGATATAATTAAATCGTAGCTTTTTAAGTCATTAAGCGTTTTTTGTGCATTTTTAGAAACACTGTCTAGTGTAAAAGGCGCTATATAATAATACTCACCAATTTTTTTAACAAAATCGGCAATGTATTTGTCTTCTAGTTCTTTATTTCCTTTTAAAATGGCTATTTTTTTATGCTTCGGTTTGGTTAGTTTATTAAATCCGTTAGCAAAAGCATATTCTAAATGCTGAACAGAATTAGTTACTAGTTCTTGTTGTGTGGCACCTATTTTGTTTTTAATGAGAGGAATAACCACCGTTTGATCTTTATAACTCGCTAATGCCCATGGAAAAATAACGGCTTGCGAAGATTTTCCGCTTTCTTCTACACTTAATTGCATCGGTGTGAGTCCGCGTTCGCTTAATTGCTGAATGTTGCGTTCTCTCGTTGATTCTTCTTCAAGAGGATTTATAAAATGAAAAATAATACGATTGTTCTTTGCTGAAAACTCTTCTAGTAATTGTTTGGTTTCTCGTTGAAGCCTTCTAAATTCTGAAGGAAAATCTTCGCCTTCTAAAAAAACATCCACAATAATAGGGGACTCAACATTTTTAGTAATATTTATGGCAGCATCACTTAACGTGTAACGAGCATCTTCGGTTAAATCGAAACGCTTAAAAGCCTGATAACTTAATATGTTAATGGCAATTAAAGCGATTATTAGAATTGTTATGTGTTTTATTGTTTTATTCAAAGGTTTTTTCTAATTGATATTGTCTTACTGTTTTAACGGCATTGTTAGTGAATTCAAGTTCAATACATTCTTGCATATTATTAAAAGCACCTGGTTTAAAACCTAAATTGTAATTCCACTTTTCTGGGTTATTCGCTTTAATAGTATCATCCCATCCATACCATTCGCTGGCTCCCAAAAGCGCTTTAGTTTCTTGCTTGCTTTTTCCAATTAATAAACTATCATCAATGATGTTATTAAGCATTTCGTAGCGTAGCCTTGGTATTTTTTCCCAAGTTTGAACTTTAAAATATTTTTCATGATGATAACTACTGAAAATATTTACAACAGGATATAGTACATAAAAATAAGTAATTGGTGTTACTACGATACTTATTAAAAATGTTAACCATTTACGCTTATCTATAGTGTTTGTAAACAGCCATACTAAAATGAATACTATAATTAATAAAATAACAAAAGTTGGTGTTATAATCATTTATGTTCTTTGTTCAAGTTTAATTTTGTAAGTATTAAAAAACACACGGTAATACTTAAAAAATATATTATATCGCGCGTATCAAGTACACCACGGCTCATACTTTTATAATGCGAACTCATACTTAATTGATCCATTAAATTACTCGAGGTAAACTCTGCAATACCCTCAATACCAATATAAAATAAAAAACAAAGGAGTACTGAAGTAATAAACGCAACAATTTGGTTGTCTGATAAAGTAGAAGTAAATATGCCAATAGCAGTATAAGCAGCAATTAAAAATAGTAATCCGAAATAAGATCCTAAAGTACTTCCCATATCTAAATTACCAACAGGATCTCCTAATTGATAAACGGTGTAAACGTATAAAAGAGTTGGTAATAATGCTATTAAAATTAGAATGAAAGCCCCAAAATATTTACCTAAAACAATTTGAGTGTATGATATAGGTTTTGTTAATAAAAGTTCTAACGTGCCTTGTTTTTTTTCATCAGAAAAACTCCGCATTGTTACTGCGGGTATTAAGAACATTAAAATCCACGGTGCTAATAAAAAGAAAGGTGATAAATCGGCAAAGCCATAATCTAAAATATTGAATTCACCTTTAAAAAGCCATAAAAACAAACCATTTAGTAATAGAAAAATAGCAATCACCAAATACCCAATAGGTGATGCGAAAAATGAATTTATTTCTTTTTTAAGAATGGCTAGCATTTACTAATTATTTTAAACTTTCTAATTTATCTAAACTCCAAGCTTCTGGCTTTATATTAAAAAGTGGTTTGGTTTTATTCCAAACGTTTTTAAATAAATCCGATTGTCTGTAATGTTCTAAATCTGCTTCTGTTTTCCAATGACTATATGTAAAAAAAATATTCGAATCGTTTTTATCTCGATATAATTCTAAAAAAGTGCAGCCTTCAAAAGCTCTAATCTGTGTTTTTGTATCATCAAAATTTTTAAGAAAAACAGCTATGTTTTGTTCATGAAACCCCATTTTAACGATTCTAACAAACATATTAAAAGTCTCTTGTTTTAGCAGTGCTTTGCAACATATCATTTTCTATCGCGCTAACAGGTTTAGAAACAAAATTAACACTTACAGTATCCATCAATGCAAGTCCCATTAAAGAGGAAGCGCTACCAACTGTTGAGCTATTGCTTTTGTAAATTGCAATTTCTAAAAAATTTCCAGAATTAAAAACCACTAAACCTCTACCTTCATCTTGTCGGTTTTCTTCAGGAGTTTCAAAATTTACAATATCACTATATTTATTATATACTTTTTTAAATTTATTATTTCTAGCTGAAATTTCAAAGGCACGTCCCTTTTGTATGGTTTCAAAAAAGCTACGCTTAATATTTGTAATTACATTACCGTAGTTGTCAATATATATAATGTTTCCAATAATTTGAGATTTATCATCATTAACATAAGGTACTATGTTTTTAATTGGTTTTATTTCTTTAATAGTTTTTCCAATAACCTCTAAAGTCCCTCCGCGAGCAATATGGCAAGCCACATTTACAAAAACATCTAGTACAGGAAAACTAGTTTGTATTTTATCATGAATATTAATTTCAACAATTTTTTCTGGAACAACTTCAGAACAAATCATACTCATAATACCATTATTGGCACAAATAAAATAATGATCATCAAGTTTTAAAGCAATGTGTTTGTTTTCTGGGTTTATTTCAGAATCAATACCAATAATATGAATGGTGCCTTTAGGAAAGCTTTTATATGCATTTTGAATAATGTAGGCAGCTTCTGGAATACTAAACGGCGAAACAGAATGTGAGATATCAACAATTCTAACATCGGGTAGCTCACTATAAATAGCGCCTTTTGTTGCGCCAGCAAAGTGATCTTTTTCTCCAAAATCGGTTGTTAAAGTTATGATTGCCATTGGCAAAATTGTTGATATGTTTTTAATGTTAGGTCACTCAAAATTATGTATTTTTGAGTTTCACATGTGTGAGATACAAAACTAATAAATCATTTGGTCTGATAACACATAATTTTAAAAATTAAAACAACGCCTTTGAACGAAATCATAATTGAACTTGAAGAAATTTCTCCAAAAGAGTTTTTTGGAGCACAGAATGTAAATATAGAACTTCTTAAAAAATATTTTCCTAAGTTAAAAATTGTGGCTCGCGGAAATAAAATAAAAGCCTTTGGAGACGAAGAATTACTAGAAGAATTCGACCGACGTATAACCATGCTTTTAAAACATTTTGGAAAGTATAATAAACTAGATGAAAATGTTATAGAGCGTGTGTTAACAAGTCAAAGTAGCGATGATTATACCTCTTCAAAACAAAGTGGAGAAGTCATTGTACATGGTGTTGGCGGAAAATTAATAAAGGCGCAAACAGTAAACCAACGTAAAATGGTAGAGCTGATGCATAAAAACGATATGGTTTTTGCCATTGGGCCAGCAGGTACAGGAAAAACATATACTGGTGTAGCACTAGCGGTACAAGCTTTAAAAAACAAAGAGGTAAAGCGTATTATTTTAACGCGTCCAGCTGTTGAAGCAGGAGAGAATTTAGGTTTTTTACCAGGCGATTTAAAAGAAAAACTAGACCCATATATGCAACCTTTGTATGATGCTTTGCGCGATATGATTGCGCCCGAAAAGTTGGCGCATTATATAGAAAATGGTACCATTCAAATTGCACCTTTGGCATTTATGCGTGGGCGTACGCTAGATAATGCCTTTGTTATTTTAGACGAAGGCCAAAACACAACGCATGCGCAAATGAAAATGTTTTTAACCCGTATGGGTAAAAATGCTAAGTTTTTATTAACCGGAGATCCAGGACAAATAGATTTACCGCGTCGTACTATTTCTGGGTTAAAAGAAGCCTTGTTAATTTTAAAAAATGTAGAAGGTGTCGGTATGGTATTTTTAGACGATAAAGATGTTGTTCGCCATAAACTAGTTAAAAAGGTTATAGAAGCCTATAAAAGTATCGAAAATATAGACTAATCAGTTAACAGTATTTTAGTTGCAGTTTTCAGTCAATTAGAATATAAAAATAAGAAGTCACGTTGAGCGCAGTCGAAACGTCATAAATAAAAATTTTAGAAGCTATTCCTGCTTTCCGCTATATCTTTTTTGCTTTTAATGGCAAAAAAGGATGCCGCATCAATCAGGGCTAGGGGCATTCTAGCTAAAAACAATAATAGAAACTAAATGTTACACTGAGCGCAGTCGAAGTGTCTTATTAAATATAGATAAACAATTACCAAAAGCCAAAAGCTAGTAGCCAAAAGCTAGTAGCCAAAAGCTAAAAGCAAAGAATAATGAGTAATACAATAATAGACACTAATTTCAATTTTCCAGGACAAAAAAGCCTGTACAAAGGAAAAGTAAGAGCCGTTTATAACATTAACGATGAAGAGTTGGTCATGGTGGCAACCGATAGATTATCGGCGTTCGATGTGGTCATGCCAAAAGGTATTCCATACAAAGGGCAAATACTAAACCAGATAGCAACTAAAATGATGGCAGCAACTGAGGATTTAGTTCCAAACTGGTTAACAGCAACACCAGATCCTAATGTGGCTGTTGGGCATTTATGCGAACCCTTTAAAGTAGAAATGGTTATCCGCGGTTATATGTCTGGGCATGCAGCACGTGAGTACAAATTAGGAAAACGCATACTTTGTGGAGTACCAATGCCAGAAGGCATGAAAGAAAACGACAAGTTTCCTAACCCAATAATTACACCAGCTACCAAAGCAGAAATGGGCGATCATGATGAAGATATTTCTCGTGAAGATATTTTGAAACGCGGTATTGTTTTAGAAGCAGATTATATTATTCTTGAAGATTATACCCGTAAATTATTTCAACGTGGTTCTGAAATAGCAGCCTCTCGCGGTTTAATTTTAGTAGATACCAAATACGAATTCGGAAAAACCAAAGATGGTAAAATCGTTTTAATTGATGAAATACACACACCAGATTCCTCACGTTATTTTTATACAGATGGATATCAAGAACGTCAAGATAAGGGAGAAGCTCAAAAACAATTATCTAAAGAGTTTGTACGTCAATGGTTAATAGCTAATAACTTTCAAGGCTTAGAAGGACAAACAGTGCCTTTTATGAGCGATGAGTATATTCAATCAGTTAGCGAACGATATATTGAACTTTACGAAAACATTACAGGAGAAACCTTTGTAAAAGCGGATGTAAGTAATATACAAGAGCGTATTGAAGCAAATGTTTTGGAGTATTTGAAATAAAATATTGTAGAAAACAACAAAAAAGACCTTGTGAAAGCAAGGTCTTTTTTGTTGTTTTATCTTTTTAGTGTAAAAGACCGAGAGATAATTATTCCATTGCCTAAATTAACTTTAAACCAATAATCGCTAGAAGGCATGGGGTTGCCATTATATGTGCCATCCCAACCATTGCCTTGAGTAGATAATTGCTTTAATAACTTTCCGTATCTGTCAAAAATATATATAACAGAATTGAAATTTTTTGATACACCTTCAATTCGCCAATAATCATTATGACCATCGTTGTTTGGAGTAAAGAATTTTGGAATTACTAATGCTATAGTTTCAGTTAAAAAACTTTCTTCAGTACATACAGAAGCTTCTCCTACTGAATTATAAGGAATTATAGTTACATAAATATCTTGATTCTCAGCAAAGTCTGATAGCGGTTTGTAAGTTGTTACATTACCAACATCTTCTTTGTTGGTGATTTCTGTACCTCCAGGTGTTGTTCCAATAGAAATATAGTAACCTGTAGCATTCGAAATAGCTGCCCAATCAATATTGCTAGATACAGATACGTCAGTAGCACCATTTATTGGCGATATTAAATTAGTACAAGAAGGTGTTGTAGTGTTTTCAGTTAAAAAACTATCTTCAGAACAAGCAAATGCTTCTCCAACACAATTATAAGGAGTTACTGTTACATAGATATATTGATTTTCAGCAAAGTCTATTAATGGGTTGTAAGTTGTCAAATCATCAACATCTTCTTTGTTCACAATTTCTGTGCCTCCAGGGGTTGTTCCAATAGAAATATAATAACCTATAGCGTTTGCTATTGGAATCCAATCAATATTAGTCGATACAGATACATCGGTTGATCCATTAATGGGTGAGCTTAAATTTGTGCACAATGGTAAAGGATCAAATAGTTTAAGTATAAAAAAATCATTATAACCGTTTGAGGTTAGGTTGTTTGTGTTTTTGGTAGGGTCGATATCTATCGTAGCTTTATGAGCACCTGTAACTATAATATCATTTCCGTCAGTATTATTATCAACCGCAATAGACTTGCCAACCGTAGAGTTGTTTCCTCCAACCTGTTGAGCCCAAACATAATCACCATTAGAGTCTAATTTTAAGATAAACGAATCGGAGTAACCTGTGGCTGTTAAGTTATTTGTGTCAGGGCTAGGGTTAAAATCTATCATATCAGCGAATGTTCCTGTAACAAAAACATTTCCTATTAAATCTGTAGCAATACCTTCCCCTTTATTTTGAGAATTCAATCCGCCAAATTGTTTTACCCATAAAAATTCGCCATCCAAATTTAATTTTAATACATAAATATCAGGGCTATAGCCATTGGTTAAATTAAAAACTCCTGGTCCAGGATCAAAATCAGCTGATTGAATGAAGTAACCTGTAATATATAAATCATCATTATAATCAACTATTAATTCGTTTAAGATGTCTGAGTGGTCACCGCCTATTTGCTTTGCCCATATGAAATCTCCATCAGAATTTATTTTAGTAATAAATGCATCTGTGCTATTAGCAGTTAAATTAATTGTATTTGGTCCAGGATCAAAATCTACTGTACCTGAAAAATCACCTCCTATATATATATTATTATTACTATCTGTTGAAATAGATTTACCTCTAGTAAGTCCAGTTCCTCCTGTCATGTTTTTTGCCCAAATAAAATTGCCGTCATTATCAAGCTTCTGTAGAAAGATACCTCCAGAAGTCAACAAATGTATTCCTGACCCTGGATCAAAGTCTATAGCTCCTGAAAAATAACCTGTGGTATACACATTATCATCTAAATCAAGCGCAATTGACAAACCCTCTTCAAACGATGCTCCCCCAACTTGTTTAACCCATAATAATTCTCCATTAACATTTAATTTAAAAACAAAAATATCATCGTAGGATCCATTTGCTGTAAGATTAACAACTCCAATATTTGGATCAAAATCTACTGTACCGTTAAAGTGGCCAGTGATAAAAATATTATCATTACTATCAGTAATTATCGAGTGTCCTACATCATAATTAAGTCCACCAATACTTTTTATCCAGACTAGTTCACCATCTGAGTTTAATTTTTGAATAAAAATTTCATCATAGCCTACTGTTGTTCTATTGTCAACATTTGCGCTGGGGTCAAAATCTACAGAATCATTATAATAACCAGTAGAAATGACATTGTCATTATTGTCTATTACTATCTTTTGGGCAAAATCAAATCCAATACCTCCAAATGAATGACCCCATTCGAAAAGAGGTTCTTGAGAAAAAAGAAATATAGTTTTAAAAACAATTAATAAAAAAAGAATAGTTTTTGTTTTCATGCAAAAGATGTTTAATGTCCTTGATTAATTGTTTTAATTATTGGAAACTGCTAGTATCAATCGATTGGCGAAGTTAGTTTTTTGTAACTTTAAAATCAATACGTAATACTATATTTACAATAAAAGTTTTAAACAATTAGGAGCTAATAAGAGCTGTTTAGTAAACTATCAAGTCTGTGTGATCGTTATAGTTACTGTATGAGGATATTACAGGAGAACCTTTTGTAAAAGGCATGTAAGTAATATTCAAAACGTATTGAAGTAAATGTTTTGGAGTATTTGAAATAATTTACTTTATCATTTGACTCAGAGTATAAATTACCAATCCAATCCAAACCTCTGCGAGTCTCTGCGTAACCTTCAAGTATCTCTATGTTAAAGAGGAAACTTAGGTCAATTCCATTTTAATTTTATCTTCAGTTGGTCTAATGAAAATAAGATATATAATAATTAGAATTCCAAAAATCATAAAATCTCTATTTAAAAAAAGTATTAAAAAAGAAGCAGCTTCAAGAACAGCCCACCTAATTATTGAAGCGCTTTGGTAAAAAGGGATTTTTTCTTCTAATTTTAGTTTTGGGTCAATATTTTTTAATTGAGAATTAAATAGAAAGTTACTTAAGACATAAGCAATTAGAGGTATTACTATGAATATAATATTTGATGAGTTTATACTTTCTGTACTAAAACTAGTTAAAGAATTGATGTCTCCTATAATAGAATACGCAAAAATTAATCCTAGACACATTGCTAAATGAATAATTTGAGTCACTTTTATTTTTTCCTTCATTTTGTTTTTTATTGGAATTTGTCTTTATTAAATTCTGGGATTTATAGATTTTTAAAAGGTTCTATTTGGTTTTTAAATATCTTTACAAGAGTTCAATTAAATCTAAAGGGGTATTTATGATGTGTTTTGCGCCGTTATCAATCAATTCTTCTTTATCTCTAAACCCCCAAGAAACACCTACAGCAAGCATGTTTGCATTATTGGCGGTTTGCATATCAATACCAGTATCGCCTACGTAAATAATGTCTTCAGGTTTTATTCCTAAACTTTTACTTATTTCAATGGCTTTAATAGGGTTTGGTTTTTTATGAGCTTCAATAGTTAAACCCAGTACAGGTTCGAAATAATTTGGAAACAAGGCTGAAACTGTTTTTTTAGTAAGTTCGTCTGCTTTGTTAGACAAAACACTTAGTTTTAGTGAACGTGATTTTAATTGGTCTAACAATTCTATAATCCCATTATACGGTTTTGTTTTAACGATGCATTGGTCACGATAAATAGTTATCATAGCATCAAACGCACTATTAATTTGTGCATCATCACGATGGGTTTCAGGTAAAGCTTTAATAACAAGGTTTCTTATGCCGCTGCCTATAAATTCTTTGCAAACTTCATAGCTGTGTGTTGGGAAGTTATAGCTTTTAAGTACGGTGTTTATGGAATCTGTTAAATCTTCAATGGTGTTAATTAGTGTGCCGTCTAAATCAAAAATAACTGCTTTGTATGTCATTTGTTAAAAATCAAGATTAATAATTCAATTTAATTAATTATCTAATTTATTTGGAGTTGTAAAAATTAATGCTAAAGTATTACAGTATCTTCAACATAATATTTTCCTTGCCATAAATCTTTTTCAATTAGTTTCTTATCAATTCTCGCTACAATTTCAAAATTCTTGAGGCCATTCCATTTAGGAGCAATTAATAAATGAGCTGGAGATTCACTAATAAAGCGTTCAATGATAATGTCAGGTCTTAAAGGGCGATAAAGTCAGTGACTAAATCAATATATGCTTCTGAAGAATACAAACTAAACATCTCTGGTTTTTCTTTTAATTGAATTGCCATCATAGTATGTTTTTCTTTCAGATTTTGAAGAATTCTATCTGCTAAAAATGCATCATATGGCATATTATTTTTTTAATTTATCAGTTAGTTTTCTGGCTAAATTATAAACAAAATGATTTGTTCGTACGTAGTAAAATGATATGAGGCATACTATGGCTATAAAAAGCAAGGCTCCTATAATAGCTTCAGTAGGATTTAAAGATTGATTTAGAAATCGCTTTAAGCCATAACCGGTGTAACTTCCAAAGAGAATAATAAAGTGTATGACGTAAATAGATAGTGTTTTTTCTCCTATTTTAGAAATAATGGATTGTTTTAAAAACCTTTCAAAAGAGTAAAAAATACCGAACAGAATTAGCACATTACCTAAACGGGTAAACAGGTAATTGTAATCGGCACTTAATTTTAATAACTCAATACTAGTAAGTTTATGTAGTTTTAATAAGAACCATGTAGAACAATACATGAGTAAGAAACCCAATACAAAAAAGGCTGTTATAGTAAATGTTTTAAAACGATTACGGTGTGCATGTCTAAAAAAAACAGTAGATATAAAAGCACCAAATGCAGAATAACCAAGCCACGGTAAAATAGTAAAAACAGAACCGTTTATTTTTGTCATATAATTGGCAATAATAAGAGGTAGATTTTCTATAATTAAATCTCTATATAGCGGCTCAGATAAAAAGGAAAGACAACCAATTACTATGAGCACAAAAGAAAATAAGTAACTGTAATTTTTAAATAGAATATGCAAACAGACTAAAATAATTAAGGATAGCCCAATACATTGTAATACATCAACCACTAAAAAATAAGAACTAAAATACCCATTAAGCCAACTTACCAAATTAATTCTAAGGCTATAGCCTATAATAATAAGGAGTACGCCTCTAAATAAGCCTTTTTTTATTCTGGGCTGGTCATTGCCTTTGGAATGAGCACGTAGTAGTAAATAAGTAAATATTAAGCCAGAAATAGTAAAAAAAACTGGAGCTGTAATGCCTCTAAAATAAGACCATATAATAAATATAGTATTAGTATGGTCTTTATAAATAGGATTAATAAGGGTATCAATAAAATGTCCTTGAAGCATCATTAAGATTGCAAAGGCTCTTACGGCATCAATAAAATATAATCGGTTGGTATGCAATACAGTTTGGTTTGGTTGAGATAAAGATACTTTTAAAAAATTAAAATAAAACTTAAAATATAAGTAGACATAATTTTCAATTGTTATTTTTTATTACGAGTCGTCTACAAGTTTCTTTAAAATAAAAATATGATTGTATTTAACATTCTAAATATTATATTAGCAGACTTATTGCTGTTTTTAATAGTATATATATAATTTTTTGATGTTTTTTTAACGAATTAACTAATCGTAAAACTATCGTAATTAACAAAGCTAAATAAATTTAAACATAATTAACTAAACTAAATAAGAAATGACAAAAAGCAATGCAAAGGCCTATTGGAAAGAAAATATAAGGTATGTTCTCATCCTTTTAGCAATATGGTTTGTAGTTTCATTCGGAGCAGGAATTCTATTTAAAGACGCATTAAACACTATTAGGATTGGAGGCTTTAAACTAGGTTTCTGGTTTGCACAACAAGGTTCTATGTATGTCTTTGTTGTTTTAATATTTATATACGTTCGTTTAATGAATAAACTTGATAAAAAATACGGATATGATGCATAGTTTATTAGTAGAAGGAATAGGTGTGCAAAATTGGACGTACATTTTAGTAGGAATTACATTTACAATATATATAGGTATTGCTATTTGGACCAGAGCAGGATCTACCAAAGAGTTTTATGTTGCTGGGGGAGGTGTATCGCCTTTAGCTAATGGAATGGCTACAGCAGCTGATTGGATGAGTGCCGCTTCCTTTATATCTATGGCAGGGATTATTTCTTTTGATGGCTATGACGGTGCCGTATACCTTATGGGCTGGACAGGTGGTTATGTGCTTTTAGCATTATTATTAGCACCATATTTAAGAAAATTTGGAAAATTTACGGTGCCCGATTTTATAGGAGATCGTTACTATTCTAATACCGCACGTTTAGTAGGTGTTATTTGTGCACTTTTAGTATCGTTTACTTATGTAGCAGGTCAAATGAGAGGTGTTGGACTTGTGTTTTCTCGTTTTTTAGAGGTTGATATTAATACAGGCGTTATTATAGGAATGCTTATCGTATTATTTTATGCTGTATTAGGCGGTATGAAAGGCATCACATATACCCAAGTAGCACAGTATTGTGTGCTTATTTTTGCATTTATGGTGCCTGCTATTTTTATATCAATACAAATGACAGGGAACCCGATTCCGCAATTAGGATTTGGTAGCACATTATCCGACGGCTCAGGAACTTTTTTGCTTGATAAATTAGATGGCTTAAGTACCGACCTTGGCTTTAATGAATATACCGAAGGCTCTAAATCTATGATTGATGTGTTCGCTATTACATTAGCATTAATGGTAGGAACGGCAGGTTTGCCACACGTTATTGTACGATTTTTTACCGTTAAACGCGTGAAAGATGCTCGTAAATCGGCAGGTTTGGCATTGTTGCTTATCGTTATTTTATATACAGCTGCTCCGGCAGTATCTGTTTTTGCTAGAACAAATATGATTGAAACGGTTTCTAATCAACCTTACGCTAATATGCCAGAGTGGTTTAGAAAATGGGAAACCACAGGCTTAATTGTGTTTAACGATAAAAATAAAGATGGCCTTATTCAGTATGTAGCAGATGAATCTACTAACGAATTAGTTGTAGACAAAGATATCATGGTTTTGGCTAATCCAGAAATAGCAAAATTACCAAATTGGGTAATTGCCTTAGTAGCAGCAGGTGCCTTAGCAGCAGCATTATCTACAGCAGCAGGATTATTACTAGTTATTTCTTCATCGGTTTCTCATGATTTAATTAAGAAAATGATAAACCCTAATATATCTGAAAAAGGGGAATTAATAGCTGCGCGTTTATCAGCAGTAGTAGCAGTATGTGTAGCAGGTTATTTCGGGATTAATCCTCCAGGTTTTGTTGCAGCAACGGTTGCTTTAGCATTTGGTTTGGCAGCAGCATCCTTTTTTCCTGCTATTATTTTAGGTATTTTTTATAAAAAAATGAATAAAGAAGGCGCTATAGCTGGTATGGTAGTTGGTATTACTGCCATGTTGTTATATATGGTAAAATATAGATTAGGTTGGTTTGATGATGTCTTGCCAGATAAAAGCGAATGGTGGTTTGGTATTTCACCAGAAGGGTTTGGTACGGTTGCTATGATTTTAAATTTTATAGTATCTATCGTTATTATGAAATTCACACCAGATCCGCCACAAGATGTGCAAGATATAGTAGAAAACATAAGAATACCAAGTGGAGCAGGAGAGGCTACGCATTAAGTTTTAAGTTGGGCGTTACCTCGAAAAGGGTTCGGGCTTTATTCGTTGATTCTAATTTTAAGTTTTTGAACTCATGAATATAAACATTCCGGCAGTCGTTTCCCGATGAAAAATCGGGAGAGTTTCAACAAATGTCTCAAATGAGTATTCACGATTTCCGATTTTAATAAAATTTAGAATGAATGAGTAATCCCTAACTCGGGGCAATAAGCTGCTAACAATAATTATTGATAGTTTAATGTTATCCACAGAAAAAGGGTAGCATTAAACTATTATTTTACTATTTTAGAACACAAGTTTATAATATCATTCAAAATATCAAAAGAAAAGCATGAGTAATTATCACATAAAACACTTAGAAGAATATTACCAAGTATATAGAAAATCGGTTAGAGATCCAGAGAGTTTTTGGGAAGAAGTAGCTGAAGAACATTTTTTGTGGCGCAAAAAATGGGATCATGTTTTAAGTTGGGATTTTAGTAAACCCGAAGTTAAATGGTTTGAAGGCGCACAATTAAATATTACCGAAAATTGTATTGACAGACATTTAGCAACTCGTGCAGATAAAACAGCTATCTTATTTGAACCTAATGATCCTAAAGATCCTGCCGAGCATATTACTTATAGGCAATTGTATGAACGTGTTAATCAGTTTTCGAATGTTTTAAAAGATCAGGGAATTAAAAAAGGGGATAGAGTTTGTATCTATTTGCCAATGATTCCTGAGTTAGCTATTTCAGTTTTGGCTTGTGCCAGAATTGGTGCTATACATTCTGTTGTTTTTGCTGGCTTTTCTGCAACAGCCTTATCAACTAGAATTAATGATTCAGATTGTAAAATGGTTATTACAAGTGATGGTTCATATCGTGGAGCAAAAACGATTGATTTAAAAGGTATTGTAGATGAAGCACTGGAAAGTTGTGATGGTATAGAATCCGTTTTAGTCGCAAAACGAATTAACACAGATATTAATATGAAAACGGGTCGTGACCAATGGTTGCAACCGCTTTTGGATAAGGCTTCTATAGTATGTGAAGCAGAAACAATGGATGCTGAAGATCCTTTATTTATTTTATACACCTCAGGTTCTACAGGAAAGCCAAAAGGTATGGTCCACACTACAGGAGGTTACATGGTGTATACAGCCTATACATTTAAAAACATATTTCAATATAGAGAGAATGATGTATATTGGTGTACTGCCGATATAGGTTGGATTACAGGACATAGTTATATTGTTTACGGTCCTTTAGCAAACGGAGCTACTACTGTTATGTTTGAAGGTGTGCCAAGTTATCCTGATTTTGGACGTTTTTGGGAAGTTGTAGAAAAGCATAAAGTGAATCAGTTTTATACGGCACCAACAGCTATTAGAGCCTTAGCAAAACAAGGTATGGAATTGGTTGATAAATATGATTTATCATCACTTAAAGTTTTAGGTTCTGTAGGCGAGCCTATTAATGAAGAAGCATGGCATTGGTATAATGATAATATTGGAAAAAAGAAAAGTCCGATTGTAGATACTTGGTGGCAAACCGAAACTGGAGGAATTATGATTAGCCCTATTCCGTTTGTTACACCAACCAAACCAACATATGCTACCTTGCCGTTTATAGGTATTCAACCAGCGTTAATGGACGAAAATGGAAAAGAGTTAAAAGGCAATCAAGTAGATGGACGTTTGTGTATAAAATTTCCATGGCCAAGTATGGCGCGAACCATTTGGGGAAATCACCAACGGTATAAAGACACCTATTTTTCAGCATACGAAAATAAATATTTCACAGGAGATGGCGCGTTACGTGATGAGGTTGGATATTATAGAATTACGGGTCGTGTAGATGATGTTATTATAGTTTCAGGACATAATTTAGGAACAGCACCAATTGAAGATGCTATTAACGAGCATCCAGCAGTTGCAGAGTCTGCTATTGTTGGATTTCCACATGATATAAAAGGAAATGCATTATACGGATATGTTATTTTAAAGGATTTTGGTGAAACCAGAGACCATAATAATTTGCGTAAAGAAATTAATCAAATTATTACAGAGCATATTGGACCTATAGCTAAGTTGGATAAAATTCAATTTACAAGTGGTTTACCAAAAACCCGTTCAGGAAAAATTATGCGTCGTATTTTGCGTAAAATAGCTTGTAATGACACTAGTAATTTGGGTGATACAAGTACACTTTTAAATCCAGAAGTAGTTCAGGATATTATAGAGAATGTAAAATAAGGTTATTTACTGTTTAATGAAAAGTGCAATCATTTTGATTGCGCTTTTTTTGTTTACAACTGTTTATAGTTTTTATTATAAATTACTCACTACCTATTCAACAAATACCCCCAATTTAAATGTTTACGTTTATCTAATCGCGATAAGATTTTTAAAAAAACAAATGCTGTGATTAGGGCATCACCACTTGCGGTATGCCTATCAACGGTAGGAACATTGAGTTCTTTACACAAAGCATCTAACGTATAAGGTTTCGTATTGTCCTGATAAATAATATGCAAGGATTTTTTATATAAAACACCTGTGTCTATAAACGTGTTTTTTAGCTTACCTAAACCATGTCTTAAAAGCATTTCGTTTATCATATTCCTATCAAAATTGGCATGGTGTGCAATTAAAACATCATTTTTTATATACTCTAAAAAGGTTTTTATAGCTTCTAACTCAGATACTTTTTCTAGAGTTCCTTTTTTCATTAAACCATGAATCTTAACAGTATCAGCTTTAAAAATAGCTTGTTCTAAATAAAGTTCTAAGCTATTATTTACTTCAATGGTTTTTCCAACAAATGAAACGGCTCCAATAGATAAGACCCTATCTTCTTTTTTATCAAAACCTGTAGTTTCAGTATCAAAAGCAATAAAACGTGACTTGTCAATATCTGCATTGTTTTTGTTTTTAAAACAATTAAGATAATCTAACCAAAAATCTGGGTAATCGGGTTGTTTTTTAAATGGCCAATTAAAACTCATATTATATAAAGTTTTTTAAATCAAATCTTAATTTTAAGGTTTCTTGAATTTCACTTATGGGTTTAAAGCAACGTCTTAATTTTAATTGTTCTTCTTTAGTAAGGGTTTCTATTTTTATGAATTTTCCCGAATTATTATGAAGTAAACCTTGTTTGGTTTTAAATTTGGACAAGGCCTTAAAAGCATAAGAACACGATTCGTAAAGTTCTTTATTGTTAGGTTCTATTTCTGCTAATTTTTCGTAGCGCTCAGAAGTGTTATTAATACCTTTTATTTTTTTACTTAAAAGAAGTAATCTAGCAGCATCAATTAAAGGCATAAGGGCTCTGCTTTTTATATTGAAAAGGTCTTTTTCTTCATTGTTTTTTTCAAACACAAATTGTTTAAAAAGACCAAGAGGAGAAGGGTTTTTAAGGGCATCTCTTCCTAGAAATTTAAAAAACAAAGCTGTTTCATCAAGTGCTTTAAAAATAGAATTAGATAAGTCTTCAATTAAATTTTTATCACCATATACACAATTAAAATCGAAAAAAATAGAGGATAGTAATATGGCTTTATCATCGGGGTTTAGAATCCAACTACTAAATTGTGTTTTCCACTCTGAAATAGATTTACACCATTCTGCATTACTGGCCATCATATCGGCTTCGCAGTATTCAAATCCTATTTTATTTAAAGATTTAGTGACTAGTTTTGCTAATTCTAAAAAATAGGTTTGAGTTTCTTCGTATTTGTCTTCATTTACATCCTGAAATACAAGCGCATTGTCCTGATCTGTAAAAAGCAATTGTTCTTTTCTACCTTGACTACCAATGGCCATCCATGAAAAAGGAACTGGAGGCGGAGTAGGCATTTTTTTTAAAGCTATTTCTATAGCCCGAACTGTTACAGCATCATTAATTTGTGAAATTATTTTTACAATATGAGATAAAGGAATATTCTGCTCTAAATAATTTTTAATTAGTGCTTTCCCTTTTAATCTAGCTTCTCTTAGTTTTTTAGTACGTTTTGCTCGTTTTATTTCTTTTAATATAACTGATGGGTTATTACCTAAAGTAACCAAAACATCATGATGCGTTAAGACACCAATAAGTTTAGAGTTTACGGTGCCATCTTTTGTGATGCATAAATGGCCGATGCTATACTTTATCATTTGAAGTTGCCCATCAGCTACAGTTAAATCTTTTTTGCTTGTTATTACAGGCGAATTCATAATATTACTAACAGATGTATCAATAGGGAATAAGCCAGTTGCAATTTTGTTTTTTATATCACTATTTGTAATAATTCCAACAGGGTTTTTATGGTCATCAACAACAATAATACAGCCTATTTTGTTAGTACTCATTTTAATGGCTGCATCTTTTAAAGATGAATTAATATTGCAAGTAATAGGTTTTTTTGTGTAGTTCGCTGTTTGAAAGTTTACAATATCTTGAGAATTATTAGGTAAATAATCTCCAAATATTTTACCTGTTTCTTCGGCAGTATAAGGATCATAAGAGTTCGTAGCAAAAGCCGTTATTAAAAATTTATAAACAGCAGCGTTATTGTTTGTAACTGTTTGGAAAATGTCTATAGGTATTGCGTAAACTATAGATTCTTCATTGGCTATAGCAGTTAGCTTATAATTTTCTTTAGTAATAAGTGGTCTTACGCCAAAAATATCGCCCGCATCACTTATGTTTATAATGTCTTGAATATTATTTGTGGTAGTATGTAATAGGGCAATACCTCCGTTTCTAACCATATAAAAATGATCATTAAAACCGTCGCCTTTTTTAAATAAGGAGTCTCCTTTTTCTAAATAAATAATAGAAATTTGTGTAGAAATTTCTAATAAATCTTCATGCTTTAAAAGATTAAACGGTGGGTAGTTTTTTAAAAAATCATTAACACGTTCTGCAATGGAGTTTTTCATGTGTTTATATCTATTGTTTTTTATTGGTCACATGTAGCATCCATGTTAATCATTTTCTTGAATTTCAAGATTTAGTTATGGATGTTTCATCTGTTAATTTTTATTTTTAAAATAAATGACTTAACTATATCATTTTAAAATCTAAAAGCAATTCACCTTCAATTGAAGCCTGTAAATGGTCGCCTTTAAAAATCTCGCCAGCACCAACAGCAGGAGTTCCTGTAAAAATAAGATCACCAGGTTCTAAGGTCATATATTGAGATGTGAAAGCAATAATATCACTAAAATTGTAAATCATAAAAGCCGTATTTCCAACTTGCTTTTCTTCTCCGTTTATAAGTAAATTGAAATTGATGTTATCAAGCTTAGAAAAGTTTGAAATTGGTTTAAAATTAGATATAGGTGCGGCACCATCAAATCCTTTTCCTAAATCCCAAGGACCTTTAGTTTCTCTGCAGGCATTAAATACGTCTTTGGCAGTATAATCAATACCTACCCCAATTTCTGAAATATACGATGCAGCATCTGCAAGAGAAATGTCTTTTCCTTTTTTTCCTATTTTAATAACTAATTCAACCTCATAGTTTAATTGATTTGTAAAACTTGGGTAAATAACATCGTTATTGTTTCTTACAAGACTAGATTCTGGTTTAGAAAATATAATTTGATTTCCATTTTTATTGGCACTAATATCTTCTTTATTGGTTACATAGTTTTTCCCTATAGCTAGTATTTTCATGGTATTTTATTTAGTTGTGATTTAAAATGTAAATTTAATGAAATAAGACGATTATAATTGTGCTATATTTAACTTCTTTAAGTTAAATATTTAATAAGTATTTATTAGAAGAAAAGAAAGAAATATGTAATTTTAAATCGTGCTTAAAGTTTAATTTTTATAACTAAATATCTTCAATATGGCAAAATCTAAGGATGCTAAAAAAAATGTAAAAAAAGAAGCAGCTTTAACTCCAAAAGAGAAAAAAGCGGCAAGACTAGCAAAAAAGGCTAAACGTACTTAAGTTGTTAGAGACAAAATTTGAATATGAAAACCACCTTCAAAAGGTGGTTTTTGTTTTTAGTTTATTTGATAAATTCTCGTCTAATTTTTTGTTAAGTTGTAAACTGAATTACATATTTTTAACAAAATTCTTTTAAAACACCTGTCCTCTGTGTGGTTTTAAAGCATCTCGTATTGGTTTCATATCACTTTCATTTACAACTAAGAAAGCTATAGTGTGCATGTCATTTATGCTTTCAAACCCTGTAATAGAGATGTCTAATTTTTCAAGCTGTATGTATTCTTTCAGATGAATTTCATGGTGTTGTGCAATTTTAATTGAATCGGGGCCGCGAAAGTCCCAAATAAGTTTTAGTTGTCTCATGTTTTTGATAAAAGTTAACTAATCAAATATAGTTTAAAAAGGGAAATATTTTTGTTTTTAAGGCGTTTGTTAAAGCAACTTGTATTATAGGTTAATATTAGTATTTTTGTCATTATCATATAATTAAAATTTTACATGAAGTTAAAGTCTTTATTAGTCATTTTAGTAGGTCTTTTTTTATTACAAGCTAACGCTCAATCTCAACAAGAAGAGACACTTTTTACGGTTGATGATGTTCCTGTTTATACGTCTGAATTTTTAAGAGTTTATAATAAAAATTTAGATTTGGTTCAAGATGAGTCTCAAAAGGATGTTGATGAATATTTAAAACTTTTCACCTCCTATAAGTTAAAACTTAAAGAAGCAAGAGCATTGGGTTTTGATGAGAAATCATCTTATAAGAGAGAACTATTAAATTATAGAAAGCAATTAGCCAAAAGTTTTATATCGGATACTAAAGTAACCGAAGCGTTGATAGAAGAAGCTTATCAAAGGATTTCTTACGATATAAAAGCTAATCATATTTTAATAAAGATTGAAGAAAATGTGAGTCCAGAAGACACATTGATAGCTTATAATAAGATTTTAAAATTACGTGAGCGCGCATTAAAAGAAGGGTTTGATGTTGTTAGAAAAGAAGAGCATAACGGAAAAACTGTTTTTGGAGAAGAATTAGGTTATTTCTCTGGTTTTAAAATGGTTTATAAATTTGAAACAGCAGCTTTTAATACGCCTGTTGGTGAGATATCACAACCGTTTAGAACGCAATTTGGTTATCATATTGTTAATGTTCAAGATAAACGAAAATCTCGTGGAGAGATTACGGTAGCTCATATTATGGTTGTAAAAAACGAAGGAGATTCTTTAGCCGAAAAACCAGAAAATAGAATTCAAGATATTTATAAAAAGTTACAACAAGGTGAAGATTTTGAAGCTTTGGCAAAACAGTTTTCTGATGATAAAGCTACCGCAACAAAAGGCGGCATGTTATCACCTTTTTCAAGCGGACAAATAAGTGCACAAAAATTTGAAGAATCGGCTTTTGCTTTAAATAACGTAGGTGACGTGTCAGAACCTTTTCAAACCCAATATGGTTGGCATATTGTAAAGCTTTATAATAAAAAGCCAATTCCTTCATTTGAAGTTATAAAACCAGAGTTAGAGCAAAAAGTAAAACGCGATGCTAGAGCAAAATTAATTGATGAAGCGTTGTACAGTTCTCTTAAAGAAAAATATAATATTAAAACCAATCAATCTGCTTTAAAATATTTTGCATCCATTTTAAATGATGATTATTTTAAAAGAAAATGGAAACTTCCAAATGATTTTGAAGAAAATAAATTTTTGCTTGAAATAGGAAACAAACAACTTAATTATAAAGATTTTGGTGCATTTTTATTAATTAAACAAAGAAATGTAGATAAGAATGCTACATACGATGCTATTGTTGTAAAACAATATGATGCTTTTTTAAATGAAAATTTAGTTAAATATCAAGAAGATAATTTAGAAAAAGAAAACAAAGAATTTGCATATATTGTAGAAGAGTATAGAGATGGTTTATTGTTATTTGATTTAATGGAAAATACTATTTGGAACACAGCTAAAACAGATTCTATAGGTATTAAAAATTATTATAATACTCACAAAAATAATTATATATTACCTAATCGAATAGATGCTGTGGTTGCCTCTTCAACAAAACAAAAAACACTTAAAAAGGTTTCAAAATTATTAGAGCAAGGAATGGCTTTAGAGCAAATAAAATCTTTGGTAAATAGTAATGACAAAGTAGACGTTATTTTCACTACTGGTATTATGGGTGCGTCTCATCAAGCACTTCCTAAAGGAGTGCAATTTAAAAAAGGGGTTTCAAAAATATATAATTATAATAAAACTTTTGTAGTTGTAAACGTAAAAGAAGTGTTGCTTGAAACTCAGAAAAACTTTGACGAAGCAAAAGGAGCCGTTATTTCAGATTACCAAACATACAAAGAAGAAAAATGGATTGATGATTTAGGTAAAAAGTATAAAGTAGTTATTAACCAAGAGGCTTTAAGTAAAGTTAAAACTCAAATTAAAAACCAGTAAGTGCGTTTAAAATCCCTCATATTTTTATTATTTATTATTATAACGTCATGTGAATTTTTAAAAAAATCAGATGAGCGTATTCCCATAGCTAGAGTTAACGATGTTTATTTGTATCAAGATGATATTAAAGGTTTAGTACCAGAAGGCACATCAATACAAGACAGCACGCTTTTGGTCCAAAACTTCATTAATAAATGGGCTACTCAGCAATTGTTTTTAGATGGAGCATTACTTAACTTAAGTGAAACAAAACAACAAACTTTTAATAAATTGGTAGATCAATACAAAAATGATTTATATGCCAAAGCCTATATTGATGCTTTGGTAAGAAGGAGTATAGATACCATTGTTAATTTACAAGAAGCTGAAGATTACTATGAAAATAATAAAGAAGCCTTTAAATTAAATGAAGAACTTATTAAATTTCGTTATGTACATGTCGATGAGAATATTATAGATTTCAATAATATAGAAAAGAAGTTTAAAGCATTTAATAAAAAAGATAAAAAAGAACTAGATTCAATAGCTATACAGTTTAAATCGTACTCTTTAAATGATTCCATTTGGATAAAAGTAAATCAGGTAATTGATAAAATTCCCGCTTTAACCACCGAAAATAAAAATCAACTGTTAAAAAAATCTAATTTTGTACAACTCAAAGATTCATTAGGAGTATATTTGATGCAAATTAATGATGTTTTGTTACGAAATGATACGGCTCCTTTAGAGTATGTAAAGCCAACTATAAATCAAATCGTTATTAATAAGCGAAAGCTAGAACTTATTAGAAAATTAGAAAAAGATATTACAAAGGATGCTATTAAAAATAAACAATTTGAAATTTACAATTAATTTGAAAAACCTATTACTATTAAGCATATCATTACTAGTTGTAAATGCTATGTCTGCTCAAGAAGTTATTAAAGAAGGAAAGGAAATTATAGCAGATACGTTAAGTGTGATTAATGAGAAACCTGTAGATTCTTTAGTTAGTGTTGTTAATACTAAAAAAGTAGATTCTGTTAATACTTTTAAAGCGATTAAAGTAGATGGTGTAGCTGCGGTTATAGGCGATTTTATAGTTCTAGAATCGGATGTAGATAAAGCATATTTACAGTTAGAAGCACAAAAAGTAGATATTAGTGAAATTCCACGTTGTCAATTATTTGGAAAGCTTTTAGAAGATAAATTATATGCACATCATGCCATTCAAGATAGTTTACCAGTTTCTGATGCTGAAATTCGTCAAAATGTAGATTACCAAATCCAGCAGTTTTTGCAACAGGTTAATGGTTCAATGGATAGGCTTTTAAAAGTATATAATAAAGAAGACGAAAAAAGTTTAAGAGACGAAATGTTTGAGGTTAATAAAAGCAATCATTTAGCTCAAAAAATGCAAGCTAAAATTGTTGAAGAAGTAGAGGTAACCCCAGAAGAAGTAAGAGCTTTTTTTAATAAAATACCCAAAGACGAAAGACCTAGATTTGGAACAGAACTTAAAGTCGCTCAAATTGTAGCAGAACCAAAAATATCAGACGAAGAAAAGCAACAGGTAATAGATAAACTAAAAGGCTTTAAAACAGATGTGGTAGAAAACGGTGCTAGCTTTCGTTCTAAAGTAGTATTATATGGTGAAGATCCAGGTTTAAAACAGTCTGGTTATCATTATATTTTAGATAGAAAAAAGCCAAAAATGGTTAAAGAGTTTAGACAAGTAGCATTTTCGCTTCAAGAAGGAGAAGTGTCTGATCCTTTTGAAACAGATTTTGGTTTTCATATTGTTCATTTAGAAAAAATTATGGGACAACAATATGTTGTTAGCCATGTTCTTATGATGCCAAAAGTTTCTATAGACGCTGAAAAAGAAGCAAGAGAACGTCTTGAGAAAATAAGAGAGCGTATTGTAAGTGGTGATATTACTTTTGCTGATGCAGCTAGAGAAGCTAGTGATGAAAAGGAGACTAGAGGAGATGGAGGTCAATTAATAAACCCACAGACACAAGATTATAATTTTGAATTAACAAAAATGGAGCCTGAATTATACTCGCAAATTCAAAATTTAAAAGATGGCGAGGTTAGTCTTATTCAAGGAGAACAAGATAGAACAGGCAATAAGAAGTATAAGATTTTAACGGTTACAGATAGAGTAGATGATCATGAAGCTGATTATGCACGTGATTATTTGAAGATTAAAGAGCTAGCGCTTCAAGAAAAAAGAATTAAGACTATTGAAGAGTGGCAAAAAGAAAAAATATTAGACACTTACATTAAAGTAAGTGGCGAGTATAGAAATTGTGAATTTTCTAGTAACTGGTTAAAAAAATAATTTTTATGTCTGATGTAGCTGCCATAGAAAATTTTGTTAAGCAATATAAAGATTTAAAAACCGAAATAGCAAAAGTTATAGTAGGACAAGATGATGTAGTAAATCAAATATTAATTTCTATATTTTCTGGTGGTCACTCATTACTTATTGGAGTTCCTGGTTTAGCAAAAACATTAATGGTAAATACCATTGCACAAGCTTTGGGTTTAGATTTTAAACGTATTCAGTTTACACCAGATTTAATGCCTAGTGATATATTAGGAAGTGAAATTTTAGATGAAGACCGACACTTTAAATTTATAAAAGGCCCAATTTTTGCAAATATTATTTTAGCAGACGAGATTAATAGAACACCTCCAAAAACACAAGCGGCACTTTTAGAAGCTATGCAAGAGCGTTCAGTAACAGTAGCTGGACATCATTATAAACTAGAATTACCATATTTTGTTTTAGCAACACAAAACCCTATTGAGCAAGAAGGAACATATCCATTACCAGAAGCGCAATTAGACCGTTTTATGTTTGCTATTAATTTAGATTACCCTTCGTTTGAAGAAGAGGTGCAGGTTGTTAAAGCAACAACAAATGATGCACCTGCCAAAGTAAATGCGTTGTTTACAGCACAACAAATTGTCGATTTTCAGCATTTAATACGTCGTATTCCAGTAGCCGATAATGTTATAGAATATGCTGTTGCCATGGTAGGAAAAACAAGACCAAATAGTGATGCAGCAGGCGATTTAGTAAAAACTTATTTAGATTGGGGAGCAGGTCCAAGAGCTTCACAAAACTTAATTTTAGCTGCCAAAACTCATGCGGCTATACATGGTAAATTTTCTCCAGATATTGAAAACGTGCAAGCAGTTGCTCAAAGTATCTTAACACATAGAATTATTAAAAATTACAAAGCAGAGGCTGAAGGGGTTTCTGAAGAAGACATTGTTAAGAGTTTATTCTAATTATAAACATCTAAACATAATGTTTTGATTAGATAAGTTATATTATTTGCTTTTTTCTCATTTAATTTTATTCCCATAGAAAGAAAATATTTTACATACTTTTATTTTTGTTGATATTGTAGGCGTTAATCTTTTTTCGCTTTAAGCAGGTTTATTTTTACTTATTTTTTATTTCAGTTTGTAATCGATACAACTTAGCTAATTTTGCCTTATTGGAAGCACTTGATTTTCGTTTAGATATCTGTTTTATTCAATTATTTTTGATAAAAAAACAACATATTTAAGTAATTTAATTTAATTATAAAAAGATTTTTTTGTTATAAAATTAAATAATCATCAGGATTGTTAGTGGAATAATAAAAAAACGATAATCAAACAAATAAATAATAGCACTATAATAAATAACTATAATGACTTGTTGTATTACATGGTTTCTTTTTAAAACTTTGCTTTAATTTTTTTATGTTTGTATCACTGAAAAATTAACTCTAAAATAAATTATATGGCATTGAATATAGTCATTCAAGCCAATTTAACATTGAAAATATTTCTTTCATGAAGACTTATAAAGATTACATCAAGCAGATCGAAGAACGAAAAGATCAAGGACTTAGCCCACAGCCAATAGATGGCGCTGAATTACTTAGCGAAATCATTGCACAAATTAAAGATTTAAATAATGAGTATAGAGCAGATTCTCTCAACTTTTTTATTTATAATGTTTTACCTGGGACTACAAGTGCTGCTAGTGTAAAATCCAAGTTTTTAAAAGAGATTATTCTTGGTGAATCGGTAGTAAAAGAAATTACTCCTGCCTTTGCTTTAGAACAATTATCACATATGAAGGGAGGACCTTCTATTGAGGTGTTATTAGATATCGCTTTAGGTGAAGACCTATCTTTAGCAAAAGAAGCAGCAAAAGTACTGAAGACGCAAGTGTTTCTTTATGAGGCAGATATTGAGCGTTTAGAACAAGCTTTAAAATCTGGTAATGCACTAGCAAAAGAATTAATAGAGAGTTATGCTCAAGCAGAGTTTTTTACAAAGTTACCAGAAATAGAAGAAGAGATTGAGGTAGTTACATATGTAGCTGGAGTAGGAGATATTTCTACAGATTTATTGTCTCCAGGTGGTGATGCACACTCAAGGTCAGATCGTGAATTACACGGGCAATGTATTTTTGAGCATAATAAAGAGATGCAGAAAGAGGTGCTAGCTTTAAAAGAAAAGCACCCTGATAAACGCGTGATGTTACTTGCAGAAAAAGGAACAATGGGAGTTGGTTCTTCAAGGATGTCAGGTGTAAATAATGTAGCCTTATGGACAGGGATTTCTTCTAGTCCTTACGTTCCATTTATTAATATAGCACCAGTAATTGCAGGAACAAATGGTATTGCACCAATTTTCTTGACTACAGTTGGTGTAACTGGTGGTATAGGTATTGATCTTCAAAACTGGGTTAAACAAAAAGATGCTGATGGTAAAACATTAAGAGATGAAGATGGTGAGCCTATTTTAAAAGAAGTATATTCTGTTGCAACAGGTACTGTACTTACTATAAATACAAAAGAGAAAAAATTATACAACGGAAATAAAGAATTAAAAGATATTTCTACAGCATTAACTCCTCAAAAAATGGAGTTTATCAAAGCAGGAGGTTCATATGCTGTTGTTTTTGGAAAAAAACTACAAACATTAGCTTGTAGAATATTAGATATAGATATCCCTCAAGTATATGCTACATCAAAAGAGATTTCCCATGAAGGGCAAGGTCTTACGGCTGTAGAAAAAATATTTAATAAAAATGCCGTTGGAACAACGCCTGGTAAAGTATTACATGCGGGTTCAGATGTTCGTGTTGAGGTAAATATTGTAGGATCTCAGGATACTACAGGTTTGATGACTTCTCAGGAATTAGAGATGATGGCAGCAAGAATTATATCTCCAATTGTTGATGGTGCATACCAATCGGGTTGTCATACAGCTTCTGTATGGGATAATAAGTCTAAGGCAAACATTCCTAGACTTATGAAATTTATGAATGACTTTGGTCTTATTACTGCTCGTGATCCTGAGAACAAGTATAAGCCAATGACCGATGTAATTCACAAAGTATTAAACGATATTACTATTGATGATTGGGCTATAATTATTGGAGGAGATTCACATACAAGAATGTCTAAAGGTGTTGCTTTTGGTGCAGATTCAGGTACAGTTGCTTTGGCTCTTGCTACTGGCGAAGCGTCAATGCCAATTCCTGAATCAGTAAAAGTGACTTTTAAAGGAGAAATGAAATCTTATATGGATTTCCGTGATGTGGTTCATGCTACACAATCTCAAATGCTTACTCAGTTTGGTGGAGATAACGTATTCCAAGGTAAAATTATTGAGGTTCACATTGGAACGCTTACGGCAGATCAAGCATTTACATTTACAGACTGGACTGCAGAAATGAAAGCGAAAGCATCTATCTGTATTTCTGAAGATGCTACTTTAATTGAATCTTTAGAGATTGCAAAGGGTAGAATCCAAATCATGATCGATAAAGGAATGGACAATAAGCTTCAGGTTCTCAAAGGACTAATAGCTATTGCAAATAAGAGAATTAACGAGATTAAATCAGGAGAGAAACCAGCGTTAACTCCAGATGCAAATGCTAAGTATTTTGCAGAAGTAGTTATTGATTTAGATATCATTTCAGAACCAATGATTGCAGATCCTGATGTTAATAATGATGATGTTTCTAAACGATACACACACGATACAATTAGACCGCTTTCTTTTTATGGAGGAACTAAGCAAGTAGATCTTGGTTTTGTTGGATCTTGTATGGTTCATAAGGGCGATATGAAAATTTTAGCTCAAATGCTTAAGAACATTGATGAGCAAGAAGGTAAAGTTGAGTTTAAAGCACCACTAGTTGTCGCACCTCCAACTTATAATATTGTTGATGAACTTAAAGAAGAAGGAGATTGGGATGTTTTACAAAAATACTCTGGTTTCGAATTTGATGATAACGCTCCTAAAGCAATAGCACGTACAGGATATGAAAATATGTTGTATTTAGAACGTCCTGGTTGTAACTTATGTATGGGTAATCAGGAAAAAGCTGAACCAGGTGATACTGTAATGGCTACTTCTACGCGTTTATTTCAAGGAAGAGTTGTAAAAGATTCTGGAGAGAAAAAAGGAGAATCTTTATTATCTTCTACACCAGTTGTAGTATTGTCTACAATACTAGGAAGAACGCCTACAATTGAAGAATATGTAGCAGCTGTAAAAGGTATCAACCTAACTAAATTTAAGCCATCACATAAGCTTTTAGTTAAATAATTATTAAATTATTTTTATAATATATTTAAAGCCTGAGTCTATACTCAGGTTTTTTATGTACACATATGAAGTATTTTATATTTCTTTATAATAAGCTTAAATAATTTAAAAGGTTTAAGTCAATTTTATGAATGTCGTTATTTCGAATAACCACCTTTTTTTTATAATTATTATATATTTCAGTATACCTTTTTTATAGTCATTCTATAAGTTGTATATTGTAATAGTTAAAATAGAATAACAAATAAATATATAAGCATATGGCATTTGACATTGATATGATTAAAGGTGTTTACACCAAAATGGCTGAGCGTGTAGATAAAGCGCGTGACATTGTAGGCAAACCATTAACACTTTCTGAAAAGATATTATATTCTCACCTTTGGGATGGAAATCCTATTAAGGCTTTCTCGAGAGGTAAAGATTATGTAGATTTTGCACCAGATAGAATTGCATGTCAAGATGCAACAGCTCAAATGGCTTTATTGCAATTTATGCAAGCTGGAAAAAGTCAAGTTGCTGTGCCTACAACGGTACATTGTGATCACTTAATTCAAGCTAAAGATGGTGCCACTGTCGATTTAAAAAACGCAAATACAGTAAGTAGTGAAGTTTTTAACTTCTTAGAGTCAGTATCTAATAAATACGGTATTGGTTTCTGGAAACCAGGAGCAGGTATTATTCACCAAGTCGTATTAGAAAATTATGCATTTCCTGGAGGCATGATGATTGGTACAGATTCACATACCGTAAATGCTGGTGGATTAGGAATGGTAGCTATTGGAGTTGGTGGAGCAGATGCTGTAGATGTTATGGCAGGTATGGCTTGGGAATTAAAGTTTCCAAAATTAATAGGTGTTAAATTAACAGGTAAATTATCTGGATGGACAGCGCCAAAAGATGTCATTTTAAGAGTAGCAGATATTCTTACTGCAAAAGGAGGAACCGATGCTATTGTTGAATATTTTGGAGAAGGTGCAACCTCTATGTCTTGTACAGGTAAAGGTACCATTTGTAACATGGGAGCAGAAATAGGTGCAACCACATCTACTTTTGGATATGATGCATCTATGGAGCGTTATTTACGCGCTACCGATAGAGCCGATGTGGCCGATGCAGCAAATGCAGTAAAAGCATATTTAACAGGTGATGCAGAAGTATATGCTAATCCAGAACAGTACTTTGATGAGGTTATTGAAATTAATTTATCAGAATTAACACCATTATTAAATGGTCCTTTTACGCCTGATTTATCGACTTCTGTAGGACGTGATATGAATGAAAAAGCAAAAGCTAACGATTGGCCACTTGCAGTAGAGTGGGGATTAATAGGATCTTGTACAAATTCATCTTATGAAGATTTATCTCGTGCATCGTCTATTGCGCAACAAGCTTTAGATAAAGGTGTAAAAATGAAAGCAGAATTAGGGATTAACCCAGGTTCTGAGCAAGTACGTTATACCGCAGATCGCGATGGGATTCTTCAAGTTTTTGAAAAACTCGATGCTAAAATATTCACAAATGCTTGTGGTCCATGTATTGGGCAATGGGCTCGATATAGCGATCCTAAAAACGCACCAAAAAATAGTATAGTACATTCTTTTAATAGAAATTTTGCTAAGCGTGCCGATGGAAACCCAAATACACATGCCTTTGTAGCATCACCAGAAATTACAGCAGCTATAGCTATTGCGGGTCGTTTAGATTTCAACCCAATGACAGATGCTTTAATTAATGAAGAGGGACAAGAAGTTATGTTTGATGAGCCAACAGGATGGGAATTACCACCAAAAGGCTTTGAAGTTAAAGATAATGGGTATTTAGCACCAGAAGCAGATGGCAGTCATGTGCAAGTAAAAGTAGCTGATGATTCTGAAAGATTACAATTATTAACACCTTTTGAGCCTATCGGAAATTCTATTACAGGCGCAAAATTATTAATAAAAGCAAAAGGTAAATGTACCACAGATCATATTTCTATGGCGGGACCTTGGTTGCGTTTCCGTGGTCATTTAGATAATATTTCTAACAACTGTTTAATAGGTGCTGTTAATGCCTTTGGCGAAAAAACAAACTTTGTTAAAAATCAAATAACAGGCGATTTTGCGGGTGTGCCAGATACAGCAAGAGCTTATAAAGCAGCAGGGATACCATCAATAGTTGTCGGAGATCATAATTACGGTGAAGGCTCTTCACGTGAGCATGCAGCTATGGAACCAAGACATATTGGTGTTGTTGCAGTTATTGTAAAATCGTTTGCTAGAATACATGAAACAAACCTTAAAAAACAAGGGATGTTAGGTTTAACGTTTGCTAATGAGAGTGATTATGATTTAATTCAAGAAGATGATACTTTTAATTTTTTAGATTTAAACGAATTTGCACCAGACAAACAATTAACCTTAGAAGTTGTTCATGCAGATGGAACTAAAGATGTTATTAAACTAAATCATACATATAACGATGCACAAATAGCATGGTATAATGAAGGTTCAGCTTTAAACTTAATTAAAAAAGAGAATGCATAATTTATTCCTGCAAGGTTTTAATAACCTTGTAGGTTTTTCTAATATAAAAAATCCAGCTAAATAAGCTGGATTTTTTAGTTTCTAGAATTATGTTTTGGGCGTTACCCTGAAAAAGGGTCGCGCTTTCGGTAGTCGCTTTTTTGTGTTGCATATGTGCAACAACACAAAAAGAGCTTCAACAAATACCTCAATCCCTAACGCATGTGTTTGCTAGTTTAAGTTTTAAATAGAAAGTTGTTTTGTTTTTGTAGAGGTTCGTTTAACCGACGTTGATATGAAATCGTTTTAATATTTTATATCATACGTCAAACGAATTTAGAAAATTTTTCTGACAAACTTAAGCGATACGCTAAATGACTATTATCAACTTCAAAAACCAATTTTGAATACATTTTTTTTATTTCAACATAATCAAAATCGTATTTTTACTCATAAATAATGCTTTAAGGAGAAACCTTAAAGTATCAATTGAAATTGTCATTCCCGTAAAAACGGGAATCTAATCCTATTTTTATGAATTCCAGACAAGACCAACTAAAGGCATTTGATAGACTGTTAACCATTATGGACGAGTTGCGCGAGCAATGTCCGTGGGATAAAAAGCAAACTATGGAAACCTTACGCCATTTAACTATAGAAGAAACGTATGAACTTGGAGATGCTATTCTAGATAAGGACTTAGAAGAGGTTAAAAAAGAATTAGGCGATGTGTTATTACACATTGTGTTTTATTCTAAAATAGGAAGCGAAACCAACGATTTTGATATTGCTGATGTTTGTAATTCTATTTGCGAAAAATTAATTCACAGACATCCACATATTTATAGCGATGTAAAGGTTGAAAACGAAGACGATGTAAAACGTAATTGGGAAAATTTAAAATTAAAAGAAGGAAAAACGAGTGTTTTAGAAGGCGTGCCTAATAGTTTGCCAGCTTTAGTAAAGGCCAATAGAATTCAAGAAAAAGTAGCAGGAGTCGGTTTCGATTGGGAAAAACCAGAACAAGTTTGGGAAAAAGTAGAAGAAGAACTTTCAGAATTTAAAGTAGAAGTAGAAAAAGGGGATGACAATGCTATGGAAAGCGAATTTGGAGATGTTTTATTTTCTATGGTAAACTATGCGCGATTTTTAAATATAAACCCAGAAAATGCTTTAGAACGTACTAATAAAAAATTCACAAAACGGTTTCAATATCTTGAAGAAAAAGCGAAGTCTATTAATAAGCCATTAAAAGAGATGACGCTTGCTGAAATGGACGTTTTTTGGGAAGAAGCTAAAAGATTGTAATTACCTTAACATAATAAATTAGTTACCCGGACTCAGTTTTTGTATATTTGTCGTTATGGGAAAAGGAATACATGAAAAGCGAAATAATAGAATCTTTAGCTTTAATTTTCTAGTTTTTAGAAATCAATCAGATAAATTTATCCCTCCTGCTTTAAAACACTAAAGCAACTTTAACCTCCCTGGCTTTTTTAGCTTTATTTCATTCATTGATTTACTTATAAAATTTAAGTACATAATCAATCACATTTAATTAATTTTTTCAATGCTATCTGTATATTATTTTATGTACAGTATTTATATAATATTGCTTAATGACTATAAAAACATTTGATGCTTTTTCTAGGCTGTCAATTATTGACATAAACCGAATTACCAATTTTTTGTATGATAACTCAGGAGAATTTGGAGATACAAAAACGGCCATTAGAAAGTCAATTATGTATGCTGCAAAAGAAGTTCCAGGTTTGGGCGGTTATGTATTTGTTATGGAATATAGAAGTGAAATATTAGGGGCTATAGTTGTAAACAGAACAGGTATGAATGAATACTTATCAGAAAATATAATGGTTTATGTAGCCGTTAAGCAAGGTTTTAGAAAGAAAGGTATTGCTAAAAAGTTAATAGATTATACAATAAAGTATTGTAAAGGTGACATAGCCATTCATATAAATAAAAATAATCCTGTTGTTAAGTTATTTGAAAAACAGGGTTTTAAATCAAGAAATATAGAAATGCGATTAGAGCGATAATCAGTTTTTTAAAACATATAGAAATGAAACATCCATGACTGAAAATTTTGTTACATAGAGAAATGATTATTTGGATGTTACATATAACTATTAAAAAACAATAAATATAAACACATGAAAATTATACACGTAAAGAGAAAAACAACATACGAAAAGCGACATTCAATTAAAATGGGTGAGTTAACTACTAAGGTAACCTATATAAAAAAATATGTATTAGGGATGCCTATTAAAACACTTCACAAATACCGTGAAACGTATTATGGAGAGGTTAAAGATAGTAAGGATTGTATGCTATTCGTTTAATAAATTTTCAATAATTAAAATTAATCAACTAATATATATTAAATGAAAGTACTAGTAATTGGTGCCGGTAACATGGGGCTTACTTATGCAGAAGGAATGTCGAAATCAAGACTCTTGAAAAAGAGAAACATCATGGTGTTAGATAAGTCTGAAGAAAAATTGGAAGAGCTAAATCAAATATCCCATTTTGATGCATTTAAAGAATTAGATGACTGCGTTCCTAATGCCGATATTATTTTTATAGCGGTAAAACCATATCATGCCGTTGGTGTGTTTAAGGCTATTAGAACATTAGTAAAGCCTGAACAAATAATTGTATCTATAATGGCAGGTGTTTCCATAGCTTCAATAAAAGAGATTACAGGGCTAAACAAAATAGTTAGAGCAATGCCTAATTTACCGGCACAAATAGGAAAAGGCTTAACATCATATGTTACTTCTCCAGAAATTTCAAGAATTGAAATGCTAACTGTTGAAAGTCTATTAGACACAACAGGTAAATCTATGCGCGTATCAAGCGAGAATTTTATTGATGCCTCAACAGGAATTTCAGGTAGCGGACCCGCTTATGTATTCTATTTTATGCAAAGTATGATGGAAGCGGCATTACAAATGGGTTTTTCAAAAAACGATTCAACTGTTTTGGTAAGTCAAACTTTTACAGGAGCTGTAGAGCTTTTTAATCAATCTAACTTATCTCCTAATTCTTGGATGGAAAAAGTGGCATCAAAAGGAGGCACTACACGTGCGGCGTTAGACTCTATGGAAGATAATAATGTAAATGAATTAATTAAAGAAGCTGCTTTTGCTGCATTTAGTCGTGCAGTAGAACTAGGTAAGGAATATTAAAATGTATAAAGAAAAAATAGTTATTAAAGTTGGAACGAATGTAATGACCAACAAGGATAATAGAATTGTTAGACCAGTTTTAAGAGAACTTGTAAGACAAATAGCTGAGCTTTACGAAAGAGGCATCATGACTATTTTAGTGTCTTCTGGTTCTGTTATAGCAGGTAAAGAAGTATTAGGGAAATCAAAAATTAAGGATAGAACCCAAAAACGTCAAGTATATTCAGCCATAGGGCAGCCAAGAATGATGCGACTTTATTACAATATTTTTCAAGACTTTGGAATGAAGTGTGCGCAAGTATTACCTACAAAGCGCGATTTTACTCCAGGTGTCCACAGGCAAAATATGATTAAATGTTGTGAAGGTTTGTTGGCGGAAGGTATTGTTCCTATTGCCAATGAAGATGATGCTGTATCAGTTACTATGTCTATGTTTTCTGATAATGATGAATTAGCAAGTTTAATAGCGCAATTATTAGATGTTGATAAACTTATTATCCTAACAGATATAGATGGTCTTTATACAGGACATCCAGAAGAGGATAGTAGCAATTTAATAAAACATGTTGACCCAGTAGAAGATTTAGAAAAATATATTAAAGATAGCAACAAAGCCGATGGAGAAGGTAGAGGTGGTATGGGTTCAAAATTAGATTATGCGCAACAAGCAGCTGCTAAAAATATTCCAACTTTTATAGCAAATGGAAAAAAGAATAATACCATTATTGATATTATAGAAGGAAAATCGGTTGGTACAAAAGTATCACTTTAACAAAAAAAACATGTAGAAGTTTTTAGTTGATAGAGAAACAAAAGCTAAATTTATAAATAAACCATTAAAAGATATGACTTTAGCCGAAGTAGATGTTTTTTTGAAGAAGTTAAAAGCCTTTAATCGTTTAATAAAGGTTCTTTGTCTTAAACATTAATTACATGTTAAAGATCTAAGAAATATTTATTTTATTTATATAAATATTTATAATTATTTAATGTTTAAAAAAACAAATTGTATATTTTTTTATAATATATTTTTTATATTATTCACAAGTTTTTGTTGGTCTCAAAATGAAGCACCTACATTAACGGCAACTGGAAATCAATTGTATTGTCCAAAAGATCAGATTAATATTGTTACCGATTTTAATATTGTTGATCCTGATGATACGGAAATAGAAGCTCTTTTTGTGCAAATTTCAACAGGTTATGTGCAAGGAGAAGATTCTTTGATACTTACAGGTACACACTCAAATATAACAATTTCATGGAATGTTTCTGAAGGTAAATTAACTTTAAAAGGAATAGCTTCTGCACCTGCTAGTTATATAGATTTAATAGCAGCAGTAAAAGCGGTTGTTTTTCAAAGTTCAAGTAATAGTCCTACTGATAAAGCATTTTCAATAACGATTGGTGATGCCAATTATTTACCAAAAACAGATCATTATTATGAGTATGTAGCAGATTATGGTATTACTTGGACAGCGGCTAAAATAGCAGCAGAAAACAGAACCTATTTTGGCTTAAAGGGGTATTTAGCAACGATTACTTCAAAAGAAGAAGCTCAATTAGTAGGAGAACAAGCAGCAGGTGCAGGTTGGATTGGAGGTAATGATGAAGAAACTGAGGGGGTTTGGAAATGGGTGACTGGTCCAGAAGCTGGAACTGTTTTTTGGAACGGTGCAGTAAATGGTTCAACACCTAATTATGCTAATTGGAATTATAATGAACCTAATAATACAAATGGAGGTGAAGATTATGCCCATATAACAGATCCATCTATAGGTATTAAAGGCGCTTGGAATGACTTAAGAGTAGGAGGTGATCCACCTGGGCTTTATCACCCTAAAGGGTATATTGTTGAATACGGAGGAACACCAGGAGATCCTGTTTTAAATATTTCGGCTAGTACACAAATAACAGCTATTAATACTTTAATTATTGGCACTAAACCAGATTCAATATGTGGTAATGGTTCTATAACTCTAGAAGCAACGGCTTCACAAGGAGATGTGTTATGGTTTGATTCTCAATCAGGAGGTGTATCAATTTCAAGTGGTTCGGTATTTATAACGCCAATTTTAAATGCAACAACAACATATTATGTGTCAACATCATTTAATGGTTGTTTAAATGATGAAAGAATACCTGTGGTAGCTTCAGTATATCAAATACCTATTATACAACCTTCAATTACTTTTAAAAATTGTGATGAAGACGGAAATCCAGATGGTTACACCGATTTTAATTTAGAGGAAGCCAATGATATTATTACAAATAATGCATCTTCAGGATTAACTATAACATATTATGTATCAAATAGTGAAGCAGAACAAGGAAATAATGGAAGTATAGGTGTTATTTTTAATAATCAAGTTTCAAATATAGTTTATGCGCGTGTTGAAAATAGTGATGGTTGTTATGATATTTCGGAAGTAAACCTGGAAGTTTCTACAACATCTTTACCGCCCGATTTTTCTGAAGAATTAACTTTTTGTGATGAAGATAATAATATTGATGGATTGTATGAGTTCGATTTAACGGATGCTACCAATATATTTCTTGATAAACTTCCTCAAGGACAAAATTTAAGTATTCATTATTTTGAAAATTTAAATGATGCTCAGTTAGAGCAAAATGAAATATTAGATGTTTATGAAAATAAAGAGGCTTTCTCGCAAATAATATATGTACGTGTAGAAAGTGATGATAATGGAGATTGTTTTGGTATTGGGCCTCATTTGCAATTAACAGTGCATCCTAGACCAGAATTTGAGGTTGACCAAACAAAAACATATTGTTCTAATGGAAATGCTATTACATTATTTACATTCAATTCTAAAGGTAATTATGCATATGAATGGAAAAATGAAGCAGGAGAGGTTGTTGGTAATTTGCCAGAACTAATAGTATCATCAGGAGGTTCTTATGAGGTTATTGCAACTTCAGGTTTTGATTGTCAATCATTTCCTGTTAATTATAATGTCAGAGAATCAAGCGAAGCCACAATTAATTTAGATGATATAGATATTGTTGAGTTAACAGATAATAATAGTATTGCAATTAATAATGAAAATAATAATTTAGGAATTGGTGATTATGAATTTTCTTTAGATAAAATAGATGGACCATATAGCGATGAGCCTTATTTTGAGAATGTAGCAGCTGGATCTCATATTGTTTATGTAAAAGATAAAAATGGTTGTGGAACCGTAAGTTTAGAAGTTTTTATTCTTGGGTTCCCAAAGTTTTTTACCCCAAATAATGATGGTGTAAATGATACATGGCAAATTAAAGGCTTGGGTACAGATTATACTAATGCTTCAAAAGTAAGTGTATATGATAGATATGGTAAATTAATTAAGCAATTAACTTCTAAAAGTGGTGCTTGGAATGGTACTTTTAATGGCGAATTACTCCCCGATTCAGATTACTGGTTTTTGGCAGAATTAGTAGAAGTTACTGGAGAGATTAGAATACACCGAGGGCATTTTAGCTTAATTAGGTAGATTGCATTATAAACAAAAACAGCTTGGTATTTACCAAGCTGTTTTTGTTTATATATTAAATATGGTTAATAAAGTTCTTTAATCTTTTTTAACTTGCTTTTCCATAGATCTAAAGATTCTTTATGAGTCTTTATATTACTATGTACTTCTTTTACAAGTGGATTATCATCATCAACGTTGGTGAAAAATTGTAAGTTGTTTTCCAATTGATTTATCTGGCTTTTTACTTCATCTATTTTTTTACGAATAAATAAACGCTCATTATCTAAATTTCTATTATCCTCAGAAGTGTTAATATTATCAAGCTTATTTTCAAACTTAATCATTTCAACTTCATTTTTTTCCATTTTTAAATTAGATAGCAAACTGTCTATTGTCTTCTGGAATTTACCTTCAATATAGCGTTTGTCGTTAGGTACTCTACCTAATGCTTTCCAGTTATTAATTTGCTCTTTTATAGCGTCAACATCTTTGTCTTTATCTCCTGTAGGTTTTAATTCTTTAAGAGTATCAATAAGGGTTGCTTTTTTGTTGAATGCTTCTATTTCATCTTTATTTGCAGCATTCTTTTGGGCATGTAATTTGTCAAAATAAGCATTGCAAGCCCCCTTAAATTGCTTCCATATTTTATCACTATCCTTGCGAGGTACATGACCAATTTTTTTCCAATCGCTTTGTATTTTTTTCATTAAAGCAGTGGTAACTTCAAAGTCATCACTGTCTTTATTGTCTTCAGCTATTTTTATAAGCTCTAGTTTTTTCTGAAGATTGGTATATTGGTCTTTTTTTAGTCCTTTATAGAAGCTATTTTTTTGTCTATTAAAAACTCTAACAGCTTCTTTAAACTTAGCCCAAGTAGCTTCATTTACTTTTATAGGCACTTTGCCTGCACTAAAAAACTTATTTCTAAATTCTTCAATAGCTTTAATTTTATTTTGCCAACCACCATGAGAATTGGTTTCTTGAGCATTTAAAGCTTCGATACCTGCTATGATTTCAAGTTTGTATTCAAGATTTTTTTCATATACTTTATCAATTTCTTGATAATATACTTGGCGTTTATCATTAATTATTTTTGTGGCTGCTTTAAAACGATCCCATATCTCTTCTCTATGTTCTCTTCCAACAGGTCCAAGTTCTTCCTTCCACATTTTATGAAGCTCTTGTAACTCTCTAAAAGAACGCATAACGTTATCATCTTGAGCAAGTTCTTCAGCACGTTCTATGATTTTTGTTTTTTTCTCTAAATTATGTTTGAAATCTAAATCGCGTAAATCTCTATTTAAGTGTAAAAAATCATAAAACATTTCTACATGGTGGTGATAACTATTCCAAGCATTATTGTATTTGTCTCTAGGAATAGGTCCTGTATTTCTCCAACGCTCTTGTAGCTCTTTAAAGTGCTTATATGTTGTATTTATATTCTCCTCTAGATTTATAAGACCTTTTAATTCTTCTATAATCTCAAGTTTATCAGCTAAATTTTGCTTTAGATTTTTTTCTAAACTTTTATAATGCTCGTTTAGTTTTGTTCTATATTCTTTATAAGTTTCTTTAAATCTTTTTTGGATAGGGGACGAGTAATAAAAATCAATTTCGTTACCTCCATCATTTAAAAATTCTTCTTTTTTCTCTTCTAATAATGCTTGAAACTTTGTTTTAAATTCATTATTAACACCATCTACATGAGACTTTATGGCTTGAATTTTTTCGTTTTTAAGAAGTTTTTCTAACTCTATAGCTAGTGCTTCTAGCGACATATTATCATACTCTTTTATCTCAATGGTATGTCGTTCTTTATTACCTTCATCTTCAGCGTCTTCGGCGTTAGATTCTTCAATTTCATTAATAACTTTTTCATTTTCGGAATCTGATGGTGTTAGATTAGAAGTCTCTTCGTTACTAGATTTTGCTTCTTCGGCTATAGGCGCTTCAGTATCTTGATTGTTTTCTGCTACGGCATCTTCATTAACAATAGTTACTTCTTCAACTTCAGATTTTACTTCTTGAGTTTCTTCTGTTTCTAATGAAGCATTATCAGCTAAGTTATCATTGCTTAACTCATTTGTGTTGTTTTCTGTTTCTTCTACTCCTTCTGCTTTTTGCAGTTTATTACTATCAGACATTTTTAAAAATGTTTAGGTTCATCAAATTACTTTCGCATTAAAGATACTAACTAGTATACTATTTACAAAAGAGAAGCGAGGCTTTTAATAAAATAAAAGTTTGATTTACTCTAAGTTCCAAATGGACCAAGCTTTTTCAGCTTGCAATTTCAACATATTTAATCCGTTTTCGGTTACAGCTCCATGCTCTTTTCCAAGTTTTAGAAACTTAGTTTCTTCAGGGTTGTAAATTAAATCAAATAAAATATGATGATTTGTAATCGCGTTATATGGAATATCTGGGCAATTATCAATATTAGGGAAGGTACCTAAGGGTGTACAATTTATTATTATTTGGTGTTCTTTAATAATGGTTTCTGTTAATGTTTCATAGGTATAACTAATACCTTCTGATTGTTTTCTTGAAACATATTTATAATCTATACCAAGTTTTTTTAAACTATAGGCTATGGCTTTACTAGCACCACCGGTACCTAATATTAAGGCCTTTTTATGATGCGGTTTTAATAATGGCTCTATAGATTTTGAAAACCCATAACAATCTGTATTGTAGCCAACTAGATTTCCTTTTTTTGTTATTTTTATGGTGTTAACAGCGCCAATAGCTTTTGCCTTTTTATTTACCTTATCTAGAAAAAGCATGACGTCTTGTTTGTAAGGAATGGTTACGTTTAAGCCCTTTAGGTTTGCTGTATCTTTTATTATTGATGGAAATAAAGCAATAGATTCAATATCGAAATTTTCGTAAGTAGTGTTTTCAATATTTTCATCTTTAAACTTTTGTTTAAAATATGATCGTGAAAATGAGTATGATATGTTTTTGCCTAAAAGCCCTAATTTGTTCATTTGTTTATTCTCGTTTTTTGTCCGTAAATTTCTAATGCTAAAACAATAGCTATTCCTAAAAAAATAAAAGCGATAGCATAATAAGTTTCTGTGTTTAATTCAGGGATGTAGCGTTTATAGTTTTGTATGATTTTTTTTCCAGTGGAGTCCAATAAAAAGTTGCCATTTTCATGCATTTTAAAAATAGTTCTTTTCCATGGCCATACAACGCCCAAAGAACCAATTATAAAACCAATAATAGCAGAAAGTGTAATGCTTTTGTAATGCTTTAAAATATAGCTTAAGGCATGTGAAAAAGTAACTAGACCAGTTATAGAGCCTAGTGTAAAAACAATAAGAACTTTTAACGTTCTTAAACGTTCTGCATTTTCAATAAAGCTAAAATCACCTCCTAGAATTTCATAAGCGGTATCATATAATGCGTTTACCGAATTGACTAAAAGAAGGACATAGTTACCTAAAATAATGAGTATGAATGATCCAGAAAAACCAGGGAGTGTCATGCCAGAAACACTAATAATGCCACAAAAAAATACAAACCATAGATTGTCGTTTTCTTTGGCAGGATTTAAAAAACTAATGCTTATACCTAAGACTATTCCAATAGCTAGAGATATGTATGTTTTATAATTCCAATCTTTAAAATCTTTATTGATGTAATAAATAGAGCCTATAATCATTCCAAAAAACACACTCCAAACATATAGTTCATAATGTATGATAAGATAATCTAAAACTTTAGAAACACTAAAATAGCTTACAATCATTCCTAGAAAAAGCAAACCTAAAAACCGTCCGTTTACATAATTGTAAAAGCTTTTAAAACGTCCATTAATAAGTAACATAAAGGCTTTACCATTAACCTTTTTTAAGGAATAGATAAATTCTTCATAAAAACCAGCAACGAAAGCAACAACACCACCAGAAACACCAGGTACTTTATTAGCAGCCCCCATGCCTAATCCTTTTAGAATAAGAAAAAGTTTATCGGTTAATGTTCTGGTATTTTGCATTATTATTTTTTAGAGCCTAATTTTTCTAGAATAAAAATAGTTAAAAAGCCAATAGTTATTAAGGCAAAAGCAAAGGCGATTTGATGATCACCATTAAAAGATAAAGGAGAGATGCTTTCTTGTAATAATGGCGTTTTAATGCCTTTTGAATCGGTATACCAAGAGAGTGTGTTTTTCCATGGCCAAACTTTATTTAACGATCCGAAAATAAAGCCTGTAAGGATTGCTAAAGTAACATTGTGATAATTTTTAAAAAGCCATTTTAAAAGATGACTAAAACTTAATAAACCTATTAAAGCACCAGAAGCGAAAATAGCTATTTTTTTTATATCAAAATCATGAAAAGCATCACTTAAAGTTTTATAGGCTCCTAGGATAATGAGTATGAAAGATCCTGAAATTCCTGGTAAAATCATAGCGCAAATAGCTATGGCTCCAGCTATAAATAAGTATAATAGATTATCATTATTAGCAAGAGCAGGAAGTGATGTAATATAATAAGCACTAATAGCTCCAATTATTAATGCTGTGATAACTGCTATATTCCATTTCTTAATTTGTTTTCCAATAAAATAAATACTTGCTACAATAAGACCAAAAAAGAACGACCAAATTAAAACTGGATGATTTTCTAGCAAATATTTGGCAAGCCTCATAAATGATATAAAACTAATAATAATACCACTAAAAAGAGCTAAAATAAAATTACCGTTTACTTCTTTCCAAAAAGGTTTTATACCCTCGCTAAAAAGTGTTTTAAAAAGAGATGGTTTTACGTTACTAATTGTAGAAATTAATTCTTCGTAAATACCAGAAATAAAAGCGATAGTACCACCTGAAACCCCAGGTACTGCATCTGCAGCTCCCATAGCTATTCCTTTAAGAGAAATAATTAAATAATCTTTAAAACGTCTTTGCATGTTTTGATTTTTATGAGCAAACCAAAGATATGTATTTTAAGGCGACGATTAATTATAGATTTGTTTTTAGTAAATTTTTAACAAGCATTTTGTTAGAAATTTCTGGAAAAAGTTCTTCAATAATAAAAGCGTATTCTTCATTATGTTTTAAGCCGTTTTTTAAATAAAAAGCACCTTTATCATTTTCATTTAAAGAGAAATACAATCCAGCTAAGCGATATTCTACTTCGGCATTTTCTGGGTAAAACTCTAAAGCTTGTTCAAAATTATATGAGGCTGCTTCTGGCTCTCCTAGTTTAATTAATAAATCACCCCGAGATAACCACGTATTTAATTCATAATTCCCTAATTCTAATGTTTTTTTAAATCCACGTTCTGCTTCTTCATAAAAATTTAAACGTTGATTAATTTGGGAATATAGTTTCCAATATATGACGTTTTCAGTATCAATATTAATGGCTTTATTGATGTAGTATAAGGCTTTTTTGTAATTCTTTTTTTTGTTATAATATCTAGTAATAGCTATCCAACCTTTGTCTAATAAAGGATCTTCATGCACTGTTCTATCAAAATATTGAAGTGCTAATTCATCATTGTTTAATTTTTCATAGCAGTTGCCAATGCGTAACAAAGCGAATGATGTAGGCTCGTCTAATTTAAGAGTAATGCTATAGTTTTCTATAGCTTCTTCATAACGTTTTAATTTCTCAAGAACTTTACCTCGTTCCAGGTAGGCACCTACAAAAGTATCGTCGGAAATAATAGCAAAATCAAATGATGTTAATGCTTTTTCGTATTCTTTTAAACTGAAATATTGTTTACCTAATTGATGCCATGCCACTTCACAATACGGATTTTTATCCAAGAAAATGTTTAAATATTCTATGGCATCTTCATTCTGATTTAAAAATTCAAAACAATAAATGATATTATAAAGTGCCGAGTAATCTTCTATATCTTCCTCTAAGCATTTCATGAAATATGTTTTGGCATCTTCAAATTGGTCAAGAAATAAATATTCCATCCCAATTAATGAATATAAATCAACAACATCCTCAGTAAGTTCTATGGCTGTTTTTAAAACTTCAATAGCTTGTAAGTGTTCATCTTTTTTAGATAATATATTTGCCTTTTGAATAAAAATTTCTTCATTCATAGGATCTAAACTATAAAGCTCGTTTAACAACGTATCAGCTTCAGTAAGTTTGTCTTCAAAAACATGAATTTCTACTTTAAAAAGTCTTAAGTTAATAGAGGTAGGATGCTGGTCTAAACCTAGTTTTATAGCTTTTTTTGCTAATGCTATTTTACCTTGATTTAGGTAATGATGAATGATGTTTTCAAATTCTTCTGAATCGAAGAATAAAACACGATTTGTTTTTAGCATCGATTCAAACTTAGTAAGCGGCAAGTTGTTATTGTCATTATGACTAAACTCCATAAGCACATTTGTAAGGTTTCTACCTGAATAAATTTAAGATTCTATTCTGCTTTAAAGGGGTAATTTGGCAAATGTTTTCAACAAAGTAATGAACAGTTTTGTGTTTTTGAGTGTTTTGTTCTGATTTTTAGTATGTTGAAGTTTTTAGTTAATGCTCAATATTGTTTAAAATATCAATAATTATGGCGCAACCTTTGGTTATTTCGTCGTTTGAGATGGTTAAAGGCGGTGTGATTCTTACTGCTTTAGGTTCAAAAAGCAACCAAAACAATATTAAACCTTGGTCTTGACTTTTTAAAACCAATGTATTTGTTATGGTTTCTGATGGTGTAATAATGGCAAGCATAAGGCCAATACCTCTAATTTCTGTAATTAAAGGGTGTACTAAAAGTTTCCTGAATAGTTGTTCTTTTTCTAAAGCTTGCTGCATTAAATTATTATTCGTAATTTCTTTTAAAGTGGCTAGGGCAGAAGCAGCAATTACAGGATGTCCTCCAAAGGTTGTTATGTGTCCTAATTTAGGGTTGTCTTGTAGTAAATCCATTAAGCTGTCAGAGGATGTAAAGGCGCCTATGGGCATACCGCCACCTAAAGCTTTCCCTGTGACTAAAATATCTGGAATACAATTGTAGTTTTGAAAGCCAAAAAGTTTGCCTGTTCTACCTAATCCTGGTTGAATTTCATCTAAAATTAAAAGCGCTCCAACTTTATTACATTGTTGTCTAACTTTTTCTAAGTAGTTGTTTTTAGGTATAATAAAACCAGCACCTCCTTGTATGGTTTCTAAAATTACACAAGCAGTTTTTGTTGTTATATGTTGTAAATCGTTCTCGTTATTAAATTCTATAAATCTGATATTGGGTAGTAATGGTCTAAATGCTTGTTTGCGTTCTTCATGTCCCATAACACTCATTGAGCCCATAGTGTTGCCATGATAAGCCTTATTTGCTGAAATAATTTCGCTTCTCCCAGTAGCGCGTTTCGCTAATTTTAATGCCCCTTCAATAGCTTCGGTGCCAGAATTGGTTAAATACGTTTTGTTTAATGAGTCGGGAAGGTTTTTTGCTAATAACTTAGCGAGGTCTATAGCTGGTTTTTGAGCGTATTCTCCATAAACCATGACGTGCATATATTTGTCTAACTGTTCTTTTATAGCATGGATTACTTTTGGGTGATTATGACCTAGAGGACAAGCAGAAACACCTGCAACAAAATCGAGATATGCTTTATCATTGGTATTGTAAATATAGCTTCCTTTGGCATGAGAAACTTCCAGAGCCAATGGGTGAGGTGATGTTTGTGCTTGATATTTTAAGAAGTCTTGCTTCATCTAACTTTTTTAGTAGTTTAATTAGAATTAAGTAATTGCTTTCTGTTTTTTCTGTTTTTAGGCAAACTTCTAGAGGCTTTTGGAACTTCATCTTTATTACTAGAAGTTGCCTCGTTACTAGCTTCTTTATCTGCTTTGTTAATTCGATTTAATAATTCTTCATCAAAGAAATTTTCTTGTGGAACATAATCATCCAATCCTTTTATTATGGGTAATTCTAATGGCGGATCGTCTTTAAATAAATCTTCTACGCTTAGTGGGCGTTCGTCTTCTCTCCAATCAAAACCTTTTAATATTTTTTCCTTTTCTGGGTATTGAGATTCTGGATACATTTTTGCATCAATTTGATTGATTCTGTTGTATTCTTCAATGTCGCCATTTTCAAATAACATGGAGATGCTTCCAGATCTTGCTTTATCTATGCCAATAAGCTCATCTTTATCATTTCGGACATAAAAAATAGATTCGGCATTTTTGTTAATATTTATTTTCCGTAAGGTATTTTCATCATTAAACCAACCCGTTAATAGCATACCATAAATTTGACTGTATCCGTTCTCACTGATGGTATCTTTGCTTATAATAAAGGCATTGTTATAAACTAAAAGTGAATCTAATTTTTCTGTTTCTGGGTTTGATATTAAATGGATGGTATCACCGGTCATTTGGTTTTCTACATTCCAAAGAATGGGTCTGCGTTTTGTAGAAAAGGCATCACTAGAATCAAAACGATCTAAATTAATTAATTGTGTTAACCCCGTTTTTTGATCGGCATGAATAGAATCTGCTTTAGCACTTATATCAGATTTATATAGTTTGGCATTATAATACGCTTTTACAATTCTATGTTCTGGTTTGCCTGTAACCATAATTTTATCGGCATGCATATAAATTGAATCGTTTTCTTGAACCGTTATGGCTAAAGCTTTTTTTGTAATAAAAAGTGAGTCTTTTTCTTTGAAAATTTCGGCGTAATGTCCTTTTATAATACTATGGTTAATCGTGTCTGTTACTTTTACGTTGTTGGTAGCAGAAGCAAAACTGGTGTTATTGTCAAAGTATAAACTATCACCAAGAATTTCTCTATTATCGTAATCTATTTTTGCGTTTTTAAGGGCGTAGCCTATTTTATTCTCGGTATCATAAAATCCTTTTTCGCAATAGGTTATACTAGTTTCTGTAGTTATGGTTGAAGGCCCAAATAAATAGGCTTGCCCCGTGTCTGAATAAAAATCAAAAAAGTTAGAATTGATAGTAGCGTCTTTATTAACAAGTACTACATTTTCTACAAATTGATACTTTTTAAGGTTCATATAATAGCGTCCTATTTTACTAGTAATGGTTCCTGATGAGTCTTTTACAACCGTACCGCCACTTCGGTAAAAGGCTTGTTGTTTTAATTTGTCATAATATAACGTATCCGATTTAATGGTAGAATTCGGGTCATTTAAAATCACATCGCCACTGGCAAATGCTAATTCCGTTTTACCACTATATTCAATATATTTTGAGGTCATATTGATGGAGTCTCCCTCTATCATTTTTACATGTCCGTAGGCTTCAATAAATTTTTCTTTACTGTAATGGATTGCTCTGTCGCACCATAAATCAATGCTGCCATGTTTTATATGAACCTGTTGAGAATCATCACGGGTAAAAATTTGTGCGCCTGGGTACTTTGCTTCATCAAAATCTAAAAAACCAGAGTATGGAATTTCAATTTGCTTTTTTTCTTGAGCTTGTAAGTTTGTTATTGTAACAAAACTAAAAAGGATTATAAAAAATATAGATGGTAGTCTATTCAAAATATAAAAGATTTGTGACAAAAATAACGATTAATATGATGTTTAATTATCTGTTGGCTTTTTTTTGTGATTTTGTTTGAAACAAAAAACGCTCCAAAAATGACTTGGAGCGTTTAAATATGTTTAGTAGTTTATTTATTAAACCAATTGTTTTCTAAAAATAGTTTGTTTTCTATCAGGACCTACAGATACAATGGTGATAGGGATTTCTAATTCTTTTTCTAAAAACTCAATATAATCATTTAAAAATTTTGGCAATTGAGAGTTTTCAGACATACCTGTTAAATCTTCTGACCAACCAGGTACTTCTGTGTAAATAGGTTCTACATTTTCTGGCTCAATATTATAAGGGAAGTGTTCTATGACTTCTCCTTTATATTTATAAGCGGTACATACTTTTAAGGTTTTAAAACCAGAAAGCACATCGCCTTTCATCATCATTAATTGTGTAACACCATTTACTTGACAAGCGTATTTTAGTGCGACTAAGTCTAACCAACCACAACGTCTTGGTCTTCCTGTGGTAGCTCCAAATTCGTTACCAATACGAGCCATATCTTGTCCGTCTTTGTCAAATAATTCGGTAGGGAATGGACCAGAACCCACACGTGTAGTATATGCTTTAAAAATACCAAAAACTTCTCCTATTTGGTTAGGAGCAACTCCTAAACCAGTACAAGCTCCTGCTGCTGTAGTATTACTTGATGTTACAAAAGGATAGGTTCCAAAATCAATATCTAATAAGGATCCTTGAGCACCTTCTGCAAGAATGGTTTTTCCAGATTTTTGTGCTTGATATACATATTCTTCAGAATCGATAAATTTTAACGATTTTAAAACGTCGATAGCTTTAAAAAATTCTGTTTCAAGTTCTTTTAAATTATATTCAATGTCTACATTGTAGAAAGCAATCATAGACTCATGCTTATTTGCTAAGGCTCTATAACGCTCTTTCCAATCGCTTAGTTCTAAATCGCCCACACGAATACCATTTCTACCAGTTTTATCCATATAAGTTGGACCAATACCTTTTAAAGTAGAACCAATTTTGGCTTTTCCTTTAGAAGCTTCACTAGCAGCATCAAGTAAACGGTGTGTTGGTAAAATAATATGTGCTTTACGAGAAATGACTAAAGATTTTCTATAATCAACATTTTGCTCTTCAAGTTTATCTAACTCAGCTTTAAAAATAACAGGGTCTATAACTACACCATTTCCTACTAAGTTGGTTTTGCCTTCGTGAAAAATTCCTGAAGGGATAGTGTGTAAAACGTGTTTTCTTCCGTTAAATACTAGGGTGTGTCCTGCATTTGGGCCTCCTTGAAAACGTGCAATAATATTGTAGTTAGAGGTTAGTACGTCAACAATTTTTCCTTTGCCTTCGTCTCCCCATTGTAATCCTAGTAGTAAGTCTACTGCCATTGTAAAATTAGTTATTTGGTTGATTTTCTATTTCCGTAAAAATAAAGTGAATGATTGTTAATTTCGATATCGAAAACTTCTTCGATTGTTTTTTTGATAGATTGAATTCTTGGATCACAGAACTCAATAACTTCACCAGTATCGGTTAGTATGACGTGATCGTGTTGTCTATCAAAATATGATTTTTCGTAATGTGCTTGATTTTGACCAAATTGATGTTTTCTCACCAAACCACATTCTAGAAGTAATTCTATAGTATTGTATAAAGTAGCACGAGAAACACGATATTTTTTATTTTTCATGTTAAGATATAGTGATTCTATATCAAAATGTTCTGTACTGTTGTATATTTCTTGTAGTATAGCATAGCGTTCAGGCGTTTTTCGATGCCCGTTATTTTCTAAAAAGTTAGTAAATACACTTTTTACTATGTCTTGATTTTTTGTATCTGCCTTTGCATTCATAATTTCGTCGCAAATTTACACTTTTTTTACACTCTATTAACCTTATCTATACCATTAATTTTTTTAAGCTTGTCTATAAGCTTTTTTACAAGCGTTTTATTTTTGACAACAACACTGATTTTTCCTGAGAATAAACCATCATCACTATCAAAACTTAAGCTTTTCATATTTACGTTCATGTTTTCAGAAATAACCTTAGTTATATCATTTACTAATCCTATATGGTCTATTCCTGTAATAGAAATTTTTGCTGCAAATTCTTGCTGAGAAGAATCTACCCATTTAGCATGCATAATTCTATATGCGTAGTTCGATTGTAAACTTAAGGCATTTGGGCAATTTTTTTTATGTACTTTAATACCTTCGGTTACCGTTAAAAAACCAAATACATCATCACCAGGAATAGGGTTACAACAATTAGATAGCTTGTAATCTAATTTCTCTTCTTCTTTGCCAAATACGAGGGAATCATATTTCGCAGTTACTTCATCTTTTTCTAAATCCTCTTTTTTAACGCTTGCTTTTCTGGTTATTTTATTTTTAATAAAACTCATTAAAGCATTATTTCTAGAAGATGCATAATCTTTAATCATGGGATTGTCTATAGTGCCAAGACCCACTCTATAAAACAAGTCTAAACTTGTATTTAGTTTAAAATAATTAACAAGCTCGTTAATCGAGTTTTCATTTAAAGTAATTTTAAGTTGTTTTAATTTTCTTCTTAAAATCTCTTTACCATCTTCACCAATACGTTTTTTATCTTCTTTTAAAGCAGATTTAATTTTAGTTCTTGCTCTTGCAGTTGTAGCATAATCTAACCAATTTGCATTTGGTTTAGCATTTTCTGATGTTAAAACATCTACTTGATCGCCACTACTAAGTTCATGACTTAAAGGAACAAGTTTGCCATTAACTTTAGCACCACGAGTTTTTAGACCAACTTCGGTATGTATGCTAAAAGCAAAATCTAAAGATGTAGCACCTTTGGGTAGCGATTTTAAGTCTCCAGCAGGTGTAAATACAAAGATTTCTTTTGAATATAAATTAAGTTTAAATTGCTCAACAAAATCTACGGCATTTGTTTCTGGATTTTCTAAGGCTTCTTGTAACCTGTTTATCCAACCTTCTAAATTGTCTTCTTTTTCGTTTTCTTGTTTGTATTTATAATGAGCAGCATAGCCTTTCTCGGCAATCTCGTTCATACGCTGACTGCGTATTTGTACTTCTACCCAGCGTCCTTTAGGTCCCATTACAGTTATATGTAATGCTTCATATCCTGTGCCTTTTGGAGAAGAAATCCAATCGCGAAGACGAATTGGGTTTGGTCTAAAATGATCGGTTACTACCGAGTAAATTTTCCAGGCTAAAAACTTTTCGTTAGCAGCATCACTTTTATAAATAATTCTGACCGCAAACTTATCGTAAACTTCATCAAAAGATACGCCTTGTTTCATCATCTTTTTTCTTATTGAAAAAATAGATTTTGGACGTCCTTTTATGGTGTAATTAAAATGTTCTTTATCTAAAGAGTTTTTAATGACATCGCTAAATTGTTCAATGTATTTATCTTGTTCTTCTTTACTTTCTTTTGTTTTATTTAGAATATCGAAATAAACATCTGGCTCAGTATATTTTAAAGCTAAATCTTCTAATTCGGTTTTTATATTATAAAGACCAATTCTATGAGCTAAAGGTGCGTAAATATATAAAGTTTCCGAAGCTATTTTTTCTTGCTTATCAGGGCGCATAGAATCCATAGTTTGCATGTTATGAAGTCTATCTGCAATCTTAATAATAATAACACGTACATCATCATTAAGAGTAAGTAGCATTTTTCTAAAATTTTCAGCTTGTAAAGACACATCCATGTCTTTTTCTTTACTTAATGATGAAATTTTAGTAAGTCCATAAACTATCGTTGCTACGGTTTTTCCAAACAGTTTTTCAATGTCTTCAATGGCATAATCAGGACTGTCTTCAACAACATCATGAAGTAATGCAGATGCTATAGACGTGGCATCTAAGCCTATTTCTTGCGCTACAATTTTGGCAACAGCAATGGGATGGAAAATATAAGCTTCTCCTGATTTTCTGCGTTGATTTTTATGGCCATCTAAGGCTACATCAAAAGCTTTTCTAATTAGTTTTTTATCATCGTCAGTAAGTGTTGTGTAACTAACTTTTAATAACTCTTTGTAGGCTTTGGTAATGGCTGCGTTTTCTTTTTCTATATCATCCTCTGTCATAAATTAAAAATAGCATAAAGAAAATTAACCACCAACAGGATTCTTGTTTTTTGTTGTGATTTTTTTTAAGATTTAAGAATTTAGGAAATTTACAAGTAGAGAGATTGCTTTTCCACGATGCCCGATGCTATTTTTTAAATTTAAATCTATTTCGGCAAACGTTTGTTTGTAGCCGTTTGGTTTAAAAATGGGGTCGTATCCAAAACCTTTTCCACCATGTTTACTTTTTGTGATTTCGCCTTCACAAATCCCAGTAAAATTTTGCTGGTTGTTATTAATTATTAAGCTAACAACAGTTTTAAATTGAGCATTTCGATTGTCTATACCGTTTAAATTTTTAAGTAATAAATTCATGTTATCGTTTGCATCACGTTTATCACCTGCATAACGTGCTGAATAAACTCCAGGAGCACCATTTAGTGCTTCAACTTCAAGTCCTGTATCGTCTGCAAAACAATCGTAGCCATAATGTTTTTTTATAAACTGAGCTTTTTGAATAGCATTGCCTTCTATAGTATTTTGTGTTTCAGGAATATCTTCAAAGCAACCAATATCTTTTAAGCTTAAAAGTTTAATATAACTAGGTATTAAAGATTGAACTTCTTTAAGTTTGTTAGGGTTGTTTGTAGCGAAAACGAGTTGCATGTCTAAAGTGAGGTTTATTAATGTTACAAAATTACAATAAGTTTAACTTGATAAAAAAAACACATATAATCATATTAAATTTCATATTTTACAACTGTTTTATAAATATTTATTGTCCCAAATAATAATTTATATTCTCTCTCGTCTTGTTTTTTTGATATAATTTATTGAAAACATGTGACTTATGTGTAATACAAGTGTCCTAGTTTTTAATTAAATGTATCAAAATAAAAATATTAATTTAAATAAAAATCAATTTTGATTAATTGATATATAAAAATTACTAATGAAGAATCTTACTAAGTCAATTAAGAGGAGATATTTTATTTTCATGTTTACCATTGGAATAATTATTATTTCAGTCTTACTGATTATTGATCATAGTATCCGTACTCAAAATACTACTATTAATAATGTTAATATATCAGGTAAGCAAATTTATTTAATGGAACGTATTGAGAAACAGGTTTATGATCTTGCAAATAATAAAGAAGCACTATCTGATATTAATGAGTTAAATAAATTAAAAGAACTTTCTAATCAATTTGAAGGTTCTCATGATTATTTATATTCAAAAAATAAAAAAGAAGGTAATAATATAGTTCTTGACTCATTATTTGAAGATGTTAATTATCATTACGATAGGGTATTTAATTCGATTAATAATGTTCTTAATAATAGTAATAAGAACACAGGTGCAATAGATAAATCATTACAAACCATTTGGGAATCTGAAATGCTTTTTTGTGATACTATGAATCTTATAGTAAATAACTATCAAGAAGAGGCTAGTGAAAAACTTCGAAAATTAAAAAATACAATTTATAGTCTTATAATTATTGCTGCACTTATATTAATTGGAGAATTTATTTTTGTTATAGTTCCTGCTTTTAACCAACTTTTTAAAAAAAATAATGAATTAAAAGAAACTAATAATGAATTAGTTTTTTCCGAAAGCAAGATAAAGGAAAATATATTAGAGTTGGAACAACTCAAAACAGATTTAGAAATAAAAGATAAGTACAATAAAATTTTTATTGAGCAGGCGCCTACCGCTATTGCTATGCTTGATAATAATATGAAATACATGGCTGTATCTCAGCGTTGGATAAAAGATTATAAAATGGAGGGTCAAGAAATTATTGGACGTTCTCATTATGATATTTTTCCAGAAATTGGAGAAGATTGGAAAGCAAATCATCAAAAAGGCCTAAAAGGTGCTATAGATGTTTGTGATGGAGCACCTTTTGTTCGTGGAGATGGAACTGTGCAATGGGTTTATTGGGATGTACGGCCTTGGTATATTTCAGAAGGGAATATAGGAGGTTTAATAATGCATACTGGAGATATTTCTGATCAAAAAGAAAAAGAAGAAGAAAAAAGGAGGGTAGATAAAATTTTAGAAAGCACTAATAAAGTAGCTAGAATAGGTACTTGGGAACTAGATATAGCTACAGATAAATATACTTTAAGTAAAATTACCTGTGAAATATTAGAAGTGCCAGAAGATTTTGAAGCATATGGTAAAGAAAGTTTACATTTTTATAAAGAAGGTTCAAGTAGAGATAAAATTGTTAAATCGATTAAGGAGTTAATAAAATTTGGAACTCCTTTCGATGTAGAATTAGAAATGATTACTGCAGAAGGCAATATTGTGTGGATTCGTAAAATTGCTCAAGCAGAATATAATGAAGGTAAATGCGAAAGTATATTTGGTATATTCCAGGATATTACAAGTTCAAAAGAAAAAGAAGAAGAACGGATTCAAATTGAAAAAATATTAGATAAAACAAATGAAGTTGCACGTATTGGTGCTTGGGAAATAAACTTAGAAAAAGATAGAATTTTTTGGAGTAAAATGGTTCGTGAGATACATGAAGTACCTGAAAATTATGAGCCAGATTTAGAAACAGCTATTAATTTTTTTAAGGAAGGAGAAAGTAGAGATATACTCGAAAAAGTAGTTGGGGAAGCTATGGAACATGGCACTCCTTACGATATAGAGATTGAGCTTGTAACTTTAAAAGGAAATATTCTTTGGACACGTGCTATGGGGCAAGCAGAAATTGTAGATGGTACATGTATACGGCTTTTTGGGGTATTTCAGGATATAAATGATAAGAAACTTTCTCAATTAGCTTTAAGTAAAGCGCATACAGAATTGAAGGCCATATTTAATTCTGAAGCCGTAGCAATTGTAGCTACCGAAAAAGATGGTGTTATTAGTCAATTTAATCGTGGTGCAGAAATTTTAACAGGCTATTCAGCATCTGAAATGATTGGATTGCAAAGACCAACATTATTTCATCTACAAGAAGAATTAGATAAGTTTAGAATTGATATAGCAAAACAATATGATAAAAACCCGGTAGGATTTAGCGCTCAAGAAGAATTAGCCAAACATAGTGCATTCGATACGCGAGAATGGCATTATTTTAGAAAAGACGGATCAACTATACCTGTTCAATTAACCTTAACATCCATTAAAGATGAAAAAAATAAACTTATTGGGTTTTTAGGTATCTCAACTGATATTTCTGAAAAAGTAATTGTTCAGGATGAACTATTACGAAAAAACCAGTTATTAAATTTTGCAGAAGAAATCACCTTGATGGGTAACTGGCAATGGGATACTGTTGCAGATAGAATGGAGTGGTCTAATAACCTTTATAATATTTTAGAACTCGATAAGGAAACAGGTGATTTAAATTTTGACACCTATTTTAATTTAGTTCATCCAGATGATAAAGATATTGTAACCAAATATTTTGAAAAAACAGTAGAAGAGAAACGTCTGGATAGATTTACGCACCGTATAATAGCAGGAGAGGGTAAGTTTAAAATTATTGAAATACTAGGAGAAGTTATTACCAACGACAAAGATGAGGTTATTGAAATGATTGGTACTTGTCAGGATGTTACTGCTATTAAAACTGCTGAAAAAGAATTGTATGAAGCACACACACAATTGAAAGCCATATTAAATTCTGGACCTATAGCAATTGTATCTACTAATAACAAAGGTGTAATTGAGCATTTTAATCATGGTTCAGAGCTTTTGTTAGGTTATTCTGCATCTGAAATGATAGGTTTAAAAAATCCAGAGATTTATCATTTAGAAGAAGAATTGTTAAATTTCAAAGAAGATATAGCAAAAAGGTTTGATAAAGATCCTTCTAATTTTAACCCTTATGAAGAATTAGCTAAAAATGATGCATTCGATACGCGGGAATGGACTTATAGAAGGAAAGATGGCTCAACATTTCCTGTTCAGTTAACATTAACAGGAATTAAAGATGAGCAAGGCATAAAAAAAGGTTTTTTAGGTGCAGCAATTGATATTTCTGATAGAAAATTAGTGCAGAATGAACTATTACGAAAAAATCAGTTATTAAATTTTGCAGAAGAAATTACCTTGATGGGTAACTGGCAATGGGATACTGTTGCAGATAAGGTTGAATGGTCTGATAATCTTTATAATATTTTTAAACTTGATAAAGAAATAGATAATTTAAACTTTGACACTTATTTTAATTTTGTACACCCTGAAGATAAAGACATTGTAACCGATTATTTTAATAAAGTAGTAGATAAAAGTCTAAAAAGGTTCACACATCGTATTATTGCAGGAGATGGAGATCTAAAATTTGTTCAGCTTATAGGAGAGGTTATTACCAATAGTAATGGAGAGGTTATAGAAATGATTGGTACGTGCCAAGATATTACTGCTATTAAAGCTGCTGAAAGAGAATTATATGAAGCACACATACAATTGCAAGCTATATTTAATTCAGGACCTATAGCAATTGTAACTACTGATATTGATGGTGTTATCAATCATTTTAATAATGGTGCAGAAATTTTAACAGGATTTTCAGCATCTGAAATGATAGGACTGCAAACACCTTTTGTTTATCATGTAGAAGAAGAGTTAGAGAATTTTAAAAATGATATTGCAAAAAAATACGGTAAAAATCCAGTCGGTTTTCATCCACAATTAGAGTTATCAAAACAAAATGCCTATGACACCCGAGAATGGACTTATGTTAAAAAAGATGGGACAACTTTACCTGTTCAACTAACATTAACAGGAATTAAAGATGAGCAAGGTAAAAATATTGGTTTTTTAGGAGTTTCAACAGATGTTTCTGAAAGAAGAAAAGCAGAAAATGAACTCGTACGAAAAAATCAGTTATTGAGTTTTGCAGAGAAAATAACAATGATGGGTAATTGGCAATTGGATCTTGTTTCCAATAACATGAAATGGTCTACTAACCTTTATCATATTTTTGGACTTGAAGAAAATACAAAGATAACTTATGATACATTTCTTAGTTTTGTTCACCCAGAAGATGTCGAAATAATAGCTAGACATCAGCAGATTGCATATAAAGATAAAAAGTTTGATAGTTTAATTCACCGCATTAAGCTAAAAGATGGTACTGTAAAAACACTACAGCTTTTGGCTGAAATTATTACTGATACTTCGGGTAGAATTGTTGAAATGCTTGGTACCTGCCAAGATGTAACACAGCAAAAAATGGCGGAAAAGAAGTTTAGAGGGCTTTTAGAATCAGCTCCTGATGCTATTGTTATAGTCAATGAAAAAGGTAAAATACAACTTATTAATAAACAGGCAGAAAAATTATTTGGATATGTCGCAGCAGACTTATTTGAAAAACCAGTAGAAATACTTATTCCAGAACGGTTTACAGGTTCACATGAAGGGCATCGTGATGGCTTTTTCTCCAGTCCTAAAACAAGAAGAATGGGGCTGGGAAAAGAACTATATGGTGTGAATAAAAACGGATTAGAAATCCCTATACAAATAAGTCTTAGTCCATTACAAACAGAAGAAGGATTATTAGTATCTGCTGCCATACGGGATATTACGGAACAAAAATTATCAGAGAGTAAAATAATTAAAGCAAAAGAAAATTTAGAAGTATTAGCAAGTAAATTAACGGCTCAAAATACCCAACTGGCAGATTTTGCACATATTACGTCTCATAATTTACGTGCTCCCGTAAGTAACCTTAATTCGCTTTTAGACTTTTATAATACATCAGAAACTGATGAAGAAAAAGTTAGTCTTTTTGAGAAATTCGAAAAAGTTATTAGTCATCTTACACTTACATTAGATACTTTGGTTAATGCTATAAAGATTAAAAACAAAGGATCTGAAAGTCTTGAGGGTTTAGAAGATATTGTGTTTGATGATGTTTTAAATAAAACAAAGGAAATACTTGCTGGAGAAATTTTAAAAACAGATGCTATAATTATAAGTGATTTTTCAAAAATCAATAAAATTTCTTACAATGAGGTTTATTTAGAAAGTATTTTTCTTAACTTAGTAGGCAATGCTATTAAATATAGAGATAAGAATCGTGTTTTAGAGCTGTTTATTGAATCTGAAATTGAAGATGGGAAAATCAAACTAAAATTTAAAGATAATGGAATGGGAATTAATTTGGAAAGACATGGACATAAATTATTTGGATTGAATAAAGTTTTTCATAGGCACCCTGATGCTAAAGGCGTAGGCTTGTATATGACAAAAACACAAGTTGAAGCCATGGGAGGAACAATATCTGCAAAAAGCAAAGTGAATGAAGGTTCAACCTTTTATATAAATTTTTAATTTTATTTTATGAAAAAACCTTATAATATATGTATTGTTGATGATGATGATATTTATCAATATACTATTGTTAAAATATTAAAATCGTTTAGTTTAGGAAAAAAAATAATCTCATTTGAAGATGGAGAAGAGGCTTTGTTTTTTATGATGGATAATCTAAATAATGAAAAAGAACTTCCTGACATTATTTTTTTAGATATTAATATGCCAGTAATGGACGGCTTTCAGTTTATGGAAGAGTATGTGAAAATTAAGCCGAAATTAAATAAGAAAATAATCATATACATGGTGTCTTCTTCAGTAGATCCTGTAGATATTAAAAGAGCTAAAAATATTAGTGATATTTCAGATTATATTATAAAGCCTGTAAAACCAGGAGAATTAAAATTGATTATGGAGTCTATAGATAATGAAGAGTGTTTTGATAGGTGAAACAATTTTCATGATTAAAGATTAAGGCGTAAAAAATTATAATTTTATTAAGTTTGTTTATAATTATAATTGATATATTTTAGTTTTATATATGAGATAAATCATTATAATAAAAAAGATTTTAATTTAATTTGGTAAAATAAAAAGATAATAATTATGACAGTAAATTTTGAATATGTAGGAGTAGATGTAAGCGAAACACTTTCAGCTTTCACAGAAGAAAAGTTAGAGAAATTATTTAGCAGATACGAGTTTTTAATAAATGCGACGGTTCATTTTAAACAAGAAGATCACAAGGATGATGCGGGAAAAATTTGTAATATAGAATTAAGTCTACCAGGGCCTAGGATTTTTGCAACATCTAATGAACGTAATTTTGAAGTATCTGTAAGAGAAACTATTAGTGATTTAGAACGACAATTAAAGAAGCGTAAGCAAGTGTATAAAACACATTGATTAACAGAATAAAATAAATACTTGTGAGATATTTTTTATTTATTAGTAATGATTGAAAACTATTTTACTGAGATTGATAACTTTTTTATTGGTGATGGTAAGGTTCATTTTTTAAAATAGTGAATCCTCTATAAAGTTGTTCAATAATAAAAAGTCTAACCATTTGATGGGAAAATGTCATTTTAGATAATGATAGTTTCCCATTTGCTTTTTTATAAAGCTCTTCTGAAAACCCATACGGACCACCAATAACAAGAACAAGTTGTTTGATACCAGAATTCATATGTTTTTGTAAGTATGCTGAAAACGCAACAGAATCTAATTGTTTTCCATTTTCGTCTAATAAAATTAAAGTATCAGTATTATTAAGCTTCTTTAAAATAAGTTCACCTTCTTTTTGTTTTTGTTGTTCCTTGCTTAAGTTTTTTGTGTTTTTTATATCAGGAATAATGTCTAAAGAGAAATTAATATAAAATCCTAAGCGCTTTTTATAGTCATCAATTAGCGATTCTAATTCTCTATTATCCGTTTTTCCAATTGCAATAAGTCTTATAGTCATAATGGCAAAATTACTACATAGTATTTATGAATAATGAATTTAAATAAGGAAAATTTACAAAAATCATAAATTCAATTTTAATAAAAGCAAATCAATTTCTTATTTTTGTAAAACAAACTAACCAAAAATATGATTACACAAGAACAATTTGATAGCGAAATAAAAATGATAATTGCAAATGCAATTAGAGAAGATGTAGGGGATGGCGATCATAGTTCATTAGCTTGTATTCCAGAAAACGCAAGAGGAAGAGCTAAGCTTTTAGTAAAAGACAAAGGGATTATAGGAGGCGTTAATTTTGCTAAAAAAGTATTTGCTTATGTTGATAAAAGGTTAAAACTAGATGTGCTTATTGAAGATGGTACAGAAGTAACCTATGGTGATATTGTTATGTATGTTGAAGGACCATCTCAATCTATTTTAAAAGCAGAGCGTACCGTTTTGAATGCTATGCAGCGTATGAGCGCTATTGCAACAAAAACTAGAATGTTTGTAGATTTATTAAAAGGTACAAAAACAAGAATTTTAGATACACGTAAAACAACACCAGGTATTCGTGTTTTAGAAAAATGGGCTGTAAAAATTGGAGGTGGAGAAAATCATAGATTTGCTTTATATGATATGATTATGCTAAAGGATAATCATATAGATTTTGCTGGAGGTATTACCAAAGCTATAGATATGGCCAAAGAATATTTAAAAGAAACAGGCAGGGATCTTGATATTATGGTTGAAGCTAGAAACTTGAGTGAAGTAGAAGAGATTTTGAAAAGCGGTGGTGTTTATAGAATTTTAATTGATAATTTCGATTACGAAGACACTAGAAAAGCTGTAAAATTAATAGGTGATAAATGTCTTACTGAATCTTCAGGAAACATAAATGAAGCCACTATTAGGCATTATGCAGAATGTGGTGTAAACTATATATCTTGCGGTGCTTTAACACATTCGGTACATAATATGGATTTAAGTTTAAAGGCCGTAAAATAATTAGCTTTAAATAAGTAAATAACGACACATTACTCTTTCTTTTGTCAAAATGAAATTAGAGGATTATAGTTTATGTCTCTAGTTACTGGGGAAGTTGGTTTCAAGAAATTCTTTGTTAACTTTGCTATAAATTTTAAATGCAAATTATTAATGACAAAACCTATTGAAGACAAACTAGATAAAATTCCTGTAATTAATATTTTAGTACGGTTTTTAAAAAAAATTAAATTACCTGGTCTTGAAGGATTGTCTTTTTATGATTTGTTAGAGCTTTACATAACAGGTATTGTAAAAGGCGCATTAACCACAAGAGCTAGTGCTATTGCTTTTAGTTTTTTTACAGCATTATTTCCTTTTTTGTTATTTGTTTTAATAATAATCCCTTATGTCCCTATTGACGATTTTAAAATTGAATTTTTACGCTTTTTAGAATCGTTTTTACCACCAACAACATCTGAATTTTTCTTTCAAAATATTTTTGAAAATATAGATCAATCTCAGCGAGGAGGGTTGTTGTCATCCGTTTTTATATTATCAATAGCTTTAATGGCAAATGGTGTTAATGCTGTGTTTTCTGGTTTTGAAAATTCCTATCATGAGCAATTAACACGTAATGTATTCCGTCAGTACTTATATGCCTTGGGCATTGCCTTAATATTAGCATTTTTACTTATAATTACTATTGCAGTTTTAGGGTATTTTCAAATATATATTGTTCAGGAATTGCTTCACGCTTTAGAAAATAGAGGTTATGAAGTAGCATCTCAAAATGTTATTTGGACCGACGTTGTTAAATATGTGTTTTTTGTTATTATGGTGTATTTGGCGACAGCAACATTATATTATTTTGGAACAAAAGAAGGAAGGCTTTCTAATTTCTTTTCGGTAGGCGCTTTATTCACCACATTTCTTATTATACTAACCTCATATTTATTTGGTGTTTATATAGAGAATTTTTCGCAATACAATAAACTGTATGGGTCTATTGGAGCACTCTTAATTTTGCTGTTTTATTTGTGGCTTAATGCTAATATTTTATTGTTAGGTTATGAGTTGAATGCATCTTTGAATAAATTACGTAGAAGAAGCTAATTTTTGTTTTTTATTAATTTTAGTTTTTAATAAAAATATCTAGAATTATTTTTTGAGTATTACAAGTAAGTATCATATTCTCTAAGTTTATGATATCTTTTTTGCTAGGGTGAAAAGTAATTGAAGGAATTTTAACGTTTTGGTAAATCTTTATTAATGGTATTTCCACATGAAGTGTAAGAAAAAATCGATAAACGGTATGGGTAACTTGAATATTTATTATTAGGTTTACAACGCTATTAATTAACAATATTCCTTAAAATGAATTTATTAAAAAAAGGAGCAATACTTTTTGCTCTAATTTCATGCTTTTATTCTCATTCACAAGAAGCTCTTATTGATATTAAATACAAACGTAGTTCACTGTATACACTTATGGTTAGTGACAACGATAGAGATCATAGTGAAGTTATTCAAAATACTTTTAAAAGTGCACCCATTCCAGAAAAATTCAATAACCATATTATAAATCTAAGAACGGTTCCTAAAATTGATACCACTTTAATTAAAGAATTAGAAGAACCAGTAGAACCGGTAGAAGAAAAAAAAGGACTATTGTCAAAGATGCCAAAGTTAGGAGGCCAAAAAAAGGAAGAAAAAGAGAAGCAACAAATAGCCATATATAACTTTTTAAAAGAAAGTGATATAGCAAAAGATATGGTTTCAAAATGGTTTAATAGAAGCGAAAAAGGAGGCTTTAATATGGATTTAATTTCAGAAAGAGGCTCTTATAATGCAACTGATTTAGATATTAAAATAGCAAATAACACAGAAAGAGGTTATGCTTTGTTGGCCGATGCAGGAGAAGAACTAATTAATAATACGTTTGTTATAGTTAACGATTTTAAATACACTAATAAAGAAGAGGTTGCCTCTAAGGCAAAAGGTTTACTCTCATTAGTAGCTGCTTATTCAGGAAATAGTGACATTTCATTAGCCGCTGATGCTACTTCTGCTGGTGTAGAAGTTATGGGAAAAGGGTACATAATTAAAACAACAGCGTATTTATATAAATTAGTTTGGAATGAAGAAGTTGCTGCCATTTTTTATAATGATTTTTGGACAGATGATGTTGAATTTGATTTAGAAAAGAAAAAAGCATTTGACGAAACAGATATTTTTAAATTAGAGCTGGTTGGTACAGAAACTTCTTGGGCAGATATACAGAGTACAGTTTTAACTAAAAAAACGGATGAAGATTTAATAGCGACTGCTACTGTTAGAGCCGTAGATAATGTTATAGCCAAATTGCAAAGAAAATATGAAGTTTTTAGAACCAAAACGCCTCTGCTAAGTGGCGATCCATTATCTGCCAAAATAGGACTGAAAGAAGGTCTTGAAAAAGGCGATAAATATGAGGTTTTAGAGCAAACTATTAATAAAGAAGGCGGGACCGAATATAAACGAATAGGTGTTATTAAGGTTGAAAAGGACCAAATTTGGGATAATAGATACCTTGCCGAAGAAGAAAATGAATCTACTATAGAGTATACAACCTTTAGTGGTTCTAAAAATAAGTACTTTTCAGGAATGCTAATAAGACAAATAAATTAACTTTTTAAATTTGAAATAATGAAACTAAAAAACAATTTAATCATCATCATTTTACTGGTATTTGCTGTAAACGCTAATGCGCAATGGAAAAATGAAAAAGCAAATAAAGATACTGCAATATGGCGATATGATATTGAATGTGAAGGTATAGCAAAACAAGGATCTAAACTTGTAAAAGTTTGGTCGTACTCTAAAAATCCAAAACATGCTATTTCTCATGCTATGAAAAATGCTGTACATGGTGTTGTTTTTAAAGGTTATGCAGGTGGCGGACAAGGGTGTACATCATTAAAGCCATTGGTAAAATCAGCTGAAACAGAAACTGAATTTGCTGAATTTTTTGAAAAATTCTTTATGGATGGTGGTGAGTATTTAAAATATGTATCAGCAGCTACAGATGGAAGTATTGCACCTGGAGATCGATTAAAAATTAGTAAGCGAGAGTATAAAATTGGAGCTATTGTAAATGTACAATTCGATCAATTAAGAAAACGATTAGAAAGCGAAGGTATCGTTAGAAGTTTAACCTCAGGATTTTAATAATAAACAGCCAAAACATGAAAAAAATATTACAACTAGGAATATCAATAGCTATCCTGTTAGTCAGTATAACGGGATTTAGTCAAGCAAAAAAACCAACATTAATGGTTGTGCCAAGTGATGTGTGGTGTTTTCAAAACGGATATATACTTAATTTTGACGATCAAGGTACGCCTGTAAAAGTGCCAGATTATAAAAGAGCATTTCAAGAAAATGCAGAAGTAATTCAAGTTATAAGCCATATAAATGGGATGATGGCAGATAGAGGATTTCCTCTTAAAAATATGGAGTCTGTTATTAAAACATTGAATTCTAATTCGGCAGAAGATAATTTACGTAGTTCTAAAGAATCAGGAAGTGGTGTAAGCGAAAGCCCAATAGATGCTTTTAAAAAGGTAGCTAAGGCAGATATTATTATGCAATTAACATGGACTGTAAATAAAACAGGCCCTAAAAAATCAATAACATTTAACCTTCAAGGTTTAGATGCATACACAGATAAGCAAGTAGCTACTGCAGTTGGTACTGGAGCTCCTTCATTTTCAGCAGAATTACCAGTATTGCTTTCAGAAGCTGTTTTAGCACATATGGATAATTTTTCAGAATCGTTACAAACTCATTTTGATGATATGTTTGAAAACGGAAGAGAGGTTATTGTACGCATTCAGAAATGGGATGATTGGGATGGTGATTTAGAAACGGAATTCGATGGTGAAGAATTAGGGTATATTATTGAAGATTGGTTAGCTGATAATACGGTTAAAGGAAGATTTAGTACCACTGATTTAACTGAGAATATCGCTTTATTTGAGCAAGTAAGAATACCTCTTTATAATGATAGCGGACGTGCTATAGATGCAAGACGGTATGTTAATGAACTAAGTAAGTTCTTAAAAAATGCACCTTACAATATTCCAAATAAATTAGTGATGAAAGGTTTAGGAAGAGCTACTATTATTTTAGGAGGTAAGTAATTAAAGGTATTCAATAAAAATAATCAAGATGAAAAAAATCATATATATAGTAATGTTTTTAGTTTCAACTGGAATGGTTGCTCAAAACGATAATGGAATTACCTTAGGCGCATATATACCAGCGCAGGCAGAAGGCATTCCTGCATATGCACAAAGTATGCTTAAGAATAAATTAGGACGAATTATAACCGAAAATGGTATAAGTGATGATGTTTATAACTCAAGGTTTATAATAACTCCAAATATAACGGTACTAAGTAAAAATATTACAGGTACTGCACCAACTATGGTCGCTTTAACTTTAGATTTAACACTTTATATAGGAGATGGTGTTGCAGGAAATTTATTTTCAAGTCAGTCATTACTACTAAAAGGAGTTGGTACTAACGAGACTAAAGCATATATGTCTGCTTTAAAAATGATAAAACCAAAAAATTCAGAAGTACAAAGTTTTATCTCAAAAGGAAAGCAAAAAATAATTGATTACTATAATGCTAATTGTGGTTTAATGATTAAAAAAGCACAAGCACTTGAGTCTCAAAATGAGTTTGAACAAGCATTAATAGTTATGACCAGTGTGCCAGAAGCGAGTACTTGTTTTAGTACTATTAAATCAAAAATTAAGCCACTTTACATAAAAACAATTAATAGAGATTGTACCATTAAATTAAGCGAAGCATCAGCTATATGGGCAGCAAATCAGGATATTAATGCCGCTAATGATGCTGCTGGTCTGTTGGCTACTATAGAACCTAGTGCAGCTTGTTTTGGTCAAGTAAAAACATTGTATTCTAAAATAGCTGCTCGTGTAAAAGAATTGGGAGACAGAGATTGGAATTATGCATTAAAAGTTTTAGAAGTACAAGCAGATACAGTTAAAGCTGCTAGAGATGTTGGGATTGCTTATGGTGAAAATCAACCAGAAAGTATGACTTATAATGTGAGGGGATGGTATTAAAGTTTCTTATGAAAAAATTAGCCTATGCATTATTAATTTTTTGCTTTTTAGGATTTGGAAAAGAGAATTGCTATTCTCAACAATCTGAAGAATCCTATGTTAAAGCAGCTATAAATGGAAATACTTTAGTTGTTCAAAATAAAGGTTTTGGAAAAGTTCACGCACAACTTATTGAAATGCTTGGTTATTTTGAATTAGCTATTATAGGAATGACCATTGATGATAATAAAGCTAAAAGTGTTGCTATTACTGTAATTAGTGAAAAATCTTTTAGTACAATAAGTGCTGGTAAACAGTGGAATGCAAAAGATAAAACTCTTGAAGATTTACCGCTAGGTAGTTATTCTGAACAATCTGATGCTATTGAGTTTTCAGCTGATTCTGAAAATACAGAGGATGCTTATTTTAAAATTACATTTATAGATAAAGCTAATCGGATAATTTCTGGTGAATTTGGTTTTACAGCAACAAATAATGAAAACACCTATAAAGTAACTAAAGGCGTTTTTAATAAAATTAGTTATTAATTAACTTTTTAAAATAAAAGAATAAATATAACTTAGTACTATAATTTATTAAGACCGCCTTTTTAGGTGGTCTTTTTTATTTGTTTAGAGAAATAAGCATTCAAAAGTTTGCTATTTTTAATTAATATTTGTGTATTAGTGGTAATCTAAAAATTAGCTTTCAAACTTTGAATTATTTCATAGACGTAATCATACCCGTTCCATTACAAAAGTTGTTTACCTATAGTATAACAATAGCAGAATCTGATTTTTTAAAAGCAGGAATGCGTGTTGCGGTGCCTTTTGGGAAATCTAAAATATACACAGGTATTGTTTTTAGTATACATAACGATGCGCCAACGGCATACGAGTCTAAAGATATTCATCAAATTTTAGATGAAAACCCTATTGTAAACGCAAAGCAACTGCAATTATGGCAGTGGATAGCAAATTATTACATGTGTACTTTAGGCGACGTGATGCGAGCTGCTTTACCAAGTGGTTTTATTTTAGAAAGTGAAACAGTAATTACTAGAAACAATATTAAAATTATTGATGAATCTGTTTTAAAAGATGATGAATTTCTAGTTTATGAAGCACTACAGCATCAGTCATCATTAAAAATTCATGATATTTCTAACATTCTTGATAAAAAGAATGTGCTGCCAGTAATTAAGCGACTTATAGAAAAAGAAGCTATTTCGGTTGAGGAAGAGGTGTATGAAAAATATAAACCGAAGTTGGTTAGATATGTAAAATTACATTCTAATTTTTCTTCAGAAACAGCACTTAGAAAATTATTAGACGATTTAAGTAGAGCACCTAAGCAGAAACAGGTGGTTATGACTTTGTTTTCTGTATCGGCAACAACAAAAAAACCAGTAAAAGTTTCCGATTTATCGAACGAAAGTGATGCGTCTTCTTCAATTATAAAAACGTTAATAGATAAAGGTATTTTTGAAGAATATCATATTCAAATAGATCGTGTACAATATTCGGGAGAAGATAATGAGGATTCAAAACATCTTAACGCGTATCAAGAAACAGCATTAAAAGAAGTAAAAGAGTCTTTTAAAACCCATAATGTGTCATTGCTGCATGGTGTAACCTCGTCTGGAAAAACCGAAGTGTATGTGAAGCTTATAGAGGATGCTATGAGTCAAGGCAAACAGGTTTTGTATTTATTACCAGAAATAGCTCTTACTACGCAATTGGTTACAAGACTTCAAAATTATTTTGGAGAGCAAGTAGCGGTTTTTCATTCTAAATATTCAACGCATGAACGTGTTGAGGTTTGGAATAACGTTTTAGATCATTCCGCGAAAGCGAAAATAGTATTAGGTGCCCGTTCCTCGATATTTTTACCATTTGATAATTTAGGATTAATTATAGTAGACGAGGAGCATGAACAATCGTTTAAACAATTTGATCCTGCACCACGTTATCATGCGCGAGATACAGCGGTTGTGATGGCTTACATGCATGAGGCAAAAATCCTTTTAGGATCGGCAACACCTAGCTTAGAAAGTTATTTTAATGCCAAACAAAATAAATATGGTTTTATTGAATTGATGCATCGTTTTAATGATGTTTTAATGCCAGATGTTGAATTGGTAGACATTAAAGATAAGCAGAAAAAAAAGCTTATGAAAGGGCATTTTAGCGATCGACTTATTTTAGAAATGACCGAAACTTTACAAGAAGGTCATCAAATTATATTGTTTCAAAATAGGCGTGGATTTTCTCCTATAGTAGAGTGTAATACTTGTGGAGTGTCTCCGCAATGTCCTAATTGTGATGTGAGTTTAACATATCATCAGTATAGATATCAATTACGCTGTCATTATTGTGGATATGTAGAGGTGATGCTAAAAACGTGTAAAGCTTGCGGAAGTAATGAAATTGATAGTAAAGGTTTTGGTACCGAACAAATAGAAGCTGAGGTGAAGTTATTGTTTCCAGATCATAACGTAGCTAGAATGGATTTAGATACCACTCGAGGAAAGTATGGTTACGAAAAAATTATTACAGCTTTAGAGCAACAGGAAATTGATATTTTGGTTGGCACACAAATGCTTACCAAAGGCTTAGATTTTAGAAATGTGAAGCTTGTTGGGATTATGAATGCTGATAATATGCTGAATTTTCCAGATTTTAGAGCCCATGAACGAAGTTTTCAATTGATGCTACAAGTAGCAGGCAGGGCAGGACGTACCGAAGAACGTGGTAAGGTTTTAATTCAAACATATAATCCGTATCATAATATATTGCAGCAAGTGTCTACTAATAATTATGTAGATATGTATAACGAGCAAATGAATGATCGTTATAACTTTAAATATCCGCCAATTTATAAGCAGATAAAAATTACTTTAAAGCATAAAGATTACAATAGAGTAGAAACTGCATCTATTTGGTTTGCTAAATCATTACGACAAGTTTTTGCAGATTTTGTTTTAGGACCAGAATCGCCACCTGTGGCTAGAATTAGAAATCAGTTTCATAAAAATATTTTGGTAAAAATTCCTAAAAACCAATCGTTATCAAAAACAAAAGAAGCTATCGTTAAAATAAACAACAGCTTCTTTAGTATTAAGGATTTTCGGTCAGTTAAAGTAATTATAAATGTCGATAACTTCTAGTGGAATAGAAATTTATTAAATTTCGTAATTAAACTAGTCCCGATGAAAATCGGGATATTTAAACTTTAAATATTATTTAAAGCATCAACTAATTGGGTTTTCTTGTTCCTACTTAAAGGAATTTCGTAAGTCCCAACTTCAACATTTTTACTATTAAATCTGTCTATCTTATCGAGGTTTACAATATAAGATTTGTGGATTCTTAAAAACTTGCCTTCTGGTAATTCAGCTTCAAAAGATTTCATAGTAGATAATACTACTAAACTGTTTTCTTCTGTTACTAATTTAACATAATCACCAAGAGCTTCAATCCATTTAATATCTTTAATGTAAACTTTACGTTTTTTAAGATTACTTTTTACAAAAATATGTTCGCCTTCTTCTTCGTTAAAATCTAAAGTCAACTTATGTTGCTCTAAAGCTTTATCTACAGAAATATTGAAACGTTCTCTTGTAATAGGTTTGTGTAAGTAATCGGTAGCATCGTAATTAAATGCTTTAAAAGCATATTCGGTTTTACCGGTTACAAAAATAATTTGGGGTTTGTTGTTTAATACGTCTAAAAGTTCAAATCCATTTAGCACTGGCATTTCAATGTCTAAAAAAATTAAGTCAACTTGATGCGTATTTAAACCATTCTTTGTTTCTAGAGCACTACTGTACTCTGCTATTAAGTTAAGAGAAGGATGGTTCTCTACAAGCTTAACAATAGAGAGACGTTGTATTGCTGAATCGTCTACTACTACACAGTTTAAAGTCATAACATTTATATTATTTCGGTTAAGATATCGACAATAGTACAAAAAATTCGGCTAAAAACCAAAAAACATCGTTTAAATGCATCAATTAACAAGATTTTAACATTTTTTTAATAGATTGTTTAACTGCTCAAATATATTGTTTAACGACATATATCAATAATTATTTTATTACAAAATATTAACAATGTGATATGAATATAAATTAAGGTGGATATATAGTTGTTTTATATATATGTATTTACTAATTTTGCACCCAATTTTTAACAATAAACACGATTTTTATGAATCAT
>TARA_R110002050_G_scaffold59259_2_pt1 | contig 159609 bp, 132 predicted proteins | sample TARA_R110002050 | Tara Oceans TARA_R110002050 (sample SAMEA4396988) | marine metagenome | biome: Polar Biome; feature: [DCM] deep chlorophyll maximum layer (ENVO:01000326); material: water (ENVO:00002006), including particulate matter (ENVO:01000060) such as... | depth 25 m
AAACGTAGGCACTGGAGCTGGAGAAAGTTGGAATGATGGTGGCGTTATTGATGTTGCTGCAGGAGAATGGGTTCATGTAGCTTTTACAATTTCGCAAACTGAAACTAAAATTTATTTCAATGGTATTGAAATGAATATGGCAACATTATCGGCCCCAATTGATTGGACAGGTGTAGGGCCTCTAACCATTGGTGCAGGAGGTGAAACATTCAGTTACTGGAATCACTTATCAGATAATAGTGATTTAGATGAATTACGCATCTTTAATAAGGCGTTGACTCAAGCAGATATTCAAATCATGCTCAATTCTTATAATCCTTATATCCCTTTATATGGTGAATCATTCTATATGCCTTTTGATGATAATTATATTAATGTAGCTGGTGGTACAGCTGCAACAGCAGTTGGTGCACCAAGTTTTAATAGTGATGCTTATTTAGGGTCAGGGGCATATTTAGGAGCAACAGATGCTTATGTAACACATCCTGCAGGTAACTTATTAAGTAACCAATTCAGTGCTACATTTTGGTATAAGGTAGATGCTACTGCTGATCGTGCAGGTATTTTGGTGATTGGTGATGATGAAACAGATCGTAACCAAGGTTTTAGGTTGTTTAGAGAGGGTAGTGCAACAGAGCAAAGAATTAAATTAAATGTTGGAACAGGAACTGGAGAAAGCTGGAATGATGGTGGCGTTATTGATGTTACCGCTGGAGAATGGGTACATGTGGCTATGACAATATCAGATACACAGAGTAAAATTTATTTTAATGGTGTCGAAGTGAATTCAGCAGATTTAGCTGCTCCAATTGATTGGACAGGTTGTTCATTATTTACCATTGGAGCTGGAGGAGATACCTTTAGCTATTGGAACCATTTATCAGACAATAGTTCAATTGATGAATTACGATTTTATCCTAAAGTACTTAGTAATGATGAGGTGATTAATAGTGTTGGTGGAGATTATGTAGAACCTTATTTCGGTTCAACATTTTACATGCCATTCGATGGAAGCGTTGTAGAAAAGATTTCTAATTCTGAAGCAACTGCTATTGGATCTCCAGGCTATGCAGGAGAAAGTGTAGTAGGAACAGATGCTTATTTAGGGGTGACAGATTCCTATGTGTCATTCCCAATCGCTAATTTGTTTACCAATGAATTCAGTGGAGCATTTTGGTATAAAGTAGATGGAACACCTGATAGAGCAGGTATTTTAACGGTTGCTCCTCCAATGAATGGTGCTGATAACGATTTAACTTCAGGCTTTAGGCTTTTTAGAGAGGGAAGCGCGACTGAACAAAGAATAAAGCTACATATTGGAACTGACGGAGGTGATGTATGGAATGATGGAGATGTTATAGATGTTACTGTTGGAGAATGGGTACATATTGCGTTTACAGTTTCCGCAACCGCAACACAAATCTATTTTAACGGAGTAGCAGTTGCTAATAGTGGTGATATGACCGATAAAACAATTAGTTGGAATGGGTGTACCAATCTTTCTATTGGATCGGGAGCTCCTGGATTTATTGGATGGAATCATTTATCAGATTTAAGTGAAATAGATGAGCTGTACTTATTCGATAAGGTTATTACAACTGACGAAATACAAGCTTTAATAGCTAATAATTAATTACAAAAAATAACAGTTTCTAATATAAATGTTAGTTACTGTTTTTATATAAAAACCACTTTTTTTATTAGTGGTTAAAAACAGTGTTGATTCTAAATATGAATAAATTTTTTAAGTTAGTGTTGAGTTTAGTTTTAGTGGCTATTGTACTTATAGTTGAGGGGTGCAATGGCCGTAAAACTGAAAACAAAGAGAAAAAATCTAAGACAATTGTTGAAAGTCAGCCTATAACTGATGATGAGCTTATGGATAAAGTTCAACGCCAAACCTTCGATTATTTTTGGGATGGTGCTGAACCTAATTCAGGTTTGGCAAGAGAACGTATTCATTTAGACAATATATACCCTTCTCATGATCAAGATATCATTACAATTGGAGGTTCTGGATTTGGTTTAATGGCTATTTTGGTTGGCGTAGAAAGAGGTTTTATAACTAGAGAGCAAGCTTTAGAAAGATATGAGAAAGTAATTCCTTTTTTAGAAAAGGCGGATCGTTTTCATGGTGCCTGGCCACATTGGTTGCAACCCTCTGGTCAAACAGCGCCTTTTAGTAAAAAAGATGATGGAGGAGATTTGGTAGAAACCTCATTTTTGATTCAAGGCTTACTTACCGTTAAAGGATATTTTAATAGTGATAATGACCGAGAGCAGCAATTACGTGATCGAATTCAGAAGCTCTGGGAAGGTGTAGAGTTTGATTGGTATACCAAAGGCGAAGATGTGCTCTATTGGCATTGGTCCCCTAATTACAATTGGGAAATGAATTTTCCTGTAGGTGGGTATAATGAAGCATTGATTATGTATATTCTTGGTGCAGCTTCACCAACGCATCCAATAAAAAAAGAGGTGTATGAAAAAGGATGGGCTTTAAATGGTGAGATTACAAAAGACACCACTTATTATGGTCTTAAAACAGTGTTAAATCATTACGAGCACGATAAATCTCCAGTAGGTCCTTTATTTTGGGCTCATTATTCTTATTTAGGACTAAATCCAAACGGACTTAGTGATCAATATGCGGATTATTGGAAATTAAATCAAAATCATGCACGTATTCATTACAAGCACGCTGTTGCGAACCCAAATAATTTTAAAGGTTATGGGAAAAATTGTTGGGGATTAACCTCTAGTTATTCTATGGATGGTTATTCAGGGCATAGACCTGATCATGATTTAGGGGTTATTTCACCAACTGCAGCACTTTCATCTATGCCATACACACCAAAAGAAAGTCTTGATTTTTTAAGATATATGTATACCGAACAAGATAGTCTAATTGGTAAATATGGTCCTTATGATGCCTTTAGTTTAGAAAATAATTGGAGCTTACCTAGATATTTAGCCATAGATCAAGGACCTATTCCAGTGATGATAGAAAATTATAGAACTGGAATGCTTTGGGATTTGTTTATGAGAAATACAGATTTGCAAAACGGACTCAATAAGCTTGGGTTTACCCATATTAAATCTAAAGATACAAACTACAATTAATTAGTCGTACGCTATAGATTCAAAGCATAATCTGTACTGACATTTGTTTTAAAAATCACTAATGAAAATAACCAAATATCTTATAGGACTGTTTATACTAGTTGCTTTTTTTTCTTGTGCAAAGGATAGTGGTCAAGGGCCTACAGGAGTTTCAGAATTGCCTGATCCAGATCCAGAACCAGTAGTGGAGATTACCGATGAAGAATTATTAGACCTCACACAAGAAGCAACATTCAAATATTTTTGGGATTTTGCTGAGGTAAATTCTGGATGTGCTCGAGAAAGATACCATCCAGGTAATCCTGCAAATGATCCAAATACCGTTGCAGTAGGCGGAACTGGATTTGGACTTATGGCTATTTTAGTTGGAATTGAACGAAGTTATGTAACACGAAGTGATGCTGTAATACGTTTAAATAAAATTTTATCATTTTTAGAAACAGCAGAGCGTTTTCACGGTGCATGGCCACATTGGATTGATGGAAATACGGGTAAAGTTAAACCTTTTAGCACTCAAGATAATGGAGGAGATTTGGTAGAAACTGCTTTTTTAACACAGGGTTTAATTTGTATTAAAGAGTATTTTAAAAATGGTTCTGATATAGAAAAAGCGTTAGCAGAAAAAGCGGATGTTTTATGGAAAGGAGTAGAATGGAATTGGTATACTCAAAATCAGAATACCTTGTATTGGCATTGGAGTCCTAATTATGATTTTGCAATTAACCTGCAATTAAAAGGCTATAACGAGACACTTATAAGCTATGTTTTAGCTGCGGCATCTCCAGATTTTAGTATTACAAAAGAAGTGTACAGAAATGGTTGGGCATCTAATGGGGGAATAAAATCTGCTAATACAAAATATAGTTTTCCTCTTATTGTTAAACATGCAGGATCAGAAGTTTATGGCGGACCATTGTTTTTCTCTCATTATTCTTATTTAGGGCTTAATCCAAATGGATTAGCAGATGAGTATGTTAATTATGGTAATGCCAATATTAGCCACTCTAATATTAATTATGCCTACTGTGTAGAAAACCCAAAAAACTTTAGTGATTACGGTAAAGATTGCTGGGGTCTGACCGCAAGTTATTCGAGAAACAGTAATGGAGATATTGGCTATTCCGCGCATTCTCCCTTAAATGATACTGGAGTTATATCACCAACAGCAGCAATTAGTTCTATTGTATATACTCCAGAAAAGTCGTTAAGTGCGATGCACTACTTCTACAAGAATAAAGATAAATTGCTTGGACCAGCTGGATTTTATGATGCCTTTAGTCCCCAATATAGTTTTTGGGTAGCGGAGGCTTATTTGGCTATTGATCAAGGTCCACAGATTATTATGATTGAAAATTATAGAACTGGTTTAATTTGGAATTTATTTATGCAAAATGAAGAAGTTAAAACAGGGTTAACAAAATTAGGATTTACATATGGCGGTTAATAAAATAGGAATTCAGCTTTGCTTTTTAATAGTTAGTTTTCATGTCTTTGCACAACAAGAAATATATCAAAAAAGCACATTTGTAAAAGACAATGATTCACTGCAGTATCGAATTATGTATCCTAAGGATTTTTCTGAAGATATGCAGTATCCAGTTGTATTCTTTTTACATGGTGCAGGGGAAAGAGGTAATGATAATGAAAAGCAACTAACACATGGTAGTTCTTTGTTTTCAGAAGTAGAAAATTTAGAAAAGTTTCCTGCAATCGTAATTTTCCCGCAATGTCCAACATTGGATTATTGGTCAAATGCAAAGGTAAATCGTAAAAAACGTCCTGTATCATTAAAGTTTAAAAACCATAGAAAACCTACAAAAGCATTGCGTCTAGTTATGGATTTAGTTGAGGAAACTATTGAAAAGACATATATAAAAAAAGATCAAGTTTATGTTATAGGGCTTTCAATGGGAGGAATGGGAACCTATGAAATTCTATATCGAAAACCAGAGCTATTTGCTGCGGCAATAGCTATTTGTGGTGGAGGAAAACCAAAGTCTGCAAAAAAATATGCGTTAAAGGTTCCTTTATGGGCATTTCATGGAGCAAAAGATAATGTAGTTGATCCTATTCTGTCCGTAAAAATGGTCGCTGGGCTTTTAAAATATGGAGGGCATCCACAATTTACTCTTTATGAAGATGCAAACCATAATAGCTGGGACCCCGCTTTTGCTGAGCCAGATTTGTTAGAATGGCTTTTTACTCAGAAAAAATAGAAGATTAAAAAAATAATAGCACTTTATAATGAAAATCAAGAAGCTAAATATTCTATCGATATTTCTAATCTCCGCTGTTTTTTCAGCGCAAGCACAAAATACGATTCCTCAAGTAGAGGCACTATTAAAAACGATGACTATTGAGGAAAAGATTGGTCAGTTAAATCTTGTAACTCCTGGTGGTGGTATTGCAACAGGATCTGTGGTTAGTGATAATGTAGAAGAAAAAATAAAAACTGGTCAAGTTGGGGGTTTGTTTGGAATTACAGGACCTGAAAAGATAAAGATAGCACAGGATTTTGCTGTTAAAAAAACACGTTTAGGAATCCCCCTTATGTTCGGATCGGATATAATTCACGGATATAAGACCACATTCCCAATCCCATTAGGTCTATCTTCTTCTTGGGATATGGATTTGATAAAGAAAACAGCTCAAATTGCTGCCTTAGAAGCAACTGCTGATGGTATCAATTGGAATTTTTCTCCAATGGTAGACATTGCTCGTGATCCAAGATGGGGGCGAATTGCAGAAGGCGCTGGAGAAGATCCATATTTAGGTTCTCAAATAGCAAAGGCAATGATAGTTGGGTATCAAGGCGAAGACCTTACTGCTTCGAATACCATGATGGCTTGTGTAAAGCACTTTGCCTTATACGGTGCATCTGAAGCAGGACGTGATTATAATTCTGTTGACATGAGCAGAATAAAAATGTATAATGAATATATGCCTCCCTACAAAGCAGCCATAGATGCTGGTGTTGGGAGTGTTATGAGCTCTTTTAATGATATAGATGGCATTCCAGCATCTGGAAATAAATGGTTGTTAACAGACTTGCTACGTGATGATTGGAATTTTAATGGTTTTGTCGTATCCGATTATACTTCAGTTAATGAAATGATAGCTCATGGATTAGGAGATTTACAAGCGGTTTCTACTTTATCTCTGAAAGCCGGGTTAGATATGGATATGGTGGGGGAAGGATTCTTGACAACCTTAAAAAAATCATTAGATGAAGGTAAGGTTACTGATGAAGAAATAACGATGGCTTGTCGAAGAATTTTAGAAGCAAAATTTAAGCTCGGCCTTTTTGAAAATCCGTATCGCTATATTGATAAAAAACGACCTGCTAAGGATATTTTAAAACCAGAAAATAGAAGAGTAGCTCGTGAAGCTGCTACAAAATCTTTTGTTCTTTTAAAAAACCATAATAACGTTTTACCCTTAAAAAAGGAAGTTAATATTGCATTGATTGGAGCTTTGTCAGATAATAAAAATAACATGTTAGGTACTTGGGCACCAACAGGAGATTTTAAGTTGTCTATACCAATAATTGAAGGCTTTAAAAATGTAGCGCCTAAAGCAACCATTACCTATGCAAAAGGGGCAAACATAACTGATGATGAAGTGATTGCTAAAAATGTAAATGTTTTTGGTCCTCGTATTGTTATTGATAAACGTTCGCCTGAAGAAATGTTAATTGAAGCTGTTGAGGTAGCAAAAAAGGCTGACGTGGTTGTTGCAGTAGTTGGTGAAGCAACTGAAATGACTGGAGAATCTTCTAGTAAAACGGATATTAGAATTCCAGATAGCCAGAAAAAACTAATCCACGCCTTAGTAGAAACAGGTACACCCGTTGTACTTGTATTAATGAGCGGTAGGCCATTGGTTATAGAAGAAGAATTGGCTTTGCCAGTTAGTATTCTTCAAGTTTGGTTTCCGGGAGTTGAGGCAGGTAATGCTATTGCGGATGTGATTTTTGGAGACTATAATCCTTCGGGAAAATTAACCGCTACATGGCCTAGAAATGTTGGGCAGATTCCAATATACCATAGTATTAAAAATACAGGAAGACCACAGCCAACAACAACTTTTGAAAAGTTTAAATCCAATTATTTAGATGCTCCTAATTCACCATTATTGCCTTTTGGGTATGGATTAAGTTATACCGAGTTTGAGTATTCAAATCTGAAATTAAATGCATCAGAAATTCAACAAAATAAATCTATAACTGTTAGTGTTGATGTTAAAAATATTGGAAATTATGATGGAGAAGAAGTAGTGCAATTATATCTTAGAGATATAGTAAGGAGTGTTACCCAACCCAACAGACAGTTAAAAGGATTCAAAAAAGTATTTATCAAAAAAGGGGAAACTCAATCTGTAATTATAGAGTTAAAACCGGAAGATTTAAAATTTTATAATTCTAACTTAGAATTTGTTGCCGAGTCAGGAGTTTTTGAAATTTTTGTTGGGACCAATTCCGAAGCAACCATGAAAGCGTCGTTTATATTAAAATAAGAACTTTCTGAAATGAGATCTTTTGTCTTTTTCCTAATCGCTTTTTGTTGTTTTTCTTGTACAGTCAAAGAAAAACCTCAATTGCAAGAAAAAAAGAGACCCAATATAATTTTTATAATGTCTGATGATCATGCGATTCAGGCCATTAGTGCCTATGGTCATCCGATAAGTAAATTAGCTCCTACTCCTAATATTGACAGAATTGCTCAAAATGGAGCAATTTTCAATCATAGTTATGTAACCAATTCTATATGTGGACCGAGTAGAGCGGTGATTCTTACAGGTAAACACAGTCATATGAATGGTTTTCGACAAAATGGAGATAAGTTTGAAGGGAGTCAGCCAACCTTGCCGAAAATGTTACAAAAAGTAGGTTATCAAACTGCATTGTATGGCAAATGGCATTTGTACGGTTATCCCGAAGGGTTTGATCAATGGAAAATAATTGTGGATCAAGGCAATTATTACAATCCCGATTTCATCGAAAATGGAGATACTACTAGGATTCTAGGTTATGCTACAGATATAATTTCAAATGATGCCATAAATTGGTTGAAAACAAAGCGGAATGATACAGTTCCGTTTTTTTTGATGGTACAGCAAAAGGCACCCCATAGAAATTGGATGCCTGCTTTGAGGCACACCAATAAGTATGATTCGGTACAGTTTCCTTTGCCAGATACTTACTTTCCTAATTTTGCAAATCAACAAGCAAGCACAGAACAATTTCAAACTATTTATAAAGATATGTATGAAGGTCACGACCTTAAAATGACCAAAGAATATGGTAGTAATGAGTTGGCACATAATCCGTGGACTACAGATTTTGATCGAATGAGTAAGGAACAGCGAGAGCAATGGGATGCGGCATACTTACCCAAAAATAATGCATTTCATGAAGCTAATTTGCATGGTAAAGAATTGGCAGAATGGAAAGGTCAAAGGTATATTCAAGATTATATGGCAACAATTGCTTCGGTTGATGAAGGAGTTGGACAATTACTTGATTATTTAAAAGAGAATGGTTTAGAGGAAAATACTATAGTTATGTATACTTCAGACCAGGGGTTTTACATGGGAGAAAAGGGTTGGTTTGATAAACGATTTATGTATGAAGAATCTTTTGGAACTCCTTTGTTAATGCAATATCCTGGGACTATAGAATCAGGCAAAAGAATTGATGCGATGGTTCAAAATTTAGATTTTGCACCTACAGTTCTAGATTTTGTAGGAGCACCTGAAATGGCTAAAAACATGCAGGGTGAATCCTTTAAAGGATTAGTAGAGGGGAGTATAAATGAGGATGATTTTAGAGATGTGATTTATTACCATTATTATGACTATCCTGCATTTCATATGGTCAAAAAACACTACGGAATTAGGACTAAAAGATATAAGCTCATGCATTTTTATGATGATATTGATACTTGGGAATTCTATGATCTTGTGAATGATCCACAGGAGCAAAAAAGCGCTATTAATGATGTTTCTTATACTTCTATTATTGCAAAAATGCATATAAAGTTGGATAGTGTTCAAAAAGTCTATAAGGTTTCTGAAAAGGAATTCGAGAGAGCTTCTCCCGAAAAAATTCAAAATGCCTATAAACAATTTAAAAGGTTGCGAGGAATTCCAGTGGAATAATTTGTCGACTCTGCTTCTTAAACGTAGAACTCTTCTGATTGAGAATGTCTTAGGCGTTAATTCCTAATAGCAATACCGTTCATTAAACTTTTGTTAGAGCAAATAGTTTCCCTTTGTAACTAGTAATTTTATATCCAATACTTGAAAGAGTATGATGAAAAAGATTATTAATATAAAAAAGTTACAATTATGAAATTAGAAAACAAAAGAGTTGCTATTCTCGCTACAGACGGTTTTGAAAAATCTGAATTATTTGAACCTTTAAAGGCTTTAAAAAATGAAGGAGCCGACGTAGATATTATTTCCATAAAAAAGGGTGAAATTAAAAGTTGGGATGATAAAAATTGGGGCGAATCTATAAGCGTAACCAAGTTGGTTAAAGATGTTAAAGAATCGGATTATAACGCTCTAGTATTGCCAGGTGGTGTCGCCAACCCTGACACATTAAGAACCGATGAAAACGCACTTCAGTTTATTCGAAATTTCTTTAAAAGTCATAAGCCAGTAGCAGCTATTTGCCATGCACCTTGGTTGCTAATTAGTGCTGGTGTAATTGAAAATAGAGAGGTGACATCATTTAGCAGTATTAAAGACGATTTGTTAAATGCAGGAGCTACTTGGATAGATAAAGAAGTTGTTGTAGATAATGGTTTGGTGACAAGTAGAAACCCAAAAGATTTGCCAGCATTTATAAACAAATTAATCGAAGAAATTAGAGAAGGCAAGCACGATAATCAAGTAATGAGTGCATAGCGATCGAGTAGCTACCGAAAAGTACATAAATAGCAACAAGATCGTTCTGAAAACAACATTCTTACCGATTTTATTTTCTTAATCAAAAACAAATAAACAAATGGCTATTCTCGGAGCAATTATTAAAGGGGTAATAGATTTAAAAGATAAGCTTACACCAGAAGCTAACCCAATAGAAGAACAAGTAAAAGTGTTAAAAGATTTGTTAGAGAAGGCAAAAGATACTGCTTTTGGTAGGCACTATGATTTTGAAGCAATTTTAAATACTGATAATCCGTCTGATTTATTTGCAAAGTCCATTCCCTATTTTGATTATGATAAGATAAATGAAGAGTGGTGGCAACGGCTGCATAAAGGAGAAGAGAATATTACTTGGCCAGGTCGTCCCGATTATTTTGCATTGAGTTCTGGAACCACAGGTAAAAAAAGTAAAAGAATCCCCGTTACAGCTGCCATGATTTCAGCAATAAAAAGTACTGGAGTAGGTCAAGTTGCTGCACTAAGTAATTATGACCTACCAGTTGAGTTTTTTGAAAAAGGAATACTAATGTTAGGGAGCTCCACTGATCTAATAGAAAAAAAAGATCATTTAGAGGGTGAAATAAGCGGTATTAGTGCCAGTAATATTCCATTTTGGTTTCGAGATTATTATAAGCCTGGAGAAGAAATTGCTCAAATTGAAAATTGGGATGAACGTGTTCAAAAAATTTCTGATAAAGCCAAAGATTGGGATATCGGGGCGTTAAGCGGTATTCCTTCTTGGATAGAATTAATGCTTGAAAAAGTAATTGAAGACCACGGTTTAAACAATATTCATGAAATTTGGCCTAACTTACAAGTGTATACTTCAGGTGGGGTGGCTTTTGGCCCTTATGAAAAAAGTTTTAAGGCTCTATTAGGAAAGCCGATTACTGTTATTGATACGTATTTAGCCTCAGAAGGTTTTATAGCTTTTCAAACCAGACCAGAAACCGATGCTATGAAATTGGCTACAAATAGTGGTATCTATTTCGAATTTGTTCCTTTTCAACCAAAGTATATAACTCAAGATGGATCTCTTACTGCAGACGCCCCATCATTAACGCTTTCAGAAGTTGAAAAAAATCAAGATTATGCATTAGTGATTAGCACTGTTTCAGGGGCATGGCGCTACCTTATTGGTGATACTATTGAATTTACGGATATTGAGCGGGCGGAGATTAAAATAACGGGAAGAACAAAATTCTTTTTAAACACTGTTGGCTCTCAATTATCGGTAAATAAATTAGATGCTGCTGTAAATCATATTGAGGAGGTTTTTAATGTGAAAATACCTGAATATACTTTATGTGCTAAGCGATTTGATGGCGAATTCTATCATAGTTGGTATTTGGGTTGTGAAAGTGATTTAAATATTGACAAAGTGGTTGCTGCACTTGATGATCATTTAAAAGACTCTAATAAAAATTATAGAGTGGCAAGATCAAAAGCCTTGAAAGGAGTAAAAGTGAATATGATTTCTCCAGACGTATTTTATGAATGGAGTGGAGCCAATAAAAAGAAAGGTGGTCAGGTGAAAATGGAGCGGGTAATGGGAGAAGAAAAATTTAAAGAATGGGAAAATTTTATTGCTAAAAGCTGAGTTTTCATTCATTTTGTGCTTTGTCTCGTTCTTCGACTAGTAGCATGATTTCATCAGGAGAGAGATAGTATTTTTTAATTCTAGCCTTATAGGCTTCAGATAAATTGGTTTTATTTAAAATAAAGTTCTTGGTATCTAAAAGATAATTTTCCATGTCTTTTTGTATAGCATAAGAATCTGCTGCTATTTCTGCTTCTTTAATATGATTATCCGATAGCTTGTATTTAATGCCAAACCAGATTAAATTTAAGCTGCTTCGGTTTCTATAATCCATCACATGCCCAAGTTCATGACCTAACCATCCTATCATTACATTGGTTGGGATATCTTTTGTTTGAAACGCTTCTCCATCTATTTTAAAAGTGCTGCTCATTAATATTTTATAACTACGATGCTTTTTTGATCTCAACAAACTCCAAAAAGTTGGTTGTGCCTGCATTATCGATTTTTTAATATTCTTTTTGAACTTAAATTCAATTTTTGTTTCCTTTAATTCAGGATAATGAGAAAGCGCGAGTAATGCTTCTTTTTTTATAGTATCAGGAATAATATGTTGTGCTGTAGTTTGATTAAAATTCATACAATAGATTATTATAATAACGTATATGAAATATAGTTTTTGCTTATGATTATTTATCTGTAAAAAATTCATTCGCTTTTGTTTGATGGCTAATTTCTTCACCGTTAAAAGATTTATAACCGATTCTTAATCTGTATCTATTTATAGTATTACCTTTTCGATAAATAAAAACATTTGATCATGAATAATACTATCAAAAAAGTTCTTTTGGTTATTGGTATTGCCTTAATTGTTTATGGTATTTATGCCGTAATTGCACCCGAAGCATCTGTAGGCATTGGAGATTTAAGTATAGAAGCGCAAGATAATTCTAACGCATATTTAATTTTAGGCGGCGGAGTAGTTGCCTTAATTGTAGGGTTAATAGGTAAAAGTAAATAACAAAAAAAGTGGCGATTAGCCACTTTTTTAGTTTGATGTTTTTTTAGAACTGATATCTAATCCCTAAGGCTATATCTAAGTCTAGGTCATCAGAGTAACTGTCGTTAAAACCTAATTCTGGTCGTACATCTAGTGAAAGAATAAGTGGGAAATCAAAATTATATTCAATTCCTATATCACCGGCAACTAAGGCAAAAATACCATCATTATTATTGCCAGCATCAAAAGAACCAATTCCACCACCAGCACCAACAAACCAATTAAAACCACCATCAATAGGCATTACCCATTGGTACAATCCTACGAGCTTAAAGGCATCTACATTATTTGAAGCTCTCCAGCCTAAATCAAATTCTAATCTGTTATTTTCTTTTAAATAATGCTGATAAGAAACTTCACCACCAAAACCATCATTGTCTCCTAAACGAAGTCCAAGAGCATTTTTAGAGATAGATTGTGCCTGAACAGCTACTGTCGTTAAAATAAAAATTGCAAGTACTCCTACTATTTTTTTCATATATAAATTTTATATTATTTGAATAACAAAAGTAAAGTTTAAAATGATTAATAGTTACTCTGTTTAAATTAATAATTAACCCTTATGAGATTTTAGAATTTTTTTATAAATGGGCTTTATAACAGCGGACTAAAAAATTTTGCCAGACCTTCTAGAAATTTTTCAATAATAGATCTGTTTTTAAAGGTGGTATAATCTAAGGTTTCATTCGTCATGCAATATTCATCAAACTCTTTATAAATAGTCTGTGTTACTTTTTTATCATAAATAAGTGCATTTGCCTCAAAGTTGTGTTCAAAGCTTCTGTAGTCAAAATTCCCTGATCCTACTGATGCTAGTTCACCATCTATTAGAATAACCTTACTATGTGAAAAATCATCACGTAAAAAAATGTTCACCCCAATAGCAAGTAGCTCTTCGAATCTAGAGAACATACTGTATTTCGCCATTAAAGAATCTGATTTTTTAGGAATTAACAAACTTATTTTTACACCGCTTAATGTTGCTATTTTTAGTGCTTGTAATACGGTTGTTCCAGGAATAAAATAGGGGTTAGCGATATAAATAGATTCATTAGCGCTATTGATCATCGCGATATATTGTTGCATTACAGCTGGTTGTTTTGAATCGGGACCACTAGAAACTATTTGTACCGTAGTATCTCCTTTACTTGAATTGTTAGGCAAATATTTTTCATTGATTAGCATTTTTTCGTTACTGGCAAAATGATAATCTTTAATAAATATTCGATGTATACTATTTACAACCGGGCCTTCAATGCGTAAATGCAAATCTTTCCAAATACCTAAATCAGAGATTTTCTTAATATATTTATCCGACACATTTACGCCTCCAATAAAACCGACAGCGCCATCTACTACTATTATTTTTCTATGGTTACGGTAGTTTAGGGTAAAAAGTAGACTCCCAAAGCGTAAGGGCATCATTGGATAAGCTTGAACACCGATATTTTTAAAGCGTTTGATGGTGCTACCTCGAAAAGCGAAGCTTCCTACAGAATCATAGATAAGGCGGACTTCTACACCTTCTTTTATTTTCTTTTTAAATAGCAGGTAAAAACGTTCAAAAAGCTCTCCTTCTTCAAAAATATAGTACTGTAGGTGTATAAAGGTTTTTGCATTTTCTAATGTTTTGAAAATGGCATCGAAAGTTTCTTTACCATCATTAAGAACCGTTACTTGGTTTCCGGAATAAGGTAAAAAGAAGGTATTATTTTTAATTAGCTTGGAAAGCTTGTGGTACTTTAAAGAGTCAATCTTAATAGAATTTTCTGAGTTTTTTAGCTCTTTATACGTCTCATCATAAAGCTTTCTTTTTTCTGTTTGGCGCAATCTAAAAAATTTGAATTTTCTGCGGTTAACACCAAATAAATAGTACAAAATGGGACCACCAAATGGGATGGCTATTATTGCTAATAACCAGCTCAAAGATTTTGTAGGTCTAGAACCATGAAGTACGATACTGCCAAATGACCATAAAGTAACAACAAGGTATACTATTAAGAGAACTGTATTCATGAGTTAGAAAATTACGTGCTAAGGGTAGTCAAAGTAACGATTTATATCCTTAAAATCTTTGGATTCACTTAAACCAGTTAATTATTAATTTGATTGAGTTGTACTATGATTTTGAAATAGGTGAAGTTTATGGGTATACACTAAAATAAGCTTTAATTGAAAAATTCAATATATAGAAAACCGCAAGTATTAATCATAACTATAGTTTTAGGACTGGCTATTTTTGGCTATACAATTACTCATTTTTATGTTAAACATAAAATTGAACAATTATTGGCTACCAATTTAATTTCAACAGCCCAAATTGGGTATAGCAATATGCGTATTAATTTATTGACATCAAGTTTTGCTTTAGATGATATACAGATTACCCCTAAGGATTCATTAGCCTTGAAAACAGGTCTTTCAATTAGAAAATTTCAAGTTGAGGGTGTTCATTATATTAAATTGATTACCAATGGAAATATTGAAGTTGAACAGGTACTGCTGGATCGTGTGAATGTTGATTACTTTAAAACAGATTCTGTTCAGAAAGATGTAAAACCAGCGGACTCTAAATTTAAACAGTCCATTTTAATTAAAAATTTTGAGGTCAAAAATTCTAAGTTTAGGAGTTTTGACGCTAAGACTGATAGCCTTCAGTTTTACTTTCAAAATGTTGCTGCAACACTTGCAAATTGTAAAATAGATTCCACAACAATTAAAGGTAAAATACCTTTTTCCTTTAGTTCATTTAATTTTAGTACAGGTAAAGTATATGCAAGTTTAAATGCATATGAAGCCATTCATATAGCGAGTATAACATCTAATCCTGATCATCATACTTTGATTACAGGGTTTTCTTTAAAATCTAAATATGACAAAAACAAACTGCAAAGAAGGTTAAACAAAGAGCGGGATTATATAAATCTCAAAATTCCTAGAATTGAATTTAAACAGTTAGATTTTGGCGCTCGAAATGATAAATTTTATGTAGAAATGGCATCAGGTAGTTTAAAGAATTTAAACCTTGAAATGTACCGAAATAAATTATTACCAGATGATTTAACAATAGGGTCTATGTTTAATAAAACTTTACAGGAACTTCCGATTGCTATTCTTGTTCCTATTCTAAAGGTTGAAAACGGAAATATTAAGTATTCCGAACTAGTAGAAACGTCAACTAATCCAGGAGAAATTTTGTTTTCAGAAGTTAATTCTGTGATAGAAAATATATCAACTACTAATGATAAAGAGATTGTATTTAAAACTAAAGCCAAACTAATGGGAGTTGCACCAATTGAATTGCAATGGTCTTTTTATACGGAGGACGAGCGTAATTTATTTAAAGCAACAGGCGTTATCAAAAATTTCAATACTCAAAATGTAAATGGCTTCTTGAAATCTAATTTAAGAGCAAAAGTTGAAGGCTCTATTTATGAGCTCTACTTTACAATTAGTGGCGATGAATTTTCTTCTAGTGGTGATATGAAAATGAAGTATCAAGACTTTGGGTTTGTAGTATTGCATAAAGATAGACTAGGAGTTAATAAAGTGCTTACTACTATAGGTAATATATTCACTAACGATGGTTCAAAAACTGATGAATATGGGTATCGATATGGAGAGATTAGTGTGGAGCGAGATCCCACAAAATCGTTTTTTAATTATTTGTGGATAAATGTTAAAGATGGCATTTTAGATACGTTTATGGGTAATGGCAAGAAAAACTAAATGCATCAATAATAAAATCAAATAGGCCATCACGTTTGTCTTTGCTAGAATACCTTTAATAAAAATTAAGCTATGAAAATTATGGGAGTCATTTCAAAAGACAATAATAAGATCACGTTGTACTATAATTCAGAGAATAGTATTGGTAAACAATGTTATGCCTATGTACAAGCATCAGAAAAAAAAGTACTAGGGGTAGACCTATCAAAGACGAAGGTTACAGGAACGCAGTGGTCAGAATTAGCTGAAAATTTGAATATCCCAATTAAAGATTTAATTGATGTGAATCATGCTGATTTTGTAAGGGAATATGGGTCAGATAAAGTTGATATGGAGCCAAATGATTGGTTGAAAATTTTAGAAAAAAAACCAAAATTAGTGCAATTTCCTATCTTGATTTTTGGCACTAGTTATTATCAACTTAAATCTGGTGCTGACTTTAAAAAGTATTTGGGAGCCAGTAGCGCAGGAATTGAAAAATCTTAAAACAACCAAAATAAAGAACTTGAGCGATAAAATTAAAAGAAAAAAATACAAAAAGAAAAGGTATTTCATTCCGATTGCCATTATTACCATATTGGTCATATTCAGGTTGCTATTGCCTTTTTTTGTGAAAAAATATGTCAATACTGTTTTAGCTGACATTCCGGGTTATTATGGCCATGTTGATGCTATTGATATTTCTTTGCTACGGGGAGCTTATGTGATGAGCCACCTTTATTTAAATAAGATAAATGCAGGTTCTGAAGTGCCCTTTCTTGATTTTGAAAAAACAGATATTTCAATCGAATGGCGATCTCTTTTAAAAGGGAAGGTTGTAAGTGAGATTATAATGACTCGACCACAAATTATTTATGTTTTCGAAGATCAAGAGAAAAATGAAGCGGTTGATCCAGATTTTGAGGATTGGACCAAAGCTTTGACAGATTTAGTTCCGATTGACATTAACAATCTAGAAATAATAAATGGGAAGGTTGCTTTTGTTGAGGTAACAGCAGAACCCACTATAGATCTGCACATGAGTAAGGTGAATTTACAGGCTTCTAACCTTAGAAACATTATTCAAAATGAAAGGACATTACCTTCAGATTTGCATGCCACTGCGGTTTCTTTAGGTGATGGTATTTTTAAATTGGATGGAAAAATGAATTTAGTGAAGCAAATTCCTGATATGGATGTTTCTTTTTCACTAGAAAATGCATCGGTAACTGCCTTGAATGATTTTACAAACCATTATGCAGGTATAGACTTTGCTGAAGGTGATTTTAATATTTTTAGTGAAATAGCTATCGCTGATGGCTACCTGAAAGGATACATAAAACCACTATTAAAAGATTCTAAATTAATACATAAAGAACAGGACAAATTTTTTGATACGCTTTGGGAAGGTTTTGTGGGTTTTTTCAAATTTGTATTAAAAAATAAAGGTAATAATACTTTAGCCACAAAAGTTCCAATAGAAGGCGATCTAAATAAGGTAAGTTCAAAAGTATGGCCTACCGTTTGGAATATTTTTAAGAATGGATGGGTCAAAGCTTTTAAAGGTGTTGTTAATGAGGATATTAGCTTCGGGGATGCTGAGAAGGCAGCCGATAAAAATAAAAATTAAGAAGAAAATAAGTATTTTAGGTTTTGTTATAAGTCCTATCCGTTAGTCGTAAAACCAGGATAGCATGTCATTCCACCATCCACAAAAATAGTCGTGCCATTTACATATTCTGATTCATCAGAAGCTAACCAACTGGCAACACTACCAATATCTTCAGGAATACCCATTCGATTATACGGGATGAGCTTTAAAATATTGTCTAGCCCCTCTTTAGTCTCCCAAACCTCTTTATTTATATCCGTTTTGATAGCTCCAGGAGCAATGCTGTTGCATCTAACCTTTTTTGAAGCATAACCTTGACAAATACTCTCCATTAACATTTTTAGGCCACCTTTGGAAGCAGCATAATTGGCATGCCCAGCCCATGGGATTATTTCATGAACAGAACTTACATGAATTATTTTACCTAATGATTTTGACACCTCTGGACGCATTCCTCTTTTTAGAAACTCATTTAAAGCTGCTCGTGCACATAAAAACTGACCTGTTAAGTTTACATCAATTACTTTTTGCCATGCCTCTAAAGGCATTTCATGCAAAGGGTAATCTTTTTGTATGCCCGAGTTTGCAATACAAATATCTACCGTTCCAAATTCGGAGATTGTTTGCTGAAACATTCTTTTTACATCATCTTCCTTGCTCACATCACATTTTACGACAATTGACTTTCCATATGCAGCATTAGTAGTTATCCAGTGAGCAACCTCTTCTGCTTGCTCTTTACTGCTGTGGTAGTTGATAACAGTATTTGCACCCTCTTGAGCAATAGATTTTGCAATTGCAGCACCTATTCCAGAACTAGACCCAGAAACAATACAGGTTTGATTTTTAAGTCTATTATTTGGCTTATGCATGTCCTTTTTTATTTGATTAATAAAGATAAGTGTTTGGAATTTTATCCGGATAATTTAATGGTATTTGAGCAAGTTATTTTAGCATTTACAATAATAAATGATGCATAAGATTACGATTAGTTTTAAGAGCAATTATAATTGCATTTACATCAAACTAAAATAGGGTATATGCTTAATTTAGAGGTAGATAATAACTTTAAACATATATATAATGAAATCGGAACAAGCAGAAATTGCAATTAAAAAAACGAATAGAAAAGCAGTATCGGAAATGTTACAACAATTACTTTCGGACGAGTTTATTTTATACACAAAATATAGAAACGCACATTGGAATGTTGAAGGTATAGATTTCCATACGAAGCATGTGTTTTTTGAAGAAGAGTATGGTAAATTAGAAAAAATGGTAGATGAGGTTGCCGAACGTATTCGTATGCTTGGGTTTTATGCACCAGGCAGTTTGAGCCAATTCCTAGAACTTTCTCAATTAAAGGAGAATGGTCCTGAACAAAATGATAGTGTTAGCTTTATGGAAGTACTTTTAGAAGATCACCAGAAGGTTATTGCATTTATACGAAAAAGTATTGGAGAGAATGCAGAAGAGCATAATGATGAGGGTACCGCAGATTTTATTACAGGACTTATGCAGGCACATGAACAAATGGCATGGATGTTAAGAGCATCGGTAAAAACGTTCAAGTAAGAAAAACCCCCTATTCAAAAGGCGATAAGAAATGCATCTTATCGCCTTTTTTCATGTCTTAATGTTGATAAAATAGATATAATCATGATTAAGTTATAGGTAGTCTAGATGTAATCCCCATTTATTTTCCTCCTTGAGTTTTTAGCTCATATTATAGTTCTTTAATACATTATAGTAACAGGATTTTATTGAGTTTGGACATAAGAAATTACCATCGTTGTTATGTATTATACTACTACTTGTAGTAATTCAGTATAAAAACAAAGCCAGCTGTAAAAGCTGGCTTTGAGAAATAATTAATTATTTATATTATGCTGTAACAGCTAACGTATGTTGATTGTCTTGGTAATACTTTGGGCTACAATCGTATTTCTCTTTAAAGATTTTAGAAAAATAACTTCTACTCGTTAATCCAACACTGTATACAATCTCTGATATATTTAGATCGGTTGTTTTTATTAAATTTTCAGCGGTCTCAACGCGAATATTTCGAATAAAATCGGTAACGGTTCTATCGTGTAATAGTTTAAACCCTTCTTGTAATTTAGAAGGAGATAAGCCAGATTTTTTACTTAAATATTTAAGGCTGTATTGAATTTCTGGATAGTTTTTAATGAAGTTTGAAATTTCTTTGATGTCTTCCATTTCACTTCTGGTTAACGATCCAAAATTGTTTTTTAAATTTTTTAAATCTTCTTTATGTTGCTGTATTTCCATTGCTAAAATAACATGTACGGTACCATTAATTAATAAATTACGTACGATTCCTTTTTGCGTTATGGCATCGAGTTGTTGAATTTTTTCAGCAATTTTTAGGTTATAAGAACCTACATAAGCAAAGGTTTCTTCCCCAACTTTAGGCATAAAGTTTTTTACAAGTTGATTTTTTAATAAATCAATACTATCTTCATTCGAAACTGCGAATGCATCTACTTTAATATTCGAAAATTTTATGGGTTGATCTTTTCTAAAAAATAATAGAGAATCTCTATTTGGATTGCTTGAAAATACACCCGTTTGAAATTGATTTAAAGATTTTTTCACTCCAGTTTCACTAAAACTAAACCCTAATTGGCCACTAGAGCAGTACATAAAATTAATCGGATTTGAATCAGTAGATGTTTGACTCTTTACGATAGTGTCTTGTTTAAAGGTTACATCATATTTCATAAATGAAATATCATTTTTAAAAGAAATACCTGATATAGTTCCAGAAACAAGTTCATTGTTTAAAACAAGATTAAATTCTTGCTGCGACTTATTTAATTTACCGCCAAATTCTTTTTGTAATTCGTTGAATATTTGAGAAATATTATTTGTATTTAAATGTACAGTTTTCATAATAGTGTTTTTACGTTAGTAATTTTTTTCTTTTAAAACCGCTAGTATTAATAGTAGTGTTGCTAGTATTAATACTAGGTGAATTAGAGGACCGAAATCAAAATAAAAAAATCCTATGGCCCACAGTATGGATAAGAATACTGATAAGATTTTTAGCTTTTTATACATGATGAATTGTATTATAAAATCGTCTAGTCATGTTTGCTTCAATCAGAAAAATTAATTGTTTCTGTTGTACTATTGTTGATCAAGTCTTCAGATAGGAATACTTGTTCAATAGCAGAAATTGTAGTATCTAAAGTCCACGTTTTGCCGACTTTAGCATTTGTCTGGTTTTTATAATTCATATCGTTCATGCTAGTAATATTTTTATTAGAATCAATAAATACTATAATTACTTATTTAGTACATGACAAATCTCGAAAAAAAGGAAGCTTAGTTTGTTATACAATTATTTGGTTCTGTTATATAATTATTGGAAAACAGCCAATTTTAGGGTTAATGAGGGGGTATTTGTTTTAAAACAGTCCTTTTAAAATGAAGAATAGTTGTATATAAAAGAGGCATTAGGACAATTGTTACCCTAACAAAATTAAAATGATGCAGAATAAAAAAGGGTTTGAGGTTATTTACGCAGGAAGATAAACGCAAAACGAGGACCCTTTACCAGGTTCGCTATCTGCAACGATGTGACCCCCATGGTTTTGTGCAATTTTCTTACAGATGGCTAAACCAATTCCAGTACCAGAATATTCATTTTTTTGATGTAGCCGTTGAAATAGCTCGAATATTTTTTCAGCATGTTCTTGGTTAAATCCGATACCATTATCTAAAACAGAGATGCGATAATACGCTTTATTCTTTTTAATGAAATCATCAGTAATTTGACTTTTCTTTAATTTTTTGCAATCAATAATAATTTTAGGATCTTCTAAAGCCCTATATTTTATGGCGTTAGAGATAAGGTTGTTAAAAAGCTGTTCCATCTGAAAAGGAATAGCTTTTAAATGGGGAAGATTATCAACTAAAATAGTTACTCTTGATTCTTTTATTCGAGCTTCTAAATCTTCTTTTACCTTATCTATTATGGTGTTGAGGTTTACGCTTTCAAAATCTTTTTTTGTCTTGTTAATTCTCGAATAGGATAAAAGATACTTTATTAACATTCGCATTCTTTCAGAAGAGTTATTTATTTTCTCAAAATAATCTTTACTTCTATCTGATAATTTATCTAAGTCAGCGTCAGCTATTCTAGAAATAAACATCTGAATTTTACGAATAGGTTCTTGTAAGTCATGACTAGCAACCCTATTAAAGGATTCTAACTCTGCATTAGAACGTTTAAGTTCTTGATTTTTTTCTTTAATTTTTTGTTCTCCTTTAATGATACTAGTAACATCTTGAATTACTCCTGCCAAAAGATGCCCTTGAATATTACCCGCTGTTCTAAAATGTTTTATTTTTTTTGTCTTCGTAATTACTCGATATATAAAGTCGATTGGTTTATTTTTTTCAATGGCTTGTTTAATGCTCAACTCGTAATATTCAAGATCATCCGAATGGATGAAATTTTTATAATTTTTATGAGTTCCAATAAAATCGTTTGGTTCGCAGTCAAGTAAGCTATACAAATTATCCGAAATTTTTGTTTCAGCTGAATTATCATCGATTATATCCCAACTATAACTTCCAATTTTAGCAATGGCTTTTGCTTCTTTTAAAATAGCATTTTGAATTTTAAGCTTTTCATTTAATGCGTTCATTTGCTTTTCAGCAAGTCTTTCTAGAGTGTTTTCTCTTGAAGTTAATGTTACACCGTCGTCTATCTTAGTTGAGGTACTTAAGAACACTTTTTTTGCCCCTAAAAAATCATATTCTTTCTCAATTTTTAAAGTTTCACCAGTTAAAACTGTTTGAACCATTGTGTCGAATACACCATTCTCCATTAGAAAAGGATAGACGTCACTAATTTTTTTGTTTTTTATTTCTTCTGGGACATCTCCGGTAGCTTCTCTAATAACTTCATTTGTGTAAGCGATAGAGAAGTCTATGATCTTGTTATTAGTGTTGCGAATGGGTTTATAATGTGCAATTACATTACTTGTAGATTTAAGAATCGATTGCAAGAAGGCTTCAGTATTTTTTAATTCTTCAAATTGCTTTTGTAATTTATCATTCATATCGTTTAATCGCGCAACAGAATCTTTTTCAAAATTTATGTTTTTTGCGACAACCAATACACCGTTATTCAGGGGTCTGATAAGCGAATCTAACCAGATCTTTTTTCCATTTGTAAAAACCTGTCTACTTAATTTAAATATCTTTTTATCGTTAAAAGATTGGGTGAGTTTTTCATATTCTCCATTAAGAGAAATAAAAGGAAAGATTTTAGATATACGCTTGCCAATAATATCTTTTGGATTTAGGCCAAAATCAACTCGGTTTCTTTCATTAGCATACTTAAGTTCAAAATCTATTATTACCTGATCATCATTATAGATAGGTTCGTAATAGTTGATTATATTTTCGGTATTGAACATTACACTTTCTAAAAATGCTTCGGCTTTAGATCTGTTTTTACGTTCACTATTTAATTTCAGGAATGAAATTATAAAGATAAACAAGGCAAACATTCCCAAAAATAAGATCATTAATGGCGTAAAAAAGGCTTGAGATTCGTAGTTGTTTTTCCGCTCTATAAGCAATGCATCTTCCTTATTTAGCATAAAGTTTTTTCGCTGACTTAACTCGGCCATTATATAGGATACATCGTCAATTTTATTTTTTTCATTTAAAGCAAATTTTACACGTGTTTGAGGGGTGCTTGAAATAGCTTTTAACGCATTTACTAAATCTTTTTGAAGTTCTCCTATTCGAGTCAAATGATTTTGCTGTATAGGATTGTCATCAACAAGGCTTTTTAATACACTTAATGATGAATCTGCCTCAATAAGATATTTCTGAAATGAAAAAGAATATTGTAAAGTGTCTTTTTTTAATAAGTTTTTAAGCTCTGCCGATTCCATTCGAGAGTATATAAAGAAAAGATGATTTATTTCTTTCTGAACTTCAAGGGTATGGGATATCGAATCGGCAGAGTCACCCAGTTCAGATATTTGTTTGTAACTTATACTGCCAATAAAAATGAGCAAAGCTGTAGCTATGATGAGTAAAATCACAAATAATTTAGGGGATGATGCGAGCTTTTTAAAAGCCATAATAGTTCAATTTCTTAAAGTCTAAGTAAAAAATTATCTCGGTTTAATGCGGAGGTTTGGTATTGCCAGTTTAGTTGTAAAACCTTTTCAATAACTGCTTTTAAATCTCCAAAACTGTTTGGTTTATTAATATATATGTTGGCGCCATGAATAAAAGTATCTTCAATATCTTTTTCTGAAGAAGATGTTGAATATATGGCGACAGATAAATCGTTTAATTTTGCGTTTTCTCTAATTTCTTTCAAGCATTGCATGCCATTTTTAATAGGCATATTTAAATCTAAAAAGACTACCTCCGGTAAAATTATATGGGGTAGGATTAAATAATCCATCAACTCTTTACCGTTAGTAAATAACGAAAGTTTAGTCTTGATTTTAATTTCTTCAATTGCGTCTTTAAACAAAAACCTATCATCTTCATCATCGTCAGCAAGCGCAATATTTAAGGTATGTAAGGCCATATTTTTATTATTCTTGCGCTACTGCTCTTTCTTTTCTTTTTTTAATAATTTTTTGAAAAGTGGAAGGGGTAAGGCCGGTTGTTTTTTTAAATTGAGAAGATAAATGTGCAACACTGCTATAATTTAATTTAAAGGCAATCTCTGTGAGCGTAAGGTCTTTGTTAATTATAAGAGTTTTAGCAATATCTATTTTTTTTAGTATGACAAAATTTTCTATTGAAGTGTGTGTGGTTTCTGAAAAAACAGTAGAAAGATAAGTATATGAATAATCTAATTTTTCTGATAAATAGGTAGATACATTATATTTTTGAGCCTCTTCATCTCCATTAACTAAAAGCGTAATAGCGTCTTTTATTCGTTGGACCAATGCAGTTTGTTGATCGCTGATAATTTCAATCCCATAGTCAGATAAATTTTCAGCAATACGCAACATTTGAGCACTGTTTGGTTTTTGTTTAAGTTCTATCTCTCCCACTCCATGTAATGTATACTCTAAATTCATAGCATCTAATTGCTGACATAGCATTTTTTTACAGATGGTATTAAAATTGAATTTCACATTAATCCTCATAGAAAATCTAAATATAACCCTGTTATAGGGAATTGTTTTACTTACAAATATGGTTTTTTTAATTTGACTATTTACTTGTTTAAGTTTTATTTATGTCTTTTTTTTTTAATTATTCTTATAGAATCAATATTGAATAATCACACAAGTTTAACCGAATTTAATATTGATATTGAAACAATGAAATAATAGATATAAATCAATGCAATTTATTTTGGTTTGTAATTATTTTTAGGAATAGTAGTAAAGAATTCAGCTAATTGCGTATCGCTAGAGGGACTATAATTCGCCAAAACAGTTCCTTTTTTACCATCTTTTGTTTCTATAATATAAAGAATAGACATATCAGACGGATTGCTCATACCTTCAAATCGATACTCTTTTATTATCTTGATTTCATTAGGGAGATACACTTTTTTAGTTTTAACATCCACTAAGGTGTCATTTTCAGCTTTATAATTGGCGCAATACCCAATTTTCTGATATTTCTCGATATATTCTAATTCACTTTTTGCATAATTCATAATTTTTTATTTTTGTAGTTATTAGGTGTAATACGCCCATTTTCTAATTAAAAAACGGACAATATCATTACTAGATTTTGTCCGTTTTTCAGTAAAATAATCAACTTATGCTAAATTACTTGTTATCATCTGTGTGATCATCAATTTCATCTTCAATTTCTTCAACTCCTTCTTCGATATCATCACCAACTTCTTCAATCTTATCTTTTGTAGTTTTTTCTTCTCTACAACTGGTAAAAGTTAATAGTGAAAAACTAAAGAATAGCATTAAAAAGGTAAATAATAGTGGCTTTTTCATTTTAATATATTTTATGTTATTACTTGTAATTTGCTCTTTCTAAATCAATGGTAGATGTGCAATTTTTAAATCTTTTTTCTTCCTGTAATTAATGAAATTATAAATAGTACTAAGAAAATAAAGAATAATACTTTTGCGATACTAGCGGCTCCTGCTGCTATTCCACCAAAGCCAAAAACTGCGGCGATTATTGCTAAAATTATGAATGTAACTGTCCAACGTAACATAGTATGTGTTTTTAAGGGTTAAATTGTAGTTGACACGTTGCCAACTTGTTATAACAAAGATGCGGATCTTTAGAATGAAGTGTTAACGTAATCCATTAATTTGTTGACCCATAAGCAGTTGAGTTGAGTTAGTGATTGCTTTTGTTTAAAACATATAAGAAATAAGAAAGGGGTGCCAATAGCACCCCTTTCTTATTTCTTAATGAAAAGTATATTAACTTATATTTTCCATTATTTTTTCTTTGGATAAATCAAGTTCTATCTGATTCATTTGCTGTGTTAATAGTGTAGATGTACTTGGAGGAAGCGTAGTTTCAGATAACACATCTTTATACTCTTCAATTGCAGCTTTTTCTCCTCTAATAGCTTCTTCTAGCATTGCTTCGTCATTATCCGAAGATAAAAATGCTTTTATGTCCATCCAAGTTCTGTGTGCAGATCCAGTTAAACTACCACCTTTGTCAATTTTCTGCCCAAAGTTGGAAAGCTCATTTTTTAAACTATGTCCAAAGTTATAACGTTGTTCACTCTTTCTGGTAAAGAATGATTTTAGAACTGTATTGTCTGTGTTCTCTGCAGCTTTTTTATAACCTTTTTCTGCGTCGTATGTTTTTTCTAAAAGATTATTTAATTTTTCTCCAACTGTATCTGTGTAAGTACTCATAATAAAATGTTTTAAATTATTAAGGTAAATTTCTATGCCTACCTTTTTTGCATCTTATCCAAAGTTATTCATAGTTACATTGAACGATTAGTTCAAAAAAATGAAACTTTGCCGTAATTGCTGTGAAGAAGTTAAATTATTCTTAAGGTCTTATTTTTGATTTTTCATCTCAAAGTTTTTAGGAAAATCTAATGTTCTTATTGGGAATGGAATCGTGATATTATTTTGATCAAAAGCTTTTTTAAGATAAATCATCGCCTTTGATTTTGCTTTTGCAACCTCGAGAGCAGAGGTAGATTGTATCCAAAACCGAGTTTCAAAATTTATAGAACTATCTCCAAATTCAGTATATAAAAATATAACCTCTTTGGTAGATTCAACAGGTTCAAAATTTTCCACAATAGTTTTTTCGACTAATTCTCTTACAAATTCTAGATCGTATGAATACCCTACACCACAGGTTAAAATTACTCTAGATTGTGATGTTGATGAAAAGTTTTTAATCGGATTTTCTAAAACAAGCTTGTTGGGTAAATAAACCAAATTGTTATCTGGTTGCCGTATGGTTACAGCACGTAAATCTATATCTACAACCTCGCCTTCAAAATCATTACTTTCAATCCAGTCCCCGAATTTAATTTGTTTTATATACGACAAAACAATACCAGAAAAAGTATTGGCAAGTGCACCTTGTAGTGCTAAACCAACTGCTAAACCAGCAACACCTGCACCAGCTAAAATGGTGTTTAACGTTTTACTTAAATCTAAAATACCAAGAATTAAAAAAAGCCCAGCGAGAATAACCAAGACAGAAATTAATTTAGCAATAACATTCTTCATTGATTTTTGAAGAGAACTTCTGCTAAGTAATTTTAAAGTTAATTTGCTAATGTATTTAGAAATTAAAATCACTATAATAAATACGATTATAGCAATAATTATATTTGGCAAATTGATGATTAAACCATTCATCCAAAGTTCCAGACGATTTGTCATTTCACTCCAAGCATTATTTAATTGAATTTTCATTGTTGTGGCTTTATATACTTACAATTCAAAAAAGAAAGAATTTTAGTTTTTAAATACGTAATTGATAGGGGGTCAAATATTCATTTTTAAAATTAAAAATGGTTTCAACGTTAAAGTTTGTCGAAACCATTTTAAAACAACCAACCAAAATCTTATTATGCCAAAATTAATAGTAAATGTATAGTCGGCGGTGCTTTATTGCGTATTTTATTAACTACTATCAGTTTTGATAAAGTGCAATAAATTTTATTTTAAAGCTAATGAAGAGAATCCTTTTTGTAAGTTTAACCGACTAACTTATTCGGAAATTCAATGGTTAAATCTATTTTAAAATATGTAAAACAGTTCTATGAGAGAATATTACAAAGTATAGCATTCTATCCTGTATTACTGGGGCTTTTATTTTTGATTTTAGCTATCTTAATTCTTCAAATAGAAAATTTAGAATTTATAAGTAGATTAAAAGAACAAGTACCTAATCTCTTTATTTCAGATTACGAAACTGCGAGGTCTATTTTAACCACTTTAATTGGAGGCATTATATCGTTAACAGTCTTTAGTTTTTCTATGGTAATGGTAGTTCTAAATCAAGCATCTTCAAATTTTTCACCTAGACTGCTTCCTAACTTAGTCTCAAATAAAAAGCATCAGCTCATATTAGGCGTGTATATTGGAACGCTTCTTTATTCCATATTTGTCTTAATTGTTTTAGGAGCTCAGGGTATCGATTCAGATTCTGTTGGATTATCAACAATGCTTGCCGCTATACTTGCTGTTTTGTGCATTGCATTATTTGTATATTTTATTCATAACATATCTACGGCTATTCAAATTAATAACATCATAGAGCGTATCTACACATCAAGTTTAGAATCGTTACAAGAAACGATCCACGAGCAGCAGTCAAAAGTGAAATTAAGTTTTGCGAAGTCAACAGATTTTAAACCCATTTTAAGTAATACAACTGGATATTTTAATGGTTTTGACACAGCATTACTCTCAGAAGGCTTAAAAAAACAGTATAATCAAATTCATGTGTTGCCCTATTTAAATCAACATTTGTTTGAGGGTGATATAATAGCAAAAGTTGAAAATAGCTTGAGCGATGCAGATCAGGATGCCTTGTTATTTTGTTTTAATATAACATCCAATAGACATGGAGGTGATAAAGGTGTAAGTGGTTTAATTAAATTAATGGAAATTGCTGTTAAAGCAATGTCTCCTGGAATTAATGACCCGGGTACAGCAATTGAGGCTATTGTTAAACTGGGCGAATTACTTTACAAAACAGTTGCTTTGGCAAATGCTACATCTTATAAAATTGATGAGGAAAATATAATTATAGTGACAAATAATATTTCGATAGAAGAATTACTGCGAATTATTATACAACCTCTACGTTTTTATGCTCGAGAAGATTGTTTGGTACTTTTTCAATTGGTGAAAACTTTACAATTTGTAAAAACTAATCCAAGTATTTCTAGTGAAGATAAGGAAGCTATTGAAAATGAACTTGAAATAATAAAATCCTCAATAGAGCGCTATATAGAAAATATAAATGATACAAAAAGACTTTTATCTCAATTTTAAATTCAGAAAAAAAGTCGCAATGTATAATTCATTGCGACTTTATGTTTATTTAAATATTTTTTTCAGGAGCATTATAGTACTTAATTTACCTGCTATTTTAAAACCAGATTGTACCCAATGCAAAGGTTGTAAATCTTCCTGAATTTTATGCTTTAAACTTTTTAACTCTTCAATAGCTATTTTTCTTTCTAAAGTTAAAAGCTTTAAGTCAAGCTCAATTTCCTCGAATGAAGTATAATTTTTGTTATTCATGAGTCAAAAAATGTTTTAGATAATTTTTGGATGATAAGCGCGTCTATTTTTTTTCTACCTAAATAGACGAATAGACCTAAAAGAAAGAAAACTAGACCTGTGCTTAAATACCCTAAAGCCATACTTTCAAAATAATTACCCAGAGCAGAAGCGCCCGAGATAGCCATAAAAATTAAGCCTAAAACACATAGGCTACCCAATATTGCAATCTTAAGAATGTAAGAAGATAACAATGTTAACTGTTGGAATACTTTTAACTCATAGTATTTCCGAGTAGTTTCAATGTATTCTTCCCCAGACTTGGTTGCTTTACTTGTAGTATCGTCTAAAGACTTTATTATACTCATTATGATTTTTGTAATTTCTTATTTTTCATTTTTAGTTCGGATAACTTTTTTTCTAAAGTAGTTATTACATCTTCTGTTTTATGACTAACATCTGATACTAAGCTTTCTAATTGGGTATCTAATGTTTCTCTTTTCGTAGCCACAGTAGTTGCTGCTCGATCTCTCAGATCCAATGCAGTTTCTGTTAATGAATCTCTTGTTGCAAGAGCTTGATCTGCGATCTTTTGTCTTGTGTTTGATCCTCTATCAGGAGCAAAAAGAATTCCTAAAGTGGCTCCTATTGCAGTTCCTGCTAAAATTCCTAATAATGTGTTGCTGTTATTATTCATTGTGTAATTTTTTTATTTATAAAGTGAATGTTTCTCAATCACTTTCAACAAAAATAAAGCAGATAGCGACCAAGTATTATCTTAAACAAATCTAAGATTGACTGTAATGATGCCAACTGAAAAGGGTTAAAATTATATTGAAATGAATTAACCGATTACTTCAATTGCTTTTACCTTCAACAGGAGAGTATTAAATTTAAAAATCGTAGAATGCAACAAAAAGAAAATGACCTTAAAACAAAATTTATTAAAGAATCAGATGAAGAAACACAACAATATATTCTTCAAAAAAACAAGAAAACAAAAACTGGCGCTATAATTATTATTGCCTTTCTTGTACTTATAATTGTTGGGGTAGCAGTCTCTTGGGGATTCTTTGAAAACTAGGAATAACAATTTTTTAATTGATTTTATAAAAAAAGAGCGATTATATAATCGCTCTTTTTTGTTTTAATATAGTATGTTTTAGTCTTGCCACATACCCATAAAGGCAAATTCATCTTGAGGAATACGCTTGCGCTCTTTGACTTCCTGATCTTGTAAATCACTTGGTAACAAGTCTAGCTCTCCTCCATAATAGCCTAAAGCTACAGCAGTGGTAATGTGGTATCCTTCTGGAACATTAAATGCATCTTGGGCATGTTTCCAATCAACACCAGCCATGTGGTGCACTGCAATACCCATATACTGTGCTTGCATGGTCATTCCACCAAGAGATAAGCCTAAATCATGTAAAGCATGAAAATTTTCTTTCCCATCATCTGTGTTTTCTTTGTAAGCGGTGAGCATTAAAAAGGGTGCATTTACCGCCCATGTTTTATTAAAATCGCTCAAACAAGATACAATTTTACGATACGCATCTGTGTTTTTATGAGCATATATAAACCTCCAAGGCTGCATGTTATTGGAGCTAGCAGACCATCGTACAGCCTCAAACAGTTGGTGTACATGTTGTTCTTTTAATTTTTCCTCTTTAAAAGTTCTGGGACTATATCGTTGTTTCAAAAGTGCAAATATCTCGTAATCACATTCTGCTATGTTCTCTAATTGAACTTGCTCTGGTGCTGTCATAATCATTTCTTTTTTAGCTTTTTTAATTACACAACAAGTGTACAAGAAAATGTAGTTTTGGGTTGACGCAAATCCTTTTTAGATTAATCCTATTGAAGTTCAGGGTGTTAAAAAAATATTTTTTCCAATTTTAGAGCTGTTCTTTGTTTTTATCCTCTTTTCCATACTCTTCTTTGTAAATTCTAAGAACAATTAAAAAAAGACTAATCAATAATGGTCCAAAAATAAGCCCAATAAATCCAAATAATGGTACACCCACAATTACTCCTAGAAGTGTAATTAGGGGATGAACGTTATCTAACTTTTTAAGAATAAACAAGCGTAACAAATTATCGGTAGATCCTACTACGATAATACCGTAAAGCAGTATTCCCCATGCTTTAAAATCATCACCTGTAGCTAATGTGAGTATAAAAACGGGTAGTATCCCTATAAATGTTCCTACAAAAGGAATCATTGATCCGACACAAACAATGACTGCCCAAAAGAAAGGTTGTTGAATATTGAAAATTAAAAAACCAATTAATGCAACAATCCCCTGTGCTATTGCCACTAAAGGTATTCCTAAAGTATTTGAACGCACCATAGTTTGTATGTCTTTACCTATAATTTTTAGATTTTCGTTGCCGATAGGGATATACTCAAAAAGTGACTCTCTTAATTGTCTTCGATTAGTAAGCATGTAATACAGCATAAAGTACATTAAACCAATAGCAATCATAATGTTAAAAGTGCTCCCAGCAAAGCTCTGTAAATTCTCTGATACCCATGAAGAAACCGCTGAAGCATCAATTTGAGAAGTGAGATCATATCCTAATTTTTCTTCCCAATTACCTAATTGTTGTTTTCCTGCCTCTATTACTTTTTCAGAATGACTTACGGCATTTTCGATTTTACTCGCAAGCATCATTATAATTCCAGCAACAGGTATTAAAATACCTACAAAAGATGCTATTAGTAATAAACTGACAGCTGCATCTGGATGCCAGCCTTTTTTGACAAGTTTTGCCATTGGCTTACGTAATAAAACATAAATGGTAATTGCCCCCAAAACCCCAGATAAATAGGGTATTATTTGTTTAAATATCATAGACCCCATTAATAAAATTAGGAGTATGATAAATAGTTGTCTTATTATTTTAGGATTTATTGTGGTCATTTATTTAATTGTCTTTCTATTAAGAATAATGGAGTTAATTAATTAGCAGCACTTTCTTTTGCAAAAGTACTCCGCTCTATAGTAATACCATATCTTTTAGCATACACATAGGTGAATTCAGCTCCGAAAAATAAAATCAAGCAAGAGTAAGAAACCCATAATAGAATTAAAACAATTGTTCCCGCTGCACCATATGTTGATCCGGGATTTGCTTCTCCGAAGTAAATACCCAATAAAAGTTTGCCGATTACAAAAAGTATTGCGGTAATCAATGCTCCTTTCCAGACGGTTTTCCATTTAATTTTTGCATCAGGTAAATATCGGAACATTAAAGCGAAGAGTACGGTGATAATGGCTATAGATAATGTGAAATCAAGAAAATAAGCTACATATAAAAGTATATCTGGTAAGGCGTTTCGTATGTATTCGTTAAGGGCAGAAATGCCTGCTGTTATAATGAAACTTACCAGTAATAGAAAGCCAATAACTAATATGAAGGCAAAGCTTCTGGCTCTATCGGTCAGCAATTTCCAAAAATTGGCATTAGGATCTGGTTTTATTTTCCATATTTCGTTTAGGGATACTTTTAATTGATAGAAAACACCAGTAGCCCCAAATAAAAGGGTGCCAATACCAATTATTGTTGAGATCAAATTCTTCTCTTCATTTTGAGTTTCAGAAATTATGGTTTGAATAGACTCCGCTGCATCACTGCCAAGTGCAGAAGAAATTTCATTAGTAAGTTGGCCTTGAACGATATCTGTGCCCCAAATAGCACCAATGCTATTTATAATAATAATTAAAAGAGCAGGTAGCGAAAGTATGGCGTAATAGGCTACAACAGCACTTAACCGCCAGGGGTTGGCGTCGTCCCAAGCCTTATACGTTTCTTTTATAAGAGATGGTAAATCTTTGTAGTTAAATTTGGGTTTTTCTGTACTCACAATCATTATGCTTTTAAATAATGGTGAAAAGTACTAGGCTTCTGTAATTTATGTTAACCCTATCAAATAAAATACTTCTTCTAAAAAATGGTAATTTAAAAATAATAAGCCACAACTTTTGAAATAAAGATTGTGGCTTATAACTTTATAAAAGCTGAAAATTATTATTCTGATTTAGTAGTAATTACAATAACACCATTTTTAGCTTGGCCACCATAGGTATCAGTGGCACTTTTACCTTTTATAACATTCATGCTTTTAACTTTATCAGCATCTAAATCTTTAACATCAATATCTTGAATTTTTCCATCAATTATAATTAATGGCTTTTTTTCTTCATTAATTTCAACCCGAAGTGTTTTGCTTTTAGTAGTGATTTCTACAACTCCATTTTTAGCTTTATCCCCATATTTCGCAATTGCACTTTTATCTTTTAGCACATTAACACGTGCTATATGCTCCGGATCTAAAGAACTTGGAACTATAGATTCACCTTGTATTTCTCCATCAATTATAATTAATGGCTCATGACTTTCAGAAGAAGTGGTAGCCCAGCTAATTTTTTTTGCACTCGTATGTACCTCTTTTTGTTGAACACTGTTTGGGTCATTGACTTTTTCTTTAAATACTATTTCAATAGAGTTTTCTTTACCATCCTCACTTTTTACAACATTCATTTCTTTTATATTGTTAGGGTCTGTCGAATTAAAGTAAATAGTGTCAGCACTTTTGGTAACTCTATCTTTTTTAGCGTTAACGTAAGCGGTAATTACATTCTCACCTTTAGATTTAGCAGTAGTATTGGTCATAACAGAAACTATAGTCTCACTCGCTGATTGCGGTCCGTAACCAATACTCTCGATATTTCCGTTGTCATCCTTAGTAACAGAAAACACAAAAGTAGCTATGGGTTCAGCACTAGAAATATTGTAAGTTCCACTTTTGCCATCACTTGTTTTGTACGTAGATTTAATAGCAATTATTTCTCCGTTTTTGTTTCTTTTAATTTTTGAAAATTTTAAAGTTATGTTGGCTTCTTCTTTTACATAAGCCATTTCTTTTTCTAAATCTTCTTCAGTAGAGTTTTTGTCAATACTTATCTCACATTTGTTAACAGCAATACCATAGCCTAAGCTCCACGGGCTTTTTTGAGCAGTTGTAGCTGTCTCTTTGGCTTGAGCGATTGTTTTTGTATTGAAAAGGATAAGGAAAGTGACTAATAAGGGTAAAATAAAACTAAATTTTACAAGGTTGATTTTTTTGGATTTTTTTTGATTTAACATAACGATTCGTTTTTTGATTAATGAATTGAAAAATGGATTTATGATTGTTGTTTGGGGCATAAATTGCCCTGATTGATGTACGAGTAAATATTGATATGCTTTTTTATCCTCTAAGAGGAAAGCGCTGTTTTTGTCTGCGATGTACTCTAAGTTTTGAGCTATAGCTTTTTTATATAACCACACAAAGGGGTTAAACCATTGAAAAATAGTGAATAAGTGAGTAAGCAAAATATCTGACGAGTGTTTTTGGTTTGCATGTATTTTCTCGTGAACTATAATTGCTTTTATAGCTTTGTCATCATACATAGATGGGTTGTAAACTATAGTGTTGAAAAATGAAAACGGACTTACAGTTTCTTTGGTTGTGGCAAATGTGAACTTCCCTTCTTTTTGTAGAGTACATTTTTTTAATAAGCTCCTTAAGGAAAACAATTGGAGTATAAACCTGAAGCTAAAAGCTATGGCTCCAATAATGTAAATGGTAAAAAGTAATTGTATCCAATTGAGCGTATTTGTTTCCAAAACTTCTACAGTTGGGGCTAGTTCAAAATTTAAATTCTGAAATTGTTGTGGTGCTACTTCAATAAAATTTTTAAGCGTCCAAAATGGAAGTGAAACTGATATAAAAATACCTAATAATAGGAAAAAACGATGATGTTCAAAAAAAGTCTCTCGTTTTAAAAACAATTGAAAAGTAAGCCAAAATAGAACAATGATCCCACAACTCTTTACGAGATATATCAAAAAATTCTCCATTATGATTTGTTTTCAATACGTTCAATAATTTCTTTTAAATCTGCTACGCTAATTTTTTCTTCCGTAGCAAAAAACGAAACTAAGTTCTTATAAGAATTGCTGAAATAATCTTCAATTGCCTGATTCATAAAGCGTTTTCTATATACTTCTTTTGTTACAATAGGGTAATATTGGTGTGTATTACCGAAAGCGTTATGGCCTACATAGCCTTTTTCTTCTAAATTGCGAATCATGGTAGATAGCGTGTTGTAATGGGGTTTTTCATTTTTGAATTCCGCTAGCACATCTTTTACAAAAGCTTGTTGTAGCTCCCATAGAATAATCATGATTTCTTCTTCTTTATTTGTTAGTTTTTTCATTACAGTGAATTCAAATTAGCATGAATTCAAATGTAACTAAAAAAATAGTTATACAACTAAAAAAATAGTTATTTAACTAAATATTTAGTTTTTATGTTTGGACAGAGTGAAAAGTTAGTGGTTCTAAGGAAGAGTTTTTTTTGCATTTTTACATTCAAAAAATTTTACTTTAGCTTTTTGTATTGTTTGGCCTCATAGTTCAACGGATAGAATAGAAGTTTCCTAAACTTTAGATCCAGGTTCGATTCCTGGTGAGGCTACAGAATTAATAGTTATTGGCTCTTCTGAATTTCATAGCTTATGAATATTTTATTTGGAATACATAAGTTTATATTAAAAAGGTAGTAGGGCAGGTGTAATTGTTAAGTCAATATTTCATTACTATTCAATTCGTTATTTCCCAACGCTAGGATTTCCATTATTTGCTATCAATTAAAATTACTGGTATTGTTAATCTTGTATTTTTTTAAGATTATTTATGAATTGATGAAATTTAATTGGCTTATTTATTATTAAATGTAAAAAACACACTTGTTTAATATTTTTTTATATATTTAAATTTTTAAAATGTATTTAATGATTAGTTTAACTAAAAATTTATTACCAAATAACATGTTTTAAGTAGTGTTTACAGGCGTCATTGAAGAATGAACCAATAATTGGATAAAATAAGAACAATATGCATTCAAAATAAATGCGAGCGAATTTTCCTTCAATCAGGGATTTCTTAGTAAAAAAGCAAATAACAAATTTTAATTATAGCGTTAATTTTTTTTTAAGCCATTCAATCATAACCAACTAGATTTAATAAATGAAGTTTTACCACATTGCGGTTTTAGTATTAATTAGTTCTTGTCTCTCTTGTGCCCAAGAAAATAGAGATCAAAAAAAATCAGCTTATCTCTTTACTTATTTTTCAGGTAATGGTGCTGGAGAAGAAGCAGTCCGTTATGCATTAAGTAGAGATGGGTTTAATTATTACGCGCTTAATAATGATCAACCAATTATAGATTCTAAAGAAATTAGTACAACAGGTGGGGTAAGAGACCCACATATTTTAAGGGGTGAAGACAGTAAGACCTTCTACATGGTTCTTACCGATTTGCTAACTAAAAATGGTTGGACAAATACGGAAATGATTCTTTTAAAATCATCAGATATGATTAAATGGGAATCAGCTATTATCAATATTCCTCAAACATACCAGAGTTTTTCAGATGTAAATAGAGTGTGGGCACCGCAAACTATTTATGATGAAAAAGAAGGAAAGTACATGGTTTATTTCTCAATGCTTCAACCTGGTAGTTATGATAAAATTTATTATGCTTATGTTAATAAAGACTTTACAGCCCTGGAAGAATCGCCAAAACAATTGTTTTATAGCCCTAATGAAATGGCTTGTATTGATGGTGATATTATTAAGAAAGACAATAAGTTTTATCTTTTTTATAAGACAGAAGGTTCAGATGATAAGGGTATTAAAGTAGCAGTATCTGATCATCTTACATCGGGTTATATCCCAACAGGGGGTAATGTAGATCAAACAAATAAGGCTGTTGAAGGTTCTGGTGTATTTAAAATGATAGATGGTGATGACTATATTTTAATGTATGATATGTATATGGATGGGCGTTATGAATTTACAAAAAGCTCGGATTTAATAAATTTTAAAGCATTAGGGGCCGATAAAGTGTCTATGAACTTTCATCCACGTCATGGAACTGTGATTGCAATAACTGAAGAAGAGGCTGAACGATTATTAAAAGCTTTTCCGTCCAAAAATCTTCCACTAATTTTAAGTTCAAAGTCAGCAGATGTAAAGCGTAATAATATAAAAACTAATGGAGAAAAAGCTGAGATATACCTTCCAGTAAAAAGTAATGTTCATTTAGAGAATTTCAATCCAGAATTAGAAGTTTTTCCAGGAGCCAAACTAGAGGCGAAGGGACCGAAAAATTTTAAGAACCAAAATCAAAAGTATACGGTTGTATTACCTAATGGAGAGAATAAAACATATACAGTTGTTGCTGAGTTCGCAAATAATCCTGTATTAGATGGGTTTTATGCTGATCCAGAGATTATTTATTCAAATCAAACCAAAAAGTTTTATTTATACCCAACTAGTGATGGCTTTGATGGTTGGTCAGGAACCTACTTTAAAACTTTTTCTTCAGATGATCTGTTAAACTGGAAAGATGAAGGGGTTATTTTAGACTTGGAAAAAGATGTTTCTTGGACTAGTCGTCACGCTTGGGCGCCCTGTATTGCTGAAAAAGAGGAAAATGGCAAGTATAAATATTTTTATTATTTCACAGCTGCTCAAAAAATTGGTGTGGCGATTTCCCATAGTCCAACAGGTCCTTTTAAGGATATTGGAAAACCTTTAATAGATACCAAACATCAAGCTATTCAAAGAGGTGGTGGGCAACTTATAGATCCCGATGTTTTCACCGATCCGGTAAGTGGAATAAGCTACCTCTATTGGGGTAATGGTTTTATGGCTGTAGCTGAACTTAATAATGATATGATTTCTATTAAGGAGAAAACCGTAAAAGAACTAACTCCAGATAACACCTATAGAGAAGGAACTGAAGTTTTTTACAGAAATGGTATTTACTATTTTTTGTGGTCTGAAGATGATACTAGAAGTCCAAATTATAAAGTTAGATATGCTACTGCCAAAACTCCTTTAGGGCCATTAAATATACCAAAAGACAATATTGTAATTCAAAAGAATGAAGCTTTAGAAATTTATGGTACAGGACACAATTCAGTAATAAATGTGCCAGGTACAGATGAGTGGCATATTGTTTATCATCGTTTTAATAGGCCGAAAGGTATTACCATGGGCGATGCAGCTGGTTTTCATAGAGAAGTGGCAATAGACAAACTTAATTTTAATGATGATGGGACAATTATAGAGGTAAAACCTACGCTATAAAAGAGAATAAAATTAAGGACTTTAAGGCCAATTAGAATAATTAAAAAGGATTAAGAGAATTAATCTTTGGTAAAATATTTGTGTATAATCTATTAAGTGTAAAAAAAACACTTATACTATAAAAGTAAATTAACTCTAAAACTAAACTAATATGAAAATAAAAAAAATCCCTGATAAGTAGTCATTGTCATTTAATCAAAGAACTAGTAATTAAGATTGACTTAAACAATCGTAAAAAATAAAAATAACGACCAAAATTATGATAAAATGTATACGACAGTAATTAAGATGCAGTTTCAGAAATTCAAGGGTATTTTCATGTGTATGCTGCTGTTAGGCGGTTTTGCGTATGGGAAGGAGAATTCTGATGTATTGAGAAGTGAATCTTTACCACAACAAACCATTACGGGAATTGTTCTAAGTGAGGATGGTAATGCTCCCTTACCAGGAGTTACCGTGGTTGAAAAAGGCACAGTAAATGGTGCGGTTACCGATTTTGATGGTGAATATGCTATAACTGTAGCAGATGGTGCTACTTTAGTATTTTCTTATATTGGTTATGCCACAAAAGAGGTGAAAGTATCAGGAGGACAACCAATTAATGTAACGCTTATTTCACAAATGGAGTCATTAGAAGAAACCATTGTAATTGGTTTTGGGGGTAAGCAAAAGAAAGCAAGTGTAGTAAGTTCAATAACCTCTATCAGTACCAAAGAGTTAAAAGGGCCCACAAGTAACTTAACACAAATGTTAGCAGGCCGAGTGGCAGGTATGATATCATTTCAAAGAAGTGGGGAGCCAGGTGCTGATAATTCAGATTTCTTTATTCGTGGCCTAGGTAGTTTTGGAACGGGGAAGCAAAACCCTTTAATTCTTATAGATGGTATTGAGTCTTCTAACACAGATATGGCTCGCCTGCAACCAGATGATATTTCTAATTTTTCGGTGTTAAAAGATGCCGCAGCTGCCGCAGTTTATGGGGCCCGTGGAGCTAATGGGGTGGTTCTAATCACGACTAAAATGGGTGGAAATGATAAAACAAAATTTCATTTTCGTTCGGAAACTAGAGTATCTTCAAATACCAAAAATTTTGCCTTTGCTGATAATATTAGCTATATGAATTTAGCTAATGAAGCAGCATTAACACGTAACCCACAAGCAATTTTACCCTATACTCAAAGTAAAATTGATAGAACCGCGGCAGGTGATAACCCTTTATTATACCCTAGCAATAATTGGGTTGATGAATTAATAAAGGATTATACCGTAAATCAAGGTGCTAACATTAGTGCTAGTGGAGGTGGAGAAAAGGCTAGATATTATATTTCGGGCACCTATAATATTGATAATGGGGTATTGGATGTAGAAGGGTTGAACAATTTTAATAGTAATATTAAATTAAGAAATTATTCAATCAGAAGTAATATTGATATTAACCTGACACCAACTACAACTGCTATTATGAGAGTGTACGGTCAATTTGATGATTATAATGGACCTGTAGGTGGGGGAGGACGTATTTTTAATCTTGCATTATGGTCTAATCCGGTGAAATTTCCTAAAGTTTATCCTAAAGAAAATTTACCATTTATAAATCACCCTCTTTTTGGTGGTGCAACAACGGGTTTCAACAGTGAGCAATTATTGATAAACCCATATGCAGAAATGGTAAGAGGGTACCAAACAAAAAAAGCATCTACAATACAATCTCAAATAGAAATAAAACAAAATTTAGATGCTTTAACTAGTGGGTTATCCGCTAGGGCAATGGGGTACTTGAAAAGATATTCATATTATGAGGTAGCAAGACTATACAATCCGTTTTATTATTCATCAAGAATCAGCCCAGAAACAGGTGAGCTAAATTTAGATGTTTTGAATGATGGAGGAGAAGGTAGTATGGGAGTTGTGGGAACAGAATACTTGGGTTATAATGAAGGCGATAAAAAATTAGACTCCAGAATTTATTTAGAAGCAGCGGTTAATTATGCCAGAACTTTTAATGAGAAACATGCGGTTTCCGGAATGTTAATTAATGTATTATCTAGTTACGAACTTGGAAATGCAGGAAGTGTTCAAAATTCATTAGCAAGTAGAAATCACGGTGTTTCCGGAAGTTTTACTTATGGTTTTGATGCTAAATATTTAGCAGAATTTAATTTTGGTTATAACGGATCCGAGCGTTTTGCTAAGGGGAGTAGGTATGGTTTTTTCCCTTCTGTAGGTTTAGCATATCATGTTTCCAATGAAAAAATGTGGGAACCTATCAAGCATGTGATAACTGATTTTAAAATAAGACAAACTTATGGTTTAGTAGGTAATGACCAAATAGGGGATGTTAACGATAGATTTTTTTACTTATCCAATGTTAATTTAAATGATGGTAATTATGGTGCTGCATTTGGCGAACAATACGGGTATTATCGACCAGGAGTTTATATAGAAAGGTATGCAAATGAGAATATTGGTTGGGAGGAATCTACACAATTAAACTTAGGTATTGATCTTGAATTTTATAATTCCTTGAATTTATCTGTAGATGTTTTTCAACAAAGGAGGAAAAACATATTGGAGGAGAGAACAAATATTGGGTCAACCTTAGGATTAACTGCAGCTCCAAGAACCAATTTCGGAGAAGTAGAGAGTCGAGGCACAGATTTATCAATTACATACAACAAACAATTGGGTAGTGATTGGTATGCTCAGCTAAGAGGAAATTTAACGTATGCAACAAATGAAATTCTTAAAGTTGATGAGGTTTCATATCCTGAAAATTTAAGCTACAGATCTAGAGTGGGTCAAAATGTATCCCAAGTTAGTGGGTATATTGCCGAACGTTTATTTGTTGATGATGAAGAAACTACTAATTCTCCCACTCAATTTGGAGAATATAGGGGAGGCGATATTAAATATAGGGATGTAAATGGAGATGGCTTTATTAGTGAAAATGATAAGGTTCCTTTAGGTAATCCAACATTACCCGAAATTGTTTACGGTTTCGGAGGTACCGTAGGCTATAAAGACTTTGATTTTAGTATTTTCTTTCAAGGTGTTGGAAGAACATCTCTTTTTATAGATCCTGAGAGTATAGCCCCGTTTGTAATTAATGATGCAGCGGTAGAAAATGTCTTTAATTCTCAAAACGGACTTTTAAATGTTATTGCGCAAGATTATTGGTCAGAATCTAATAGAGATTCGTATGCCTTTTGGCCACGCCTTAGCGATACTTTCATCGAAAACAATAATCAGGTTTCTTCTTGGTGGATGCGTGATGGCTCATTTCTTCGTTTAAAAAATATAGAGGTGGGTTATAATGCTACAAGTAAGTTTGTTGACAAAATAGGTGTACAAGCATTACGTGTATATTTTAGTGGTACCAATCTTGCGGTTTGGAGCTCCTTTAAATTATGGGATCCGGAAATGGGAGGTCAAGGTCTTGGTTATCCTATTCAATCTGTTTATAACCTAGGTTTAAGAATAGATTTATAAAATGAAGCTATCAATAGAAATAAATACAAAATATATGAGAGAGAAATTATCACATAAGTATCTCAAGAAAATACAGAGTTCTCTAAGAATTGCTTTTTTTGCAGTTTTCTTATCGGGGATTCAATCTTGTGAAGAGAGTTTTCTGGACGTAGTTCCAGATAATGTAGCAACAGTAGACCAAGCTTTTAATTTGCGAAACGAAGCGGAAAAATATTTGTTTACTTGTTATGCCTATATCCCAAAAAATGGAGATGGAATTTATAATATAGCCATGTTAGCTGGGGATGAAGTTTGGATACCAGGGCAAGATGCAGCTATTAATAGTTTTGCTTTTGATATTGCTAGAAATTTGCAAAGAGTTTCTAACCCCTATTTGGATGCTTGGGAGGGACGCTATCAAGCAGCAGGACCAGCTGATCTATATCCACTGTTTGATGGAATACGTCATTGTAATATTTTCCTTGAAAACTTACAAGATGAAACTAGAGTGCCTGATATTTCTTTAGCAGAAAGACAACGATGGATTTCTGAAGCTAAGTTTTTAAAAGCATATTACCATTACTATTTAATGCGTATGTATGGGCCTATTCCTATCATCAAAAGTGTAATACCTATTGATGCTTCAGAAGGAGAGCTTCAAGTAGCTAGAGAGCCTATTGATGAGAGCGTAAATTATTTAGTAGCATTACTAGATGAAGCTATTACAGCCCTTCCTCCTCAAATAACAGATAGACAAAATGAGCTAGGGAGAATTACCAAGCCTATTGCCTTAGGCATTAAAGCCGAACTTTTACTAATGGCAGCGAGTCCATTGTTCAATGGTAATGCAGATATGGCTGGTTTTAACACAAAAGAAGGAACACCACTGTTTAATACATCATTTGATGAGTTAAAATGGAAAAGAGCGGCAGATGCGGCTAAAGAAGCGATAGATGTTGCAGAGGCTAATGGCGCGCGTATTTTTTATAAAGAAGATATTTCATTCGACATTTCAGATACAACAAAAACTAAATTAAATATTAGACAAGCAGTAACCGAAAGATGGAATGATGAAATTATATGGGCTAATCCTAATAGTCGTACCTATGAACTACAAAGGTTAGTGATGCCACCTTTGGCTAGTGATGTTTATCATAGTCAAGCTAGAAAAGTATTTTCTCCAACAATAGAGTCTGCTCAAATGTTCTATACGAAGAATGGGGTGCCTATAGAAGAGGATAAGACCTTAAATTTTAATGATATAACAGAATTAAAAGAAGCAGGACCAGAGGATAGATTTAATATTTCAGAAGGATATAGAACATCGATATTAAACTTCAATAGAGAGCCACGGTTTTATGCGGATTTAGGTTTTGATGGTTCCATTTTTTACAAATTTGATAGTGGATCAAATGATACTCGTTGGCGTATTGAAGCCAAGTATAAAGATTTTGCAGGTAGTTCAGATGCCTTTGATTTTAATGTTACGGGTTATTTTATTAAGAAACTTGTCAATTGGGAACAAACCTTTGGTGGAGGAACTTTGTATAAAGATTATGCATGGCCAGAATTAAGGTTGGCAGATTTATATTTAATGTATGCGGAAGCGCTAAACGAGTCTCAAGGTCCTATTCCTGAAGTTTTACAATATGTAAATGCAATAAGAGAGCGTGCAGGTATCGAGGATGTACAAACTTCTTGGCAAAATTTCTCAACTAATCCTGGTAAATATACCTCTAAGGAAGGTATGCGAGAAATTATTCACAGAGAGCGTAACATAGAACTTGCATTTGAAGGGAAAAATTACTGGGATATAAGAAGATGGAAAAAGGCACTCCAAGAATTTAATGAGCCCGTACAAGGATGGAATGTATTTGGAGATACAGAAAGCTCTTATTATCAAGTTAGAACATTATTTCAGCAACGCTTTATAGCTCCAAGAGATTATTTCTGGCCAATAAATGAAACAACACTTATTCAAAACCCAAATTTGGTGCAAACACCAGGTTGGTAAATTAATAATTAAAAGAAAGTATTATGAAATCAAAATTATTACATTCTACATGGATTTTAATGCTGACACTATGTGTAGTAATAAGCTGTTCAGAAGAAGAAGGGCCTCAACCCCTTGAAGTTAATGCTAGCGCACCAGGTCAGGTTGAAAATGTGAAGGTTGAAAACTTACCAGGCAAGGTGAAATTAAGCTATACTTTACCAAACAATCAAGATCTACTTTATATTGTTGCTAGATATACCTTAGAAAATGGCACTCCAATGGAAGTAAAATCTTCTTATTATAACAGTTCAATGTTATTAGAGGGTTTTGCAGGTCAATCAGAAAGAGAGGTGGAAATTTATGCGGTAAATAGAAGTGAAGCAGAGTCCAACCCTGTACAAATAAAAGTGAATCCTCTTGAAGCTCCTATTTTTGATGTTTTTAAATCATTAGAAGTACAGGCTGATTTTGGAGGTTTACGGATAACTGCGGATAATCCCAATTTAGAGAATTTAGCGATTCTGGTAATGCAAAAGAATGTTGAAAACGATTGGGAGCCATTACCAACAAGTATTTATACGGCTACTGATGAAATCAAAAAAAGTTTAAGAGGGTTTGATACAATTAGTCAGAATTTTGCATTAACCATAAGAGATAGATGGTTAAATGTTACTGATACACTGTATACAGAGATAAAGCCTTTGTTTGAAACAATTATGCCCAAATCAGATTTTGTTGGAGTCAATTTATCAAATGACGCAGAGGTTATATGTTGCTACCCAGTTTCTAATTTATGGGACGGAGAATTTTTACAATATTGGGGGTCTTATTTTACAAGTAGAACTATTGACACAAAAGATCATTTGGTGACTTTTGATATCGGTAAAAAAACCAAATTAAGTCGCTTAAAAATTTGGCAATTTTCTGAGCCTATTGGCGGACAGCGTTTATACTATTATCTGGGAGCTATGAAGACTTTTAGAATTTGGGGGAGTAATGAATTAAATGATGGTGATTTGTCTGGTTGGACATTACTTGGCGATTTTGAAGTTAAAAAACCTTCTGGATTACCCTATGCACAAGAAACAAATGAAGATCTTTTGGCTGCTCAAGACGGTGCTGATTATGAGATATCTTTTGATATGCCTGCGGTAAGGTATTTAAGAATACAATGTTTAGACAACTGGGCTGGCGGAGATTTCATGGCTGTTTCGGAAGTACAGGTTTATGGTAATCCAAACTTTTAATTAAAAATTGAATAAAATGAAACAGATAAAAATTAGTTTAAAAATAGTTATTCTATTCGTCTTTTCGTTTGGTATATTTTCTTGTACAGATAGAGATGAGTATTTGAAATATACAGAAGGAGGAGAAATATTATATACCGGTAAAATAGATTCTTTGGTAATACTACCTGGTAAAAATAGAGTTAAAATAGAGGGGTTAATTATTGCCGATCCAAAAGTTTCACAACTAAGAGTATATTGGCTAAATAGATCAGATTCTGTGGTAATACCAATTAATAGAACTTCAGGTATTGACACAATATCAGCTATTATAGACGGTCTAGAAGAGAACATCTATAATTTTGAAGTTAGAACATTTGACAGCAAAGGCAATGGCTCTATTGCAGAATTTAGTTCTGCAGAAGTATTTGGAGAGCGGTATCAAAGTTCCTTGTTTAACAGGCCAATTGTATCTAATGTTTTAATTGAAAATGATCTGACGATTAATTACGCAGGGATGGATTTAAGTTCAGGTGTTATAGGCACGGAGATTGAGTATACGAATACTTTGGCTGAGTTAATAGATGTATTTGTTAGCATAGATAGCACTAAACTTGCCATTGCTGATTTTGAAAACGGTTCAACTTTTCGGTATAGAACCGCATTTATACCCATAGAAGGAGCGATAGATACTTTTCATACCGAATATGTGAACATAAGACCCATACCTACTCCTGTCTTAAAAAATGCGGAGATTCCTTTTGTTGCTGCTGAAACTGATGGAGGTAGATGGGGTACACTTTCAAATTGGAATACTAATGATGCGGCAAAAAACCATGGTGGTTTTGGCGGTTGGGATGAATGGAATGGTAATATATTTAATTTAGAATCTGGTTGGGGAGCACCAGGTATTACAAATGGTAAAATTTACCAAACGGTTATTGCCGAACCTGGGAGCTATTCATTAAAAGTAAAACTAATGAATACCAACCATCAAGTGGCAGATGTTGGGGGAGCTTATTTTGTAATCGCTAAAGGTGATGGTCTTCCAAATGTTGAGGAAGTAACTTCATCTACAGATGTGTTAGGGTATAAAAGAATCTTAGAAACTTCTAGTGTTGATTATGTGGTAGATTTTGTTATAGAAGAGACTACTGAAATTTCGGTAGGAGAATTAACTACACAAAGTGATGCTGGTCGTTTTGCTAATATTCTTTCCTTTGAAATAGTCGTGAAATAAAGAATTAGTTAGTTTAATTATTTGGAGAAAGTAACATGATTTTATCATGTTACTTTTCTCTTTTTTAACATAAAAAATAGGTTTTGATAAACTATAGAGAAATTAACAAAGCATGGAAATGTTATATCTGGATATGTTTTTTGTGGAATTTCAATTCATGTGGATTAAAAATCAGTCAAAAGCCAATTGTGTATGTAGATGCAACAAGTTTTTTTTCTCAAGAAAAGTTTCAAGAGCATTGGAATATGTATTATCCATGGGGAACTGACCATAATGGTAGCGCCAGAATGTATACCGAAAACATTAATATAGGGAATGATTCTATTTTGACTATAACATCTAAATATATTCAGAATCAGACAGAAGGAAATAGTACAGCAGATCCTTATTTGAAAATTGCATTTCATTCAGGAGCTATACACGCAAAACAGCAAATTAAGGTTACTGAAAAATTACCCTATTGGGTGGTGAGTGGAGATTTTAAAACGCCAACTACCTCTTCGTCATGGCCTGCTTTTTGGCTAACGGGGGTTAATAGTTGGCCTCCAGAGATAGATATATTGGAGTTTAAAGGAAGTGAAACCAATTGGATGAATACTGTTGCAGGGTCATCTTGGGATAAAACAATTTGGACTACAGAAAAAACAATAGTTGAAGATGCCGCAACAAAATGGCATAATTACAAGCTAATTCTAGAACGAGTTGATGATCAGAACACGATGGTTAAAATGTATTTGGATGGAAAATTAAAAACAACTGTTGTGAAAGATTTTACAGAAAAATCTTTTTGGCTAATTATAAATATGCAAATGGAAGGTGCTAGCGGATTTACAAATGATGATGCTATTGCTCGAAAGGTACCTCAGGTATTTAAGGCTAAAAATATTTATGTGGCAGCTATACCTGTTGATTGATTAGTTTTTTAATAAGTGTAAAAAACACGCTTATTAATTAGAAAATTTAGAAATTTATAGAAATTAAAATATTTAAGATTGAAGCTAAAAGTATTTATAAGTAGTATTGCTCTCGTTTGCTTAGGAAGTTTACATTCTTGTGGAATCAAATTAAGCCAAAATCAAATCAAAGAATCTGTAGTAGGCTCTGGTTGGTCTAACAACTCTGTGAATACTGTTATTTTTAGGCAAAATGCAATAACAACTTATAAGAACACACAGTTTACAGCTTATTACGACGGGGAAAGCAATCTTATGTTAGCCAAAAGAAACTTATTGGATGGTGTTTGGAAAGCAAACAAAACTCAGTATAAGGGTAATACCAGAGATGCTCATAATGCAATTAGCATAGCTGTGGATAGTAGGGGGATTTTGCATGTAAGTTGGGATCATCATGATACGAAATTGCGTTATGCCATGGCTAAAGAGCCATTAAGCTTGGAGTTAGGGGAAGAAATTTCAATGACAGGTATTGAAGAAGAGAAAGTTTCATATCCGCAATTTTATAATTTATCCAGTGATGGAAATTTGCTTTTTCTTTATCGTTCGGGTATGTCTGGAAGAGGCGTTTTAGTCATGAACAACTTTGATGGTACAACTGGAAAATGGTCGCAATTGCATCAAAATTTACTTGACGGAGAAGGAAAGCGTAATGCGTACTGGCAAGCTTATGTAGATAACTTAGGAACTATTCATTTATCATGGGTGTGGAGAGAAACCTGGGATGTATCCACCAATCATGATATTGCGTATGCACGTTCTAAAGATGGTGGGTTAACATGGGAGAGTTCTAACGGGAAAAAATACCAAATTCCAATAAATGTTAAAACATCAGAATATGCCTGGAAAATTCCACATAATAGTAGTTTAATCAACCAAACATCAATAACAGCAGATGCTTCTGGTAACCCATATATCGCTAATTATTGGAACGAAGAGAACACAACACAGTATCAAATAGTTTATCTTCAAGAGGGGATATGGAAAAAAGAAAATACGGCTTTTCGTACTTCAGGATTTCATTTAGGTGGTGGAGGCACTAAAAAGATTCCAATTTCACGTCCTGAAATTTTAGTAACACCAAATAAAAATTCATCCTCTATTATTCATTTATTATTTAGAGATGATAAGCGAGGTAGTAAAATCTCTTTGGCAACAAAAAACCTTGCTGAAAATGTTCCATGGAGTATACTAGACTTGACTTCTAAAAGTGTTGGGGAATGGGAACCTAATTTTGACAAAGAACTATTTAAAAAAACTGGGAAACTTCACATTTTTGAACAAAAAGTAATTCAAGTTGACGGAGAAGGTCTTGCAAATCAACCGACAACCATAATTAAAATATTAGAAATTTCACAATTACCTAGAACCTTAAAATAAACTATCCTGATGAAAATTAAAATAGCAAATTTACTATTAAGTCTTTTATGCCTTGCGTGTTTTGTAGAAGTGTCAGCACAAGAAAAAAGTAATGAATGGGAGGATCCTACTGTTTTAGATAGAAATAAAGAAGAAGGTCATAGTGCTTTTGTGTTATATGAGAATGCCATGCTTGCACAAAAACAGGATCCAGAAAATTCTTCTTTGTATAAAAGCTTAAATGGCACTTGGAAATTTAATGTGGTTAAAAACCCTTCGCAAAGGCCCCAATATTTTTATAAGGACGATTTTTTAGATGCAAACTGGGATAATATCAATGTGCCGTCAAACTGGGAAATAGAGGGTTTCGATATCCCTATCTATACAAATGTAGCATATCCCTTTCCTAAGAATCCACCTTTTATCGTTGGAGATTATAATCCGGTTGGGAGCTATAGAACAACTTTTGAGATTCCTCCAAATTGGAATAACAAAGAAGTGATTTTACATTTTGGATCAATTTCCGGTTATGCAAGAATTTTTCTGAATGGAACTGAAGTTGGGATGACTAAGGCAGCTAAAACACCAGCAGAATTTAATATTACTTCCTATTTACGTGAAGGAAAAAATTTATTGGCAGTACAAGTAATCAGATGGCATGATGGTAGTTATTTAGAAGATCAAGATTTCTGGAGATTAAGTGGTCTAGAGCGCGACGTATATTTACAGGCAATGCCGAAAACTACAATTTGGGATTTCTTTGTGAAAGGCGATTTAGACAATGAATATGTGGATGGACTTTTTAGTGCAACTGTTGATATTAGACAATTTGAGGGTAAAAAAGTAAAAAACCCAAATATTACAGTCGCTTTGAATGATGCTGATGGGCATAGGATTTTTTCTGAAACCAAATCCGTAAGCACAACTACTGAAGATGTTCAATTTAAAAAGGTCATCGAAAATGTGCATAAATGGAGCGGAGAAGACCCATATTTATATACATACACTTTAGAATTAAAAAATAATAAAGGAAGCTCAATAGCTGCCGTTTCAGGTAAAATAGGATTTCGAAAAGTAGAATTAAAAAATGCGCAACTTTTAGTAAATGGGAGGGCAATTACAGTAAAGGGTGTTAATCTACACGAACATCATGGAGATAAAGGGCACGTGCCAGATGATGAAATAACTCGTAAAGATTTTGAGTTAATGGCTAAGAATAATATAAATTCTGTGCGAATGAGTCATTATCCTCATGGGCAACAAGTATATGATTTAGCGGATGAATTTGGGTTTTATATTGTTGATGAAGCAAATATAGAAACACATGCAATGGGTGCCGAATGGCAAGGCAATTTTGATAAGTCAGTACACCCAGCATATCGTCAAGAATGGGCGGCGGCGCATTTAGATCGTATCGAACGTATGTTTGAAAACAATAAAAATCATTCTTCGATTATTCTATGGTCTTTAGGCAATGAAAGTGGTAATGGCCCAGTTTTTTATGACGGATATGATTGGCTTAAAAATCATGATGATACACGTTTAGTACAGTTTGAGCAGGCTGGTGAAAATAGAGATACTGATGTGGTAGCTCCAATGTATCCTAATTTACGAGACATGAAAAAATATGCAGAGCGTACAGATGTTACAAGGCCTTATATTATGTGTGAGTATTCGCATGCCATGGGTAATAGTAGCGGTAACTTTCAAGAGTATTGGGATATTATTGATAGCAGTCCACATATGCAAGGTGGTTTTATTTGGGATTGGGTTGACCAAGGATTGAGAACAAATACCGAAGATGGTAAGGAGTTTTGGGCTTACGGTGGGGATTTAGGAGGTAAAGATTTGCAGAACGATGAAAATTTTAATGCAAACGGATTAGTTACTGCTGATCGTGTTCCACACCCTTCTTTAGTTGAAGTAAAACAAGTATATCAGAATATAGGGTTTAAATTGAATAATCAGAGTTTAGAAATTACCAATAATTTTGATTTTACAAATTTAGATCAGTTCAATTTTAAGTGGGTATTATATGACAATGGAAAGGAAGTCGCTAATAATAATTTTGAACTTAGTTTAGCGCCAAAAGAAGAAGTTAAAGTAGTTTTAAATTTACCAGAGTTAGGCAAAGGTGAATATTTTATAAATGTATATGCGTATACTAAAAACGCATCAGCCTTAGTTCCTGTAGGTCATGAAATAGCTAGGGCGCAGTTTGCCATCGGTCAAGAAAATTATTTTGCTTTGGTAGAAAAGGTAGCCTCAAACGTGAAGTTGAAATATACGGTTAAAAAAGACATTTTAATATTTTCAACAGTTGATGTAAACGGGGAACTAAATTTGAAAACAGGGAAAATACAGAAATATCAACGTAATAATGATAGTGCCACAATAATTACTGATTTTCCTGAACCTTATTTTTGGAGAGCCCCAACAGATAATGATTTTGGTAATCATATGCCAGAACGACTAGGGGCATGGAAAATAGCCTCTAAAAATGCCAGCCTTATTAATGTGAAAATAGGGAAGAAAGCTCCCGAAGGGTTGCCTATTACAGTAACTTTTGAATTAGCCGAGGTAAAAGTACCTTATACCGTTACTTATTTTATCGAAAACAACGGAGCTATAAAAGTAACAGCAAGCATAGATGTTAGAGGGAAGAATTTACCAGAAATGCCTCGTTTTGGAATGCGAATGATACTTTCTGGTGCTTATGATAATTTGGAGTATTATGGTCGTGGTCCCTGGGAAAATTATTCTGATCGTAAAGCCTCTGCCTTTGTTGGGAATTATAAGGATAAGGTAGAAAATCAGTTTACATGGACGTATATCAGACCGCAGGAATCTGGTTATAAAACAGATGTTCGTTGGCTTACTTTAACAAACATTGGACATGGAGGATTAAAAATAGTAGGAGACCAGCCATTAGGTTTTAGTGCTTTAAATGTTTCTACGGAAGATATTGATCCAGGCAAGTGGAAATCTCAAAAACATCCAACAGATTTAAAGGTTCAAGATAAAGTTTTCTTACATATAGATCTTAAACAACGTGGTGTTGGAGGGTTAAATAGTTGGGGGCAATATCCTCTAGAAAATTATCGGTTAGAGGATAAAACATATTCATATAGTTATATAATTTCATTATTATAATTATTAAAAGAGACTGGCTTTTTATCTATGCTTAATTTTTATAAATATTTTTTGGTGCTTATATTTCTTACAACGGTAAATTGTAAGAAGAAACCTCTTTTTGTAGAGCAGAATCTTTTAGAAATTGGAATAGAATTTCAAAATCAATTAACAGAGGATAAAGACAATAATATAATGACCTATGAGTACTTCTATAATGGTGGTGGTGTAGCAGTTGGAGATGTTAATAATGATGGTCTATCAGATATTTATTTTTCAGGGAATAGAGTTGAAAACAAATTGTTTCTTAATAAAGGTAATTGGAAATTTAAAGATATCACCAAAGAGTCTGCAATTACTGAAAAATCAGGATGGAAAACAGGTGTGACTATGGCCGATGTCAATGGTGATGGCTTGCTTGATGTTTATGTGTCCTATTCTGGAAATGCCCCGGAAGAGGGATTTGGAACTGCGGTTGTTAAAGATTATGTTGGTAGAGCAAATCAATTATTTATAAACACAGGAGTAAATAAAGACCATATCCCCATATTTTCAGAAAGGTCAAAGGAATACGGGCTTGATGCCATTGGAACCTTTTCTACACAAGCCTATTTTTTTGATTACGATTTAGATGGTGATTTGGATATGTTTCTTCTGAACCATGCTAATAAATTCTATAATACCTTATATAATGTTAAAAGCCTAAGAAGCTTACGCCATCCTTATTATGGCAATAGGTTGTATGAGAATAAAAACAACAAATTTATTGAGGTATCTGAAATGGCCGGAATTTTTGGCAGTGGAATAACATTTGGATTAAGTGCTGCGATTAGTGATTTAAATAAAGATGGATATCCGGACATTTATGTGACCAATGACTATGAAGAGCAGGATTTTTGCTATTTAAATAAGGGCGATGGTACTTTTGATGAGGTGTCAAAGATAGCTTTTGGGCATCTGTCCACTTATGGAATGGGATCAGATATTGCAGATGTAAATAATGACGCCCTGCCAGATGTATTTGTTGCAGATATGCTGCCAGAAGATAATTATAGGCAAAAAGTTTTAAAAGGTCCTGATGCGTATAATAAGTTTAATCTGCTTATAGAAAGTGGGTATCATTATCAGTATATGCGGAATACTTTGCAGATTAACAGAGGTTTGTCACCAGATAGTTTGATGAAATTTAGTGAAGTAGGTCAGCTTTCAGGTGTTTCTAATACTGATTGGAGTTGGGCGCCTTTGATTGCCGATTATGATAACGATGGACTCAAAGATATTTTTGTAACAAATGGTTTTTTGAGAGATTTTAGCAATCTTGATTTTACAAATTTCACGGTTAATGAAGCTGTAAAGGATGCCCAAAATCAAAATAAACAAGTAGACTTGGGTGCTTTAGTCGGTAAAATGTCATCAACCAAAATACCAAATTATGCTTTTCAGAATATAGATGGCCTAAGTTTTAAGCAAACTTCAGGCGAGTGGGGTTTAAGTAAAAAAACAGTTTCTAATGCAGCCGCTTATGCCGATTTAGATAACGACGGAGATTTGGATCTCATCGTTAATAATCTTAATGAACCTGTTTTAATTTATAAGAATGAATCTCAGGAAATATCTGATAATAAGTATTTGAAAATAAAATTGAAAGGAGAGCATCGAAATAGTTATGGATTGGGAGCTAAAGTCACTTTAAATTTTAAAGACGGTAAACAAATCTATCAAGAAGCTTATTTTGGTAGAGGGTATCAATCATCTGTAGAGCCTGTTTTAAATTTTGGTTTAGGTAAATATGAGGTAATTGATAAGGTTGTGGTTCTTTGGGCTGATGGCAAAAAAACAGTTTTGAGAGATGTGAAATCTAATCAATCTCTACAGCTTTTTCAGAAAGAGGCTATAGAAAAGCATTGGGAAACGCCTATAAATGAAAAAGGACTCTTAGCAGATGTTACGGCAGCTTCAAATTTAGAGTTCATTCACCAAGAGAATCTTTATGTAGATTTTGATAATGAAAAATTAATTCCTTATCAGCTTTCAATGCTAGGAGGTAAGGCAAGCATTGGCGACGTAAATGGCGATGGTAATGATGATGTGTATTTTGAAGGAGCGAAGGATCAGATTAGTGAATTGTATTTAGGGAATGATGAGGGGAATTTTAAAAAACATAATGAAGGACAACCCTGGACCAGCAGTTTTGATTCAGAAAAAGAGGATGTCGCATCATTATTTTTTGATGCAGATGGTGATGGCGATCTTGATTTATATGTTGTAAGTGGTGGTAACGAAGAATTCAATGGAACAGAATATTATCAAGACCGAATTTATCTGAATGATGGTCAGGGTAATTTTTTAGCTTCCGTTACTAGTTTGCCAAACATGAAGTTTAGCGGAGGTGTAGTTAAAGCTGCAGATTATGATAATGATGGCGATTTAGATTTATTCATTGGAGGACGAGTTAACGGTCGCAACTATCCCCTTATTCCACGGAGTACGATATTAAGAAATGATAGCTCTAAGAAGAAAGTGGTATTTACTAATTTTAGAATAAAAGACTTAGATCAAATCGGGATGGTTACTGATGCAATTTGGGAAGATATTGATAATGATTCTTGGTTAGACTTAATATTGGTTGGGGAATGGATGCCAATTACCATTTTAAAAAACAACAAAGGGCAATTTTTAAATAAAACCAAAGATTATGGGCTTGAAGAAACTACAGGTTGGTGGTTTTCAATTGCCTCTGGAGATTTTGATCAGGATGGTGATACTGATTTTCTAATTGGTAACTTAGGGTTGAACACACAATTAAAAGCATCAAGGGAAGAGCCTATGCGTTACCATGTTCAAGATATAGACAACAATGGTAGAATAGATCCTATGCTTTCATATTACATACAAGGTAAAAGCTATCCAATGGCTAGTAGAGATGAGTTGCTGGGTCAAGTAGCCCCTTTAAAACAGGTATATACTAGTTATTCTAGTTATGCCAAAGCTACTACAGATGATGTTTTGAAATCAGGAGGCATTTTACCCAAATTTATTTTAGACATTAAAAATTTAAAGTCTTCTTTTTTGGAAAAAAAGAAAGATGGTAGTTTTGAATTAAAGGCGCTCCCACTTGCTTTGCAAGCCTCGGTAATTCAAAGTTTTGTTTATGACGATTTTGATGATGATGGTGAAAAAGAAGTTTTAGTGGCTGGTAATTTATATCCATTTAGAGTGAGTCTTGGGAAAATGGATGCATCTTTTGGGTCGCTTTTAAAGTTCGAAAAGGGTAATTTTAAGTCTTCTGAGAAGAATAAACTTTGGTTAAGTGGTGATATTAGAGATCTAAATGTTATGCATTTTAATTCCGGTAAGAAAAGAGTATTGGTTACCCGAAATAATGATAGGGCAACTATACACGCTATTAATGAATAAAGTTTTGCCCTAAAATTAATGGTGTAAAAGGGAATGTTTTTTGAAAATAAACGTATGAGAATAACTACTTATAAATTAAATCTTTTTTTGGTTTTAATAGCAACATTAGCGTGCTCTTGTGGAACTAATAGTGCGAAACGCAATACGATTGACTTGAGTAATAAGGTGGTTAAGATTAAGAAGCTAGAGCATAAAGAAAATGTACTGTTAATTTTAAATAAAGTGAATCATTATTGGCAAGAAACACATCCAAATCATGATCGCGCATTTTGGCATCCAGCGGCTTATCAAACAGGAAATATTGAGGCTTATAAAATTACAAAGAATAAAAAGTACTTACAGTATGCTACTGTATGGGCTGAGCAAAATCAGTGGAAAGGAGCAAAGTCTAATGATAAGGCCAATTGGAAATACAGTTATGGAGAAACAGATGATTATGTGCTTTTTGGAGATTGGCAAATTGCTTTTCAAACCTATATTGATCTATATACCATTGAGGGAAAAAAAGACCCAAATAAAATAGCACGTGCACGGGAGGTAATGGAATACCAAATGAGCACTGATAAAGATGATTATTGGTGGTGGGCAGATGGTTTGTATATGGTAATGCCCGTGATGACAAAGCTGTATAAAGTTACTGGGAATGAGCTTTATTTAGAAAAACTTCATGACTATTTAACCTATGCAGACAGTATTATGTATGATGCCGATGCTAAATTATATTATAGAGATGCTAAATATGTATACCCTGAGCATAAAAGTGCCAATGGCAATAAAGACTTTTGGGCACGTGGAGATGGTTGGGTTTTTGCGGGTTTAGCAAAAGTAATCCATGATTTACCAGAAGATACAAAGTATCGTAAGGAGTATATAAATAGGTTTAAGGCGATGGCAAGCGCATTGGCTAAGGCGCAACAAAAAGGAGGCTATTGGACTCGTAGTATTTTAGATGCTGAGCATGCTCCGGGACCAGAGACCAGTGGAACAGCTTTTTTTACGTATGGCTTTTTATGGGGCATAAATAATGGTGTTTTAGAGAAAGAAATCTATTTGCCTGTAGTTGAAAAGAGTTGGGGTTATTTGACTAATATAGCACTTCAAAAGGATGGGCGAGTAGGTTATGTGCAGCCAATTGGAGAAAGAGCAATACCTGGGCAAGTAGTCGATGTAAATTCCACCGCAGATTTTGGTGTAGGGGCTTATTTATTGGCAGCTTCCGAAATGTATCGATTTTGTGAAAAGAATAATTAAGTATGAGAAGAATTATAACAATAGCATTAGGGTTTACTTTTTTAATAACTAATGATCTATCAGCTCAAGATAAGCGCGAGAAACCTGTTTTTCAATTAGCAAATCCAGATTTTATTAGGAGCCCACATACTGGAATGACCAAAAAGCATTGGGAAGATGCAGCTCTTTATATTTTAGAAGGTGCATTTAGTTATATTAAAACTTTAGATGACCCCATGAAGTTCCCAAAACTTCCTGGTAAAAGTTATCCGCATGATGAAGGCAGAGTGCCTACCGAAAAATTAGAGGGCTTATCCCGTACGTTATTCGTTGCAGCTCCACTTTTAAAGAAAAATCCGAATTTAGAGATTAATGGTATTAAAGTAGCAGACTATTATAAACATCAATTAGTACAGTTAATAAACCCAGAAAGTTCTGCTTTCATTGTTCCTAGAGCAAAAAATGGTGGTCCTAGTCAAAATTTAGTAGAGTATGGCGCGCTTGCGATGTCACTTTTTATTGCACCAGATGTTATTTGGGAACCATTGAGTAAAGTAGATAAAGATGGTTTAGCAGCATCTATGTTAAGTTATGCAGACGGACCGACTGTTGATTCCAACTGGAAATTTTTTAACATATTCGTTTTGAGCTTTTTTGATGAACAGGGGTATGAAGTAAACAGGCTGTTGTTGGAAAAATATGTGCAAGAGTCATTAAAAGATTATCGGGGAGAAGGTTGGTATAATGATCATCCTGCATATGATTACTACAGTATGTGGGCTTTTCAGCTATATGGAATTCTATGGTCACAATTGTATGGTGATGAAAACTATCCAGAATATGCAAAAGGTTTTAGAAGTAATTTTTCAGATTTGACAGGTAATTACCCCTACTTGTTTGCTAAAGATGGTAAAATGATTATGTGGGGTAGAAGTATAAGTTATCGTATTGCATCCATAAGCCCTTTACCTTTCACAGGATTATTAGAAAATGAGCTTATAAATTATGGATGGATGCGTCGTATAGCCTCAGGAACCTTATTGCAATTTCTCCAGAATCCAGATTTTTTAAAAAATCAGGTGCCTACATTAGGTTTTTATGGTCATTTTGAGCCTGCAGTGCAAGAATATAGTGCTCGTGGAAGTGTGTATTGGATGGGGAAAGCATTTTTCGGGCTTTTAATTCCTGAAGATAATCCTTTTTGGACGGCTACAGAGAATGAAGGCTCTTGGGAAGATACTTTTAAAGAGGATCAAGTTTATAATAAATTTCAAGAAGCATCCAATATACTGATAACTAATTATCCTGCAATCGGAGCATCAGAGATACGAGCTTGGTGTCATGAGCGAAAAGTTGATGATTGGCAGCATTTTAGATCTAGTGAAAATTACAATAAGCTTTCTTATAATAGTGAGTTTCCTTGGCAGGCAGATGGGGAGAATGGGGAAATCTCTATGAATTATTCTTTTCTGAATGATAAAAAAGAATGGGAGCCGTTGCGACTATATACGTTTAAGAAATTTGAAAACGGAATTTACTATAGAGACGCTGTTTTAGAAACTAATGATCAAGTAAAAATACAATTGGCAGAAATGCCTTTGCCTAACGGAATTTTAAGAGTAGATAAAAACATAAGTTCTGTCGCTGTAGCTATGCGGTTAGGACATTATGCATTACCTAAATTAGAAGTTGAAGTTTTAACATATACAAAAAGAATAAAAGGGCATGAGATTCAAATTATAGATAATGGAGTACATCAATTAGCTTTAGTTTCTTTAAAAGGATGGGAGCATATAGAAACTTTAGAAACCGAAGGATTACATCCAGTTAGTGATCATAGTACAGTTAGTAATGTTTCAGGAGTATTTAATCCAGAGGAGAAAGGTGAAACCATATATGCTACTTTAATGCTATGGAAAAATTCAGGAGAATCATGGAGTAATGAAGAGTTAATGCCTATTCATAAAATAAAGACAATTGGTACAAATAAAGTTCAAGTTAGTTTGAAAAACGGGAAACAGTATACTTTTGATTTTCATTAAGTAATCATTGACTTATGATTTCTGATACTTTGGCTTCCTTTTTTAAAAATATTGCGCTATAAACCAACTAACCATTGCAACAATGCTGTAAAAGAAAAACGTAATAACCATACTTATTCCTAAATATTTAAGGCTTTCGGTACGATTAGCTTTTTTTGACATATCCTTATTCATTTCAATAGTGTTTTTGAAGTTTGATATAAAGATATTATGGTTGCTGAAGATTTATTGTCGCGTTTAGACGAGTGGTAATTTTCTAAAGACCAATATTGTATTTCATCCGTTAAGTTCAAATGAAGTTTGAAGGCTATTTTAAATTTTTTATTAGCCCCCCTTTAAATTGATACTGGTTTTTGGTAATTAACTGTATAAGGTTAAATATAAAAAGACGATTTCAAAACGGAGCGGGTAAAATCTGTATGAGAATAATAGGAGTCCAATACAATTGAAGTATTAATTCTAAATTTAAGAGTCTTATAATCAGTTATTTGATTTTTGAATTGGAATTGAACTGCATGATTATTGCTTTTTTAGATTTCTAAATTGTAAAATTTTTTAAAAACCTTGTTTTTTCATTTTTTTTGTTTTCATTTGTTCTTTCAAACCTGTACATAAAATAGGTCTGGTATTAAAGCTTTTAGCTAAACATAATGAATATTATTTTTATGTTCGGTAGATTGGAAAATAGGAAGACAAATCCAATGATCGTCTCTAAAAAAGACAACCGAATTTTATTTATTTCTTCCATTGAACCTTCAATCGTGAGCAGTCAGCACGAGTATTTTTTTGTTCCTACTACACAACGTCAAATCATTATCTAGGGATTGTAATAGAATTTTTTTCAAAAGTGTCAAGGTTTTTAAAACCATTTACTAGTTTTAACCCAATACAATCCATTGTTAAATGAATACAAAATATATTAATTTAATAGATCAGACTTATTACTTCCCACAAGAAGAATTTACTTTAGATGGTGAAAATCTTAATTTTCATGATATTCCATTGATGGAATTGGTTGAGAAATATGGTAGCCCCTTAAAATTTACATACCTTCCTAAGATATCTCAAAATATAAATAGAGCTAAAGAGTGGTTTAAAATTGCCATGGAGAAGAATAACTATAAAGGTAAATACCATTATTGTTATTGTACCAAAAGCTCTCATTTTCAGCCTGTTTTAAATGAAGTATTAAATAATGATGTTCATATTGAAACTTCCTCTGCCTATGATATTAATATTGTAGAAAAATTAAAGAAAAAAGGCAAAATTAAAGATGATACGTATGTGATTTGCAATGGCTTTAAAAGAGATGAATATATTGATAATATTGGCAGGTTAATCAATGAAGGTCACAGAAATTGTATTCCAATCATAGATAATTATGAAGAAATAGATTTACTTTCAGATGTCATCGAGGATACCTTTAAAGTAGGGATAAGGATTGCATCGGAAGAAGAACCTAAGTTCGAATTTTATACCTCAAGATTGGGAATTGGGTATAAAAATATAGTCCCTTTTTATGAAAATCAAATTAAAGATAATGATAAGGTAGAGCTTAAAATGCTTCATTTTTTTATCAATACGGGTATTCGTGACAATGCCTATTATTGGAATGAGTTAGTAAAATGCTTAAAGGTTTATATTAGACTAAAAAAAATGTGTCCATCATTGGATAGTTTAAATATTGGAGGCGGTTTTCCGATAAAGAATTCTTTGGCTTTTGAGTACGATTATCAATATATGATTGATGAAATTATCAATCAAATTAATATTGCTTGTCATGAAGCAGAAGTCCCAGTTCCGCATATTTTTACAGAATTTGGTAGTTTCACCGTAGGAGAAAGTGGAGGAGCTATTTACGAGATACTCTATCAGAAGCAGCAAAACGATCGTGAAAAATGGAATATGATTGATTCCTCTTTCATAACAACATTGCCAGATACTTGGGCAATTAATAAACGTTTTGTGATGTTACCTATAAATAGATGGCAAGATGAATATGAGCGCGTGCTTCTGGGAGGGTTAACTTGTGACAGTGATGATTATTACAATAGCGAGCAGAATATGAACGCTATTTATTTGCCTAAATATAGAAGAGATAAACCACTATATATAGGATTTTTTAATACAGGTGCTTATCAAGAGAGTATCGGTGGTTATGGAGGATTGCAGCATTGCTTAATTCCTGCACCAAAACATATTCTTATAGATAAAGATAAAGACGGAAATATAACAACAAAATTATTTAACCAACAACAAAAAGCAGAAGATCTGCTAAAAATTTTAGGCTATGACGACAACTAGCAATTATGCAGGAATACCAGACGAGTTTGCGCAATTAGAAACGGCAAAGGTAGTTTTAATACCCGTGCCATATGATGGCACGAGCACATGGGGAAAAGGTGCTGATAAGGGTCCAGAAGCATTTTTGAATGCGTCTGAAAACATGGAAACCTATGATATTGAAACGGCTACTGAAGTTTATAAGCAGGGAATTTATTTGGCTGATGCTATTGATGAAAAAAGTTCGCCAGAAGCGGTAGTGAATGCTGTTCATACGACCACCAAAGATTATATTAAGAGAAATAAATTTGTAACCTTGTTTGGAGGAGAGCATTCTATTTCTGTTGGAAGCATTAGAGCATTTAATGAGTGTTATGATAATTTGACTGTATTACATATTGATGCACACGCAGATTTGCGTGAATCATATAATGGGAGTAAGTTTAATCATGCTTGTGCGGTACACGAAGCAAGTCAAACTACAAATCTAATTCAAGTAGGTATTCGCAGTATGGATGCTATTGAAAAGACGTTTATGGATGAAGAAAAAACGTTCTTTGCTCATGATATGGTCAATGATGAATACTGGATTGATAAAGTTATTGAGCTAATGTCAGATAATGTGTTCATTACTTTTGACTTAGATGCCTTGGATCCAAGTATACTTCCAGCTACAGGAACACCTGAGCCAGGGGGGTTATTGTGGTATGAAACCTTAGAGTTTTTAAAACAAGTTTTTGAAGAAAAAAATGTAGTTGGATTTGATATTGTTGAGCTTTGTCCAAATGAAACGGATAAATCGTCAGATTTCCTTGCTGCAAAATTGTATTATAAAATGTTAAGCTATAAATTTATGGGTGAAGCTGCTGAAGATTCATATGATAATACGTATGATATTGATCATAAAGCAGGTTTATCAAACAACTCAAAATTCGAAGATGACGAAGAATAAAGGAGCAATCTCCAACTTTATTGAAAAGTATTACTTGCATTTTAATGCAGCAGCCCTTGTTGATGCAGCAAAAGGTTACGAGGATCAATTAAATCAAGGAGCAAAAATGCTCGTTTCTTTAGCTGGCGCAATGAGTACAGCAGAAATAGGTAAGATTTTTGCTGAAGTTATTCGTCAAGATAAAGTGCAAATTATATCCTGTACGGGAGCGAACTTAGAGGAAGATATCATGAATTTGGTAGCACATTCACATTATAAACGTGTGCCTAACTATCGTGATTTAACACCACAAGACGAATGGGATCTTCTAGAAAAAGGTTTAAACAGAGTTACTGATACATGTATTCCTGAAGAAGAAGCATTCCGAAGATTGCAAGAGCATATTTTTAAAATCTGGAAAGATGCTGAGGCTGCTGGTGAACGCTATTTACCACATGAATTTATGTACAAAATGTTACTTTCAGGTGTTCTAGAAGAGCATTATGAAATAGATATAAAAGATTCATGGATGTATGCAGCAGCAGAAAAGAATTTACCTATTATCTGCCCAGGATGGGAAGATAGTACTATGGGTAATATTTTTGCATCGTATGTGCTCAAAGGCGAGTTAAAAGCAAGTACCATGAAATCTGGTATTGAGTATATGACCTTCTTGGCTGATTGGTATACGCAGAATTCTCAAAACGGAATTGGATTTTTCCAAATTGGTGGTGGTATTGCAGGAGATTTTCCTATTTGTGTGGTTCCAATGTTGTATCAAGATATGGAACGTACAGATACTCCTTTTTGGAGTTATTTTTGCCAAATTAGTGATTCCACAACTAGTTATGGATCCTACTCAGGTGCGGTTCCTAATGAAAAAATTACCTGGGGAAAACTAGATATTAATACACCCAAATTTATTATTGAAAGTGATGCGACCATTGTTGCTCCATTAATTTTTGCTTACTTATTAGATTATTAAAATATGGACAATTTAAAAAGAGTTATTGTAGATTTTAAAAAACTTACACCTGAGGTTTTAAAGCTTTTGGTGGAGAAGTATCCTGACGGTTATGATGATTTAAATATCATATCATTTAAGAATGCTCATGGAGAGCGCATTGAAGCTGTTGAAGTAACTACAGAAGATACTAAGTATTTGGTAAAAATAAGTGCCAAATTAGAAACTACCATGGCGAATTATGATGAAGAAGATTATGAAGATTTCGAAGATGACGATCCAGATGCAGTAATTGATCCAGATATACTCCCAGAAGAGGAAGATATGGGTGATGATGATTAATTAGAATCATGTTTGAGGTCGTTGCTTTTCAGATAACAGGAACATTAGATATAAGACAATGTAGAAACGTATTGCCTTTAGAAGTTTTATTTTCTAGCAGTGATGAACTTTATCTGAAAAACGGACCTCAAAAATTTGTTTACATATTTCAATATGGAATGGTTTCATTCTTCAACCATAATGAAGCCGAAATCCATGACATTTTGCAAAAATTAGTACCTGTTACAAAGCAAAACTCACAAGCACAGCTTTCCGAAAAAATTGAAGTTGAAATAGTGCCAGGGCAACGAAAAGTTAGCTTTAATAAGGTTGTTTTGCCGAATTTTGATAAAGAGGCTATTCGTATGGTGATGTTAAATGCTTCTCAATCGGTTGCTTTAGATCGATATGCCGCTATAACAGAGCAGCTTTTAGAGGAAACAAATGAGCATACAAAGTATTTAGAACAACATGGTAAACTCAATATTGGAGGAAATCAATTGAAGCGATTTATTGGAAGAATATTAAATATTAAAAATCAGATTTCTGAAAATCTATATATTTTTGATGAGCCTGATGCCACTTGGGAAAATGAGAACTTAAATAAATTGAATCAGGAATTAAAGCAAACATTTGATTTAAAAAATAGGTACCGTAACATATACGAACGAATCGAAATTATTAAGGAGAATTTAAGCCTTTTTAAAGATATCATGGAGCACCGTGAGAGCAGTCGATTAGAATGGATAATTATCATTTTAATTTTAGTTGAAGTCGTAGATTTAGTTGTGCTGCGCATTTTTAAATTATAAAAAATAAAAATTTTAGCATTGGAAGATTTAACAGTTATTGGAAGTGAAGAATGGTGTGTTTTTGAAGGCTTGGGTATTCCTGCCATTAAGGCAAGAGTTGATTCAGGAGCAAAAACATCCTCAATTCAGGCTACCAGCATGAAGGTTTTTATTAGAGGAGCGCAAGAATGGGTAAAATTTGAGGTAAATCCAATACAGGATAATCGGAGTATTGCTGTTGAGTGCGAAGCTAAGCTGGTAGATAGAAGAACTGTAAAAAGCTCTTCTGGAATTTCTGAGGAGCGTTATGTGATTAAAGCCCCAGTAACACTTGGTAATAAAACTTTTGATATTGAACTGACACTAGCAAGTAGAGATACCATGGAGTTTCGTATGCTTTTAGGTCGGGAAGCTTTGAATAATAGATATATTGTTAATCCTGCTGAAAACTATATCGTTCAGAATTTTACTGAACTAGAAATCTCTCAAAAATATTCGAATTATTTTAAAGAAAAAACTGGATTGAAAATTGCAATTTTGGCGAGTAACCCAGAATTATATAGTAATAAAAGATTGATGGAAGCTGGAGAGGCTAGGGGTCATGAAATGGTGTTTTTAAATGTAGAACATGCCTATATGAAACTCGATGCTAATTCTCCAGAAATTAGGTATCGGGGAGGGAATATTTTAAATGAATTTGATGCTATTATTCCAAGAATAAAACCTGCGGTGACATTTTATGGTTGTGCATTAATTCGTCAGTTTGATAATTTAGGAGTTTATTGTTTAAACTCTGCTGAAGCAATTACACAATCTCGTGATAAGCTATTTGCGTCTCAGTTGTTTTCAAAAAACGATATCCATATTCCAATTACAGGTTTTGCTAAATCACCAATGGATACTAAAGATTTAATTAAAATGGTGAATGGCGCGCCATTAATTATAAAGTTGTTGGAAAGTACACAAGGAAAAGGTGTTGTGCTTGCAGAAACAAATAAGGCGGCAGAAAGCGTTATTAATGCATTTAAGAGTGTGCAAACCAACATCTTAGTACAAGAGTTTATCAAGGAAGCAAACGGGCAAGATATTCGTTGTTTTGTAGTCAATGGAAAAATAATAGCTTCGATGCAGCGCCAAGCAGAGAAAGGTGAATTTAGAGCTAATATTCATCAAGGAGGTAAAGCCTCAGTTGTGAAAATTACTACGGAGGAGAAAAAGCTCGCTTTAAAGGCGGCTAAAGTATTGAATTTAGCAGTCGCTGGAGTTGATATTATCCGATCAAATAAAGGGCCGCTATTGTTAGAAGTGAACTCTTCTCCCGGATTAGAAGGGATTGAAAATGCAACTGGTAAGGATATTGCCAATAGTATGATATTGGCAATCGAGAATAAATTAAAATTCGCAAATTAAAGCAAAAAGCTCTTTACTAAAATAAAGAGCTTTTTACGATTACTTAAGGTTTTGTAACATTTCCTTAGTTGTTTTTTCTAAATCAAATTCAGGCTTCCAATCCCAATCTTTTTGAGCTTCAGAATCATTAATACTACTTGGCCAAGAATCTGCTATTTGTTGTCTGAAATCTGGCTCGTATGAAATATCAAAATCAGGAATATGTTTTTGAATGCTTTTGGAAATATCAGACGGATTAAAACTCATTGCTGCTAAATTATAAGAAGAACGGATCTTAAGTTTATCAGAACTGGTTTCCATTATTAATATCGTAGCTCTAATTGCATCGTCCATGAACATCATAGGGAGTTTGGTATCTTCTTTTAAAAAGCACGTATATTTCTTATCACTTAACGCTTTATGGTATATTTCTACGGCATAATCTGTGGTGCCGCCACCAGGTTGTGTTTTCCAACTGATTAAACCAGGATAGCGCACACTACGCACATCAACACCATATTTTTTAAAATAGTACTCGCACCAACGTTCTCCTGATTGTTTACTAATACCATAAACCGTACTTGGTTCCATAATCGTATTTTGCAAGGTATTTTCTTTAGGTGTATTAGGTCCAAAAACAGCGATACTTGAAGGCCAAAAGATTTTACTTATTTTTTTATCTTTAGCTAAGTTCAATATATTAAAAAGGGAGTTCATGTTTAAATTCCAAGCACGCATCGGAAATTTTTCTGCTGTAGCACTTAACATGGCTGCCATTAAATAAACCTCCTCTATTTCATAATGCATCACTACATCTTCAATGGCTTCATAATTAGTAGCATCTAAAAGCTCAAACGGGCCGGAGGCCATTAAGCTTTCATTTCCTTCTCTAATATCACTTGCGATTACATTATCATTGCCATATTTTTCTCTTAAAGCAAAGGTTAATTCTGTTCCAATTTGCCCACATGCCCCAATAATTAAAATAGATTTTTGCATTATAAAATTTGTTAAATAAAAAAGAGATAAAGATAACCATAACTATAGATAACTTCTAAAATTTGTACATTAGCTTTATGAAGAAATTAGTTGTTTTAATCCTTTTCGCTTTAGGATTTTTATCCTGTGGAGACCAAAAAGTGGAAGAGGAGGGTAAAGAAGATAATTCTATAGCTCTAGTAGACTTGAAAAAACTGCCGAAAAAAGTTAACCCTAGTGAGGGGGCGACATTAATTCTTAGAGATTGGACAGAGTATAATGCAATAAATTCAGCTATGAATGCGATATATAATGCGGAAACAAAAGAGGATTTAACCGTGGTTGTTGAAGATTTAATTGAGAAACAAAAACTATTGGAGTCTTCTGTGTATCCTGAGGTATTTAATAGGGCAGATATAAAAAGTAGACAAAAAGTTTTTAAAACATACATTTTGAAAATTAAATCTAATATGGAATATGATATTAACCCAAGAGCGGCTGTAATAGAAATGGTTAAAGCTTATAATGCCTATAACAACCAATTTTCTGTGGTGATTAATAGCACTCTTGATCCTGAACTTTTATTTGATGAATAAGATAGCTTTACTTGTGTTTTTTTTCTTTTCTATGTTTACTAATGGACAAAATGAAGCAACTAAAATTGATATCAATCAAGTCGTAGATGCATGGCATAAGGCGGCTTCAGAAGCTGATTTTGACACTTATTTTGGTTTGATGACGATCGATGGTGTTTTTGTAGGAACAGATGCTACAGAAAATTGGCAAAACAAAGCATTTAGAGCATTTTCAAAACCTTATTTTGATGCTGGAAAAGCATGGAGTTTTACGGCTTTAAATAGAAACGTGTATGTAAATGAGGCCGAAGATGTTGCATGGTTTGATGAATTACTAGATACTCAAATGAAAATTTGTCGCGGGTCTGGGGTATTGGAAAAAGTTGAAGGCGAATGGAAAATTGCGCATTATGTACTTTCAATTGCTGTTCCAAATGAAAATGTTTCAGACCTTATTTTGCTAAAGAAAGAAAAAGATAGTATTCTTACTTTAAAGCTTAAAAATTAAAAATAGCAATTAACAAGTATAAAAAAGCGAGCTTAGGCTCGCTTTTTAAATTATATAATCACGTTGTTTTATTGTTTTTTCTTTTTGTTAGAAGGAGCTTCCTTTACAGCTGGTGTTTCAGTCACCGCGGGTTTTTTTCTTGCTTCTAAGGCTTGTTTACTCAAACTTGCTAAATTAAAACTCGGATCTATTTGCAAGGCTTCATTTATATACGCTAATGCGCCATCAATATTTTCCTTATCAAGATTATAGGCTATTAGTCCTTTTAAATGAAGAAAAGCAGCTTTTAAAGAAACCTCGTAAGGTTCTTGGCGCTCATAGAAGGCATATTTCATATCATCCTTGGCGTTAGCAATACCATATTCAATATTTTGGCTTGCTGCAGTAGGGTCTCCTGTTTGTATTTTTAAATCTGCCAATTCATACGCTAAATACGGATTAGGCTTTCTTTTGTAAAGAACTTCAAATTGTTCAATTGCCCTTTTTGGCTGGTTTAAAGCTTTTAATGAAATTGCTTTTACTTGAACAGCAAGATCAGAATCGGTTTCGTTTTTTTCAATCCCTATAGTGTTTAAAGCCTGCAGATGTTGATTGTCATTTGCATACACATAGGCTAAAGTATCTTTTCGTTGAACCGATGGGGAAAGTACATTTAAATGAGTCAATGCATTAATTACACCACTTACATCACTTTGTGAGCGCATTTCTTTATAGAATGCTTCGTAGTGTTTTTGTAATTCTGATTTAGTTTGTGCTGTTCCGATAAAACCTAAACTAATAATTAAAGCAAATACTATTTTTTTCATTTTTACTATCTGTTGAATTTTGGTTTGCTAAACTATAAAATTTATTGGTAGTATCCTGTTAAGGAAACCTTTAAAAGAAATATGGAAAAAATAGTAATTAATTAAAGTCATGAAATAAAAAAAGATGCTGTAAAGCATCTTTTTTTATTTCAAATTATTTGTAAGGTTTAAACGGTCATTAAAGTGATATCCTTATTCGAATAATAACGTAATAAACAGGCGTAAAATGCTAAACTTCTTGTATCCTTGTCTAAGGATGCTTTTAAAAAATCATTGAGATTTTGAAATAAAAGATTGGCATGTACAGTAGGTATAAATGTATTGACCTTTTTTGGGTCATATACAGTATCATCTAAAACAATATCCATTTCTACTCTTTTACGATGGTAATCAATAGATACATCAGTAGCATTATAGTATTTTTTTAAAATGGCTACATGTAGGTTTTTAAATTTTAGAGCGATTTTTCGATTTGGACAACTTTGTGAAATAAGGCTTTCAATTTCTGAAAGAACTCTTCTTTTTAAACTGGAATTTTCCATGTTAATCGATTTTATATTATGTATTAAAGGTAGGACTTAATCGACGTAATGCACAGGGAATTAACAGTTTGTAGGATTTTTTGTTGTGAAACTAGAGGAATTTGTTGTCAGTTAATTCTTTATTGAAGTAAGAAAATGGAACTTCTTAACATTTAACAAATAATCTGAGCTTATAATTTTGCCCTTTTTGGTAGTTTCTACCTTATAATCAGGAGGTTGTATGTATCTTCTTTTAGCTTCTTGAGTGTAATATTCCTTTTTTGTAGGGTGATCCGGGTATACCCCGTTGATAATTTCCTGCCACCAATTGTTTTTTACTATTGCCGTTATAATACGAATGCAATCGTCCCTATGTATTAAATTCACAGGCATGTTGCCATTTTCCAAACCTTGACGGTTGGCAAGCATTGTAACTGGGTGCCTATCTTGACTTATTAACCCACCAAATCTTATAATTGTAGTTTTTAAATCAGCATCATTCTGGAAAATGGCCTCAGATTTTAATAATTGTTTGCCAGATTCAGTTGTAGGCTCAGGTTTAGTTTTTTCAGTTACTGCTCCGTCAAAATCTCCGTAAACAGATGTGCTACTTACAAAAACTATGTTTTCAATGGTGGATACTTTAATAGCATTATGAAGTAATTGCATTTTGGCAACATAATTTTCTTTATTTGCACCACGTAGTTTTGGAGGAACATTGATTATTAAAGTTTTTACATCTTTCAAAAAATCATGGATTGCTCCATCTATTTCATGTTCTGAAAGCGAAATCAGATATGACTTAATACCTTCTTTTTCTAATAGATTTAATTTTTCATCAGAAGTAGTTGTGCCTTTGACTTTATGTTTTTCTGCCAAAAAAGCTTGCGCCAGTGGAAAACCCAACCATCCGCAACCTATAATTCCTATAGTCTTACTCAAAGGTTATTGTTTTAGTAATTAGTATAGCATCGTTTAAAACAAAAGGCATCGGAATGTTATCTTTTGGTCTTGCTGGCACTGTAAACAGAGAATTAGTTAATAGATCATTAGATGCTTCATATAGTTTTATTTCTAGTTTTTCATTTTTTGGGATCACTAATTCTAATTCGGTGTATCCGTTATCAGTAATATAATGGGTAATTAATTTTCCTTTTCTTCTGTTTTTTAAGAAGTATTCAGATAAGTGAATTGTATTTACAGTTGCCTTATGAATAGTTGCAGCATTTGTAAATATTTCTAAACGGTTTACATTGCGTTGTGGAGTAATACAAATTTGCAAATGGCGCTCTTCCCCTATTAGCGTATCTCTAGTTTTTTGAACTAAAGGCAAAGCGAGTTCTTTCGCTGGAGCCTTAGAAACATACGTAAACCCAGAGCCATATTTACTACTAATAGTATTGTCATTTAACTTTGAAGGAATTTTCTTTTCATTACCAATAAATTGTGAGGTCCAATCGGACAGCACACTTTCATAAGTAGCCCATTGCGATGTATTATTATCTGCATTATAAACGTACAAAAGGCTGGTTGGTTTCGCATTATCTTCATTGAAGCCAGAATTGAAATGAGCAGAAATCATAAACCCTAAAAATAGGATACCTGCTAAAAAAGCTAATCTATTTTTATGTTTATAAAAACTAAAAATCGGCAATAATAAAAGAAATAGCAAGGTTACTAATGCTGTAGATGCCACCATCATTTTTAGACCTAAGCCTACAGGAAACATTTTTATGAATGGTGAAAATATCCATAAGGCGGGGAGTGCTAAGAAAACGAGTAAAAATGCATTAGGTTTTTCTTGATTAATCACGACTAAGAATGAAGCTAATACAGCAAATACAGGAATTACAAAGAAGCTTGCTCCAGGTAAGTAAGCGGTTAATCCTCCACATATTACCAACCAAATGACTATGGGTCCAACAAGAAGATTAGGGGATGTAATTTGTTTGAATTTATGATATATAAAGAAGCATACGGCCATTGAAAAAAGTACAAAAGCTGCGATATAGGTATAGCCATTATAGGTAAAACCATGTAATATATCTTTATACTGTGGATACATCCATTTTAATCCAGTCCAACTAAAATACCCAACGATGCCATTAATTATAAGGGTTATAAACATTGGTGCAAAGCTTTTTAGTGAAGCTGTTATATTCAGTGATTTCTTTTTAAAGCCATACAATAAAAGAATAATAAATAGGAGCACAGCTAATCCGAACATAGGCCAAACCCATTCAAAAGGATAAGATACAAGTTTGAAGAAGGGAATATTGAAATAATTATAATCATCAAGGCTCTTCAAATTGTTTAAATCGGCATTGCTAAAATGATGTAATAAAGGCATTAAATAACTGCCTTGATGCGCAAGAGTATTCTTGTCTAATCGCTCATAATTATCTTTAGCAGTATGGTAATCAAAATGATCATCTATAAAAGCAAAATTTAAGCCCTCTATGTCACCATCTTCTCTAAAAACAGTAAGGTCAGTATCATTCGGAAGCATTTTATATATGCTATACACTAAAGAATTTGCAACAGGATATTCTGGATTGGCTTTCGTAAACTCTGCTATTAACGTACCATTTCCACGGTTAGTTTCAATAAGCATATAAGAAGGTCCACCGCTTCCGCGTGCTTCAAAATTTAACACCAGACCAACTTCTTTAATCCAAGGATGCTTATTTACAAAAAGGTCGGCACCATTTAGGCCTAATTCTTCCGCATCAGAAATAAGAATTATAATATCATTTTTAGGTGTTTTTCCTTCCGTTAAGAATGCTCTTACGCCTTCTAATATGGTGGCAACACCGCTTCCGGCATCGCTTGCACCTAAAGAAGAATGTGGATTACTATCATAATGAGATAATAGCATAAGTGCTTTTCCTGATTCTGAACCCTTTATTCGAGCTAAAATATTAGTAGCTTTACTTAAATTCCCCCAATCACCAGCAGTATACCCCTCTTGTAAGCTGGTTTCTAAGCCCATTTTATTAAGTTCGGAAACAATGTACTGTCTGACTTCTTTGTGAGCAGGAAAACCAACTGCATGTGGTTTAGTTGCAATTTTTTTAACATGGGCTAAAGCTCTGTCGGTGGAAAATACAGTCGCAGGCGCATTTTTATCAACAGTATAAGAAGGCATTGATGATTTAAAACTCCAGTAAACGGCAAGTAAAATCAATAATAAGGTGAAGGTTGAGCTTAGGTTTTTCATAGGTAGAAGTTCAAATTAATTTAAAGTCGGCTGAAATTCTTAGCGGGATAAAAGTATAAAATTATAATGGCATTTAAATTGCGTTGAAAATTGTGTTCAGGGATGGTAATAATGCATATAAATCATTAAAATTAGACGGTATTGGTTGATTTTTAATAAAAAAATTGAAATATATATAAAAAATAACACTATCTTTAAAGTTAACCTAAAAATAATCAATATGGGAATCAAAAGTTTTCAAGGAGCTCGTAAAGTTGTAAAAAAGGAATTTGACGCCCCCATTTTGGTTGAAGATTATATGACAAAAAAGCTAGTGTCTTTTCGACCAGAGCAGTCAATTTTAGAAGTAATGGAACTTTTTACGAAGCACAATATCTCAGGGGGGCCTGTTTTAGATGATAATGGATTTTTGGTGGGGATTATCTCTGAAGCAGATTGTATGAAGACCATTTCAGAAAGCAGGTATTTTAATCAGCCTATTTTAGAAAAAAGAGTAGATAATTATATGACTAAAAATGTTGAAACAATAACGAATGACATAAGCATCTTTGATGCTGCAGGAGTTTTTCATAAAAATAATAGACGTAGGTTGCCTGTATTAAAAAACGGAATTTTAGTTGGGCAAATAAGTCGTAAAGATATTGTTGTGGCTGCCTTGAAATTAAGCGGTCAGAATTGGTAAAGAAATAATACGTTGTAGAAATTTAAATGACTTCATACTAGAAGGTATTTTTTTTAAAAAAAAGAATGAATTTATTCCCTTTTTACAATCATATATAAATTATTGTCTAACGGTAAATAGCCTAAATCATAAACAAAATAATATATGGTTCCCTTTTTTGTGGTGTAAATACTCGTGAAATTATCGAAATCAAAACCTTTGTCTAAGAGTTTGTTTCTAGTAGTTTTTGTTTTGCCATCTGTTAAAGGAAAACTTTCTAAGATACGATGGTTCTTTCTAAGACGATTATTAATGTTTCGAATAAGATTTTTACTGTCTTTATTAATTTTGTTATTGTAAGAATTGCGACAATAATCAGAACAGAATTTTTTATCAACCCGACCAATAATTTTTTCTCCACACTCGGGACATTTTTTTTCCAAATTATTGTCTTTTAAAATTGAATTTCATTTCTTCCTGTGTGCCATCTTTGTTTTTAACTAAAACATATGCATTAAGTTCATTTTCATTTACTTTTTCATAGGTCAGCCCATCGAAGTAGATTTTGTTGGCTTCCTTTTTTACTAGTTTGAAATCTTCGGTCTCCTCTTTTTCTTCCCAGCCCTTTAGGTCTCCTCCAAAATGCTTTAACTGCAATAGGAGTGAATCACCATCTTCAATAATATGTCCTATTTCATAGAAATTCACTTTTCCGTCAATGACTAATCGAAACGTGAATAGCATAGAATTACCCTCTCCTGCAGTCCATATTTCTTCTGTTGTTCCTCCAAAATCTTGCCCTTTCCAGTGGCCTGTCATAAAACTAGCATCAGCTAGAGAAGCTTTAGGTGGCACTGCATTTTCAGCAAGTGACAAAGTGTTTTGCGCTGAACAGAAACTAGTTACTAATACAAAATAAAATAAAAGTTTCATAAGAAATGATTTTTTTGATAAAGGTCTAAGATACAATTTATTGCGCTTAAGTAATATTTTTAAATATGGATTATAATTCTGTTCTGTAAACTATTGAAATGCCATTGCTATGGTCGTCGAGACCTTTGTGTGACTAAATTTTAAGTTAATTTGTTTAACTAAACGATCAACTTATGTCTAGCCTATATTTGGTCAACAAACCACTTAAACTATCCTTAGAAAATTTTGCTTTTTGAATTGCATTATTCTCGGGGTCTATTGAAAAATTATGAGCAGTTCTAAAATCTGTCTTGTGTAAAATAGTATTACTGAAAATAGCATTTTCTAAATCACACTCTTCAAATACGGAAGCCGTTAAATCGGTTTCTGTAAAATCTACTTGATTCATCTTACAATGATTAAATAGATTGTTCTTTAATTTTAATTTATAAAAAGATGATAAATTAAGCGTACAATTGGCAAAGGAAAAAGAGAGTAAAAAGGAGTTGCATTCATGAAAATTTACCCCTAAAATTTTACAGTCTGTAAAGGTTGTTTCTTTAAAAGCTACTTCTTTTATATTGGCATTACTTAAATCACAATCTATAAATTCACATTCTGTAAAGGTTGTGTTCCTTACATCGGATTGCGAAAAAGAGCAATTATCAAAAATACAGTATTCATATTCTGCTCGTGGCAATCGAACTTTTGTATAGTCTTTACCTTTATAGGTTTTATCAACAATTAAAACGCTATTCATTTAATATTATTTAAGCTTGATAAAATTTTTATTTTTCTCTTGCTGCTTTAAACTCACTGGTAGGATACCATTTTGGAAAATAAGTTTCATTAGACAATCGTAAGCCTACCTGAAACAATAGTTGAGCATCAAACTGAATTCCACTTAATTCGGTAACCCCAGGTATATATTCATCCGCTGGTTGGTGGTATTTATTGGTTTGGTAATCTTCTTTCATCTTTTGAACAAAATCAACACCATTTTCAAAATCTTCAAAACCCCCGCTTGCATATAAGGCCGGGATTCCAATTTTAGCAAAATTAAAATGATCAGATCTAAAGAAATATCCTTTTTCAGCTTCTGGATCCGGAATTACATAGCGCCCTTGCTTTTCTGCAGCTACTTTGGCGTATTCATCCATTTCTGATTGGCCAAAACCCGTGATGGTCAAATCTTTCATCGGGCCTGGGCTTTCAAAAGCATCCATATTTATATTGGCAACCGTTTTTTTAGGGTTATAAATCGGATGTTCCGAGTAATAAGCAGAGCCCAACAACCCTTGTTCTTCCGCAGTTACAGCAATAAATACAATAGATCGCTTTGATGATGTTGACTTTTTAAATGCTTCTGCAATTGCCAATAAGGCAGCTGTTCCTGATGCGTTGTCTACCGCACCATTATAAATAGAATCGTTGTTTACTGGATGACCAACACCTAAATGATCCCAATGGGCGGAATAGATAATATATTCATTTTTTTGCTCGGTTCCAGGCAATAAAGCAACAACGTTTTTAGAAACATCTCTCTTGATTTTATTCAGGACTTTGACAGATGTTTTTAAACCTAGTGGAATTGGTTTAAAGTCTTTTTGTCTAGCCAGATCATTATAATTTTTATTTTTTAGGGACGTAGCTTCAAAAATCTTTTTTGCACTTTGGGAAGAAAGCCAACCTTGAACATCTGCAAGAGGAGCATCACTTTCTAAACTTAAGCTAGCACCGCTCCAACTCGATTGTACAACATTCCAACCATAAGAAGCAGGTTCTGTTTCATGAATAATAAGAACGCCCGCTGCGCCCTGACGTGCTGCTTCTTCATATTTATACGTCCATCGACCATAGTAGGTCATTGCATTTCCTTTGAATAGGGTTGAATCTCCAGATTTAAATCCTGGATCGTTGACTAAAACAACAGCAGTTTTTCCCTTCCAATCGACACCTTCATAATCATTCCAGTCATATTCTGGTGCTACAATACCATAACCTGCAAAAACAAGCTCTGAATTTTCAAGTTGCACTTCAGGAACCGCTTTTTGAGTCAAGGCTACAAAATCTTCAAAATAGGATAAAGCTATGGGCTCTTTCCCTCCTGAAATTATCATTTTTTCAGAGGGAGTACCTGTGATTTCTACCATGGGTACTTCTTGAAAAAAACTATCCCCATTTCCAGGTAAAAGCCCAAGTTTTGAAAATTCTTCTTTTAGATAGTTTACTGTTTTTGTTTCTCCTGTAGTAAAAGGCATTCTTCCCAAAAATTCATCAGAAGCTAAGCGCTCCATATGTTTTTCGATGGTAGCAGTGTCTACTTCTACTACTATAGTATTTTCTTTGGGTTCTGTTTTACAGCCTATAAATAGTATTGCTATAACTGAAATTAGAAGATAATTTTTCATCTTTAGAATATTTAAAGTTGCTGATTTATTTTTTGAAGTATAGTATTCTTTTCCAAATACTACCCAAATATACCGAAACTCTTTCTTTGGTTATAGCTTAATTTATTTTTTAGTTATTTTCCACCATACAATGTATACACTTCGGTACCAGCACTTAAAAAAGCTCCAGTTCCGTATACTTCGGTTTTGTCTGGCCAAGCTTTACCAGGCGCCGCACCAATAGGTTGAACATAGCCTAGCATTCCTTCTTTTGTAACATGACTTACCATAGCATTCCACCCTTTTTTTACAGCTGGAGCGTAGATTTCTTCATCAAGTATTTCGTTATTTATACCCCATGCCAAGCCATAAATAAAAAATGATGATCCGCTTGTTTCAGGAGTAGGGTAAAAGGCCTGTCCAAGTAAACTCATAGACCAGTGACCTTCTGGCGTTTGAATTTTAAGCAACTTGTCAGCCATTTTCTTATAAATACCCTTGAAGTAGTTATATTCTTTACTTTTTGGATCGAGTTCATTCATAATATTCACTAGCCCTGCAAATACCCATCCGTTACCTCGTGACCAAAATATTTTTGTGCCATGATCCAGCTCACCCATATAATTCTCATCGCGGTAATAGAGGCTTTCTTTTTTGTCAAACAAAAAATCGGTCGTTGCCTTGTATTCAGTCATCATAAAATCTAAGTATTTTTTTTCACCTGTTACCATATATAATTTGGCCCAAACTGGTGGCGACATAAAAAGCGCATCACACCAATTCCAACGGTCTTGGTGATAAGGCGTATTCCAATGTAAAGAGGTTTGTGCTGGATGAAGCATGATAAAATTGAACTGTTCTATGGTTGGTTCTATCATTTTTTTATCGTGATACTTGCGGTACAGATCCATGTATAATTGACCTACTGTATGGTCATCAGCATGGTACTTGCGGTCGTATAATTTCCATTTATTTTCTTCTCCAACAGCCTTGAGCCAGTCGTAATATTTGTCGTCATCTGCCATAGCGGCCCATTTTACCATACCCACATATAATGCACCATTGGTCCAATCTAGAGGATGATGGGGTTCTTTGTCGCCACTATACAAGTCAGCGTAATGTGCAATTTGCCAATCAGCCACTTTTTGCATACTATTTTTTACTTCAGCTGGGTTTATTTCTTGAGCTTGTGATACCGTTGAAATAGTAAAAATTGTAATGATTATAAAGATTTTTGAAATGTGCATTTTGATATTTTTAGCATTATTACTGAGTTTATCGCGGGATTTGAATGAACGTACAAATTACACTCTCAAATATAAAAAATAGAAAGGCAAAACAGGTTGTTTTATTTCCAATTGTTGCTTTAATCGCATGAACAATATTTTTCACTATTTGCTTTTCAAAACACTCTTTCCCTTCTTTAAATGTAAAATAAGAAAGGCCAAGTGTTCCAATACTATCAATATAGGGAATAGCAATCAGTTCGTAAATTCCACTACTTATAAGAAGAATGATGGACATACATAAACCATCGTACAATTGGCATCAGCTAAAATTGGTTCAGAATTGAGTTTTTTTCCAACATTATTTTTCCAAAGCACTAAGACCCACCTTGCCAGTATCGAAATTGCCGCTATAATAATTCCATAAAAAGTGGTTTTAGGTTGATGACCAATCCAAATATTGTAGCAACTTGTTAAGAGTAAAGTAAACACCAAAGTGTAAAATGAAAATCCTGTAATTCGCAATGTTGTTCGCTCAAATTTATCCCTATTACTATTAGGTTGTTTTTGTATTCGAATAATCATATGAGCAATTCCAAGGCCAGAAATAACTTCTATAAAACTATCAGAACCAAATCCGAAAAGTGCCAAACTTTCGTCTGCAAATCCAAGATAGGTAGAAATCATTCCTTCTGCAATAGTATAACTTATAGTAAATATCGCAAGTCCGAGTGCAATTTTGTAAAGTTTATTATTTTCGGTCATTACCCTATTTTTATAGTGTGTTATTAACGCTATATTTTTTATAGATACGACTTATTTCTCAGCTCAGCTATTCATTGTGGGCAGTGATTTTAGATTATCCGATCCATAAAATTTATTAAAAATCACGGTTGCGGTTAGGTCTCCAGTCACATTAACTGCTGTTCTAAACATTCCTAAGATTCTGTCTATACCAATAATAATAATAAGTCCATCTATCGGGATTCCTGCACTCTGTAGCACTGATGCAAGAATGATAACGCCTCCTCCTGGAATGGCAGGTGTTCCAATAGATGCGGCTACAACTGTTGCAGTGATTAGTATTAAGTTCATCATTGATAGCTCAATACCATATGCTTGTGCCATGAATAAGGTAGTTACACATTGAAATAGAGCAGTACCATCCATATTTATTGTTGCCCCAACAGGAATAACAAAATCACTAATATTGGAGGACACCCCTAATTTTTCATCTGCGGTTTTCATAGATACTGGCATAACAGCCGCGGAACTGGCAGTAGAAAATGCCAATAGCTGTGGTTCACGTATCAAGTTTAAAAATTTCAAGGGATTCATACCCGTAAAAGCAAATACCATGATTAAATAGAATAGCATTAAAAAGATCAAACCCAAAATAACAACTATCATATAATAACCCAAACCAAGAAATATTTCAACACCTATTTTTGATAACAAGGCAGCTACTAACCCAAATACAGCATAGGGCACGAGCATCATTGCCCATGAAACTACAATCATACAAATTTTTTGAACCGCTTCTGCAAAACGAATAATAGGCCTTGCTGTGTCATTGTTGAGCTGAGTAATCGCTACCCCAATTATAATCGTAAATATCACCACACCGAGCATTTCGCCCATTAAGATGGACTCCAGTGGGTTATTGGGAATAAGCTTAGAAATGGTATCTGGAATGTTTTCAATGAGGTTTGTTTGTTCATTGGTTTCTATTAGTTTTTCTCCACTGCTAGGAAATCCCCCCAACTTGAAAACATATTGGCCGGGTTTCATAATGAGTGTGACGGCCAAACCAATTAGGATGGCAATGACCGTAGTGAAAACGAAATATAATAACAATCTTACACCAAAGGTTTTAAGATTATCTGATGTGTTGCCTACAATTCCTGAAATAATAGATGCAAAAATTAATGGGATCATAATCATTTGAACCAACCTCATGAATATTTGACCTGGTAAGTCGAGCCAATTGGCTAACGATAAGCTAAGGTTCTCTGAAACAAGTCCTGCTGTTGGATTAATTGCAATTCCAAGCACGGCACCTAAAATTAACCCAATAATTACTTTAAGCCATAAGCGGCCCTTAATAAGGTGGTCTAAATGCACTGACAAATTATTAAGAGGTCTGATTTCTAACATAGTGTGGTTTAATAAATGTTTACCAACATTCGGGAATACGAACTGGAACTGTTATATTTTATATACCTAAAAGTAATCAATCTATTTATGTCGTATTCTAATTGTCAACTCAAAAGGGTTATTACATGATTTGTTTGGACGTAGAAATTACATCCTCTTGGATAAAAAATAGGGGGAAAAATAGGGCTGATTTTAGCTCATTTTTTTGTTATGGGCTGGTTTATAGGCTTTTAAATACTTGTCAAGTATATCCAAAATTTCAGAAAAATTGCTTCTACCAAATCCGACTCTTATATATTTACCTTGATATCCAAACATTTCAGATGGGACAGTCATTGTGCCCGTTTTCTCAACTAAATGATTACTGAATTCTAAGGATGAATTTTCAATATTTAATTTAACAAATGAGGTTGAACCCCCTTTATTCAATATAACTTAGTAATCTTGATTTGATTGTTTACTGACATTTCAGCTCGTATGAGTGGTGCGGAGACAAGGAAACCTTTTTGTTTTAATTTAAAGTATTGTTGCCAGAGCAAAATCCTAAAGATTTTGCGGACATTTTGAAAATAGACAAAACTCAGAATTAAACACCAAAACCCGCATTACTTATAGGTTTGGTTACCACACGTTTTATTCCGTAATGATTATTGCACCAATCATTTCTTTTTCAGTCGGTTTTTCGAACCAATTCTCCATAAAATCAAAATTTTCTATACTTACTTCAAATTCAAAAGTCTCACCTTTTTCTGCATTTCTTTTAATTACTCTATTCAGTCGAGTGTCTCTTGGTATATCTAAAAAGTGCATTGTCAATTCAAAGTCATTTAAATCCGCAAACTTTCTGAATTTTTCACGATGTTCAAGTTTTGACAGTCCTAAATCAAGGATGGAATCAGTTTCCGAATTTTCCAACTGTCTAACTAAATCCATAATCATTTTTTCGGCTCTCTCTATTCTTTCCAGAAACCATTCCAGTCCGTCAGTAGGTTTCTTATCAGCAAGAAATAATATATTGTTCCATTTATCAATTGAAAAAATAACGCCATTAGTTTTTCTTTTCAATTCGTTTGAATAAGTGGTTTTCCCTGAGCCTGTATTTCCAACTATTATATGAATCATTGCGTTTTTTCAAATGTGTGGTAACATACGGATATGCATACTGGTACTGTTATTTCTTATATATGTGAAGGTAATGAAACTTATGTGTGAATTGGTTACTCGCAATGCTGATATTGGGCTCGCTGATTCTAATATATGTTAGCATGCGGCTACAATTGAGTGTGAATGAAAGTAACTACTAATTAATCGAGTTCACTTTTTAGGTACAACTGTGTATGTAGCGCTGATAACCCTTAAGTGCGATAATTAATAGTTAACGCTTTCTTCAATGTTCTTATTTTTGAGTATTAATTTCTTTCATAATTTCTGAAAATAGTTGATAAGATTTGATGCGGTCCTGTGCATCATAAATATTGGTCACCGCAATAAGCTCGTCAATTTTAGTTTCATTAATAAATTCTGTGATTTGCTTTTTCACTGTTTGCTTGCTTCCGATAAAAGAATATTTCAGCATTTGATGCACAGAGGGGTGTTGAGACATTTCTCTTAACTCAGGAGTCATTTCTGTGGGCTCTTGCATATAATCTCTTTTTCCAGTAAGAAGACCAATAATAATCCGGAATAATGAGGTTGCGATTTTCTCGGCTTCCTTATCAGTATCAGCTACAATTATATTTACACCAGCCATCGTATAAGGTTGTTCCAAATATTCAGATGGTATAAATTCTTCATGATAAATTTTTAAAGCATCAAAAAGTTGTGCTGTGGCAAAATGACTGGCAAAAGCATAGGGCAATCCTTTTTTAGCTGATAAATAGGCGCTATCGGTACTAGAACCTAAAATATATAAAGGTACGTCTACTCCTTCAGCAACTGTGGCACGTACTCTAGAATCGATATTATCTAAAGAAAAATACTTTTGAATTTCGTTTATTTCTTCTGGAAAAGTAAATGCTGCTTGCCTATGGTCAGACCTAATGGCGTGTGCTGTTTCTTGATCTGTACCAGGCGCTCTACCTAAACCAAGGTCTATACGGTTTGGGTACAAGGAGCCTAAAGTGCCAAATTGTTCGGCAATAATAAGTGGGGAATGGTTTGGAAGCATAATACCTCCAGAACCGACTCTAATTGTAGTTGTTCCAGCTGCAACATAACCAATTAATACGGCTGTTGCCGAACTACCTATATGAGCAGAATTGTGGTGTTCTGCTAGCCAAAATCGGGTATAACCAAATTCTTCTGCTTTTTGAGCTAACGCTAGCGTATTTTTAAAGGTTTCGCTCAAAGAATTGCCTTTTGATATAATGGCAAGATCTAAAACGGAATACGATATATTTTTTGAGGTTATCATCTTAAAATTTTTAGAAAACTATTTTTATGGAATAGCGATCGTTAGGTGAAATCGCAACTATAATTTATAGTTCACTATAGTCGTATTAATTTCAAATTTATTACAAATTTAAAATTGACCGTTTTCTTCTAAAGCTTATACATTTTATGCCAAGTGATAATTCGAAAGAGCGGTGCCTAATTTTAATAGTGTACACCTTTTACATTCATCTCTAATGTGTAAACCGAATCCATCGCAGTAATAAATAATATATTGTGATTTGGGCCACCAAAAGTAACATTGGCTGTCCATTTTTCGGGAACTTCAATATGAGTGATTTGTTTGCCATTTTTATCAAAAATAGTTACACCATCTCCCGTTAAATAAATGTTTCCTAAATTGTCTATGGTCATACCGTCGGACCCTAATTCACAAAATAATTTTTTATTGGTAAGACTACCATCAGAATTTATAGCATACGAATACGTTTTTTTGTCCCCAATGTCTGCAATATATAATGTTTCACCATCCGCAGAACCTATAATTCCGTTAGGTTGTACAAAACCTTCTGCAGCAATAGTTAATACATTTGTATGTGGAGCTAAATAATAGACATTTCTATCGGTTATTTCTGCTTCGGTATAATTCCACCAGGGTCTTTTGTAAAATGGATCTGTAATATACATTCCATTTGTAGCATCGATCCAGAGGTCGTTAGGACCCCCTAGCTTTTTGCCATCAAATGCATCGACGAGCACGGTTATATTCTTTTCTGAATCAATACGCCAGAGTTGGTTATTTTCATCGGCACAAGAAATTAAATTATCATTACGATCAAAGTATAAGCCATTAGATCGACCACTAGGGTTTAGGTATTCACTAATCGAGTTATGAGCAGCATCCCATTTTAAAATACGATTGTTCGGTTGGTCTGTAAAATATACATTTCCTTTTTTGTCAGCTGCTGGGCCTTCCGTAAATTCAAAATCATCACTAATTAATTTTAGCTCGGCGTTATCGGCAATTAAGGAGTTTACCTGTGCTTGGCACGAAAAGTAGATAATAATACTTATCAATGCGGTGAGGTGGATAGTTTTCATACGAAATTTTGAAGTAATTAATTTTTAAAGTTAGTTTAAATTAAAAAACTATTCTTAGTGTTTATGTAACTATGGAGGAATTATTTTCTAGGGTTTAGTTATTGCTCTTTGCTAGGTATAGTCCTATCTGGAATAAAATTAGTTATTTTTAAACGACTACAATCGGTTGTAAGCGAAAGTAACTATTTTCGAACCGAGTCTACTTTGAATACTGGTATATGTTTGCAGTGTCGATACCATAAAGTTCGATCGTAAATAGTTATACCTTTCCTGAAATTTATACAGGAACAAAAAATTAAAATTATGAACACACTTAAAAACAGCGTACAGTTAATTGGAAACTTAGGGAATGACCCAGAAATTGTTAACATAGAGGGAGGTGCTAAGCTTGCCAAATTCTCTATCGCTACCAGCGATTCGTATAATAATGCACAAGGCGAAAAAATTGAAGATACCCAGTGGCACAATATCGTAGCTTGGGGCAAAATAGCTGAAATTGTGGAGCGTTATTTGACAAAAGGAAAACAAGTCGGCATTGAAGGTAAATTAAGGCACCGTTCATATGAAACTAAAGAAGGGGAGAAGCGCTATGTTACAGAAATAAAGTGCAATGAATTACTGCTATTAGGTAAATAATTCAGCACCAAATTAAAGGAGGCTAAATGGTGAAAAATATAAACTACTCTAAATGTTGTTTGTAGTAATAAAAAAGGTTTGACTTTAGTCAAACCTTTTTTATATATGCTAATGTTTTATTTTATAATGCAGCATCAATTGCATCAGTATAGACTTTCTTAGGTGAAACACCTACTTGTCTACTTACAATCTCACCGTTTTTAAAAACCAATACAGTAGGGATGTTACGAACACCATATTTAGCAGCAAATTCTTGATTAGCATCAACATCTACTTTACCGACTACGGCTTTACCTTCATATTCTGTACCAACTTCATCAATGATTGGTCCAACCATTCTACATGGTCCACACCACGCTGCCCAAAAATCAACTACTACGGGTTTATTACTTTTTAAGACTACTTCATCAAAAGTTGCGTCTGTTATTTCTAATGCCATTTTGTTTGTATTTAATATTATGCAAATTTAGTCAAATAATGTACTTCTTCCTTACTAACGTTATATTCGTTTTACTTATTATACTATCACGATACTTGATAGTAAATAAATAAAAAAGCCATTCGGTTTAATGAATGGCTTTTTTATAAATTAAATAATGACATTTAATCGTGGTGGTGATGTCTTCCTCTTCGTAATTCAATTTCTGTAACTGTTCCGTCTGGGGCTGTTAATGTAGCGCTATTATCACATGTGCCATCTCCGTAATCTAAAACAGAAACTGCACCATCGTTTGTAAATTGTTTAGTGCCCTGAGCGATGTATTTGCACCCTGCTGGCTTTACTAACGAAGGTGTAATTTCTGTATGTATAACTATACCATCAGCTGATGTGTAGGTTGAAGAACCTGTTATGGTAATCTCATCATCTAAATAGGTATCTGTGTCACTGCCCACTGTAACTTCTAAAGTTCTAGATCCTGTTTTAGTGATTACACCCGCATCTGTTGTTACGCTAATGTCTACAGAACCGCTTACCTCTGGATTGCCGTTGTTGTTTTCAGCTATTTTTGTATAGGTTTTGGTCCCATTTATTACATAACCATTCACTGTTAGATCTGTAAAGGTTATCGAGGCATCATAATTGCCCGTTTCTTTGGTGCGTACTAAAATTATTGTACCTGAAAGGTTATTGCCATCGCGATCTGTGCAGCTTTCTTCGAAGCCAATAGTAATCGTAACTGTGTTATCTACAGTAGCAATTTCAAAAGTGGTGCAATTTGCAAAAAAACCAGAACGATCATGATGACCACCTTTACCTGTAGTTTCTGAAAAGTCTAAAAAACTATCAGCATAAAAAATATTTTCATCAATTAATCCTTCAACTTCATCAATTGATGCAACAACTGCGACCGATTCACTTAAACTAAGGTCACTTAATTGAGTTTCAGAAGTATCTCCTTTTTGACAAGACCAAACGGTCATAAGAACAACTGCAAAAGCAGTAAAAAAATTATGTTTTTTCATAAAATAAGGGATTTAAGTATTTGCTTGTTTTTTATATAACAACTACTAAAAGAAATACCCTACTCGATAAATCAAAATTTAAAATAAAATCTAATTCAATTTAAAGACCACCTCTTGCTGCTCTAAGCTTTGTAAAAGCTCACTAGAGATCTGAATTTTTTGTTTTCTACTAATAAGGCTTACTTTTATTTCTTCATCCATTTCATAAACCATAAAATTTAAGGCGTGATCTCCTTTATGCATTCTTAAGGTATCTTTTAGGGAAAAAATATTTTCTTCTTTTAATTTGGCGATATCCAATTTGATGGTCAATTTTTTGGCGTAAGTATCCATTACTTCTTGTAAGAGCATAAAGCTATTGAATTGCAAACGTGGATCTCCCTTTTTGCCAGTATCGCGATTCGTCCAACCTTCACGAATAAATACTTTTATATAGGCAAAAGAGTTGATCATTAAAAAGTGACGGAATTTTAAATATTCCTCACCAAAAATTCGAAATTCATAAGAGTCGGTATAATCTTCCATTAGAAAGGAGGCCCATCCTTTTCCATTTTTTGAAATACGGTGTTGCACATCGGCAATTACCCCGGCAAAGGATAATTCTCTATTGACAACACTTTCTAAGTCATTAAGATTCGAAAGACTAGCATTGCAAAAAGAAGTGATTTCAGATTTAAAATCATCTAAAGGGTGTCCAGAAATATAGATACCTACAACCTCTTTTTCACGACGGAGTTTTTCCATCGTACCCCATTCTTCACAAGGAGGGACAATAGGTTCCGGTATTTGTACTTCACTAGCATCTCCAAATAAGCTTACCTGACTTGAATTTTCATTCTCTTGAAATTTAGCACCATATTTCACGGCTTTTTCTAAAAAAGTGATGCCGTCTCCTTCATCATAAAAATATTGTGCTCTATGGGTAGTTCCAAATGAATCAAAACCACCAGCAACTGCTAAATTTTCGAATGCTTTTTTATTGGCAGCACGCAGATCGATACGTTTTGATAGATCAAAAACCGATTTATAAGGACCATCTTTTTTTCTAGTTTCTACAATGGTTTCAACGGCTCCGCGCCCTACACCTTTTACAGCTCCCATTCCAAAACGTACAGCTCCTGCCGCATTTACCGCAAATTTATAGTACGATTCGTTCACATCTGGTCCTAGAACTTCTAATCCCATGCGTTTACATTCTTCCATAAAAAATGTAACCTGCTTAATATCATTCATATTATTACTCAAAACAGCAGCCATGTACTCGGCGGGGTAATGGGCTTTGCAATATGCAGTTTGGTATGCAATCCAAGCATAACAGGTAGAATGACTTTTATTAAAAGCATAAGCAGCAAATGCTTCCCAGTCTTTCCAAATTTTCTCTAATTTATCTACCGCATGCCCTTTTTCTGAAGCTTGTTTAATAAACTGCGGCTTCATTTTATCAAGTACGTATTTTTGCTTTTTACCCATTGCCTTACGCAAAACATCGGCTTCACCTTTGGTAAAGTCAGCTAGTTTTTGAGAAAGGAGCATCACCTGCTCTTGGTAAACCGTAATACCGTAGGTTTCTGCTAAATATTCTTCACAGGCATCTAGATCATAAATAATTTCTTCAGTCCCGTGTTTTCTCGCAATAAAACTAGGGATGTATTCCATTGGGCCAGGGCGGTAGAGTGCATTCATGGCAATTAAATCTGCAAAAACTGTAGGCTTTAAGGCACGCATGTGTTTTTGCATTCCAGGCGATTCGTATTGGAAAACACCTACGGTTTCACCGCGTTGGAATAGCTCGTATGTTTTCTCATCATCGAGAGGAAAATTCTCAGGATCTAATTCTATGCCGTGTTTGGCCTTTACAATCTTAACCGTATCTTTAATAAGGGTTAAAGTTTTTAACCCCAAGAAGTCCATTTTTAACAATCCTGCATCTTCCACTACCGAGTTGTCAAACTGGGTACAATACATTTCGGAATCTTTCGCTAAGGCTACCGGAACGAACTTGGTAATGTCATCTGGAGTAATAATAACGCCACAGGCATGAATACCTGTGTTACGAACGGAACCTTCTAGTATGTATGCTTGGTTTAAGGTTTCAGATTCTAATCCATCACCTTCAGATATGGCGATTAATTCGTTCACTTTAGCTAGTTCTTCGTTGTTGAACTTACTTTTTAAGGTTTTCTCATCAACTCCTATAATCTTTTTTAATTTAGACATATTCGGAATCAGCTTTGCCATACGATCCGCATCACCTAGAGGTAAATCTAAGGCACGTGCGGTATCTCGAATGGAAGACTTTGCCGCCATAGTACCATACGTAATAATCTGGGCCACTTGATTGGCTCCGTATTTATTAATAACATAGTCCATTACACGACCCCGACCTTCATCATCAAAATCAATATCAATATCGGGCATGCTTATACGATCTGGATTAAGAAAACGCTCAAAAAGTAAATCATACTTAATAGGGTCTAAATTCGTAATCCATAAGCAATAGGCAACGGCAGAACCTGCTGCAGAACCACGTCCAGGGCCTACGGATACATCCATTTTACGTGCCGCTCGAATAAAATCTTCAACAATTAAGAAATACCCAGGATATCCTGTTTTTTCAATAACCTTAAGCTCGAAATCTAAGCGTTCATCAATTTCAGGGGTAATTTCACCATACCTTATTTTTGCTCCTTCATAGGTAATATGGCGTAAGTATTTATTTTCTCCACGTTTGCCTTTATCTAATTTATCTTCTTGAAATTGGAACTCTTCGGGGATATCAAATGCAGGTAATAAAACATCACGTGCCAATGAGAACGTTTCAACCTTATCCACTACTTCTTGAATATTAATAATCGCTTCAGGAATATCTTTGAAAAGCTCCTTCATCTCCTCTGGAGACTTAAAATAGTATTCTTGATTAGGCAACCCGTACCGATATCCACGACCACGACCAATAGGGGTGGCTTGCTTCTCGCCATCTTTTACACACAGTAAAATATCATGTGCGTGCGCATTCTTTTTTTCTACATAATAGGTATTGTTGGTGGCAACTAATTTGATATTGTGTTTTTGGGCAAACTGAATTAATACTTGGTTTACACGGTCTTCATCTTCTTGACCATGGCGCATAATTTCCATATACAAATCATCTCCAAATGTATCTTTCCACCACAGTAAGGCTTCTTCAGCCTGATTCTCTCCAATATTCAGTACTTTGCTAGGTACTTCCCCATATAGGTTACCCGTAAGTACAATAATATCTTCTTTATATTGTTCCACAACCTTTCTGTCAATTCGGGGTACATAATACTTACCACTTACAAAAGCAATAGAAGACATTTTCGCCAGATTCAGATAACCTACTTTGCTTTTGGCAAGCATCACAATTTGGTAGCCATTGTCTTTTTGAGACTTGTTGGTATGATCATCACAAACTTGAAATTCACAGCCTATTATTGGGGTGATTTCGAGTTCTGGTTCCGGGAGTACTTCTAATGGTTCTTGACCTTCCTCTAAAGTGCCATTTGTTGTAGCTTCATAACGTTTTAAATTTTCTTTGTTTCTAGCAACAACGCCTTTATTATGATTAATAACGCCGCTTACAAAATGGAAAGCTCCCATCATATTTGCATGATCGGTCATCGCCACGGCTGGCATTTTTGCTTTTGCAGTAGCAGCTATCAAATCAGGAATACTGATCGTAGATTGTAAAATAGAAAATTGGGTATGATTATGAAGGTGAGAAAAACTAGCTGTTTCTAAAGTTGCAAGGTTTTCTTTGATCTCTGCTTGCGAAACCCCACCAGTATCTTTTTCCCATAGGGCATCCGCTATTTTTTTTGATGCTTTTTTTAGATTGATGTGTTTGAGACCAATCAATTTAATCTCTTGCGGATTGGCTTCTGAGAAATTTTTGAAATAGTCTGGTTGAACATCTAATTGCTCAATAGTATATTGTTGCTTACGAACTAGCTCTAAAAAACAACGAGTCGTTGCCTCCACATCGGCAGTAGCATTATGTGCCTCTCCGAAAGGTTCTCCGAATAAATATTGATGTAATTCTGTTAACGTGGGCAGTTTAAACTTACCTCCACGACCACCAGGTATTTTGCACAATGCCGCAGTATGCTCAGTACAGGTATCTAAAACAGGTAATTCTTGTAGCGGATTTTTAACCCCTAATCGGTGAAATTCTGCACCCATAATATTCAAATCAAAGCCGACATTTTGCCCAACAACAAATTTTGTTTTTGACATGGCTATATTGAACTTTTCAAGTACTTCGGCTAAGGGAATCCCGTTTTGTTCCGCTAAAGCCGTAGAAATACCGTGAATTTGCTCCGCATCATATGGAATATTGAATCCTTCTGGTTGGATCAAATAATCTTGATGTTCTACTAAATTTCCCATTTCATCATGCAATTGCCATGCAATCTGAATACAACGTGGCCAGTTATCCGTATCGGTATATGGAGCGTTCCAACGTTTTGGTAATCCAGTAGTTTCAGTGTCAAAAATTAGGTACATAGTAGGGGCTTTTCATTCCAAAAAAGGAGCCTATAAAATTAGTAAAAACAGATGTTTTACCGAAGGATAGTTTTTAAGAGTTATCAACTTAAAATTAATCCTTTAAAAAACCTATTGTGTGTTTATTAAAAAAACTTATATTTGCACCCGCTTAAGAGTAAGCAAAATAAAAAGAATTAATAATCAAGGGTCGGGCACCCTACAAATTAATGTGATATGCCAGTAAAAATTAGATTACAAAGACACGGTAAAAAAGGAAAACCATTCTATTGGGTTGTTGCTGCAGATGCAAGAGCTAAAAGAGATGGTAAATTCTTGGAAAAATTGGGAATCTACAATCCTAATACAAACCCAGCAACTATCGAATTAAATATTGATAATGCGGTAACTTGGTTACAGAATGGTGCACAACCAACTGAAACTGCTAAGCGTATTTTATCGTATAAAGGTGTGCTTATGAAACATCACTTATTAGGTGGTGTTCGTAAAGGTGCCTTAACTGAAGAGCAAGTAGAAGAAAAATTCAATGCTTGGTTAGAAGAAAAAGGAAAAATAGTAGGTTCTAAAGTAGGTGGATTGGATAAGGCTAAAGCGGAAGCTAGAGCTAAAGCTCTAGAAGCTGAAAAAGAAGTAAATGCTAAGCGTGCAGCTGCAGCTGCAGAAGCTGCTGCACCAGTAGTAGAGGAAACTCCTGAAGCGCCAGTAGCTGAAAGTGCAGCAGCAGAAGTTGCAGCTTTAGAAGAAGCTCCAGCAACTGATGAAGCTCCAGCAGCCGATACAGAAACAAAAGAGTAATTATTTAAAACGATATGCTAAAGTCAGATTGTTTCTACTTAGGTAAAATCGTTTCAAAATATAGCTTTAAGGGCGAAGTGCTAATTAAATTAGACACGGACGAGCCCGAAGAATACGAAAATTTGGAATCAGTATTTGTTTCATTAGGAAACAATCTGGTTCCATTTTTTATTAAAAAATCTAGTCTTCATAAATCAACACTACTACGAGTTCGATTTGAAGAAATTGTTGATGAATCGGATGCTGATCGGGTAATGGGTTCAGAAATTTACCTACCACTTACGCTTTTGCCAAAACTTTCGGGAAACAAGTTTTATTTTCATGAAGTTATTGGTTTTACACTTATGGATAGTGTTCATGGTGATATTGGCATTATCGAAAGTGTTAATGATATGACCTCTCAGGCATTATTTGAAGCCGTAAAAGATGGTAAGCAGTTATTGATTCCTATCAATGATGAAATCATTACTAAAGTAGATCGTGAGAACAAAATAATTGAGGTTACAACACCCATAGGTTTGGTGGAATTGTACTTAGATTTATAAGAATTCTAACCAAAAAAACCATCCTTAATTAAAAGAATGGTTTCTAAACAAATTTACATACAATAGAGAGCAATCTACTGCATTCTGTTACTATCAATTGATTGATTTTCTAGCATATTATCTAGTCTCAATTGAAAAATGGTTCCTGTAATTAAGTCATTTGCTAGACTAAGTTCTTGAAATGTCATCGCAAAACTAAGTTGCCCAAGTGGTGTTTGTAGTAAATACGATTTGCATGAATCTTCCTTTGTGCATTCGTCACACATTGATGGCCTGGCAAGTGCCCTTTGTATTTTGTATGAAAAAAGTATTAGCTCTTCCTGTGTTATAAATAAGCCAGTATCTCTAAATACTAGTTGTATTTTTCTAAAATCTTTACCTGCAGATTGTTTCCATTGAAAAGCTATTCCGAAGTCATTGTAATAAATCGTATTAATATCGTTCATGGGGTATTTTTTATTTATATTAATTCTAAATAACTAATTTATGTAGAATCATTCTAAATAAAAAATCATTTCACTATTAATTTTAAAATTTAATAACAATCCGATTTGATTAACTTTTTATAGCTTTTCAATTCCGTGTTATTAATTTTACATATTTGTTCTAAGCTTTGTATCACTCCCTGATACATTTTTAAAGAACCACATACCATAATAATTCCTTCTAGCTCAAGTGTTTGAAAAATAAAGTCAGCATCGTTCAGTACTACATCTTGAACATATTTTTTTTTAGGCTGTTGCGATAATACAAGATTGAATTTGGTTAACTTTTTTTTAATCAAACTCTCCTCTATTTCCTGCTGATATAAAGCATAAGATTCCTCTGTTCTTAAGCCGCAGTATAAATACGTGCTTATGGCTGTATTATTCTGGTTTAACATGCCTATAAACGGAATTATTCCAGTTCCGTTCCCAATCATTATAACTCGATTAGCCTGTTTAGGAAAATGAAAGTTTTTGTTTTGTATTATTCTAGCTTTAAGTATATCGTTTACTTTTAATGTAGTTAAAAAACCAGAGCCTATACCATTCTTGTGCTGTTTAATGCTTAAATGAATGTTGCCATTTATTTCGCCTATGGAATACAAACGTTCTTGATAATCATTTTTCGGGTATATTGCTAGTAAGTCCCCAGACGTAAATTGATGTTTTTCATTAGGTTTTAAAACAAGTTTGAAAGTAGCATCAGGATTTTTATTTTTATCAGTACTAGAGAGCAGTTTAAAACTTTTCAACTGCTTAGGCTTTATGTTTACACTAGTTGAAGGTATGGTGATTTGTAAATCTACGGCCTTAGACCACGAACCAACCCATTGCTCAAAACTGCTGAAAGATTTATCATTTACGGTAACTATTGGAACTGCTTGTTTTGCGTTCTCTTGTTGTAGCGCCAAATCAACATCAAACGCATATTTACAATAATTAGAATAGGAAAGTGAACCAAAACCGACAACCGAAAAACTATACCTTTGTTTTTGCTTAATCGTTTTTAATACGCTTAAAAAATTATTCGCATTCGTTGGAGCTTCTCCATCTCCATAGGTAGCAGTTAAGACAACAATATGTTCAACATCATTAAAGTTGGTATATGAATTAAGTTCGGTTAAAAAAACACTATTACCTGATGCTATAATTTGTTCTTTTAACGCGTTTGCAAAAACTAATGTGCTACCGTTTTCTGAGCCTACAAGAATGATGTACTTACTTTTGTTTTTGCTAAACGTATTCTTAATTCTTGAAGCTCTTCTTTTAAGTGCGATAACAAAGCCAGAATAGATAAAAAATAGAATGTTTACAGTCGCTATAGCCAAAATTACAGACCATAAAATATTTCCTTTTCCTGTGTGTAGTTTTAAGCTTAAGTCAGAAAAAAATGCTGTTGCCGGGTTTTCTAGTTCACTTAAAACCGTACCTGTAAATTGATTAACCAGAAGTTCTTTGTGTTTTAGTTTTAGGGTAAAATAATCTTCTACGTCAGCTGAAAATGGAAATTCTACATATTGAACTTCTGAAAGTTTTAGTGTTTTAAACAGAGGAAAATCTTTGATTTCTAAAATTGGAGTGGCTTGAATTGCATCAAAATCTATCTGGTGCGAAACTTTTGTTTTAGTAAAGACATCAAATTTTTCTAAGGATAAAAAAACACCAGTACTTGTAATGATGATAATTGGGATTAATGACCATCTGCCCAAAACAACATGCCAATATTGCGCAAAGTTTTCATTAATAATTTTGGAAAAGAACTTTTTTAAACCTTGTTGCCTTTTAATAATTAATGCTGTGCCTGAAATAGCAATCAAAAACAATAGAAAAGAACAAAGGCCTACTAAAAAACGACCCGTGCTTTTTAAAAATAAAGAACGATGTAAAGTTGTTACAAATTGAAAAAACTTTGAAGGCTCTGATTTATTTCCTAAAAACTGTGCCGTTTTCGGGTTAAAATAACCCGATAGGGACTCGTCTTTATCGGTAATGACAGACCCTAAAACAAAATCATTTACATCAACCTCTAATTCTATTACTTCTGGGTATGTGCTTTTAAAGGCAGTAATGGTTTCAGCTAATGATACTTTAGAAAAACCAGCTATTTTATAAGGTTGTATTTGTTTTGATATTGGCTCAAAGGCTAATATGATCCCTGTAACAGAGGCTAATAATATAAAAACGAAAGAAGATACAGCCAAAGTAAGGTGGCTATATCTCCAAATAGAAATTGTCATATATAATTAATTAGGCAACAAACGTACGTAACGTAAAAAGCCTGTACCCTCAACTTTACTTTTTACAGACGCCGTTGTTAATTCAAACTGCACATCTTTTATGTGGTATTCTTGATCCTCTACTGCGGTTTCAAAACGAATACTATAGCCGCTATTTATTTTGGCATCTTCAATTTCAATAACACTAATAATTCGCTCTCCGCCAGCTATTGTTTCGCCAGTAATAGCATCTAAATCAGAACGTTTTTTTCCATAAAACTTCCACCATGCTGTTATATCATGATACCATTCACTATCATCTCCTTGCATATATAGTGTTTTTTCATATTTCCCTTCTGGGTTTATTAATGATATGACAACATATGCACCTTCACCGGTGTAGTTCACCATCTGCATCATACATTTATATTTTGTTGCGGCGGGTTGCGAATTAAAGGAATAAATAGATAAGATAACTAGCGTTACCAAAGCTATTCCTGTTATTTTAAATACGTTTTTCATATTATTTTAAAAATTCAATTGCTATATTTTTTTCTTGCAACAACTCGTTTTCCGCGGCTAAATCATAAACCGACTCATCAAAATTTGTTACCACATTCTTTTTTGCCCCTATAGATAGTAAATATTTTAATGCCTTATCATCTTTTGCTTTCATAGCCGCTAAATGTATCGGGGCTACTCCTTCATTGTTTTTAGCGTTTACATCTACTCCATACTGCTGTACTACTTTTAACAACGCAACATCATTATAATCTAAAGCCAAATGAAAGAGGGTATTGCCATTTTCATGTGTTTTAGTTATTTCAAAACGATGCTCTTTTAATAATTTTAGTTTTGCATCAAAATCTGGTTTTCCATATGATTTTAAAAGATAATAGGCTAAGTTATTTCCTTTGTCATCAATTGTTGTGATGGCCGCTTTATTCTTAAGTAAAAGAGCCACAATTTCAGGAGAATTATGGGCTACGGCTAGTGCTAATGCTGATTCTCCTTTTTTATTCAGATGATTGAGATCTTTTACTTTAGGTAACAAATATTCAATTAGAGCTATTTTGTTTCTGTTTACAGCATTTAAAAATGGGGTATTGCCATTTTCATCAGCCAAGTTTACATCTACTCCTTTTTCAATAAAATAAGCTATAAGATTTTTATCTTGAACATATGAAGCTATGTTGTGTAAAGGAGTTTTTCCTTCAGCATCAATAACATTGGGGTTTAAATGTAAAGACTCTAAAAATTTATAAAAATTTAGATCTTTAGGTTTGGTATTGCGACCACTTTGACTTGCGAAAATAAATGCATTGTCATTTCCTTTTACTCCTTTTTCTCGCAACTTTTTCAGCTGCTCAATATTACCCGTTTTTGCCACATAATTAAATGCATCGTTCCCCTTACTATCAGCACTATTCATAGCTAATCCTTTCGCGTTAAAATAATTCAATAGATTAAAATCTGGATCATTTTGTGATGCAAGCAGTAGTGCATTTGCTCCATTAGGATTAAGATCTTTTTTTAAATCTGCACCATTAGCGAGACAGATATCATAAACCTTGGTGTTTTGTTGTCCTGTTGCTGCTGCAAAATTTAAAATAGTATTTCCTTTATCATCGGTAATATCGGTTTTTGCTCCTTTTAAAATCAGGTATTCCATTAATTCGGTATTCCCTTTATAGGCTGCCCAAAAAATATAGGTCCGACCATCGTGTGTTAGTTTGTTAACGTCATTGCCCTTTTTTGATTGTATGTATTCAATTACTGTATTATCGATGTTTTGCAATATTGCAAGAACTACAGCATCAAAGTTATTAGAGTCTTTTGCGGTAATATCATGTCCTTCTTTTATTTCTGAATCTACAAGTGCAATAGAAGGTTTTGTATTCCAAAAATCACGTTTTAAAAAGATATTCTCCTGTGCATTTATTTGAAGTCCGAAGAATAAGGCTATGATTATTAAAGGTTGCTTTCTCATGTTTTTTATTTTACAAATGATTCTATTACAGGATTAATTTGCGCTTTAGTATGGTAATTTTCGTCATCGAATAAATATTTGTATAGTACTTTATTATCAACTTTTTCCTCTAAAGACAAGTCTTTATTTCTGGCAAAAACCTCATCCCATTTCGTACGCACTATTTTCCATTTATTTTCATTGGTAAGCCAGTAATCTTGGGCTGCTTTACACGTACTATCTGCAACTTTCACATAGGCATTATGCCCTTTTTCTTGCGCTAGAAGAACATCTTTTTTACCATCTTCACGAATTACTTTATTGTTGTCTTGGTCATGGATCCAACCATTGGTAACAATTTCCTGTCTGTTCGTTCTGGTTGTTACATTGTAATCACTTCGTGTTGTATATTCTCTTCTAGGCAGGGGAGCGTCAGTTGTATTTTCCCAGTAGCTTTTACCATCTACATGAATCCATGTTGCCGACCCTTCATAACGCGGACTATCATCTACCTGGAAAACTTTTTGAGACCATTGCCCTTTTACTTCATTTTTAGGTAAACTCACATAGCTCCATTTATTATCATAATCAAATTCATACAAATTAGTGTTTTGATACTCCCAATCTTGTCTCCAATGCTTAACGATATAGGGACTTTCTGATGAGCCAACGATTAATAAATGTTGTAGCATTATTTTATCACTAGTGTCTTCTACTAATTGAACCCACTCTAAACCTTTATCATGTTTTGTTTTAGAAGGAACATAGGTAGAATCATTGGAGTACTGAAAAGTTTCAGCAAAATTAAAAGAGACTTCGTAACAGCCACACATCTTTTTTATAGCTTTTTGATCTTGTTCTTTCTTTTTTTGAGCATTTACTGTTAGGGTGAATGCAAAACTAATTACTATTAAAAGCGCTATCCGTTTCATATACTACTAGTGTTTTTTAGATTAAAAAAAATTAATTATTCTTATTTAGATTGAATTAAAATAATATATATTTGCGACAAATATAATTAAGAATGAGTCTAAATAAAAATTATACTATACTTTTTTTCAGCCTATTGTTGAGTAGTACTCTTTTCTCTCAAAAAGTTGAAAATGACTCTACCCAACTACAATTACTCAACGAGGTTGTAATTACCGGACAATACAATCCAACAACCACAAAAAAGTCTATTCACAATGTTATTGTAATTAATAGGGAACAAATAGATAATCAGGCTGCCAATAATTTAGCCGACGTCCTAAACTTCAACTTAAACCTTACCATTTTACCCAATTCACAAACAGGTAAATCTTCCATTTCATTTTTTGGATTAGACGGGCAATATTTTAATATTTTAATTGATAATATTCCGCTTGTAAGTGATAGTGGATTAGGAAATAATATTGATTTAACACAGATAAATTTAGATGACATTGAACGCATAGAGATCGTTGAAGGTGCTATGGGTGTTGAGTATGGCGCTAATGCAGTATCAGGAGTTATTAATGTAATTACAAAAAAAGCATTAGATCAGGCATGGAATATCCAGTTGCTAGCACAAGAAGAAACGGTTAGTGATGAGTATGCTTGGTTCGGTAAAGGCAGGCATATTCAAGGACTAAATATTGCACATAACCTTAATGATAAGTGGTACGCCAGAATTGGCGTTAATAGAAATTCCTTTGCAGGTTTTTTTGATGATAAACAAGGAAAAAATTACTATCAAAACGACGGATTAAGAGGGTATGAATGGTTGCCTAAAACACAAATAAATACCAACGCGTTTATTAACTATAGGGCCAACAAGTTTAAGATGTTTTATAAGTTTGAATATTTTAATGAAATATTAAATTATTACGACGAAACCGTTAGAGCAAATATTGATACCCAAAGCCAAACCAGTAATCCTTCGGCTACCGATAAAAAATATACAACAAACAGATTTGTTAACAATTTTAGTATCAATGGAATACTGAATTCTGGTGCAAAGTATGATCTATCATTATCATACCAAGAGCAGAAAAGAGATTTAAACCAGTTTAATTATTACATCGTTACGCAACAAAAAAGTGATGAGGCCGATGGAACATACCAATCTAGTAAAGTCCTTTTTTCAAAGGGAACAATTAATGACCTGATTAAAAATGATAATTACAATTTTCAGTTAGGTTACGAGGCTCGGTATAGTAAAGGCTTTGATACGGAGGCTTCTGGTGCCGTCACTCAAGAAGACAAAGAGTACACGCAAAATAATTTTGCCTTGTTTAGTTCTTCTGAATGGCGTATTTCTGATGCCTTTTCATTAAGACCTGGAATTAGATATGAATACAACTCTAAATTTAATTCTAAACTTTTAGCCTCCTTAAGTCTAAGGCAAATCATAAAAAACGGATTTGAATTAAGAGGAAACATTGGCTCATCATACAGAACGCCAAACTTTCAAGAACTCTATTACTATTTTGTAGATTCTAATCATGATGTACAAGGAAATGAGAATTTAACTCCAGAAAAAGGATATACTGCTTTCATCAATCTAAAAAAAACATCATCAATCAATAACATGCTTCTAAGTAATTCGTTAAAAGCAAGTTATATAAATATAAATGATAAAATTGATCTTGCAATAATCAATAATTCTCCACTACAATATAAGTACATCAATATTAATGCCTACAAACTTTGGGGTTTAACTACAGAGAGTAGCATTAAAAGAGAACAATGGAATTTTAACTTTGGGGCTACTTTACAAGGCATTTCAAGAATTGCTGCCAATGAGGTAAATGCTACAAATGACTTTTTATATTCCTTTCAACTAAATACTAGCGGGACATATATTTCAAAAAAATGGGACACTGCTTTTAGCCTTCTATTTAAATACAATGGAGCGCAATATGACTATGCTTCTTCCGAAACAGATGAAGACGGAAATTCAGTATTCGCAAAATCTAAAACCAATGCATATAGCTGGTTAGATGCCTCTGCTAAAAAAAGATTTTTAAATAAAAAAATTCAAGCCACTATTGGAGCGCGAAATTTATTAGATGTTACAAGCGTATCAATAAGTAGTATGAGTTCGGGAGTGGGCCATTCTACTGCTAATAGCGGTCTATTACTTGGCTATGGAAGATCTTATTACTTAAAACTATTATACAATCTAAATTTTTAAACAATTACAATCATGAAAAACAATTTTATTATTTTAATGTCAATAGCTGTTGTCTTTTTTACAAGCTGCTCCAATGATGACACTCCGTCTGATCCAATAGAAATAGTGATAGAAGGTGCTGCAATTGCCCCTGAAGTCGGTGGCCCAAATGAACCTAATCAAGTATATGTAGATTTGAGTACAAATACAACGACTGTGGTACAACGTGACTCTTGGGATTTAGGCTTTTATTCTGGCTCCGAATTTAAAGTTACTATAAATGGATCCATCTATATGGCAGTTGCTGCTTTAGATGCTACAGATATTGATGCTATTTCAAGCACAACTGAAGAAGTACAAAATTTACAACCACAAGTTGCTGTTGGTACTTTTGATGCTGCTAATACCACTTATGTTGATAACCCTAATGGAGATATTACAGCTACTGCGATTGCAACCATTGCAGAAACAGATGATCTCAACGTAGTTTACTTACTTAACTTAGGGTACGAAGTAGGTACTGAAATTGCTACAACTGGTAGTGTTGCAATTTCTGGAGATACTAGAGGTTGGAAAAAAATAAGAATCTTAAAAAGTGGTACAGATTATCTTTTACAGTATGCTGATTTAGATGATACTACACATCAAGAAATAACTATAAGCAAAGAAACTACGTATAACTTTACATTCTTTAGTTTTAATACTGAAACTGTAGTAAATGTTGAGCCAGAAGCTAGGAAATGGGATTTAAACTTTACGGTATTTACAAATGAAATAGAAGGGTATGGTTCTTATGGCTATTCTGACTATGTGGTAAATAATACAAAAGCAAGTGCTACAGCATACTTTATAGATACTGAAGTTGATACTTATACTTATGATGATTTCACTTTAGCTGATGTTAACAATGCAAACTTTTTAAACGATCAACGTGGTGTTGGTAGTAACTGGAGAAATGGTGGAGGACCAGGTTCATTACCTTCTTTAAAGGACAATGTGTTTTTTATAGTTAATGATACTGATGGAAACTACTACAAACTTAAATTTCTAGCGTTTACTAATGAAGCTGGAGAAAGAGGGTATCCTGAATTTGTATATAGCCTACTAGAATAAATAACTTTCATTCAGGTGTTTCTTATTAAAATTATTCAAATATAATTTTATATCCCTTGACAATTAAATGGCAAGGGATTTTTTATGCCTAATAAATAAGCACTAATTTTGAATTCAAATACGATATATGAAGCCTTTTAAGTTTAAAGAATTCACGATTAATCAAGATAAATGTGCTATGAAAATAGGCACAGATGGGGTGCTTTTGGGGGCTTGGACTTCAGTTAATGACAAAACATATTCTATATTAGATATAGGTGCAGGAACAGGAGTTATTGCATTAATGTTAGCACAGCGTAGTCATGCAGAGACGATAGAGGCCATTGAATTGGATGATGCAGCTTATGAACAGTGTATGGAGAATTTTGAAGATTCTATTTGGGCAGACCGACTTTTCTGTTTTCATGCGAGTTTTGATGAGTTTGTTGATGAATATACCGCTGAAGACCCTGAGGATGCTGAGTTGTATGATTTAATTGTATCCAACCCTCCTTTTTATACCGAAGAGGTAACAAGTGGCGATGATGCCAGAGATAATGCACGACAAAATTTGTCATTACCTTTTGATGAGCTCGTGTCTGGAGCAAGTAAACTACTTTCTCCAAAAGGTATTTTTGCTACCATCATTCCTTTTAAAGAAGAGGTAGGTTTTATAGCATTAGCTGAAAAAGAAAAATTATTTCCAATTCGGGTAACACGTGTGAGAGGGAATAAAGATGCAGAAATAAAAAGAAGTTTGCTAGCGTTTGGTTTTGAACATAGGAGTCCAAAAATTGATGAACTAATCATAGAAATTGAACGCAATACGTATACTCAAGATTATATTGACCTGACTAAAGATTTTTATTTAAAAATGTAACATTAGGTCATTGTAATGTTATATATCTTTATATATCTTTGGTGAAAAGAGATTATATGCGACCTGATTTATTTGAAGCACCTGATTATTACAATATTGATGATCTTTTATCTGAAGAACATAAACTGGTTCGGGATGCTGCCCGTCAGTGGGTGAAACGATCTGTTTCTCCAATAATTGAGGAATATGCACAGAAAGCTGAATTTCCAAAAGAAATTATCGGGGGACTCGCAGAAATTGGTGCTTTTGGACCCTATATTCCAGAACAATATGGTGGTGCTGGACTAGATCAAATTAGTTACGGTCTTATCATGCAAGAAATTGAACGTGGGGATAGTGGTGTGCGTTCAACCGCATCAGTACAATCATCATTAGTAATGTATCCGATTTATACCTACGGTAATGAAGAGCAGCGCATGAAATATTTACCTAAGCTCGCTACAGGTGAGTTTATGGGGTGTTTTGGTTTAACAGAGCCGAATCACGGGTCTAACCCAAGTGGTATGGAAACCAAATATAAAGACATGGGTGACCATTACTTGTTGAATGGTGCCAAACTTTGGATCTCAAATTCTCCGTTTGCTGATATTGCTGTAGTATGGGCAAAAAATGAGGAAGGCAGAATTCATGGGCTCATTGTTGAACGTGGAATGGAAGGTTTTACAACTCCAGAAACGCATAACAAATGGTCACTAAGAGCGTCGGCTACTGGAGAGCTTATTTTTGACAATGTAAAAGTCCCGAAAGAAAATATTTTATTAGGAAAAACAGGTCTTGGAGCACCACTTGGTTGTTTAGATTCTGCGCGTTATGGAATTGCTTGGGGTGCTATCGGTGCAGCCATGGATTGCTATGATACCGCATTGCGTTATGCCAAGGAGCGTATTCAATTCGGGAAACCAATTGCAGCCACACAACTACAGCAAAAGAAATTAGCTGAAATGATTACTGAAATCACAAAAGCGCAGTTACTAGCCCTGCGTTTAGGTCAGCTTAAAAATGAAGGTCGTGCGACTACAGCTCAAATTTCTATGGCGAAACGCAATAATGTTGATATGGCGATTAAAATTGCTCGCGAGGCACGTCAAGTTTTAGGTGGTATGGGGATCACAGGCGAGTACAGTATTATGCGTCATATGATGAATCTTGAAAGTGTAATTACTTATGAGGGAACTCATGATATTCACCTTTTAATAACCGGAGCTGATATTACCGGTTTTCCTGCTTTTCAATAATTGAATTAGCCATTTTATCTTTAACAAAAACTTAGTATACTTGAAAATCAAGCGTAGTAACTTTGTACGTATATTAAGTATAAATAGACCTAAACAAATATCGTATGAAGACTTTAAAATATGTAAGTAGTTTTTTTATAATGCTTTTAGTTTTTACTGTTAATGCACAAACTGTCAAGGATCAGAAAATAATTGACGATGCTGTAGAAGCAAAAGCAATGTTATTAAAAGCAGATGAAGGGCTTAAATCATTCTTTGATAAATCGGCAGGCTACGTTATTTTTCCGAATGTAGGTAAAGGTGGGTTTATCGTTGGTGCGGCTTCTGGAAATGGAGTGGTTTATGAAAATGGAACCAAAGTGGGCATGGCAGATTTGAAAAAACTTAATATTGGTTTTCAAGCTGGAGGTCAAGCAATTATCGAAGTGATATTTTTTGAAACCACTGATGCTTTAAAAGATTTTAAAGAGGGTAAATTTTCTTTTGCTGCGGAAGCTTCGGCTGTTGCGGTACGTTCAGGAATAGCATTTAATGCGAAATACAAAGACGGAGTTGCTGTTTTTGCTTTGCCAAAAGCGGGTCTAATGGCAGATGCTTCTGTCGGAGGTCAAAAATTTAATTACCACCCTTTTGAGTAAAAGGCTTAATAATAAACAGAAAGGGAAGCATAAGTACTTCCCTTTTTTTATACTACTTTTTGGATCGTCACTTTTATCGATTTACTAATTGGGGTTTTACTTTTATCAGCAAAATGATTATAAGGTACCAAAACATTAGTTTCTGGAAAATAAGCAGCCACATCTCCTTTTGGAATAGTATACGGAATCACCTTAAAATTATTCGCTGTTCGTATCGTGTTATCATAACAACTACTAATGTTTACAACAGCTAATTTTTCTATGTTTAGATTTTTCATATCCTCAGCATTCATAAACAAAACACGTCTTTCATTATAAACACCTCTATACCGATCATCAAGTCCGTAAATAGTGGTGTTAAATTGGTCATGAGAGCGGATGGTCATCAACATATATTCGTCTGCTTTTAGTTGATGTTGCGGTATTTTGTTAATCGTAAATTGTGCTTTGCCATTTGGTAGCATACTAAAATCTAATTCACGAACATTATTAGGTAAGTAATAACCAACACCTTTTGATTGTTCATTAGTCTTTTGAAATCCCTTGGCAACCTTGTCAATTTTATCTCGGATAAGATCATAGTTTTCGCCAAGTGCTTTCCAATCCATCGAATGGTTTCCTTTGAAATAAGTATGTGCCAATTCTGCAATAATATCTGGTTCACTTTTAATGTTTTCTGAAGCAGGTTTTAACAAACCTTTTGACTGGCGTACACGCCCCATACTGTTTTCCACAGTAATAAAACGTTGTTTGCCATCCTTCATATCTTTTTCAGATCTACCATACGTAGGTAATAAAAGTGCTGTTTTTCCAGTTACTAAATGAGTTCTGTTCAGTTTTGTACTTACTTGTACCGTTAAGCTGCAATTTTGTAGTGCTTTAGCGGTATATTCGGTATCAGATGCAGCCATTAAGAAATTACCTCCCAAGCACATAAATACTTTGGCTTCCCCATCATGCATCGCTTTCATGGCTCCAACGACATCTAAACCTTCTTGATCTGGGGGCGTAAAACCTAAATGTTCTTTGATGCGTTCATTTAAAGCTTTATCAACAAAGTGCATGATGCCCACACTTCTATCGCCTTGAACATTACTATGTCCTCTAACTGGACAAGTACCTGCATTAGGTTTGCCGATAGCGCCTTTGAGCAGTAATAGATTTACATATTCGCGAATATTCTCTACTCCGTTTTTATGCTGTGTGAGTCCCATAGCCCAACAAACAACAATCTTAGTTTTTTTAGCTAGAAATTCAACTACCTTGTTTATTTTTTCTTCACTAACCCCAGATTGCGTAATTAGTTCTGCTATAGTACAATTTTGAATGTCAGCTAGTAAAGCATCATACCCGTCAGTAAAGGTGTTGATAAAATCATGATCAAAAACAGTAGGGTCTAATTTATCTAAATCGGCGAGTTTTTTAATAATGGCTTTTATAAGAGGAATATCTTGATTGATCCGGACAGGCAGATGTAGATCGGCAATATCTACTCCAGAACCGATCCATCCTTTTAGATGCTGCGGATTCTTGAAATTTATCAATCCTGATTCTTCCAAGGGATTGATACTTATGATTTTTCCTCCATTTGCTTTGCACTTTTCTAAAGCCGAAAGCATTCTAGGGTGATTTGTACCAGGATTTTGACCTGCAACAATGACCACCTCGGCGTCATATAAGTCTTCTAGCTTAATAGAACCTTTACCAATACCCAAAGTCTCTCCTAAAGCAACACCACTTGATTCGTGGCACATATTAGAACAATCGGGCATGTTATTCGTACCCAAAGCCCTGGCGAACATGCCGTATAAAAAGGCAGCTTCATTACTTGAACGTCCTGAGGTATAAAAAATAGCTTCATTAGGTGAGGATAAACTTTCTAGCTCTTTCGAAATTAATTGATACGCTTCTTCCCAAGTGATAGGTTGGTAATGAAGGCTATTCGGAAGCAGCACAAGCGGTGCTGTTATTCTTCCAAATTTGTTTAATTCATAATCGGTAAGCAGTGAAAGTTCTTCTACAGAATGTTTAGAAAAAAATTCAGCACCAATATGTTTGGTAGTGGCTTCATCGGCCAAAGCTTTTGCTCCGTTTTCGCAATATTCTGCGTATTTAGAAGATTTTTCGGGGTCGGGCCATGCGCAACTCGGACATTCGAATCCGTCTACTTGGTTCATTTTTAATAAGGCCTCCATAGAACGTAAAACACCCATTTCTTTAAATCCGTGGCTTAAGGCTTCTTTTACCCCTAATAATCCTGCCGCTATAGTAACAGGTGCTCCGATTTTGATGTCAGTAAACTCTAGACTACCTAATATGGAAACGTTTCTTTGAAATTTTTCTTCTTTCATTTTAAACTTGGAACAGATTTATATGTACGGGATACCTGATTATTATTACTCTATAAAGTTAAAGTATATTTTATCAATTCAAGAACTCTAGCCCAATTCTTGTCCGTCAGAAAAAAAAGAAGATTCCATAAAAAATACCTTAATTTTAACAAAATTGAATCAAACTATACGATTATGAAATATTACATTCTTCTCTTAACCTTTTTTATTCTTAGTTGTAAAGGTGAGATTAAAAAGGAAAACGATGTTCTGCCATTAAAAACAGCAGCGGTAACCGAACAAAAAAGCTTTCAAACACCTGATGAATTATTAGGAGATTTATTTGCTGCTGTACAATTAGATGAAATTTTCCCTGATGGCAAAACCTTTGTCGATTGCACGGCAAAATTTCCATATGCGGAAATCAAAACAAAATATGAACAGCAAAAAGACCAAGATAATTTTAATTTAAAGGCTTTTGTTCTCGCTAATTTTGAGGTTCCGATATCCATATCTTCTGATTTTAAATCAGATCCAAATAAAACTGCAGCTGAACATGTAACTGCACTTTGGCCAGTATTAAAAAGGGAATCGGACAAAATTGAAGAAGGGAGCACATTAATTCCGTTGCCAAAGCCATACATAGTTCCAGGTGGCCGATTTAGAGAAGTGTATTATTGGGATAGTTATTTTACCATGTTAGGTTTAGTAGAAAGCGGGGAGTTTGAGCTTATGGAGAATATACTGGATAATTTTTCATACCTAATCAATACCGTAGGTCATATTCCAAATGGGAATAGAACTTATTACATAACACGATCACAACCCCCTTTTTTCTCGCAAATGGTAAAATTATTGGCGGAACAAAAAGGCGATGAGGTTTATGATATGTATAAAGAGGCTTTAAAAAAAGAATATGAATTTTGGATGGATGGTAGCGCTGCTGTAGAAACACCTATTCGCCATTGTGTTCATACTCCAGTGGGTATTATGAATAGGTATTATGATAAGGGTGATACACCACGACAAGAATCGTATAGAGAAGATTATACGCAAGTTGAAAAAGTTAATGGTGGTAAAAAAATGTATCGCGATTTGCGATCCGGAGCAGAATCTGGTTGGGACTATACCTCTCGATGGTTTGCTGATGGAAAATCTATTGAAACTATAGAAACAACAAATATTATTCCCGTAGACTTAAATGCGCTGTTGTATGGTTTGGAAGAAATTCTTACAAAGGCTTTTAAAGACGATACGGCATATGTTTTAAGTCTTAAAACGAGCATGGAAATCCGGAAGCAATTTTTAAATGAGTATAGTTTTAATGTTAAAGAGGGTACGTTTGAAGATTATAACTGGGTAACTCAAGAGCAAACAGGAATAAAGTCATTAGCAATGGTGTACCCGTTGTTTTTTAACATGGTAAGTCAGGCACAAGCAGATCAGGTGGCTAATTTTGTTGAAAAGAATTTCTTAAAACCAGGTGGTGTCGTTACCACCACAAACCATACAGGGGAGCAGTGGGATGCTCCTAATGGTTGGGCACCTTTACAATGGATGACTATCGTTGGATTGGAGAATTATGGACATCATGAATTGGCTAATACCATTGCTGAAAGATGGGTGGTTTTAAATGAAAAAGTGTACGCAAATACTGGGAAATTTGTTGAAAAGTACAATGTTGAAGACATGTCGTTAGATGCAGGTGGAGGGGAATACCCCGTTCAAGATGGTTTTGGTTGGAGTAATGGTGTTTATTTAGCGTTAAAAAACCACCTTAAAACTGAATAATAACTGAATAGTTGGTTTTTACAACAACTATTGTAGCGTACACATCAATTGTTTTAAAAAAGAACAAAGCCTGTATATATTTGAAATGAATTAGTTAATTAAGAATAAAATTTTTCATTTTCATATAGTGTTCTCGTAAAAGAGCTCGGTCTTGATTGATCCGGGCTCTTTTTAATTTTAACAAGCTTGTAATTGAAGATTAATTTAAGGGATTATCTTTATATAAAAAACACCTATAGCAATAAAGCTGTAGGTGTTTTTTGTTTGTTACATGATTTTTTTAATCCATTTTTCCGCCATCACGGTTTGGTGAACGAGGTTCTGGCCAAGCACGTTGTTCTCCTGTTCTAGTGTTTATAGGTAAAACCGACTTATCTCGGGAAGTTTTATTATCATCTTCGCTTGCCATATAAGCCATAATAGCTGTTAGGATAGCATTATTACGAACATCATCAAAAACGATTTTATCATAGGTGTCTAAATTGGTATGCCACGTATAATTCCAATAACTCCAGCTTAAAGAGCTTAAGGAGAAGGCTGGTACTCCAGCAGCAACAAATGAAGCATAATCGGAGCCACCGCCACTAGGAGTGCCTGGGAAAGTGGTTTCTATTTGCTTTGAAATATCATCGGGTACAGCCGTTAACCATCGCCCAATGTACTCATATGAGTTTAAAAACCCTTGACCTGAAATATTAACCACACGTCCTGTACCATTATCTTGATTGAAAACGGCTTGAATATTTTCTACAATTTCGGGATGGTCTTCAACAAAGGCGCGAGAACCATTTAAACCTTGTTCTTCACTACCCCAATGTCCGATGATAATTGTTCGCTTTGGGTTCGGGTATATTTTTTTTAATATTCTGGCTGCTTCCATCATTGTAATAGTTCCTGTTCCATTATCGGTAGCTCCAGTAGCGCCATCCCAAGAATCAAAATGGGCAGAAAGAATCACATATTCATCTGGTAACTCTGTTCCTTTAATTTCCGCAATGGTATTAAAAGTAGGTACAGTACCTAATTCTTTTGATTCAGCAACTACTTTTATTTTGGGTTGATCACCATTTTCAGTCATTCGATACAATAAGCCATAATCTTCTAAAGAAAGATCAATAACTGGGATTTTCTTAGTGTTGGCGCTAAAAATTTTGTTAGCTCCAAAACCATTAGACCAACGTGATTGAATAATACCTACTGCACCGGCTTTTTCTAATTCTTGATTGATGTTTCGAGAAGCAAAACCAGTTTTTTTAATACGCTCATCCCATGCTTTTGTTTGTTCATCGCGATCTTTCTTCATTTTTTCAAAAGATGCTGGAGTTGCAAACTCTTCCCAATTATAATCGGGTCTTCCCGTAGGCTGATTCATTGAGACCAATACAATTTTACCTTTTACATTAGGGAGCCACTTTTGAAATGCTAAAGAATCGGTTACATTCGGAATTAGGATTACATCTGCGGTAATTCCCTTTTTTGAGGTGCTCGGACTCCATGCCAATTGCATTCCGCTTAGGCTTACTACTCTCGGAGATACTAAATCTACATGGGTAATACCTCGTTCCCAACCACGCCATTTTCCCCATTCTTCGTTTTTTGCTTCAATGCCCCATTTTTTATAGGTGGAAACAGCCCAATCATTGGCGTTTTTCATTTGTGGAGTTCCTACAAGTCTTGGTCCAACCACATCCATAAGTTCATGGGCTAAAAGCTCTAATTGTGAATTATTGTTGCCTTCATCAACAATTTTATCTATAAACTCATTAGCTGTTTGTGCCTTTACTACCGAGAGCGAAAAGGTCAATAGTAAAAGCGTTAATAATTTGTTTGTTTTCATAATATTCTGGTTAATTAGTTCAAAGACTAATGTACAGATTTTGAATACTATTACTACTTGTGTAAATCTCAATAAAATGTTAAAAATAAATGGACTGGGCTAATCGAAAAGTGTTGGAATGAGCATTTATAATCGTCTTGATATCTGGAGAATACCCACCACCCATACTACATTGCACAGGTATTTTTAGTCTGTGGCAAGTCCGTAATACAAATTCATCACGTTTTTTACAGCCTTCGATACTCAATGCCAAAGTACCTAGCTTGTCAGATTCAAGAACATCAACACCAGAGAGGTAGTACATAAAATCTGGTTGAACGGTTTCTATTAATTGGGGTAATGTGTCCTTTAGTATGGAAAGATATTCATCGTCTTCAGTTCCTTTTTGTAAAGCGATATCTAAATCTGATTTTTCTTTTTTAAATGGATAATTACTGGCGCCATGCATAGAAAAAGTAAAGACTGTTGCATCATTTTTAAAGATTTCAGCAGTTCCATTACCTTGGTGTACATCTAGATCTACAATTAGTATTTTAGAAGCTAATTTATGTAATTGTAAATAACGAGCTCCAATAGCCTGATCATTTAACATACAAAAAGCTTCTCCATGATCTGAATAGGCATGATGGGTGCCACCAGCGATATTCATAGCTATGCCATATTTTAATGCAAATTCACTGGCTTTTATCGTGCCATCTGCTATAAATCGTTCTCTTTCTACTAAATCTTCAGAGAGTGGAAAGCCTATTTTTCTAGCCTCTTTTGGAGTGATTTTGATGTTCAGTAAATCATAAAAATATTCAGGATCGTGTACTGCCAATATGTATTTATCATTTGGTATTTCAGGTTCGAAAAAATTAGCAGCAACACAAGTACCTTCGTGTAGTAATTGCTGCGGTAACAAATCATACTTTGCCATCGGAAAACGGTGGCCTTCGGGTAAAGGGTGTTTGTAAATAGGATGGTATGCGATTTTAAGCATTAGTACTATTTATGTAATGCCAATTGAATACGCTTTCTTGGGACATCAACTTCCAAAACCTTTACAATTATTTGCTGCTGTAGTGTTACATGCGCGTTTACATCTTTAACAAAGGTGTCAGAAAGATTAGAAATATGTATCAATCCACTTTCTTTAATACCAATATCTACAAAACAACCAAAATTGGTAATATTATTTACAATCCCCGGTAACAATTGCCCTTCGTGCACATCTGTAATGGATTTTATATTTTGATTAAATGTGAATACTTTGGCTTTTTCACGCGTATCTAAACCAGGTTTTTCTAGTTCTTTGATGATATCTTTTAAAGTGGGTAATCCGATATCTTCTGAGCAATACTGTTGTAAATCGATGCTTTGGAGTGCCGTTTTATTCCCAATTAATTCTGTTAGCGAAACTCCCTTGTCTTTAGCCATGGTCTTAATAAGAGCATAACGTTCTGGGTGAACGGCGGAATCGTCTAACGGATTTTTAGCTTCTTTAATTCTTAAGAAAGCAGCACCTTGTTCAAATGCTTTTCCGCCTAAACGAGGTACTTTTTTTATGGCGTCTCTACTTGAAAAAGAACCATTATCATTTCGATAAGTGACAATGTTTTCAGCAAGTTTGGGGCCAATACCAGACACGTAACTCAGTAAAGGTACACTCGCGGTATTTATGTTAACCCCAACAGCGTTTACACAACTTTCTACAACGGTATCTAAAGAAGATTTTAATTTACTTTGATCCACATCATGTTGGTATTGACCAACACCGATAGATTTTGGGTCTATTTTCACCAACTCAGCTAAAGGGTCTGCAAGCCTTCTGCCTATAGATACAGAGCCACGAACGGTGACGTCAAAATTAGGAAATTCATCTCGAGCTATTTTTGAAGCGGAATATATAGATGCACCTGCCTCGCTAACGATAAAGACTTCAATTGGATTTTTAAAATGAATTTTTTTGATGAACTGCTCAGTTTCACGAGAGGCGGTACCATTTCCAATAGCGATGGCCTCAATCTTATAAGCATCGGTTAAGGTGCTGATTTTTTTTATAGCCCCCGAAATATCATTTTGAGGGGCATGTGGATATATAGTTTCATTGTGTAAAAGATCGCCTTGTGCGCTCAAACAAACCACTTTACAGCCTGACTTGAATCCAGGATCTAAAGCTAAGATTCTTTTTTCCCCTAAGGGAGCTCCCAATAGTAACTGTTTTAAGTTTTTTGAGAATACTTGGATGGCATCTTCATCAGCTTTTTCTTTAGCATTTTTTAATAGCTCATTGGATAGCGAAGGAAAAAGCAAACGCTTATAAGCATCTTGAATAGCTAATTTGATATGCTCGGCATTAGAATTTCTAGATTTTACAATACGGTCTTCTATTTTTTCAATCGCTTTTTCATCATCAATTTCAATTTTAACACGAATAAACTTTTCATTCTCTGCACGAAGAATTGCTAATAATCGGTGAGACGGACAACGGTTTAAGGCTTCACTCCAGTCAAAATAATCACGAAATTTTTGCGCTTTTTCTTCGTCTTTTTTAGTGCCAATTACTTTTGTTGTTATCTTGGCAAATTTCTCTAACTGATTTCTAATTTGATTTCGAACATCGGTACGTTCATTAACCCATTCTGCAATAATATGGCGTGCACCTTCTAACGCTTCATCTTCATTAATAACATGCTCGTTAAGGTATTGGGATGCTATATAATCTATTTCATCTGTATTTTGTGCCATGATAATTTTGGCAAATGGTTCTAATCCATTTTTTATAGCAGTTTCTGCTTTAGTTTTTCTCTTTTTCTTATACGGAAGATATAAGTCTTCTAAAGCGGTTAAGTCAGATGCTTGTTCAAATTTCTTTTGAAGCTCGTTAGTTAATAATCCTTGTTCTTCAACAGCTTTGATAATGGCTAACTTTCGTTTTTCTAAAACTTCAAATTGTTCTTTGAATTTTACAATGTCTCCAATTTCAACTTCATCTAGATTGCCTGTTTTTTCCTTTCTATATCTAGAAATAAAGGGAATTGTACAGTCTTCATTTAAAAGTTCAACAGTATTCTGAATGCTTTTTTCAGGAAGTTGGGTGTATTTGACGATGTAGGGGATAAGTTGCATACTATTAATTTGATTTAAAACCTATGGCAATATAAAAAACTGAATAGGGATTAAACCAATTTTATAAAATAGTTAAGCAACTTTTTTCAATAAGTCAAAGCAAGGGCATTTTGAACACCTTTTGCTTTCTGACTTTTTGTATTTTTTACAGCATTTGTTTTTTACTTTACCAGCTACTATAGTAGTTGATTTGTGTAATTTTCTTAATGCTTTTTCCTCTTTCTTTTTGCCCAAAACAAATTATAAGTATTTGATAACAGGGCGAAAATAGTTATTTTTACTTAATCTAAATAAGATTAAGTGTTAATTTATTTAGGCGTATCTGTTGAGGCTGTGGTAATTGTAATTTGCTGTATGTCTCGATCAAATAAATACAAGCCCCCTTTATCATCTCCAATAAGGTTGATTTTATCTAAAATTGTACGCGCCATTGCTTCTTCTTCAATTTGTTCAGCAACATACCATTGTAAAAAGTTATGCGTCGCATAATCTTTTTCTTGAAGGCTGATGTGAACCAATTCATTGATGCTCTCAGATACAAAAACTTCGTGTTCAAAAAGTTTTTCAAACATTTCTTTAAAAGAAGTAAAAGTAACGTTAGGAGCTGAAAGCTCTGAAATGTGTGCATGTCCACCACGTTCATTAACGAATTTCACTAGTTTAAGCATATGGTCACGTTCCTCTTGTGATTGGCCATACATAAAGCCAGCAACACCTTCAAGACCTTTAACTTCTGCCCAGCATGCCATGGCTAAATAAATTTGAGAAGATTCTGCTTCTATTTTTATTTGATGGTTAAGTGATTTTTCGATAGTTTTTGATAACATAAGTTTCTTTTTTAAATTAATTTATGGTCGCTCCATTCCCAACTCCATCAGTAGCTGCACTGAGTGCTGTCGAACTATCTGGATTTACAAAAACCAATTTGCCATCAGCATTTTCGGTCATTAGAATCATGCCTTCACTATCCACACCACGTAAAGCTCTAGGAGCAAGGTTTACTAGAACGGTGACTTTTTTACCCACAATTTCTTCAGGAGTAAAACTTTCTGCAATACCAGAAACAATCGTTCTCACATCAATACCCGTGTCTACTTTTAAAACTAACAATTTTTTTGCTTTCGGCATTTTTTCAGCTTCTAGTATAGTACCCACTCGGATATCAAGTTTTGAAAAGTCTTCAAAAGTAATCGTATCTTTTTGAGGCATAACTTCTTTATTCGCGTTCTCGTTTGCTTTTTTGGTAGCTTCTAGTTTATCTAGTTGTGCTTGAATCGTTTCGTCTTCTACTTTAGAAAATAACAATTCTGCTTCTCCAATCTGGTGTCCTGAAGGAATTAAAACATCTTTTTTAGTAACATCAGACCAGCTGTTCATAACATCACTGTTTAAGATGTTCTTTAATTTTGTTGATGTGAACGGTAAGAAAGGTTCACTTAAAACAGCCAAAGCCGCCGCTATTTGTAGTGCAACAAACATAATGGTTTTTACTCGTGCTTCATCTTGTTTAATGACTTTCCAAGGTTCTTCATCAGCCAAATATTTATTCCCTAACCGTGCTAAATTCATTAATTCTTGTCCGGCTTCTCTAAAGCGATAGCGTTCAATAGAACTAGAAATAATTTCTGGGTATTTTTTAATCTCTGCTAAGGTTTCTACATCTACTTTAGAAAATTCTCCTGGAGTAGGAATAACCCCAACGTAATATTTGCTACTTAAAACAACGACACGGTTAATGAAATTACCAAAAATGGCTACCAACTCGTTATTGTTTCTAGCTTGAAAATCTTTCCAAGTAAAATCATTGTCTTTCGTTTCAGGAGCATTTGCGGTTAACGTATACCGTAATACATCTTGCATATTCGGGAACTCTTCTAAGTATTCATGCAACCAAACAGCCCAGTTTTTTGAGGTGGATAATTTGTTGCCTTCTAAATTTAAAAACTCGTTGGCTGGTACATTGTCTGGAAGTATATAGCCACCATGGGCTTTCAAGATGCTTGGGAAAATAATACAATGAAACACAATATTATCTTTTCCAATAAAGTGAACTAATTTGGTATTTTCATCTTTCCAATACGGTTCCCAATCTTTACCTTCACGTGCCGCCCATTCTTTTGTTGAAGAAATATAGCCTATAGGAGCATCAAACCAAACATATAATACTTTACCTTCTCCTCCAGTAACGGGAACAGGAATACCCCAATCTAAATCACGTGTTACGGCTCTAGGTTTTAATCCATCATCTATCCAAGATTTACATTGCCCATAAACATTGGGTTTCCAATCATTTTTATGCCCCTCTAAAATCCATTTTTTTAGAAATTCTTCATGTCTGTCTAAAGGCAAAAACCAGTGCTTTGTTTCTTTTAAGGTGGGTACGGCACCAGAAATAGTAGATTTTGGATTAATTAAATCGGTTGCATTTAATGTAGATCCACAATTTTCACACTGATCGCCATAAGCTTCTTCATTACCACATTTTGGACAGGTGCCAATTACAAACCTATCTGCTAAAAATTGATGCGCCTCAGGGTCATATAATTGTGCTGTAGTTTCTTCGATGAAATCGCCATGGTCATACATTGTTTTAAAAAACTCTGATGCTGTTTCATGATGAATTGGAGCTGATGTTCTCGAATAATTATCAAAAGTAATTCCAAAATCAACAAAAGATTTTTTTATGATAGCATGGTACTTATCAATTATTTCTTGCGGAGAAACACCCTCTTTTTTTGCTTTCATGGATATGGCAACACCATGTTCGTCGCTACCACAAACAAAGACAACATCTTTGCCAATTAAACGCAAGTATCTACTGTAAATATCCGCAGGCACATAAACACCCGCTAAGTGACCAATGTGTATCGGTCCGTTAGTATAGGGCAGTGCTGCTGTAATAGTATATCTAGATGGGGTTTTGGTATTCTCTGACATTAAATTATTCGATTAGGCTACAAAAATAAAGATTTTTAGTGGAGAGGTCTACTTTACTTTGAAAAAGTGACTCGCTAAAAACAATTATAAGATATTTCTTACGTTTTGTATTAAAAGCGAAGAACTATGAGCAATCAAAAACCAGGAAAAAAAATAAACTTTAAGCTGCCAAAAAACGAGGATATTTTAAAAAAGGAGAGCGATGTTGCGCGTTTGTACAAAGACAAAAATTATAAAGTTAAAAAAGCATTATCATTCAAAACCGATAAAGATAAATCTAAGTTAGCCTAAGGCAGAATTTTTTAAAAAATTAGAGCCATTTCTTTAGTTGGTTATTTTCAACTTTAGAAATGGCTCTAATAGCAAAGTAAGTGGGGTTATTTTTAAGCGATCATTACTGATTTACTCATTTTTTTATCTTGAACTCTTATTCTATAAATATATTTCCCTGTTGCTAAATAGTTTGGCATGCGCTCCCTAATATTAATTTCTATTGAACCTTGCGTCATTATTTCGTTATAAACAGTACCTAAATTTTGTCCCATAATATTATACAACTGTACATCAACATGAGCTGTAAATGGCATTTCTAAATAAATATGAGGTGTCTTATCGGTTGGATAAAATGGTTTATGGACAATCGCCTCTAAAAGTTCTGGAGTCGGATCAATAGCTACTGGATCTTCAGGTGTTGGAGGTGTTGGATCTCCATCACTATAGACAATATCATCGAAAACTGTTTCGGTATGACATTGAAATCCAAGATCAATAGGGCGATATGGATGACCCAAAAGATGTTGTTCTACTAATGCTGGGTCTACACAAAGCCATTCGGCTAATACCGTTCCATAAAGATCTCTGAAATCCATCGTGTACTCTAAATTACCTCTTTCATTTGGGTCTTCTAATGACGGATGTTCACCCACAAAAGCACTGCCATTTAATCCTGAACCAAAAAATAGGGTAGGTGATGCTTTTCCATGATCGGTACCATTAGAACCATTTTCAAAAATTCGTCTACCAAATTCAGAAAATGTCATGCTTAAAACCTTTTCATCTTGATTCGTAAAAGCTACATCTTCATAAAAATTATTCACGGCGATAGATAAATTGGTCATCAATCTTTCATGAGCCAGAGGTTGATTACCATGGGTGTCAAATCCTCCCATAGAAATCATATAAACTTTAGTTCCAAGGTTTCCTTTAATTAATCTTGCTAGAAGTTTTAACTGTCTTGCAAAGCCATTGTCTTGATATTCTACTTGGTTTTGGCCTCTTTCGGATGCAGCATGTATTTTTCCGGCATATTCTAATGTAGTGTTAGACATGCCTCTTAAAAAGCGCAGCTGATCGCCATACATACATTGGTCAAATAAACTTGGATCCAGGCTATATTGTAAACCTGTATCTGCTATTTGCTCTAATTGATCAATGTTATTAGTAACAAATGCATAATTGGTTTCATTACCTTCAAAAACTAGACTACCAAAATTTCCTATTTGAATTGCTGCAGGAGCTTCTGGTGGAGTCATTAAATAATCAGGGTAAATATCCTCAAAATGTCTTCCCATCCAACCCGTTGGCTCTCCTGTAAATCCAGTAGTTTCTAAATCTGTATTTGCAAAAATATCAGACCCAGTAAAATGAGATAAACTTTGGCCTTCATAACCTACACCGTGTACTGCCTTAAATTGGCCTTCTCCCCAAAGTGGCTCTAGAGATTTCATATAAGATGGAACCCCGAACTCATCTGTAAGCTTTAAAATTTTACTTTCAGGGATATATATGTTTGGTCTTGCATTGGCATACATATCATATTGCTCAATAGGAATAACTGTGCTCAAACCGTCATTTCCACCAGATAAACGAATTAAGATTAAAATATTATCTGTTTCTGCCATGCTGATGGCAGCGGTTAAAGGAGATGGTGCTGAAGCTGTTAAATAATTGCTACCAAGCATCATGCTTCCAGAACCTGCTATCCCTAATGCTTGTAAAAAAGAACGTCGGCTCCAAGCTTTATGCTCTAAATCATGTCCTTCATGATCCTTGCCTTTATGGGGTGATGTATGATGAGTATCGCACATAATAGTAGGTTTTTATTTTAGTTGAAATTCAGGTTGTCTTACAATATGTCTAAGAAGAAGAAATACTTGTTTTGGGGCAGATTGGTCATACAAATTCCAATAGCCTAATCCACCAGCAATATAATCTGATCCATAATAGTTTTCCGGTACATCTTCTACCTTAAATGCAGACATGGCATTTTCGAAATCCTGATCTGTAAGTAATCCTTTAGGCGTAAATTTATTTACTAAAGCTCTAACCACAATTTCTGGATTGCTTGTATTGCTATTTGCAGGTCCAACAGCATCTAAAGCTAATGTTCTAAATTGCTCCTGATCTTGATTAAAAAATTCATCTAAAAAAGCCTCTGTAGATAACCATCTGCCAATTAGAAAGTTAGTATTTACCCACGATCTATTTCGTTGCCAACCGGCAACATCTACAGGATTAAATAATTCTTGACTTAACATTCCTGCATAATTTACAGATGCAGCAACTGTGGTATCTGTATAGGTAAAATTAGTTTCGTTTATTAAGTTGTAATAACAATCAAACGGACTTTTAATAATCACTCCAATGGCTTCATCATCAAAGAAATGTTGGCTTTGAAACAGTTGTGAAAGTACAGGTGCTAATTCAAAACCGCCGGCGATAAATGTAGTAGCCATCCCAGAAATAATAGTTTGTGCATTTCCTGCATCATCACTAGAATCTGGATGCACAAAAAATTCATAAAGTTTTGTGCAAATAAAACCTGCTATTTCATTTGAACGTTCTGAAAATAGGATATTAATAACATCATCATAACCCCAATTTCCTGTTTGTCCCAATATGGTTTTGGCTCCAGGGTCAAAAGTAGTGATATCAAAGGTAACGGGTTCCCATCCTATTTCGCCTCTTTCCGTATAGCCAGTTAATGCTTTTGCAGTTTCTATAATATCATCTTCTGTATAATTATTACCTTCTCCTAAACAGAAAAGTTCATAAATCTCACGAGCGTAATTTTCATTTGGGTTGTTTCCATTATTGTAAACACCATCTAAATAATATAACATGGCACTAGTCAGGCCAATTTCACTAGTGAAGGTTTTAAAATTACCAATGGCATTTCTTTGTAAACAATTGATGTATTCATAAAGAAAGGGTGGTGCATCATAGGTTTTAAGTTCCGTAACAAAATGATTGCTCCAGAAAAAACTTAGGCGGTCTCTTAAATTATTTGATAAAATTGAATTGGCATACGAAAGTCTCCATTCTACATATTGAGAATTTACCATATCACCTCTCAAGTCATCATCTTCTGGATAATTAGCTCTAGTCCAATTAGCCCATGTTGGTGCAGGAAGTTCAGGAAGCGATAAGGCTTGATTTACTAGTGAGTTTACTAGGGTAGTTGCGGTTTGACCTACAGCTTGATTAATGGTTTCAACTGATGCTCCAAATCCTAATCGCCGATATAAATGTTCTGCTTTTTGTTTGTCTAACGGAGTCGTATACGGTGCGAGTGAAGAAGTATTGCAATTGATAAAATATTCCATAATATTTTGATCGTTAAGTTCTAGTTTAGGTTTATTTGGGGGTATTCTTTTATCGTAAAATTCTGTTATTTAGTATGATGTATATTTATCATAACTCAATATTTCCAATAAAATTACGTAAGTATGTGTATTTTAGACGTTCAAACACCTATATTTTCGATGAATTACCTAAGTTTTTATAAAATCATAGATAATTAATGGCAGAACACAATGAATTTGGAAAGTTAGGAGAACAACTTGCTGTTGATTATTTGGTTAGAAATGGATATATAATCCGGTATAAAAATTATAGATATTTAAAAGCAGAGATAGATATAATTGCACAAAAAGCTGATGCCTTGGTTGTTGTTGAGGTAAAAGCTAGAACCACTGATTTTATTGCTGATATTGGGGATTTAATATCTCATAAAAAGATTAAATTACTGGTATTAGCAGCAGACCATTATATTTTGGCAAATGCTATTGATTTAGAAGTTAGGTTTGATATAATTACTGTTTTTAAGGTGAAGGATAAGTATAATTTGGAACATATTGAAAATGCTTTTTATCACTTTTAAAAATTTGTTTTATTTATAACAATTTGTTATATTTGCATTTCACAACCAGTAACATGAAAACAATATCATCTGTAGTTGAACACTACATTAAGAAGAAACCATTTTTACAAAGTGCTTTGGCACAGGGAATTATCAACCTAACGTCATTGTCAAGAATCGTTAAGCCAGAAATTGAAGCCGAATTAGGAAAAGATATTCGTAATGGAGCCATTGTTATGGCTTTAAAAAGACTCTCTGATGATTTAGAGTTTAGAGCTACTCATAAAATCATAAAGGTTTTGAAAAATATTGGAGAGATTACAGTTCGCTCTTCTTTAACAGATTTTACTTTCTTATTATCGGATTCTATTCTGGAAAATCAACGTTTACTATTAAAAGAAGTTAATAAGGATAAAGACGTTTTTTATACATCCTCGAGAGGTGTTAACGAGTTAAATATTGTGGTTAGCAATAGTCTCGATAGCATTGTTGAAACTTTATTTGAGAATGAACGTTGCACCCAAAAAGCAGAAAATTTATCATCAATTACGGTTAAATTACCTTCAGAGAATGTATCTGTTCCTGGAATCTATTACTTTATTTTTCAGCGTTTAGCTTGGGAAGGGATTGTGCTATACGAAGTAATTTCTACAACAAATGAATTTACTATTTTGGTAGACGATGAGCATGTTGATATAGCCTTTAAAACAATAAAGGATTTAAAATTACTTTAAAATCTGAGCTTAGGTAGTTAGTAGATTTTTTCTAAAAACTCGATTACTGCTTTATCATCTTCGGGTTTGGCTATTATTCTTTTTTCCTTATCTAAAACATAATAAGTTGGGGTAGCATGAATATCATAAAGATCTGCATATTCGCTATCCCATTTTCCTAAAGAAATAGCTTGTTCAAATCCGGTGAGTTTAGAAGACTCTTTTTTCCAATTTACAGTATCATCTTCTAAGCCTACAGCAATTACTTTAATATTGGTTTTATCCTTTAGCTCTTTATGCAAAGCAGGTAATTCTTTTAGACAATGTCCGCAAGTGCTACTCCAAAATATCAACACATAGTTCATGGCATCTTCAAGGTCGCTTAGTTTTTTTAATTCTTTTCCCTTTTTCCAAACAATCTCGGGTGCTAGCGCTCCTAAGCGCAGTCTATTATGAGCTTCAATTGTTTTTTTAATTTCAACATTATTAGTCTCAGTTGCCAAGGCTTTTAATGAGGAATTATAAATATAATCTGAAACTTTATTGTAATCATATGCAACCGCATAATCCCATAAATCATTATACATATGAAATTTAAAATCTGGATCAAGGTTATGTATAAATTTTTCTATTGCCACTGTGTTTTTTATAACTTCTTCCTCGGTTTGTTCTTTTGAAATTAAACCTAATGGTAGCGCTGTAAAAACGTAATTAGTCACTTTATCGGTTAAAAAGGCTGAGCTTTGAAGTACGGAGTTTTGAAAATCTATAGTGTCAAAATAATGCTCTTTTTTATGAGAAACATAGTCTTCAACGGCTTCTGTTTTTTGCGGAATATAAGGCTTGTTCGAAGTAATAAAATGGTGTGCTAATAAACCTTCTGATTTAGCTTCAAAATTATTTTGAAAACTAATTAGTCTTTGGGTAATATTATCAAAAGTTTTCTCCTTTGCTCCTTGCGTATTGTAGTATTCAATTATTTCTTGTTCTACTTCAGACAGTCGTTTAAGATATGTATGCAATAAAACATTCTCTTGTGAAGTAATATACGAAGCACCATTATCAGAATCAAATTCAAATTCTATATTTTCTTTCCCGTTATAAATAACATCAAAATTATACTCTTTTTGCGGTACAGCATAAACTAATCTATAAGTTCCAGGGAGCGCATCTTCTGGGATATTCATTGTGAATTTACCATTGCGAATGCTGGTATCGGCAACATATACTTGCGACCCAGGTTTTAGGCGATATGCAATTAGCCAAGTGTAGTCTTCAGCAGGTGTGAAAGTTCCGGAAATAGTATGTTGTGCACTTAAATTAAAAGTGAATAACGCAATAACAGCAAATACAATGTTTTTCATGCTTCATGATTTACAAAAACCGCTCCAAAATACGGCTTAAGAAGAATTATAGCAATGATTCATTGCAATTTTATCTTTATAGAAGTTTTTACTGAATTATTTTCTCTATAAAAATATCGGGTTTGGGGGGATAATCTTTTAAGTTTTTCCTTTTAAATCCAGAAGAAATACTAATTAATTCTCCTAAATAATTTTGGAAAATTATATGTGGATAACCTTTGGTGTTATATTCTTTTTTAGATTGGGTTGAAAGATTATAGACTATAGCTTTCTTTTCGTGTAAGGAATTTTCATCGATAGACCAAGTAGGATCATTATTAGAGCCTAATATTAAATCGCCATTTGTACTTATACCTAATGCAAAATTAGGCTCTATAAATGTCTGTAACAAATTAAAATTAGAGTCAGAATAAACATTGTGTTCTTTTAAACCAAAAATTTTATTCTGTGAACTACTATATTTTATATCACTTTCGTCTACCGATCTAATGATAGAATTTATAACTGTCCTATTTGTAATTTCACCAGTCTGAGAAATAGTAAACAAAAGACTACTATTTTCATTATAATGCCCTAATATTATTTGGTCATTTGAGATTGGTAGTATTTGATATGCTGAAAACGCCTGATGTTCTGAGAAGTGTATTTGACGGGAGATTTCGAGCAATGAGTTACCCTCTCTTTTAAAGGACATTAAATAATCATTATCACTCATTATCCATATATTATTGCCTAAATATTCAAAATCACTTACTTGAAAACCATTTGTGCTAATCGTATATTTAAAGTTTAGATTATCAGCGTCATAGATTCTTAATTCGTCACTTACCGGAAATATTAGCTCTTTTCCATATTCTGATTTCACTAATTTCATTGTTCCTTCAGAAGAGGTGTTCGGGGATTGGTTTGAAATAGCCTCTACAGAATTAGTAACGTAATTAAATTTTTGAAAGTTTTCTTCGGGATTATTTAAAATTTTGCCATAAACATATATTGTGGTTTCTTCTGGATCTATAGCTACTTGTCTAATAAAAGTCATATTCAAAACCTCAGATCTTTTGAATAGGACCTCCCAGCTATTTTTTTCAGGAGTAGTCTCTTGCGTTTTATTTCCAAAAATATCTACAGCTCTTATTATGTATACCGGATTTGATAAAAATGGAGGATCTATATCTTTATACCTGATTGTGTTAATATCATTTATTTGAGCCACAACCTCTTCTTGAAAGCCATAGCCAGATCCATCAGTGTAATTACGAACTGATATTTCATAGTAAGCAAAATAATATCCGTCATATTTCGACCATGACAAATCAATATTTTCGCCATTTAGCTGTGGTTCCGCTACTATAACCGTTGCGACTTGTAAACCTATCGGATCAACAGAAATCATTTCACTTTCTGCTAAAAGCCCTTTGTCAGTATAAAGTTTAAAAAAATAACAAAGCTCAGAGGAGACAGCAGGGTCTTCATCAATAAAAAAGTCAGTATCTTGATTGCTAATTGTACTGATTAATTTTGCGTTTGATTTGTTACAATTACTATCAGATCTATAGATTTCATAGCGAATAAAATTGTTAAACCCTTGGTAAGGTCTCCAGCTTAGTCTTATCTTATCGTAATGCGGAATAATAACATCTCTATTAAAAGAAGTTGAATAAAAATCTTTATCTGTCGGAGGCTGGTAAGGTTTCGCCGTAAAAGTGAATAAATCCTCTTTTCCGTCTTGATCAAAATCTATTTCAGCTTTGAATACAAATTTTTGATCGGTAAGTTCAAGAATAACTAATTCTAAAGATTCTCCTAAAGGATTACTTATGGTAATTACTCCTTTATTTAATATCCAATTAAAATTGTTTATTTGGGGGATACACTCATAATTATCTATAATTTCATATTCTGAATACCTTCCATTTTTGGAATATGTGAAAAAGTCTCTACCACATTCCGAATTATTTTCAGGAATGCTAACTTTTTCCCCCAATAGTTCTCCTTCAAAAATCGACCATATTCGATCTAGTTTTTCTGGATTTGCAGCATCTAGTTTATTTGCATAGAAAGGGTTAGGAACTTCTTGCTCTTGGTCATCGTCTTTAGAACAACCAATGAATATGGTGAATATACCTAAAATAATAAAAATCAGAATGCAGTTAAATTGATTTTTAATCATATTAATATAAATTCTTTAATTGAATCTCGCAATAGTAAATGTAGCTCTTTTAGGAATCCGTATTAAAAAAAATAATAGAGATTAATGAAATTTATAATAATTTATAAGATATATAGTTTATTGTTTGTCAATAAGTTGTGTGATAATTTGGTTATAGAAGTTATTGTGCTTGCAAACCTCAATACTACCAAACATAGATTGGTAAACAAGTATGTTATAATTAAATCTTCTCTTTTTTAACTTCAAATGGGCTTAAGGCCAAATATGCTTTGTCAATAGATTTTATATGTTCAAACACGAGTATTAACCGGAGTCCGTTTCTAGTTTGTTTTTCTTTGATTTTACAAAGGTTTGGGCGTGATTGTACAAACTGCATTACACGCGTAAAGGTGCTACTTTGATAAAAAGCCGATTGTTGATCTGCTATAAAATACCCAATCATTTTACCTTGCTTCATAATAATTTTTTCTAAGCCGATAGCATTTGCAATCCATTTAATTCGAACAGAATTTAATAAATCTTCGGCTTCGATTGGCAGCTCACCAAAACGATCTACAAGTTCTGTTTCAAATTTCTTTAAGCCTACTTCATCTTTAATCAAATTTAATGCAGTGTATAGATTTAAGCGCTCGGTTATATTATTAATATAATCATCTGGGAATAGCAATTCAAAATCAGCATCTATTTGTGTTTCTTTTACAAATACTTTTTCATGGTGCCCTTCTAATTCTTCATATAAATCTTTGAATTCGTTTTCTTTTAATTCATCGACAGCTTCCGCCAATATTTTTTGGTAGGCATCAAAACCAATATCATTTATGAATCCACTTTGTTCACCTCCTAAAATATCACCAGCACCACGAATCTCCAAATCTTTCATCGCAATATTAAAGCCACTTCCTAACTCCGTAAATTGCTCTAATGCCTGAATACGTTTTCTGGCATCGTTCGTCATCACATCATAAGGTGGGGTGATGAAATAACAGAACGCTTTTTTGTTACTTCTACCAACTCTACCTCGCATTTGATGTAAATCACTTAAGCCAAAATTATTTGCATTATTAATGAATATAGTATTGGCATTTGAAACATCAAGTCCGCTTTCAACTATAGTCGTAGAAACCAACACATCAAATTCGCCATTAATAAAAGCAAGCATTAGGGTCTCCAATTTTTTACCTTCCATTTGACCGTGTCCGATGCCAACTTTTGCATCAGGCACCAAACGTTGAATCATTCCTGCAACTTCTTTTATATTTTCGATGCGATTATGAATAAAAAATACTTGTCCACCACGTTGAATTTCATAACTGATTGCATCACGAATAGTTTCTTCTGAAAAACGAATCACCTCACTTTGTATGGGATAGCGGTTAGGTGGAGCCGTATTGATTACCGATAAATCTCTAGCAGCCATTAAGCTAAACTGTAGTGTTCTGGGTATTGGTGTGGCAGTCAGCGTCAATACATCCACATTTTCTTTTATAGATTTGAGCTTGTCTTTTACGGCAACTCCAAATTTCTGTTCTTCATCAACAATTAATAATCCAAGGTCTTTAAATATCACATTTTTATTCACCAATTGGTGTGTGCCAATAATGATATCTACTTTGCCTGCTTCTAGTTTTTCTAGTGTTTCTTTCTTCTCTTTAGCAGTCCTAAAACGGTTTAAATAATCTACCGTTACTGGCATATCTTTTAGTCGTTCTCTAAAAGTTCTACTATGCTGAAAAGCTAGGATTGTAGTAGGTACTAAAACGGCAACTTGTTTCCCGTTTGCCACGGCTTTAAAAGCCGCTCGGATGGCAACTTCTGTTTTTCCAAAACCTACATCACCACAAATTAAGCGATCCATAGGGCGTTCGCTCTCCATATCTCTTTTGATATCTTCGGTAGCTTTACTTTGGTCTGGAGTATCTTCGTAGAGAAATGAAGCTTCTAATTCATTTTGTAAATAGCCATCTGGGCCATATTGAAAGCCTTTTTCTAGTCTTCTTTTGGCATAAATTTTTATTAGATCAAAGGCAATTTTTTTTACCCTTGATTTCGCTTTATCTTTTACTTTTTTCCATGCTCCAGAGCCTAATTTGTATATTTTAGGCGGAGTACCATCTTTGCCATTGAATTTTGAAATTTTATGCAAGGAATGAATACTGACATAGAGGATGTCTCTTTCACCATACATTAACTTAATGGCTTCTTGTTTTTTACCTTCTACATCTATTTTTTGTAAGCCACCAAATTTTCCAATACCATGGTCCATATGGGTCACATAATCCCCAATCTCTAATCGGTTTAATTCTTTTAGTGTAATAGCTTGCTTTTTGGCATAACCATTTTTGAGATGGAATTTATGATAGCGTTCAAAAATTTGATGATCGGTAAAGCATACTAATTTTAAATCTTCATCAATAAAACCTTGGAAAAGTGAGAATACGATGGTTTTGTAATGAACTTGTTGACCAACTTCATTGAATATATCATGAAAACGTTGCGCTTGCTGGTTGGAAGAGCAAAATATATAATTCGTAAAACCCGCTTTGTGTTGTTGATTTAAATTCTCAATTAATAAATCGAATTTTTTATTAAAGGAAGGTTGAGGTTTGGTGTTAAATTCAATTTCTGTGGTAATATCTTTGCTTCTTGAGCTTCCTGAAGTAATTAATTTAAAATCATTAAGTTCTTTCTTAAATAATTCAGAATCAACAAATAAGGCTGCCGGTTTAGCGTGTTTAATCTCTGAAGAAAGCTTGGAAAATGCCTCATTCGCTTTTTCAAAAAATGAATCTAATCGGTCTAAAAGCAACTCTAAATCACTGCTGAATAATATGGTGTTTGTTGCAATGTATTTAAGAAAACTCTCTCTAGTTTCATTTAGAAATTTGTTCTCTACATTGGGGATGATTGTAATCTTAGTAATCTTTTCTTGCGATAGTTGTGTTTCTACGTCAAAGGTTCTAATACTTTCGACTTCATCACCAAAAAATTCTAATCGATAGGGGGTGTCGTTAGAAAAAGAAAAAACATCAACAATACCACCTCGGACAGAAAATTCTCCAGGTTCGGTTACAAAATCTACTCTTTTAAATTTGTACTCAAAGAGTACTTCATTTAGAAAATCTAGGGATAAAGAATCTTCTAGTTTTATTTTGAGTGTGTTTTTGTCAAGCTCTTTCCTAGTCACTACTTTTTCAAAAAGTGCATCGGGATAAGTGACAATAACAGCAGGTTTTTTTCTTGAATTGATACGGTTTAAAACTTCCGCTCTCAGCAATACATTAGCATTGTCCGTTTCTTCTATTTGATAAGGTCTCCGATAACTACCTGGATAAAAAAGCACATCTTTTTCTCCAATTAATTGTTCCAAATCATTCAAATGATAGGCAGCTTCTTCTTTATCATTAAAAATTAATAAAAAAGGCTGCTGTACACTTTTAAAGACATCAGTTAGAACAAAAGATAATGAAGAGCCTACTAATCCTTTAAGATTTGTGTGAAATGGATTATTATTTTCAGAATTGGCAATAGTATTTTTCAGTTTCTGCAATTGCGGAGACTGTTGGTAGTATTGTTGAATAGTGTTTTGACTCAACTTTTTTAAAATTTACGCAAATATAAACATACAAGTTAAATACGACACTTTTAAAACTTGTAATAGGCTTATAATATTTTCGTTTTACCACGCTAGTTTTAAAAAAGTTGAGTCAAAATGATAATCATTAAAATACCAGTATATGTTCATATTGTGTAAGCAATAGTTTTTATCAGGCTTAGGTTTCGATTATAAATAGTAAATCAAGAACCATACAACTACAACTTTAAAGACGTATATGTTTCAGTTATTTTAACAAAAGCCATAAACAAACTATCTCACAATTTTTTTTAGTCATTGCTAAAGTGATAAAATTAAGGGGTTACATCATTTTATTTTTAAAATTTGAAGCTAGTTTTTAAGCAAATCATTAAAACTATTTAACCTAACAAATATTTAATCGCTAACTCTTGTTTGAATTATGAAGTTACAATACATTTGCCGCCAAATGACAAAAGCATTTTTAAAATACTTTAGTTTTATTGGTATTCTTTTAGGGATAGTAAGTGTACAGCTTTTTGCTAATACGAACTATGTAGTCAATAGGACATTACCTTCAGTAGACCTTATTGAATTAAGCGATGCTACTTCTATTTCCAACATTCAAGACTATTTACCTTCTGTTATTAAGTTACCTTCTTCAGAGAATGATAAACGATTAGAGGTCATTGAAATTCCCGTAGAAGAAGAGATAGAAAGACTTTCTTCTAAAAATGATAATATCAATAAAACCTATTTTTTTGATGTTTTCGTATCCCTTAAAAGTGATGATGTTTCACATCAAAATAGTACACAAATAGCGAATAGAATTTGTTTTAGTTATTTTACCTATAAATCACTTTATATCAAATTCTGTTCATTTAGAATTTAAACTTTTCCACACCCTAGCTTATCAATGTTCACCTCTTTTTATTTAGAGGCTCTCGGACATTCAGTACTTCTTATTTTTATACTTAGGAGTAGGCTTCCAAGTTTCACACTTCATTTTACTTACTATTTAAAATCAATTTTTTTTCGTAAAAATATTATTATGTTCAAAAAAATACTCATGCTTATGAGCATGCCTGTTATACTATTTCACGCAAGTTGTAGTGATAAAAAAGAGACCAAAGAAATCAAAACCAAATATTTAGTAACGAGCCCTGCTCAACTTGATACTTCAATTACAGTGGACTATGTATGCCAAATTCAGGCTATTCGGCATATTGAGCTAAGGGCTCAAGAAAGGGGTTATTTACAAAAAATTTATGTTGACGAAGGTCAATTTGTAAAAGAAGGCCAGTTACTATTTCAAATTATGCCTAACCTTTATGAAGCAGAAATGCAAAAAGCACAGGCAGAGGTGAATTTTGCGGATATTGAATATCAGAATACAAAAACACTAGCGGATAGTGATGTCGTTTCTCCAAATGAATTGGCGATGGCAAAAGCCAAATTAGAAAAAGCCAAAGCTGAGTTATACTTGGCAAAGGTGCATTTAGATTTCACTAAAATTAAAGCCCCTTTTGATGGTTTTATTGATCGTTTTCAAGTGCGCGAAGGAAGCCTTTTAGAAGAGGGAGAACTGCTTACGGCGTTATCAGATAACAGTACAATGTGGGTGTATTTTAATGTGCCAGAAGCGGAATATTTGGATTATAAAGTACAATTAAAAAAAGGAGAGTTTTTAAATGTTGACCTTTTAATGGCAAACAATAAAATGTTTAAACATGGCGGTGTTGTAGAAACTATAGAAGCTGATTTTAATAACGAAACCGGGAATATTCCTTTTAGAGCAGCCTTTCCCAACCCGGATGCCCTACTTCGACATGGAGAAACAGGCAACATTCAAATTAAAATGCCGCTAAAAAATGCATTAATTATTCCACAGAAAACAACCTATGAAATACTAGATAAAAAATATGTTTTTCTCCTCGATGAAAAAAATACACTACACGCAAAGCAAATAACCGTGGGTGAAGAAATGCCGCATCTTTATGTAGTAACCGACGGTTTAAAATCAACTGATAAAATTCTATTAGAAGGTTTGCGTAAAGTGAAAGAAAACGATAAAATCGACTTCGAATTTCTAGAGCCTAGCAAAGTAATTTCTGAATTATCACTATACGCTGAATAATAAGAAAATTCTAAAAAAGAAATATCATGTTTAGTAAAATTATACATAGACCCGTTTTAGCTATTGTAATTTCAATAGTTATTGTTTTTTTAGGAATGCTAGCTATTAAGCAGCTTCCTATATCGCAGTTTCCGCAAATTGCGCCCACCACTGTTAGTATATTCGTTGCATATCCAGGCTCGAACGCTGATGTTTTAACCAAATCAACCTTAATCCCACTTGAAAAATCAATTAATGGTGTTGAAGGTATGCGGTATATTTCTTCAGATGCTACCAGTGCTGGAGAGGCGACCATAAATATTATATTTGAACCAGGAACTGATCCAGATCAAGCTACTGTTCGTGTAAAAACAAGAGTGGATCAGGTAATGCCATTACTTCCACCTTTGGTGCAAAGAGAAGGGGTAATTATCACGCCTATTCAACCCAGTATGTTGATGTACGTAAACCTGTATAGCACAGATAAAAATGCAGATCAAAAATTTCTGTATAACTACGCCAACGTAAATATGATACCTGAAATTCAACGTATCAAAGGTATTGTAAGTGCTAAAATATTAGGGAGTCGACAATATGCTATGCGCGTTTGGTTAAAACCAGATCGTATGCGCGCCTATAGCATCTCAGCTGAAGAGGTATTGAAAGCTATGGAAGAACAAAGTGTTATTGGAAGACCAGGTAGACTTGGAAGTAGCTCTGGAAAAACTGCACAATCGCTTGAATATGTGTTGAATTATCAAGAGCGATATAATAAACCAGAACAATACGAAAACATTATTATTCGGGCCAATAAAGAGGGCGAAATTATACGCTTAAAAGAAATCGCCGAAATAGAATTAGGTACTGAATTTCAAGATATTTATTCTAATCTTGATGGGTATCCTTCGGCGGCTATAGTGCTAAAACAATCATTTGGAAGTAATGCAAGCGATGTTATAAAAGATGTAAAAGACCAATTGGAAATTATGAAAGCTGATTTTCCTCCAGATATGGATTATAAAATTAGCTATGATGTTTCTCAGTTTTTAGATGCTTCTATTGAACAAGTACTGCATACTTTACGTGATGCTTTTATTTTAGTTGCTATTGTAGTATTTCTTTTCCTGGGTGATTGGCGTTCAACTTTAGTGCCTTTATTGGCAATTCCAGTATCATTAATAGGCACATTTTTTGTATTACAACTTTTTGGAATTTCAATTAACCTAATCACGTTGTTTGCATTAGTTCTAGCAATTGGTATTGTGGTGGATAATGCAATAGTGGTCGTTGAAGCTGTTCATGCCAAAATGGAAGAAGCCCATTTAACGCCTTATAAAGCGGTACAAGAGGTTATGGGTGAAATTAGTGGTGCTATTATTGCCATTACGCTAGTTATGGTAGCCGTTTTCATCCCTATCGCTTTTATGTCCGGGCCTGTGGGTGTCTTTTATAGACAATTCTCAATTACCATGTCTGCTTCTATTGTTATTTCTGGGGTAGTAGCGCTAACCTTAACGCCAGTACTCTGCGCGATTATTTTAAAAAATAATCATGGCAAAACCAAAACGAGAAATCTTTTTAATCGATTTATGGACGGGTTTAATAATTCCTTCGAAAAACTCACAGGTAAGTACGTTGATTTATTAAAGTTGATCGTAAATCGGCGCTTAGTAACTTTTGGGATTCTAATCGCATTCTGCGCAGGTATATTTGGAATTAATACGGTACTTTCTTCTGGCTTTATTCCAGGAGAAGATCAAGGAACAATTTATGCTATTATACAAACACCTCCAGGTGCAACATTAGAACGAACCAATAAAGTAGCACAAGAACTACAAAAAATTTGTGAAGAGATTGAAGGAGTAGAATCGGTTTCCGCATTAGCAGGGTACGAAATTATGACAGAAGGTCGTGGGTCAAATGCAGGAACTTGTTTAATTAACTTAAAACCCTGGCCTGATCGTAAACATTCTGTTCATGAAATTATGGAAGAATTAGAGGAGGAGTCGAATAACTTAGGTGCTGTAATTGAGTATTTCGAGCCTCCCGCAGTACCAGGATTTGGCTCTTCTGGAGGATTTTCATTGCGATTATTAGATAAAACTAATGGAACAGATTACCACGAATTTGAGAAAATAAACAACCAATTTATGGATGCCTTGAAGCAGCGTGAAGAGCTAACAGGCGTATTTACATTTTTTGCCGCAAATTATCCGCAGTACGAATTAGAAATAGATAATGAATTGGCGATGCAAAAGGGAGTTTCGATTGGTGCTGCCATGGAAAACCTGAATATTTTGATAGGAAGTACCTACGAGCAGGGATTTATTAGATTCGGTCGCTTTTTCAAAGTATATACACAAGCGGCACCTGAATATAGAAGATATCCATCCGATTTATTAAATCTATTTGTTAAAAATGAATCTGGTGAGATGGTGCCATATTCGTCGTTCATGAAAATGAAAAAAATACAAGGTCCCAATGAAATTACACGTTATAATTTATACAATTCGGCATCCATTAGAGGCTTGCCAGCGTCAGGTTTTACTAGTGGAGATGCTATTTCCAGTATAAAAGAAGTAGCTCAAAAAGTGCTGCCTAAAGGCTATGATATTGCTTGGGAAGGGCTTTCTTATGATGAAGCCTCCAGAGGCAACGAGGCACTTTATGTATTTTTAGTAGTGTTGGTGTTCGTTTATTTGGTTTTGGCGGCACAGTATGAAAGTTTTTTATTGCCTTTGGCAGTTGTTCTTTCGCTACCAGTAGGGATTTTCGGATCATTTATGCTCTTAAAATTAATGGGCTTATCTAACGACATTTATGGTCAGGTAGGCTTAATTATGCTTGTTGGATTACTAGGGAAAAATGCGGTATTGATTGTGGAATTTGCAGTAATGAAAAACCGTCAAGGACTCTCAATTTATGATGCCGCTATAGAAGGTGCTAAAGTACGTTTTAGACCTATTTTAATGACCTCTTTTGCCTTTGTTGCAGGTCTGATTCCGTTAGTTTTTGCTTCAGGAGCTGGTGCAATCGGGAATAGAACAATCGGCGGATCGTCATTAGGCGGTATGCTTATAGGGACCATTTTTGGGGTTATCGTTATCCCTGGATTGTATTTTGTATTTGGAAACCTTGCAAAGGGCCGTCAACTTTTAAAAGGGCAAGAAACAGAGCCCTTATCTGAAAACTATATTCGAAAAGGAAATGAAAGGAATAGGTTGTTACTGCGCTTACGAATAGCCAACAGAAAGCTTAAAAAGCTTCTAAAAAAAACAGACTAAACAATAAATAAATTATAAGAAATGTTTAAAAATAGAACGTTAAACTTTAGTGTAATAGGCATACTATTTTTTATTTCAGCATGCAAAACGCCAAGTTTAATAACAAAAACAGAAGATATGGTATTACCTGGAAGCTACAATACATCTCAGGATACTACCAATACCGTTAAAATAAAATGGAAAGAGTATTTTACCGATCCGAATTTGAACGTATTAATTGATGAGGCTTTAGCGCATAATCAAGAGCTAAATATTGTACTTCAAGAGATCCAAATAGCGCAAAATGAAGTTCGAGAAAAAAAAGGGGAGTATTTGCCTTTCATTAACTTTAAAGGAGGTGCAGGCGTTGAAAAATTAGGGAGATTTACAAGCCAAGGTGCCAATGATGCTAACACTGAAATTGATGAAGGGAAAGAATTTCCAGAGCCCTTAGCAGATTACTTGTTGAGCATACAGGCTACTTGGGAAGTTGATGTTTGGCATAAATTAAGAAATGCGAAAAAAGCAGCGGTATCTAGATATTTTTCTAGTGTTGAAGGCAAGAATTTTCTTGTGACCAATCTTATTGCTGAAATTGCCAATACGTATTATGAACTGTTAGCGTTGGATAATCAATTAAAAATTATTGAACAGAATATTGAGATTCAAAATAATGCATTGATAATTGTAAAATTGCAAAAAAAAGCCACTAATGTTACCGAGCTTGCTGTTAAAAGGTTTGAAGCTGAAGTTTTTGCCACCAAAAGCATGCAGTTTGTTGTGCAACAATCTATCTCAGAAACCGAAAATAAGTTGAACTTTTTGGCGGGGAGATTGCCTCAACCTATCCAAAGAAATGCGGATGCTTTTATTGATTTAGTGCCTGAAATAGTGTACGCAGGAATTCCATCACAATTGCTGCAAAATCGCCCGGATATTCGACAATCCGAAATGCAACTTACGGCTTCCAAACTAGACGTTAAAGTTGCAAAAGCGCGCTTTTATCCTTCTTTAGGGATTTCTGCGGGAATTGGTTTGCAAGCTTTTAATCCTAGTTATTTAACTAAAACACCCGAATCTATGCTGTATTCGTTAGTAGGAGATTTAACATCACCTTTAATTAACCGAAACGCCATTAAAGCAATATATAATACGGCAAATGCTAAACAAATTCAGGCGGTTTATAATTATGAACGGACTATTTTGAATGCTTATGTTGAAGTAGCTAATCAATTATCAAATATTAATAATCTAGAGAAAAGTTATAATTTGAAATTACAGGAAGTAGAAGCTCTTATTCAGTCTATCGAAATTTCAAATCTACTTTTTAGATCAGCGAGAGCTGACTATATGGAGGTTTTGTTAACCCAAAGAGATGCTTTAGAATCGAGATTTGAACTCGTAGAAACCAAAAAGGAGCAAATGAATGCTATGGTGAATATGTATCGCACACTTGGCGGGGGATGGAATTGAAATTTTACTTGTTCCTTTTAATTAAGATATTAGAAAGTAAAAAAAACGTATAAGCTATTTCTTTATTACAAATTACTCTCAACAAAGTTTGTAGTTATTTTAATAATGACCTCGAAAAAAATTATATTTGTCGCTATTAAAATTGATAAATTATGTCTATTGTAGATTTGTATAGTAGTGGAGAGCACGGCAGAAATTTGGCACATTTCGCTTCAATTGCATCGTTAGCTGCTATAGATGGGGAAGTAAATCCTCAAGAAAAATTATTATTGGATCGTTTTGCCAGAAAATTGGATATTACGGATGCGGAATATAAGCAAGTATTAAGATCAGAAAATAAATATCCTATAAATCCTCCGTCTACTTCAGAAGAGCGCTTGGAGCGTTTATTTGATTTATTCCGAATTATTTTTGCGGATCATGAGATCGATGAGGAAGAAATGGTCTTGATTCGAAAATATGCAATCGGACTTGGTTTTTCAGGAGAGAGCGCAAAGAAGGTTATCGATAGGTCTGTTGCAATTTTCAGTGGAAAAATAGATTTCGACGATTATATGTATTTATTAAAACATTAAACCAATAAAAAAAGTGGAGTTCAAAACTCCACTTTTTTTATTTTTTTTATTTAAAATTTTGAGGTGAAGGTTACTTCATGAATTCTTGGGCTTTCTCAACCATTTTTTTACTACCACAGAAAAAAGGTATACGTTGATGTAATTCTGTTGGATTAATTTCCATTATACGTCGTTTACCATCACTAGCTAAACCATTCGCTTGCTCAGCAATAAACGCCATTGGATTACATTCATACAGTAATCTAAGTTTGCCTTCTGAGGCAACACTGCTTTTTGGATACATGTATATACCACCCTTGATCATGTTTCTATGAAAATCAGAAACTAAAGATCCTATATATCGCGAAGTGTATGGTCTATCATCTTCTTCTTTCTGGCAATATTTAATATAGTCTTTTACTCCTTGTGGAAAATGAACATAATTACCTTCGTTTACTGAATATATTTTTCCTGTTTCCGGATAACTCATATTCGGGTGTGATAAATAAAACGTTCCTAATGCTGGGTTTAAGGTAAAACCATTTACGCCATCACCTGTGGTGTATACGAGCATAGTACTCGTTCCATAGATAATATACCCAGCAGCTATTTGATTTACGCCTGGTTGTAAAAAATCTTCTATGGTTACTGGTGATCCAACAGGAGTGATACGTCTGTAAATAGAAAAAATAGTTCCTACAGATACATTTACATCAATATTCGAAGAGCCATCTAAAGGATCTATTAAAACAACATACTTATTTTGATGTTGTTTATCAAAACTATTGATACTAATAAAATCATCTTCTTCCTCAGAGGCAATACCACAAACAATCTCTCTATTTTTTAAGGTTTGGATAAATTTTTCATTAGCAAGTACGTCTAATTTTTGCTGATTTTCACCTTGGATATTGGTGTCACCTGCCTCACCTAAAATATCAACGAGTCCAGCTTTATTAACTTCATGATTCACCACTTTTGCTGCTAATCGTAACCCGTTTAATAAACGAGATAATTCTCCTGATGAATATTTAAATGAATCTTGGTTTCCAATAATAAACTCACCTAGAGTTTTGTATTGTTTGGTCATGTTATTCGTGTTTATTTAAGTACAAATATCGTCTTTTTTGTTAAACTACAACGTTTTCGTAGATATTATGTTTTTTAAATTTATAACTTCTTGTTATATTTGTAACAATGATAATTTAAGATCCAGAGTATTGAGAAATCTGTAAATTAATAAGTCGATTTTAAAGTAGAAGCAATGCGAATAGAAAATAATTTTTCAGTTAGAGCGGCAAGGAAAGAAGATATGCCACAGGTGTTCAAATTAATAAAGGAACTTGCTGTTTTTGAAAAGGAAGAAAATGCGGTAGAAGTCTCTGTTGATGATCTTATACGCGATGGTTTTGGAGCTAAAGTATTGTTTCATTGTTTTGTAGCAGAAGTTGGTGATGTAATTAAAGGTATGGCCTTGGTATATCCTAGATATTCAACATGGAAAGGACCTATTATTCATTTAGAAGATTTAATTATTACTGAAAGTATGCGTGGCACAGGTATGGGCACGGCATTATTAAACGAAGTAATAACATACGGACACGGTTTGGGGGTTAAAAGAATAAATTGGGAAGTAATAGACTGGAACGAGGCAGCAATTAGTTTTTACGAAAGTAAAGGTGCAAATGTAATGCGTGATTGGGATGTAGTACAGTTAGATGAAGAAGGAATTAAAAATTATATGGCTAATATATGAGAATTTTCAAATTTGGAGGAGCGTCTGTTAAAGATGCAAATGGGGTTAAAAATTTAGTAAAGGTATTACATCAAGTAGGCTATGAGAATACATTATTGGTTGTTTCTGCTATGGGTAAGACAACCAATGCAATGGAAATAGTAGTTAATAGTTATTTCAATGAAAAAACTGAAGTTTCTTCGGCGATTCAAGAAGTTCTAAAGTATCATAATGATATTTTAATGGACCTTTTTGAGAATGAACAACATCCTGTATTTAAACAGGTGAGGTCTTTGCTTGATGAAGTACAAGGTTTTTTAGCATGGAACAAATCGCCTAAATATAGTTTTGTTTATGATCAAGTAATTGGGTATGGAGAGCTTGTTTCTACAACAATATTAAGTGCTTATTTAAATGAAATAGGAATTAAAAATACATGGTTAGACGTTCGAGATTTTATTAAAACAGATGATAATTATCGCGATGCGGCAATCAATTGGGATAAAACGCAAGAAAGTATTACTAAAGGGATAGATAGGAACAAATTAAATATCACCCAAGGATTTATTGGAAGTGATGAGAATAATTTTACAACCACTTTAGGTCGTGAAGGTTCTGATTATTCTGCTGCAATTTTGGCGTATTGCTTGAATGCTACTGAGGTAACTATTTGGAAAGATGTTCCAGGGGTATTAAATGCTGATCCTCGATATTTCGAAAATGCCCAATTATTAAATCAAATATCATATCGTGAAGCGATTGAATTGGCTTTTTATGGCGCATCAGTAATTCACCCAAAAACATTACAGCCCTTACAAAGAAAAGAGATTCCGTTACTTGTGAAATCTTTTATTGACCCAAAAAATGCAGGGACCACAGTAGGTAAAGGGGTAGGTATTGAACCTAAAGTGCCTTGTTTTATAGTCAAAAAGAATCAAGTGTTGATGAAAATTTCATCTCTAGATTTCTCATTTATAGTTGAGGATAATATTAGTGAGCTTTTTAAATTACTACACGATTATAGAATGAAAGTAGATTTGATACAGAATTCTGCTATAAGTTTCTCTGTTTGTTTTGATAATAAATTTGGACGATTAAATGAACTTCTTGAAACCTTAAAAGGCAAATTTAAGGTAACTCATAATGAAGATGTTTCTCTATATACGATACGACATTTTGATATTGAGGCTATAACTTCATTACAAAACGGAAAGGAAATTCTTTTAGAACAACGTGGTAAAGAAACGGTACAATTAGTAGTGAGGTAAGCAAAAAACTTCACCCACTTTTTATAAAAGATTTTGTTTTTCATTTTAATTGTTAACAATGGAGCAAGCCATCTTACGATTTTCCTATATTAGCAGATAGGAAAATGAGTAAGAAGATATGGGTTTAGTAACCGCGAAAGAAGTAGCAAAGGCAATTAAGTTAGAAAAGTATGGCTTTATAGGTACTTTTATAGGTTGGTTTCTTATGAAAGTGACTAGATTATCTAGTATAAATAAGGTTTATGATTCAATTCAGCATTTAGAAGGTAAGGCATACGCAGATGCTATTTTAGCTCATTTTGAGATAGATTTTGAAATACCAGAAGAAGATTTTAAGCGTTTACCTAAAGATGGCGCATATGTGACTATTTCCAATCATCCACTTGGAGCTATAGATGGTATTTTATTGTTGAAATTAATGTCAGATCAGCGATCAGATTTTAAAATGATGACCAATTTTCTTTTACAGCGTATGGTGCCGATTGTGCCTTATATTATTCCTGTAAATCCTTTTGAAAATCATAAAAATGCTAAAAGTAGTATCGCTGGATTTAAAAGTGCTTTAACCCATTTGAAAGATGGGCATCCGCTGGGTATTTTTCCTGCGGGTGAAGTATCGACCCTTAAAGAAGGAAAGCTATTTGTGGACAGGCCTTGGGAAGAAGCAGCTCTTAAATTAATAAGAAAAGCTGAGGTACCAGTAGTTCCAATATATTTTCATGCTAAAAATAGTAGATTGTTTTATCGCCTAGCGAAGATTAGTGATGTATTTAGAACTGCAAAAATACCTTCCGAAGTATTTTCTCAAAGAAATAGACCTATAAAAGTAAGAATTGGACAACCTATAACGGTTAAGACACAAAACGAACACGAAACCTTAGAAGAATATACAGATCTTCTACGAAGAAAAACTTATATGCTTTCTAATGCATACGAAAAAGAGCGACTTACAGAGCGTCTTAGAGAGCAAATACCGACATCATTAAAGATTCCAAAAGCGCCAAGAAAAATAGCATCTGCTATTAAACCTGAGCTGATTGAAGAAGAAATAGTGAAACTTCGCGAAAAGGAATGTAGATTATTGCAAAGTAAAAATTATGAAGTTTTTTTGGCTGTTGAAAAAGATATGCCCTACATCTTACAAGAAATAGGAAGACAACGTGAAATTACTTTTAGAGAAATAGGAGAAGGAACTAACAATGCCATTGATCTTGATAAATTTGATAGCTATTACCACCATTTGTTTTTGTGGGATGATAATGATAAAGCAATTGTTGGGGCCTATAGAATGGGCTTAGGTTCTGATATTTATGAGGCTTATGGTATAGATGGTTTTTATTTGCAAGATTTGTTTCGTGTGGAGCCAGAGCTATACCCTATGATGAAGCAATCTATAGAAATGGGAAGGGCGTATATTATTAAAGAATACCAACAAAAACCAATGCCATTATTCTTACTGTGGAAAGGTATTGTGCACACAACCTTACGTTTTCCTGAGCATAAATATTTAATTGGGGGAGTTAGTATTAGTAATCAGTTTTCAAATTTTTCTAAATCTCTAATGATCGAATTTATGAAATCTCATTATTGGGATCCTTATGTAGCACAATATATTCATCCTAAAAAAGAGTTTAAAGTTAAATTGAATGATGCAGATAAAGAATTTGTTTTTGATGAAACTCAGGCAGATTTGAATAAGTTTGATCGGTTAATAGATGAGGTAGAACCAGGGAGCTTGCGATTGCCAGTACTTATTAAAAAATACATCAAGCAGAATGCAAAAGTTGTAGCCTTTAATGTGGATCCGCTTTTTAATAATTCTGTAGATGGATTAATGTATATTAAAATTGCAGACTTGCCTGAGAGTACAGTTAAACCTGTAATGGAAGAATTTCAGGCCGAATTGGAACGCAAATTGGCTAATGGGCAAGATTTAAATAATAATGATTAGATAGTGCTGTAGTAAAAATAATCACCCATAAAAAAAGCCAAACCTGTTAAGGTTTGGCTTTTTGAATAAGTTACTTGTGTAGGTTAAAACCAGGGTTTTCTTCCTACTTGATACGTGTTGTAAAATTCTTCATCGGATTTAGTTAGGTAAATGATACCTTCTACCAATCCAACTATTGCAACAATTGACGTTGGAATTCCACAAAGAAACCAGCCTAAAAGACCACAAACGGCCATGATTATACCTTCTTTTTGATAGCCTAATATAAATTTATGTACTCCTAACCATCCAAATACAATAGCTAAAATTCCAGCTAGTAGTTTTTTATTATCCGTTGAGCCTCCACCAAAAGCTTCTTTTGCGCTTTCAGTAAATTCATTAGCAGTTTTCTTTGCACTATCTGCAAAATCACCTGCTTTTTCTTTAGCATCATGAGTAAACTCTTTAGCATCATCTGCAAATTCACTTGCCTTTTCTTTTGCATCTTCTGCAAATTCATTAGTTTTTTCTTTTGCTTTATCAAATGCTTCTTCAGCTTTATCCCCTAAATCTTTGTTTTCTTCTGACATGGTTGTAGTTGTATTAGTTGTTATATGTGCGTTAAATGTAATAATTATTTGCTTATCAAAGAAATGCAGTGTCAATTGGTTCCCAGAGTTCTAATTTATTGCCATCTGGATCCAAAATCCAACCAAATTTTCCGTAGTCATATTCTTCAATTTCACCTACAACAGTAACACCTTCTTCTTTTAGCGTTGCTAATAATTCTACTAAATTTTCCACTCTAAAATTCATCATAAATGATGATTTACTAGGGGCAAAATATTTCGTGTCTTTATCCATAGGGCTCCATTGTGTGGAACAATCCTTGCCTTCTTTATCTTTCCACCAGAATGTACATCCATATTGATCCGTATTTAATCCTAAATGATTTTTATACCACATTTTAGTAGCGTCTGGGTCTTCTGTTTTAAAAAAGAATCCACCTAAGCCAGTAACTCTATTTTTCATATGTTATTATTTTTTTATGTTTTTCTCGTAAAGTTCAATCCATTGTGCAACCGTTATTTTGGCACATAATTCTCCTATTAAATCATAGGGAATATCATTTATATTTTTAAATCGAATACAGCTTTTACCCATATCTATTTTGCGCTTGCAATGTTTCGGGTATGCTGCAAGAAGCCAATTGTATAGCTCTTTACTTGCATATATTCCAGAATGGTAGAGGGCAATAAAATTCTTTTGAGAAGCCAAATTGATAAAAGGAAGCGGTAATTTTGGATTGCAATGATACCCATCCGGATATATACTTTGCGGTACCACATAGGCAAGCATCCCATAACCCATACATTCCTCAAAACCTTCAGGAAGGTTCGTTTTTATGGTAGCCCTTAATTTCGAAACAGCTTCTTTTCTTTCGTCTGGGAGTTGTTCAATATAGGCTAAAGGAGATTCAGCATTAGAAGTCATTCTACACTAAATTTTTGTTTCACTTTATCAACGATAGTTTGTGCTAATTTAATTTTACTTTCAACAGTCCAACCTGCTACATGCGGAGTTAAAATTACATTTTTAGCAGCGATGAGATACTTAAATGCATCAGGAAGCTCATTGTCTGTAAACATATTTTCAAAGGATGTTTTTTCATATTCTAAAACATCTAAGCCAGCACCTAGTATTTTGCCCGATTGTAATGCGTTTACTAAATTTTCTGTTACAACACATTTTCCTCTGGCGGTATTCAATAACCAAAATGGTTTTAAAAAGCCATCAATAAAATCAGTGTTTATCATATTCATGGTCGATTCCGTTTGTGGCACATGTAAGCTCAAGACATCGCTTTTCTGCTTTAATTCCATAATACCAACTTGCCGTGCATTTTCATCGCCCACACCACCCTTAATGTCGTAACAAATTACTTCTGCATCAAAACCTCTTAGTTTTTTGGCAAAAGCTTTACCCATATTGCCATAGCCGATAATCCCAACAGTTTTACCGTCTAATTCAATGCCACGGTTACCTTCTCTATCCCATTTCCCATGACGAACTTCTTGATCTGCGATGTTCAATCTATTAAATAGAGAAAGTAACATGCCTAAAGTGTGTTCCCCGACCGCATTTTTATTTCCTTCAGGTGCTGCGGCTAAAAATATATTTTTAGTCTTGGCATAATCGGTATCAATATTTTCTAGTCCCGCACCTAATCTTCCAATAAATTTTAGATTTGAAGCTTTATCTAAAAACTCTTGGTCTATAGTAAATCTACTTCGGATAATAATGCCATCATAATTTTGAATTTTAGCTTCTATTTCTTCTTTAGTAGACGTATAATCTTCATCATTGGTAAAACCAAGTTCCTTAAATTGTTCAATTATTAGAGGGTGATTCACATCTAAATGTAATATGCGCATGAGGAGTTTTTATATTTTTGGATATTCAGTTTGTGTTCGTTCGTGTGTGATATTACCGGTGTGAGCTGTAGCTAGTTTCTCGAAAAGTAATAATTCTACGACTTCATTATTTTTAGTTATGGGGCAATGCTCGACACCTTTAGGTACAACAATGAGTTCGCCTTCGTGTACCACTTCAGTTCTATCTCTAAATTGCATGTATAAGGTGCCCTTTAAAACCTGAAAAAGTTCATCTTCGTTTTCATGCGTATGCCAAACAAATTCTCCTTGTACTTTTGCTAAAAGCACTTGCATATTATCAACAATAGCAATTTGGTGGGGATGCCATGTTTTATGAAACTGGGAATGTTTTTCTTTTAAATTAATAGGCTTCATGAGTTGATAGATTTTGTGTACAAGAAATATTAAGAATCTTCAATAATAATTTATGGAATTTCTTATGCCTTAAATATAATAAAAAAGCACCAACCCTTTAGATTGATGCTTCTGTAATTATAGGTATATATGATCTTATTTTTTTCTTAATTCAAATAAGTCTTTTCTGCGATCTCTTAAGTTTTTAACGCTACCAAATTGGTTAAGCTCGCGAAGCAAATCTATATCTACATCACAAATTAAAATCATTTCGGTATTTGGTGTTGCTTCTGCTTTTATTCCGTTTGCTGGGAATGAAAAATCACATGGTGTAAATACCATAGATTGTGAGTACTGAATATCCATGTTGTTTACTCGAGGTAAGTTTCCAACACTACCAGCAATGGCAACATAGCATTCATTTTCGATTGCTCTGGCTTGTGCACAATGCCTTACTCTAGAATAGCCGTTTTGTGTATCGGTTAAAAAAGGCACAAATAGTATGTCCATTCCGTCATCTGCCAAAAGTCTACTTAATTCGGGAAACTCAGAATCATAACAAATAAGAATACCAATTTTCCCACAATCGGTATCATAAGTACGTAATTCAGAACCACCTTGCATACCCCAAACTTTAGCTTCATCTGGGGTTACATGTAATTTTTCATAGCGCTCTGTTGTTCCATCTCTTTTACATAGATAACCGGCATTGTACAACAAATCGTTTTTTATTTCAGGCATACTACCCGTAATAATATTGATGTTGTATGAAATGGCTAATTCTGAGAATTTTTGTACTATTTCAGCGGTATGTTTTGCCAGTTCTCTAATCGCATCTGCTTCTTTAAGATGATTGTTTTCTGCCATTAAAGGAGCATTGAAAAACTCAGGGAACAAAGCAAAATCTGACCGATAACCAGAAACAGAGTCAATAAAAAATTCTGCTTGTTGCATTAAATCGTCTAAATTCTTATAGCTACGCATTTGCCATTGAATCAACCCCAAACGAACTACCTTTTTCTTAGTGGCAGCCTTTGTGTTGGTTTTTTCATAATAAATATTATCCCATTCTAAAAGCACAGCATATTCGTTTGACTGTGCATCTCCTTCTAAATATCCTTTCATTATTTTCGAAGGATGAAAATCATTAGAGATTTGAAAATTTAAAACAGGATCATGAATCTCTTTACGCTTTACTTTTTCAATATATTCTTTAGGAGAAATTTCATCAGAATATTTGTGAAAATTTGGAATCCGACCGCCAAAAATAATTCCTCTTAGATTTTCTCTTTCGCAAAGCTCTTTTCTATAATCGTATAATCTTCTTCCTAATCGTAAACCGCGGAACTCAGATTTTATAAATACTTCAATACCATACAGTACATCACCATCTTTTTTAAGGGTGCTAAAAGTGTAGTCACCAGTAACCTCTCTGTACGTATGAGGTCTGTCAAATTGCGCATAATCCACACGTAATGATAATGCGCAACCAGCTAATTTACCATTCACCTTAATAACCACTTGACCTTGGGGAAAGTCTGATATTAATAATTGAATTAAGTTTTCTTTCCAATAGGAATTTGCCATGTTTGGATACGTTTCAATCATGGCCGATTTTAGCGCTTGGTAATCGTCAATGGTTAAAAACTCCAGCTCAATATTTTCAATACTTTTTATCATGTTCACCTTATAATATTACGCAAAGATTACAACTTTTTTTACCAACATTTAAAAAAAGAACGTTATAATTTTGTTTGAACATAAAATAATTAATTATTACTATTAATTACTGAGGGTTAAATAGTTGTGAGGCATTTTTTTTTTAGAACCCTAATATCGCCTTTGCAATTGAGAAATAAATCAAGATTCCTAAAACATCATTACTAGTAGTAATAAAAGGTCCGGTTGCAATGGCTGGATCGATACCTCTTTTATTTAAAAAAATAGGAATAAATGTGCCAATAACTGCAGCATTAACTACTACAGTAATTAAAGCTAAGCCAACTGCAATGGATTCTAAATAAGTAGTTTTAAATCCAAAATGACTTACTAAAAGGAAAACAAAAGCCAGTGCAAGTCCATTTACTAATCCTAAAAGTAATTCCTTTCCTAATCTACTCCAAATAGCACCTTTTATAGAGTCGTTTGCTAAACCTTGTACAACAATAGCTGATGATTGCACCCCAACATTACCAGCTGTTGCTTGCATCAAAGGAATAAAAATTAGTAAAACAGGAAATTTTGTAAGAGCATCTTGAAAACCACTTATAATACTTGCAGCTCCTAATCCTCCCATCATACCAATTAATAACCAAGGCCAACGCGCTTTGGTTAGCTCCCAAATGCTATCATCTGCTTCTACATCTTTAGAGATACCCGCTGCCATTTGATAATCTTTTTCAGCTTCTTCCCGTATAACATCTACAATATCATCAATTGTAATTCTGCCTACCAGACGACCAATTTCATCAATAACTGGAATTGCCTCTAAATCATACTTAGACATAATTCTGGCAACTTCTTCTGGTTTTTCATTGACGTTTACATAGTCTACATTAGAAATATAAACATCTTTAATATGTGTTTTAGTGGATGTAGTTAGTAAATCTTTTAAAGACAATCTACCTTTTAATTTTTCTTCATCATCCACTACATAAATAGAATGTACGCGTGTTACATTTTCTGCTTGTGCACGCATTTCTTTGACACAAGTAAGAACATTCCAGTTTACATTAACTTTTACCAACTCTTTTGCCATTAGACCTCCAGCAGAATTTTCATCATAACGTAGTAGGTCGACAATATCTTTTGCGTGTTCTTTATCTTCGATTTCTGAGATTACTTGCTGAACCATTCCTTTTGGTAGTTCCCCAATAATATCAGCAGCATCATCTGTATCTAACTCATCAAGTTCCTCAGCAATTTCTTTAGCAGAAAGATTACTTAAAATACGCTCTCGGACGTCTTCATCTAATTCTGTAAGAATGTCAGAGGTTTTATCGCTGTCTAAAAGTTTAATTAGATAGGTAGCCTCATCTTCATTTAACTCATTGATGATTTCAGCAATATCTGCATAATGGATATCGTTTAAAATCGAAGATAATTCTCCATCGTTATTATTTGCGATGTGTATCTCGATACTTCCTATTAGCTCATCTGTGAGTTTAAATGGTGTCATTATCAATTTTGTTAGTCAGCAGGATAAAATCAGCAACAGACAATTGTTCTGGTCGCTTGTCAAAGATAGTATCTTCTTTTAGACTATCAGAAAGGTTAAGGGTTTTTAAACTATTACGCAGTGTTTTTCTACGCTGATTAAAAGCCGTTTTCACTACTTTATAAAGTAATTTTTCATCACAACCTATATGTTGATCTTCTTTTCTAGTTAATCGTAAAACCCCGGAATCTACCTTAGGAGGCGGATTGAAAACAGTAGGAGGAACAGTGAATAAATATTCAGCATCAAAATATGCTTGAACTAATACCGATAGAATTCCGTAAGTTTTGCTGCCTTCTTTTGCGCAAATACGCTGGGCGACTTCTTTTTGAAACATTCCTGAAAATTCGGGAACCAGTTCTTTTATTTCTAAGAGTTTGAAAACAATTTGGGTTGAAATATTATAAGGGAAATTTCCAGTGATGGCAAATTGTTCACCATCAAACAAAGTAGTTACATCAAATTTTAAAAAATCAGCTTCCAATACTTTAAAAAGCGATTTTCTACCTATAAACTGAGGGTGTTCAAGGAGAAAGCTATCGTTTAAGTAAATTATAGATTCTGCATCTAAATCCATCGCCACCAAATCTAATTCTTGAGTCAAGAGATATTTGGTTAAAACACCAGTTCCTGGCCCAATTTCGATAGCATTCTTATACCCTTTTAAAGTCAAAGTTTCCGCAATTTGCCGTGCAATATCTTCGTCTTTTAAAAAATGCTGACCTAAATGCTTCTTTGCTTTTACGGGGCTAGCATTTTTAAATAATTGCTTTGTCTTAGCCTTATTTTTATGATTGCCTTTGTATTCTTTCTTGGCCATTGCTTTAAATTTATTATTGCATTACATAACACCAAGCAGTTAGGCCTGATTCAAGTATAACTTTCACTCTTTGATAAAAATCACCTTCATAAGTATCTGTTTCAATAAGTTCTTTATCAGAGACATGAAAAACCATACCTACAATACTATCCTTTGGCTTATTTGTTTCAAAAATTATAGGGTATCGTGATGCAATTTTTTCTTTTGCTCTTCTATAGCCTATAAGCTTGTCTTTAGAGCCAATTAGCGTTCTAGTGTAAAGTGCTAATTGTATTTTTTCATCCTGAAGACTCCCATAGCTAAATAGATAGTTTTTAATGCTCACTGATTATTTCTAATTCTGTTCTAAATGCCAACATTTTGTCTGCAAAAAGTTTCATTGCTTTTTGTCGTAATTTTGGAGCATCTTCTTTGTAATAAGCATTTAAAACCTCTTTTGAGGTAGTGGTATATTGAACAGAATAGGTTAAGCCACCCATTTCTTCTTCCACAAGGACTCTACAAATTTTAGCTGTGCTAAATTTGCCAGTCGCAAGCATTTCAGGAATATGAGTTTCTTGCATCCACGTAAGCCATTGTTGGTGAACGGTTTCATCAATATTAGTGGTGACGTTGTATATGTACATTGTAAGTTGCTATTAAGTGTTGAGAACAAAGGTAGTAGTAAAAATGGTCAAGTTCAAAGTCTTGTGTCGGAATGTCTAAGGTCTGAATGTCGAAAAAATAAAAAAATGATAGATATGAAAATTAGAATTAAGAATTAATAATTAATAATCAAGAGTCAGGAGTCAATAAATTTACCAAAGATAAAAACCTCAATATTAACTTTAGACATTACAACATTCGACATACTAGTTTTCACTCAATAGCATCACCCCTTAAATGCCTAAAATTCTTTCGCGCTTGTGGGTAATAGTAACTGTCTTGATAATTATAGATGATTTTTTCGTAGCTCTCTTTTGCTTTTTCAATGTCTTTAAACTGATTCTGATATAATTGCGCAATAGCAAAATAGGCGTCATCCGCTAATATTCCGTCAGAATAGAATTCTATTATTTTTTGATAATTAAATTTTGCGGCTTCATAATCTTCAATTTTTTCTAATAATTCTCCTTGTTTCAAAAGTGCTTCATCTTCAATTTTTTCACCTTTATGATCTTGTAAAATAGTTTCTAAAGTAGCGATAGCCTCTTTTGTTTTGTTCTGATAGGAAAGTAAATCGGCTTTGGCATACATTTTTAAAGCAGTTTGCGTCGAATCTTCGAGCGAATTATCAGAAATTAATAAGCTTAATTGCATAGCATCATTGGCAATTAGTTGAGAAGTAGAGCTGCGTAAAACTTTTAATTGAGTTAGTGCCCAATCAAAATCACCTTTGTAAAAACTGGTTTGAGCTACTTTAAATCGTGCATCTTGCCCTAGAACATCATTTTTAAGGCTTTGTTGAATTTGTGAAAAATAGATTAATGCTTGATTAAATTTTTGATCAAACACCAGTATATCTCCCAATGCCATTTTCACGTATGCTGTAGTGTAATTATTTAGAGGTAAGTCTAATGACTTTTTTAAAATTGAAATGGCTTGCTCTGGTTTGTTTTTTTGGAACGTCAAAAAGTTAGCATAGGCAATTTGTAATTGTAACGTATTGCTGTTATAGTCATAGCTTGTGAGTAGTTCTTTAAAAGAATTTTCGATTTGTTCCAGCATATTGGCATCAGCATCTAAAAGTTGTATCTCTATGATATGTAACTGTGCATTTAGTTTAAAAACAGGATCACTGCTGTTCTTAATTATAAATTCAAATATGTCTTTGGCATTTTCGTAAGCTTCATTTTCAAGTGCAAGTTTACCTAAGTCTTCAATTCTCGTTAAAGAGCTGTCTTCAGATCTTTTAAAGATTGCTTTTTCTTGTGTGAAAGCACTATTGTATTGTTTTTGACGAACAAAAAGCCAGCTTAATAACTCATTCCAAAGGAGATCAGGATCTTTTTGTGCATTTTTTAAAAGTATTTTTTTAAAAATGATGTTATTTTCTGCGTCAGCATCAGGGCTAATAAAATCATCAATATTTCGGAGTACACTTGATTTTGAAGAACTACCATTGCGTATTAATGCTAGGTAAGCATGATACATTTCTTCTATTTTTCCTTGCTCTCCATAGATACGGGCAAGTGGAAAATTAAAGTCTAATTCGGGGTTAGTTGCCATCCCTTTTAAGAATGCTTTTTCAGCATAATCTAAGAGGGTGTATTTTTGAAAACGAGCTCCAATACTATAGGCAAAATTTGGATTTTGTGGTATTACTTCCAACGCTTGGTTGTAAGATTCAGCAGCTTCTTTTTCTTTATTTTGAAGTGCGAAATTGTATCCTAATTCTACCAATAGAATAGGGTGTGCTCTTTTGCTTTCAAGTTTGCTGGTTAGTATTTTTTCAGCAGCATCATAACGCTCTAATTGTTGGTAGCAGGTTATTAGATCTTCAGCATAGTCCCCACGATTAGGGTTTTCTTGAACTAATTTTTCAAAATAAACTACGGCTTTCTCAAAATCACCATCATTCAAATATTGCTTTGCTAGAAAGTTTTCTTGCGCAGGCACTAATTGAATCCAAAAGAAAGTTAGTAGTAATAAGAATACTTTCAAAGCTGCTTTTTTCTCAAAGATACACAGATTCAAGAAAATTGGTGTTAAGATTGTTAAAAGTCAAAAGGGCTAATTGAAAATCAATCAATATTATTAAACCCACAATAAGGCACTAATACTTCTGGTATTTGTATACCATCTGCTGTTTGGTAGTTTTCTAAAATACCAGCTAAAACACGTGGTAATGCTAAAGAACTGCCATTTAAGGTGTGCGCCAATTGGCTTTTACCATCTTCATCTTTATAACGTAATTTCAAACGGTTGGCTTGGTAGGTTTCAAAATTAGAAACAGAGCTAATTTCTAACCAACGATCTTGAGCTGTAGAAAATACTTCAAAATCAAAGGTTAGGGCAGAGGTAAAGCCTAAATCTCCCCCACAAAGGCGTAATATACGATACGGTAGTTTTAGTTCACGTAAAATGTCTTTTATGTGTGCTACCATACCATCTAAAGCCTCATAAGATTTGTCTGGGTGTTCAATACGAACAATCTCTACTTTATCAAACTGGTGTAGTCTATTCAATCCACGAACATGAGCCCCATAACTACCCGCTTCTCTTCGAAAACAGGGGGTATATGCTGTGGAATTTATTGGAAAGTCTTTCTCGTTCAGGATGACATCTCTGAAAATATTGGTCACAGGAATTTCTGCGGTAGGAATCATGTATAAATCATCCGCAGGCATGTAATACATTTGTCCCTCCTTATCCGGTAATTGCCCAGTGCCATAACCTGAAGCTTCATTAACTACATGTGGCACTTGCAATTCAGTATAGCCGGCAGCTGTATTTTTATCTAAAAAATAGTTAATTAAAGCCCGTTGTAACCGTGCACCTTTACCCTTGTAAACAGGAAAACCAGCACCAGCAATTTTAACGCCTAATTCAAAATCGATGATATCATATTTTTTAGCGAGCTCCCAATGGGGTAGTGCACCTGCTACAAGAACAGGAATTTCTCCTTCTTTGAAAACCTCTTCATTATCTTCCTCAGATTTTCCTGCAGGAACAGAACTGTGCGGTACGTTTGGTATTTGATATAATGCATTTTGAAGGTCAGTTGCTGTTGTATTTAAATCATCATTCAACTGTTTGGAAACCTCTTTTAATTTGACGGTTTCCTCTTTTAATATATTTGCTTCTTGTGCTTTTCCACTTTTATATAGGGAGCCAATTTCTTTCGAAAGTCGATTAGATTCAGCTAAAGTATTATCCAGATTTGTTTGGATTGATCTGCGGTTTTCATCTAGGTCTAATACATTATCGATAAGTGAAGCAGCATCTAAATTTCGCTTTTTTAAAGCTTCAATTATTGCTTCCTTATTTTCTCTAATGGTATTTAGCTGTAACATTGCTTCTATTTTAAGAGCACAAATTTAAGGGTTTTTTTAGTATAAAAGTCCCGTAAAGAAGAGTTCAATCAACTTTCTATTTTGTGATCAGCGACAAGGAAGTTTTTTTGTCTTTCTCTAATTGTTTCTTAAGTTGTTCTACAGAATTAAATTTATGCTCATCTCTAATTCGGTCGAGAATATCAATCTGTAATTTTTGCCCGTACAAATCTTTATCAAAATCAAAAAAATGGACTTCAATACTCCTTTCAGTGCCAGAAACTGTTGGGTTAAAACCAATATTCATCATTCCGTAAACAGTTGTGTTTTCTATGGTACTTTTTACTACGTAAACCCCATTATGTGGAATTAATTTATAGTCTTCTTCAATATGAATGTTTGCTGTTGGGAAGTTGAGCTGTCTTCCAAGACCTTTTCCTTTTTGAACAATACCTGTAAGCATATAGGCGTAGCCTAGATACAAATTAGCCGTTTTAATATCTCCTACTTCTAATGCTTTCCGTATTTTGGTTGAACTCACAGATACCTCATCAATTTCTTGAGCAGGAATTTCGTCTACTTCAAAGCCGAACGTTTTTCCGAAGGAGACAAGATCTTTAATATCCGCATTTCGGTTTCTGCCAAAACGGTGATCATAACCAATAATAACTTTTTTGCAGTGTAAGCTATTTACTAAAATTTGTTCGACAAATTCTGTAGCCGATAATCTTGAAAATTCTCTAGAAAAAGGGTAAATCATTAGATATTCTAATCCAATCTGTTCTAAAATTTTTACTTTTTCATCTAAAGTGTTCAAGAGCTTTATATTAGCATCTTGCTGTAAAACCATTCGTGGATGTGGAAAAAAAGTAAGGACAGTAGCTTTTAAATTAAAAAGCTTGGCATCATTTATGAGTCTTTCTAATAATTTTCGATGACCAATGTGTACACCGTCGAAAGTGCCGATAGTAACGGCAGTTGGATGTATATTGTTGAATTTACTTATATTTTGAATAGTTATCACAAAAATAAAATAATAAAAAGGCTTACTTTTATAATCTTTATAAACTGATTTAATGGTAACAAACTTACGTCTAGTTTTTGCAATTTCCATATTTTTTCTTTGCTTTTATGGGTTTGGACAAGATGATTATTGGAAAGAATCTGAAAGCCAAATTACTAGAACTTCAAAATCGTTGCAAAAGTTGTCAGTTAAACAGGCTAAGGTGTACAATTTAGAAGAAGAAAAATTTAAACAAAACCTCAGTGCATTATCAAGTAATTTAATCTCCAAAAAAATAATTTATTTTCCAGATGAATCGGGTAAAATAGAAGGTTTTGAGGTTATTGAATCATCTGTATTTTCCGAGGAATTAGCTCGTAAATACCCTCAAATAAAATCGTATCGAGGTACTGGAGTAAACGATGCTAGTAAAAGAATTCGTTTTAGTATTTCTCAGAAAGGAATGCAAAGTATGTTGATAGATGCGGATGATAGTGTAGCTACTTTTATGCAAAAAACTCAGGATGGAGATTATATAATGTATTCAAGAAAATCTTATGATGTTATAGATAAAGACTTTATTTGTGAAACTAAAGATGCTCTTTTAAGTAGTATTGGCTCACCAATACCAAGTCTTGTTGATAGCCAAATTTTAAGAAAATACAGAGTAGCTATTTCAGCTACAGGAGAATATACGCAATATCATGGTGGCACAAAAGCAGACGCTTTAGCAGCAATAAATGCAACGCTTACGCGTATAAATATGGTTTTTGAAACTGATTTAGCAGTTACGTTAGAATTGGTTGCAAATACAGATTTGGTTATTTATACAGATGCTGCAACCGACCCCTATAGCGGTAACCTAAATGCAGAGGTTCAGAGTACATTTAACAGTGTTATTGGTGCTGCAAATTATGATATAGGTCATTTATTAAATAAGGATACCAATGGTGGGGATGCCGGTTTTGTTGGAGCAGTATGTGTAGATGCCAAAAAAGGGAGTGCTTATTCTTCAGGGGTTACGCCTGAAGGAGATTTGTTTGATATTGACTTTGTCGCTCACGAAATGGGGCATCAATTAGGGGCAAATCACACCTGGTCTTTTGAGTCTGAGGGTACACAAGTACAAGCAGAGCCAGGAAGCGGTTCAACTATTATGGGTTATGCTGGTATTGTTGGGGTTAATAATGTAGCCTCTAGTGGGCAAGATTATTTTCATTATAATAGTATAAAACAAATTATTTCCTATTTAGAAACTACGAATTGTGCTACTGAAATTCCTATAGCAAATAACCCTCCGGTTATAGTAGCCACCCCCGACTATGTAATTCCAAAAGGAACAGCCTTTGTTTTAAATGGAAACGCCACTGATGATGCAAGTGATGTATTAACATATACATGGGAGCAAATAGATGATGGGGTGGTTACAAATACTTCTTTTGGGCCGGATAATCCTAGTGGGGCAAATTTTAGATCTCAAAAACCGACAACCATTCCTGATCGTTATTTTCCCAAACTATCTAGTATAATTCAAGGTAATTTAACACAAACAAACCCAACGGTTAATTCTGCTTGGGAAACTGTTTCCAATGTGGAGCGCGAAATGAATTTCGCATTAACAGTAAGGGATAATGTTTCTGGGGGAGGTCAAGTCACTTCAGATGAAGTAAAAGTTAATGTGATGAATAATTCCGGCCCTTTTGTGGTACTTTCTCAAGATACAAATTTTACCTATGTAGGGGGCAGTATCCAGGAAGTTTCTTGGGATGTTGCCAATACCCATAATGCACCAATAAATGCCCAAAAAGTAGATATTCTATTGTCAATAGATGGTGGGCTTTCATTTCCTTTTGTAGTCGCAAATGATATTCCTAATGATGGTTCGCATAGTGTGTTAATTCCTGGAGAAGTTACAAGTCAGGCTAGATTTATGGTAAAAGCAGCTGATAACATATTTTTAGCTGTAAATACTTCCAATTTTACAATAGGTACTAGTGAAGTTATATTGAATTTTTCGAGTTTGGATTTTGATATTTGTCAACCATCAGATCTAGTGGTGCCTTTTATCTATGAAACTGACTTGGTGTTTTCTGAAACCTCAACATTTAGCATTAGTGGTTTGCCAGCAGGGCTAACCGCTGCTTTTTCTCAGCCTACTGCGGCTGCAAATAATACTTCAATTTCGATTACTTTTTCAAATACAGGAGCCGTATCGGGGGGTGTTTATCCAATAACTGTTACGTCTACCTCTTTAAGTGTTACGAAATCAATTACTATTAATTTAGCTATTTATAATACAAGCTTTGGTACTGTTAATTTAACTTCTCCTGCAGACGGAGTGACAAATGGTGAATTATCACAGTTATTTGAGTGGAATGAGGAACCATCAAGTACTTCATATGATATAGAGATAGCTACAGATATATCTTTTACAACTATATTAGAATCTGCTACAGTATTGTTTAATTCATATAGATCTGTAGGTTTAATTCAAGAAACGGTTTATTATTGGCGTGTAAAACCCAAGAATAGTTGTGGAGAAGGTGTTTTTGGGTCCGTTTTTAGTTTTACGACAAAAGTAGTTGGTTGTAAATCTGTGGATGGTATAGGATTTCCAATAAGCATATCATCTTCTGGAACTCCTACTATTTTTTCAACAATTGCATTTGATGAAGATTTGCCTATAGCAGATGTTAAGGTTGTTTTGAATGTTACGCACACCTATCTCGCGGATTTAACCATTAAACTAACATCTCCGCAAGGAACAACAGTTGTACTAGTTTCAAATTCATGTGGAGATACAAGAAACATTAACGCTACTTTTGATGCTAGCGCTCCTAGTTTTGTTTGTGATGATAATCCAGCAATATCTGGAGTTGTAAGACCATTAGGAGCTTTGGCTTCTTTTGATGGGGAATCTTCATTAGGGAATTGGATATTGGAAATAAACGATAATGCAGGTGGAGATGGAGGTTCTTTAAATAATTTTGCATTAGAACTATGTGTAGAAGGAGAGTTTAGACCAGATGACGATAATGATGGTGTATTTGATGACGGGGACGATTTGTGTTTAGGTACACCTGATGGTCAGGAAGTTAATGTGAATGGTTGTCCAGTTTATCGTTTTGAATCTGCTAATTTTTCTGTAGCTTTAGATAGCGAGTCATGCAGAGATAATGATGATGGCGCCATTCGAATAATGGCATCAACAGCAATGAATTATACCGTAACTGTGGCTGGCAGTGGTGTTGCTATAACGAGTAATTTTACAGATGCGTACACGCTCGATGGTTTAATGGCAGGAGACTATACCGTTTGTATTTCTGGTACAGATGGGGTTATTACGTATGAGGAATATTGCTTGAATGCTGTGATAACACAACCTGATGAGCTACAAGTAGATTCAAGTTTATCAGCCGATGGAAAAAGTGTAACCTTAAATTTAAACGGGGCGGCAATGTATATTATTGCCCTAAATGGTGCTGTAACTCAAACCGAGAGTAATGCAATTACTTTAGATTTTGAGAATGGTAGTAATACTTTAAAAGTTAATACAAATTTGGTATGTCAAGGAACTTTTGAACAAACCTTTATAGTGGCAGATAAGCCATTTTTATATCCAAACCCTGCAGAAACAAATGCAAATATTTTTACAGGCATAGAAAATGTTAATTGTGTTGTTCGTATTTATGCAATGAATGGAAAGTTAGTAAAAGAGATTTCTTATATAAATACAATGTTGCAGTTACAATTAGATGTAAATGATTTGCCTGTCGGAATTTATATTATTAAGCTTGTTGGAGATAATTTAAAAGAAACTTTTAAACTAGTCAAAATTTGAAACGAATACAGCTATTGGTTGTTTTTTTATTGGTGTTTGGTTGTTCAAAAGATAACTCTAACCCCCCTTCTAGTGCGATTTTGCTTTTTCCTCTCAAGAATTCTGAATGTACTACTGGTCAGAGTTTAAATCAGACCACAAGGTTGATTAATTTTAAGTGGGAAGCATCGGTGCATACAGATAGGTACAAGCTAAGGGTTGAAAATCTAGTTACTTACACTTCTCAAACAGTTAGCACTACCCAAACAACTCTTCAGTTAACTATGGAAAAAGGAGTTCCGTTTTCTTGGAGTGTAACTTCTGAAAATAATGATGTTGAACAGACGGCTGTTAGTGAAGTTTGGAATTTTTTTAATGCTGGTTCTCAAACAAGTCATGTGCCTTTTCCAGCTGCTATTATCTCACCAAAATCAGGGTCTTCCATTGCGAAAGATAGTAATAATGAGGTTTTGTTGAGGTGGTCAGGATCCGATGTAGATTCGGATATTGTAAGTTATGAAGTGTATCTTTCAGCAATAAATCCACCGATAGATTTAGCAGCTACAACAAATGCTTTGACAGAAGAGTTTGCTGTGGGTGTTGCTTCAAATACTGTTTACTATTGGCGTATTAAAGTAATAGATGAAGATGGGAATATAGCTAATTCTGGAGTGTTTGATTTTAAAGTGCTATAACAAGCTAGCTGCCATTAAACTCGTTCATGGTTGTTGTGATGCCAGCAAGTACGAATGATTTGATAACTTCGGTAGCTCTGTCTAAACGTTCAATTAATGCTTTTTTTTCATCATCATTCCACTTTCCAAGAACATAATCTACTTGTCTTCCTTTGCCAAAATCTGCTCCCACACCAAATCTAAAGCGATTATAATTGGCTGTATTAAGAATGTTTTGAATATCCTTTAAACCGTTATGGCCTCCATTGCTGCCTTTTGTTTTAATACGAATTACTCCAAAATCTAAATTGATATCATCTGTTATTACCAGAACGTTTTCAAGTGGGATATTTTCTTTTTCCATCCAGTAATGAAGAGCTTTTCCACTTAAATTCATATAAGTTGATGGTTTTAATAGTAAAACACTTCTTCCTTTTATTTTATAGGTGGCGATGTCTCCTAGTTTTGCAGTTTCAAAGTTGACACTTTCCTTTTGTGCAAAAGCATCTACTACTTTAAATCCTATATTGTGTCTTGTCTGGGCGTATTCAGGACCAATGTTTCCTAATCCTATTATCAAGTATTTTTTCATGGAATCTACTTCTTCTAAATAGTTTTTTTGAGTTCTGAAAATTAACTTTAAAAAATCAAACATTTTACAAGGGCTTACTAGGTTATAAAACTACAAAAGCATCCTAACGCGATTGAAAGGATGCTTTTTGATTAATTTTAAAAAGATTATTCTGCCGCAGCAGCCTCAGTCGAACCTTCAGCACCTTCACCTTCAGCACCTTCAGCTTCTTCATCATCTTCAGCAAGAATCGCATTACGAGCAGCTTTAACCTGTACAACAACAGTATTGTCTGGGTGTAAGATGCTGAATTCGTCTTTTAATAAAGTTGCAACGGCAATGTTACCACCTATTTTTAATTTTGAAATATCAATATCAAAGAAATCAGGCAAATTTGCTGGTAAAGCTTTGATAGTAAGTTTTCTTTTTCTGAATAATAATCGACCACCATTTCTTACTCCTGGAGAACTACCTTCCAAGCGAACTGGAATATCCATTGTTACTTCTTTGTCAGCAAATAACTGATAGAAATCTATATGTAAGATACTATCTGTTACTGGGTGAAATTGAATGTCTTGTAAAACGGCATCAAATTTATTTCCACCTTCAACCTCAATCACAACTGTGTGAGCGTTTGGAGTGTACACTAAATGTTTGAATGAAATTTCATCCGCTGAAAAGTGTAATGGTTTTTCCCCTCCGTAAAGTACGCAAGGAACCTTTCCAGCATTACGTAAGGCTTTTGTTGCTTTCTTGCCTACGCTTTCTCTTTGAGATCCTGTAATTGTAATTGACTTCATTATTTATATTTAACTATTAATTATTCTTTGTTCGTATTACTATTTAAAATTGCTTGAGCAGAGCCGAAAGCTACATTAAAAATTTTGAACTAATCGATGTGTTGTTGTGAACTCTATCCATAACATCAGCAAATAAATCTGCACAACTTAGCACTTTTACTTTTTTACTATCTTTTTTAGAAGGAATAGAATCTGTAATGATTAATTCTAATAACTTAGATTTTTCAATCTTTTCATAGGCATCACCAGATAATAGGCCATGTGTTGTAATAGCTCGTACGCTTAGCGCACCACGTTCAATCATTAAGTCAGCTGCCTTTGTTAAAGTTCCCGCAGTATCTACCATATCATCTACTAGAACCACGTTTTTACCCTTTACATCACCAATTAACTCCATGTGTGAGATAATATTGGCTTTTTCACGTTGTTTATAACAGATAACAACATCACATTCTAATGCTTTTGAATAGGCATAGGCACGTTTAGAACCACCCATGTCAGGAGAAGCAATGGTTAAATTATCTAGATTTAATTTTTTTAAATAGGGTAGAAATAATGTTGATGCAAACAAATGATCTACTGGTTTTTCAAAGAAACCTTGAATTTGATCTGCATGCAAATCCATTGTTATAATACGAGTTGCTCCAGCTGCTTCCAGCATTTTAGCTACTAATTTAGCAGCAATAGGAACTCTAGGTTTGTCTTTTCTATCTTGCCTTGCCCATCCAAAATAAGGCATAACGGCTGTTATATGTCTTGCCGAAGCTCTTTTCGCAGCATCTAGCATCAATAACATTTCCATTAAATTTTCGGAACTTGGATTTGTTGATCCAATAATAAAAACTCGTCTACCTCTAACAGATTCTTCAAAAGAAGGCTGGAACTCTCCATCGCTATATCTAGAAAAAATAACTTTGCCTAATTCAGCACCGTAAGATTTTGCAATCTTCTCGGCTAAAGCAGTACTTTGCGTACAAGCAAAAATTTTAGGCTCTGGTACTTGATAAGGCATGGTTAATCTCTTGTTTTATAGTTTATTGGGTCCCAAATTCTTTAAGGAGTGCAAATTTAGAAATTTATTTGTCTTGCTAAAGGATAAATGTTTATATTTTTGATAGAAAAAGAAATTAATTTTATAATTTCGCACTCCTTAATGCTCGAGTGGCGGAATTGGTAGACGCGCTGGATTCAAAATCCATTGCTCACAAGGCGTGCGGGTTCGATTCCCGCCTTCGGTACTAAAAAAGCTGAGATGAAAATCTCGGCTTTTTTTTATGACTTGGTACAACATAGGTACAACATTTTCACTTTTTTCTTCCTTTAATTAAGTTTGATGCTTGATGCTCTCATTTGCAATCAAACAGTATTTCTTAAGGTTGTAATTAATATTTTCTGCAATATCTCATCCTTTGTTCTTCGGTTGAGAGTTTTTTATCATACAATATACACGCAAGGTAAACTCGTAAAATGCTTCCATCAAAAGACTACGGCATAAAGCCACCGCTTCTTCCCCTACTCATTTATTCCGTTTCCTTTTGAGCCAAGATTTTATCTTCCGTTTGGTTTCTGCTCAAATATTGTTTAATCAAAAATTTGAGTATTATGACAACAAAAGCGAGTACCACAAAGAAGCGCAGTAGAACTAAAGTAGCTGCCAAGAATGAAGTAAATGAAAAGAAATCATCCGTACTTCAAATTCAGAACTTACCATTGGGTAAAATCAAGCCTGACCTTGAGCAGCCCAGAAAGACTTTTAATGATGATGCCTTGCAACAGCTTTCTGAGAGTATCGAAAAGCACGGTGTGTTGCAGCCAATCACGGTAAGGCAACTAAATGGCCATTACATCATCGTGATGGGCGAACGTCGATATCGTGCGAGCAAGCTTGCAGGAAAAAAGACCGTACCCTGTATCGTAAGAAGTTATGAGAACAACGATGTTCTGGAAGTTCAGATTATCGAGAACCTGCAAAGACAGGATGTCGAGCCCACCGAAGAAGCTGAGGCGATTGCTTACCTAAGTGAGAAATATTCACCTACCGAAATTGCGAAGCGATTGGGTAGAACGGATAACTTCATCAGACAGCGATTAAAATTAGCCGGATTGATTGACGGTTTCAAGCACTATGTCCGCAATGGCGAAATGACCATTTCCTTGGGTGTTGGTGTCGCTTTATTTGAACCTGAAGAACAACAGATGATGTTGGAAACAATGGGCGAAAATTTTAATGCACATCAGATAAACAGGATGATTAAAGACCAGACCTATGATTTGGAAAAAGCATCTTTTGATGTAGCCGATAAAAAATTGGTTCCGAAAGTTGGGTCTTGTGTTGAATGTCCTTTCAATGCAGCTAATCAAGGCAATCTGTTCGGCGAAGGAAAAATGGTCTGTACGAAAGCAGCCTGTTTTGAAACGAAGAAAAGCAAGTCGTTCTTAAACTTGATTGAGAAATGCAAGAAAGAGAAAATACTGTTGATTCCAGAAATACGACAGTATTGGGCGGATGACGAAAGTAATCAGCTCGTTATATCAAAATTGGAAAAGAACGGATTGAAAGTCTATTTACTGGATGATGTTGAAATTATAGAGCATCCGATTGAGCCTACAATCGAGGGTATCAAGATAGAATATCAGCATTACGATTATTCTGAAGATGAATTAAAGGCAGAATTGGATGAAGCAATGCAGAATTATAAAGAAGCATTGGAAAAGTTCAATTCAGCAAAAGAAGATGGATTTAAAAACGGTATTGTGTTTCATCCTGAAACATATCAACACAAAGAAGTATTTGTTAAGGTCATTGAGAAATCTGAAACAGAAAATTCAACATATTCAGAACCATTAGCCAACAGAAAAATGGCAGATTGTACGCCCGAAGAACAAATCGTAAAAATCAACGAAAGGGAAATCCGGAAG